>OGHH01000011.1_pt1 | contig 187097 bp, 182 predicted proteins | sample 1571471 | NCBI WGS metagenome assembly OGHH01 (sample SAMEA2581936, study PRJEB24529) | metagenome | biome: Human gut stool | place: China | collected 2011
AGGGAGCCTGTCCGTACGGCTCGGGTTATTACAAAAGCTGTGAGACCGACAATATCCGCGCCTGCAAGGAGCTTGGCTACAGCCTGACCTGTGAGGTGGGGAAAGTCGGCGACACCAATCAGAGCTGCCCTTATAACGAGAGCTATAAGAAATGCGTGTGCAATCCCTGCGGAGGATATGACTATACGGCCTCGGAAGCGAATGCGCAGGGATATACGCCGGGCGAAGTGTGCAATTCGTGCGGGACGATGAAATACAAACGCAGCGCCAATGCCTGCGACGGCTTCAAGGAATGCACCGACGGGGGAGCCGCCGGCGCCGAGGTCTGCTATTCCGGAAGCCTCAAGAAATTCTCCGAATGCAAAGAAGTCTGCGATCCCAAGTTCCAATATGACAGTTCCAACTGTACCGGCGGCAAAGTCTTAACCGGCAATTCCTGCGGCGGAAAATATGAAGGCTGCACATCTCCTTGCGGCAGTGAATTCAACTATGCGAAAAGTGACAATTATTTAGCTTACGGAGAAGAATGCGACGGCAAAAAAGAGCATATGTGGGATTATTCTTTCGAGGATTACATCTTTTCTGAAATAGCTTGCAAAAGCAATTTGACGAATTGTCAATCAAAATCTACAAATTTTTCTTACGCTGATAAAAATATCAATATTACCTTTAAATATTATGAGCCGACAGCTGCTCAAAAAAACTCTGAAGAAGTGGTGGTTACTGATTGCACAGGTTTCTATAAAGCCTTGAACAATCCAGATATTTTCAACATTAAAGTCTCCGGTCAATTGACTTGTACCAAACAAGGAGACTATATGACTACTTACGTTACCGCCAGTGACAAACACATTTACGGAAGCAGCAAAAATTCGGCTAAATTAACTTTTACGGAAACAGCACAGAGCTATATTACCGGAACTAATTTAGTTCTGTCCGATATTACAATTGATGTATCAAACGGAAAAGGTTCACCTCTTTTCAACAGCCACAACAGTTTTACCGTACTGAATAACGTGGATATTTATGTTAACAGTGCGTTTCATGAGAGTTTATACCTCAAAAGCGGTCAAAATAATTTTCATATAAGCAAAGGTGCCTATGTAGAAAGGCCGTTCGGTTATATGGTCATAGACGAAGATGCCTCTCTGGCTGTTGATAACTCTTCAGACAAGCAATATCAAACATTAAGTTATATAGCGATGATTGTTCTGGGAGATATTAACAATCCTTTCAATAGTTCGGAAAGAGGTATTTCTGCACAAGAACTCTATATACAGGGTAACAACAAAAGGTTTGATTACTGGTTAACATTAAATAAAGGTAAATATATAAAAATATGGAACTATTATAGTGTTGACGGCATATATATTGTCGGAAACAACTCAGAAGCGGACTGTGATAGCGGTTCAAATGTCAGTGTGGCTGTCGGAGACAATTCTATTATGAATATCCGCAGCGGCGTTAACAGTATTGCCATGGGTAAAAACGCTAAACTTACCGGTTATTCCAGCAGTATTAGTCCGGCAAACTATTCCGGAGAATATACTTATTATACAACAAAAGATTATTCCGTTTTTCGATAAAACACACAAAAAGCCCCTCACCAAGAGGGGCTTTTACTGATTTCATTTAATTATTCCGCTACGGAAAAGAAGAAAGAACGTTCAAGCGCGTTAACGCTGTTCAAATCCGTTTTATAGGCGTCTTCATAGTTTTCGACGTATTCAGCCACCGCCAGTTCAAGGCAGTCTTCAACCGGTCGGCCGCTTTTGGCAGACAGGGTTTGCAGTTTTTGGAACAATTCGGCGGAAAGCGCGACTGAAACGGTGGTCATAAATTTTCCTTTAACTTCTTTGTGATAAGTTATGCATTTAGTTGTAAAATATTTTACGAATCGGCGCAAGGGCTTATCTGATGGCAAAAACCGCAAAGAAGAAAAAAAGCACCCGCAAGGGCAAAAAAAGAGAGTCAAAACAAAGAGTTGCGAATCGGCGCAGACTCTTAAAATTATTTGCCCTGCTGGTGATAACTTCAGGGCTGTATCTGCTGTATTGTTTTTTCACCCTGCCCGACATTGAGCAGGCCGTCAGCCGCACCCGTCAGCCGTCAACCACGATTACCGCCGAAAACGGCAACGAAGTCGCCACTTACGGGCAAGTATATTCAGCCGTGGTGATGCCGGATTATCTGCCCAAATATACCACCGAAGCAATTATTGCCACCGAAGACCGCCGTTTTTATCAGCATTTTGGTTTTGACATTATCGCCTTTACGCGGGCTATGGCGGTCAATCTGATTAAAGGGCGCTATGCGCAGGGCGGCAGTACGATTACCCAGCAGGTGGCCAAAAATCTGTTTTTGACCCCAAACAAAAACATCAAGCGCAAAATTCAGGAGCTGCTGCTGGCTTTCTGGCTGGAACATAAATTCAGCAAAGACCAGATTATGGCTCTGTATCTGAACCGGGTTTATCTCGGTGCCGGAACATACGGCATTGAGGCGGCAGCAAACAAATATTTTCAGAAAACATCGGCTGATTTGAATTTGAAAGAATCCGCCATTATTGCCGGAATGCTGAAAGCGCCGACGCGTTACAATCCGATTGCCAATCCGGAAAGAGCAGAAAGCCGCGCCCGCATCGTTTTGCAAAATATGGCGGATGAGGGTTACATCAGCGAAGAAGAACGGCAGCACGCTCTGACGATGAAAACCGGCGTTCTGGTTTCAGACAAAGTTGAGGGCGGCAAATATTTCGCCGACTGGGTTTATAATGACGTCAATGCCTATATCGGCGAGCGGGAAAACGACATTTACGTTTACACCACGCTTGACCAGCATATTCAGGAGGCGGCCGACAGAATTCTGACCGAGACCATTCGCGCCAACAAGGGACGCAACGTGACCCAGGGAGCGATTGTCGTTTTGGACAAGAGCGGCGCCGTCAAAGCGATGGTCGGCGGCGTTGACTATCAAAAAAGCCAGTTTAACCGGGCAATCAATGCCTTGCGGCAGCCGGGCTCGGCATTCAAAACCTTTGTTTATCTGACCGCTTTGCAAAACGGCTATAAACCGGGCGATACCATTGGCGACTTTCCGCTCAGCATCGGCGACTGGCAGCCGGAAAACATCGACAAAAAATATCACGGCGAAGTTACTTTAACCGAGGCTTTGGCCAAATCGTACAATCTGGCTACCATTAATCTGGCGCAGCAGCTGTCTAAACCGGAAATTATCCGCACGGCCAAAAAAATGGGTATTACCACCCCGATTCAAAACAGTCCGTCGCTGGCTTTGGGAACGTTTGAAGTGAAAGTCATTGACATGGCGGTGGCCTATTCGGCGATTGCCAACGGCGGTTATGCAACCTGGCCTTACGCAATTAAAGAAATTTACAGCCGCGACGGTTATCAGCTTTATATGCGCGAAAGCGACGGCGAAAATCAGATTTTAGACGGGAAAGCCGTGGAAAATATGGCTGACATGCTGGAAGACGTAATTAAATTCGGCACCGGTCGGCGAGCCAAACTGCCGTTTTTTGCCGCCGGAAAAACCGGAACGTCTCAGGACTATCGCGACGCCTGGTTCGTCGGCTTTACCGACAAATATATCGCCGCCGTCTGGGTAGGCAATGACGATAACTCGCCGATGAAAGGGGTCGGCGGCAGTTCGGTGCCGGCGGAAATCTGGCGCAAAGTTATGCTGGCCGCACATGAAAGCCGTGACTAGCCTTACATAAAAGCCGAACCGGCGCACCCCTTGGGCGGGAAGAGCAATTCTGCCGGAAACAGGCGGAGAAAAACGGCAAAAATTTCTGCATAAACGATAAAATTAGTGCTTTTTTATTATCATTTATTATATATAATACGAAGAAGTTTTATCATCGTGACAATCAGCCCGGAAAACGGTGCTGATTATATTGTTGAAAGAGAGAAATATAATGACACAGAAACCCGTTATGTTACTGATTCTGGACGGCTGGGGCTATCGTCAGCCGGTTACCCCCGACAACGCCATTGAAAACGGCCATACGCCAAACTGGCACAGCTATCTGAAAGAATATCCGCACAGCCTGATCGAAACCTACGGGCTGGCGGTTGGTCTGCCGGAAGGACAGATGGGCAACTCGGAAGTCGGTCACATGAATTTGGGTGCCGGACGCGTCGTCATGCAGGACTTGCCCAGAATCGACCAGGCAATCAAAGACGGCAGCATTAAAGAAAATCCGGTTCTGAAAGAGTTAATCGCCGATTTGCAGAAAAACGGCAAAACCTGCCATTTGATGGGGCTGATGTCGCCCGGCGGCGTTCATTCTTCGATGAATCATATCGTCGCTTTGTGCCGTATTTTATCCGAAAACAAGGTTAAAGTCGATGTTCATGCCTTTTTGGACGGTCGCGATACACCGCCTTCTTCCGCGCAGGAATATCTGGCCGAATTTGAAAAAGACATTGCTGCTTTTAACGGAGTTAAAATCGCAACGATTTCAGGACGTTTTTATGCCATGGACCGCGATAAACGCTGGGATCGCGTTGAAGCAGCCTATAATGCGATTGCTCTGGGCGAAGGAAAGCATGCCGCCAGCGCCGACGAAGCGATTGCCGCTTCTTATAAAGACGGCGTAACCGACGAGTTCGTTGTTCCCTGCGTTATCGGCGATTATAAAGGTTTTGAAGAAGGAGATGCGGTTTTAATGGCCAACTTCCGCGCCGACCGCGCCCGGGAAATTCTGTATGCTTTGGCAGACCGGGAATTTACCGGCTTTGCCCGCAAAAAAGAAATCAGGCTTTCAATGGCTGTCGGCCTGACCGAATATTCGGTTGACCACAGCCGCTTCATGAAAACCATGTTTGGGCCGGAAGCCCTGAAAAATATTTTCGGCGAGGTGGTTGCCGACCATGGACTGACGCAGCTGCGTATTGCCGAAACCGAGAAATATGCCCATGTTACCTTCTTCTTTAACGGCGGCGAGGAAAAAGAATTTCCGGGTGAAAGCCGCATTCTGGTTCCGAGCCCGAAAGTTGCGACTTATGACTTGAAACCGGAAATGAGCGTTTATGAAGTAACCGACAACCTGGTTGACGCGATTGAAAACAAAAAATTTGACGTGATTATTTGTAATTTTGCCAACGGCGACATGGTCGGACACACCGGCAAAATGGATGCCGTTTTGAAAGCGGTGGCTGCCGTGGACGAATGTCTGGGGCGAGTCGTTAAAGCAATTAAAGACGTTGACGGTGTTCTGCTGGTGACTGCCGACCACGGCAATGCGGAAAAGATGATTGACGAGAAAACCGGCGAACCTTACACCGCACACACCGTCGGCAAAGTTCAGGCGATTTTAATCAACGGACCGAAAGAGATTACCGCCATGAAAGACGGCAAACTGGCGGACATCTCCCCGACTTTGCTGGAGTTGCTGAATATTCCGCAGCCGAAGGAAATGAACGGACAGTCCCTGCTGGTTAAATAACGGACGGATATGAGACTACGGCGGCTAAAGCAAATCATTTTGACGGGCCTGGGGCTTTTCAGCCTCTTGTCCGGCGTGGCCGAAGCCGCCAATGTTTCCCGCAAAGAGCTGGAACAGGTGGAGCAACAGGTTAAAGCGCAAAATCTGGAACACCAGCGTTTGCAGGAACAGGCCTCCAAAATCAGCCGGGAGCTGAAAGACGTCAATCAGCAGATGATTAAATCAGCCAAAATGATTCAAAACAGCGAGGAATCCCTTTCTAAAATGGAAGCCGAGCTGGAACAGCTGACTAATGATTTGCAGCAAGCCCAAACAAATTTTTCTTCCCAGGACGAAAATCTGATAAAGACGCTGTCGGCTTTGCAAAACCTGGCGCTGAAACCGACAGAATCCCTTTTTGTGCAACCGTTGAATCCGGTGGAAATCATCCGCAGCGCGATGTTGCTGCGGGAGACGGTGCCGTATTTGGAGGAAAACGCTTCCCGGCTGCGGAAAGAGCTGGAAAAAATAGAACAGCAGAAAAAGCGGGTTGAAAACCAAATGGCGCGGATTGTCAGACAGAAAAAAGTGTTGGAAGCCGAGCACGAACAGATGAAATCGCTGGTTCAACGCAAATCAAAACTGCGCAATGCGGTGGAAGTCAAAAGCGAAAGGGCAAAGAAAAAAGTGCAGAAACTGGCGGGACAAGCCCAGGATTTGCGTGATTTGCTGAGCAAGCTGGAAAAAGAACAGCAGGAAAAACGCCGCAAACAGGAAGAAGAAAGACGGCGGCTGGCAGCCCTGGAAGAACAAAAAAGAAAAGAAGCCGAGGAAAATCAAAAGCGTGAACAGGTTAAAACTGCCGACTTGATTAAATTCAAACCCGAGGTTATAAATGAAATCGGGGATAATTTCGTAAAAGCCAAGGGTAAGCTTTCACGGCCGGCAAGAGGGTCGATTATTACGGCTTACGGACAGGAAACGGCCAAAGGCGTCAGCTCCAAGGGAATTATCATTAAGACCAGAGCTCAGGCTCAGGTTATTGCGCCGTTTGACGGTTCAGTCCTTTTTGCAGGGCCGTTCCGCGGTTACGGCAATTTGATTATTATTGAGCACGGCAAGGGTTACACGTCGCTTTTGGCCGGGCTGGATTCAATTGACTGCGAGCTGGGACAGCTGCTGCTGGCCGGCGAACCTATCGGGCTGATGCCGGATGACGGCGATGCCAAGTTATATATGGAACTGCGGAAGAACAATCATCCGATTAATCCGATTTCGTGGTTTGCTAATTAGTTTTAAGGAATGGAAAATATGCGGAAAAAAACATCTATTTTGACAGTTTCTCTTTTATGCCTCATGCTGGTTTCGCCTTTGGCCGAAGCGGCGAAGCAGTCCAAAGCCCAGACGGAAGACGCCGACACTTATGAACTGCTAAACCTGTTCGGCGAAGTTATGGAACGGGCAAAAGTTTCATACGTGGAAGATGTTTCGGACAAAAAGCTGATTGAATCCGCCATTAACGGCATGTTGTCTTCGCTGGATCCGCATTCCAGTTTTCTGGATGACCAGAGTTTTAAATATATGAGCGAACAAACCAAAGGGAAATTCGGCGGTTTGGGCATTGAAGTCACCATGGAAAACGGCGTGGTTAAGGTTGTTTCGCCGATTGACGATACGCCGGCTTCCAAAGCGGGATTAAAACCGGGCGACTATATTACCAATATTGACGGCGAAGCCGTGATGGGCATGACGCTGAACGATGCGGTTGATAAAATGCGCGGCAAAATCGGCAGCAAAGTCAAACTGACCATTCGCCGGATTAACGAAAAACCGCTGGAAGTTACCCTCAAACGCGAGGAAATTAAAATACAGTCGGTTAAAAACAGCATCAAAGCCGATGACGTGGTTTATATCCGCATTTCCTCTTTCAGCGAAGATGTCGACACGATGACCGCCAAGGCAATTAAAGATGCCAAAAAGAAACTGGGCGACAAACTGAAAGGCGTTGTTATCGACGTACGCAACAATCCGGGCGGCCTGCTTGACCAGGCAGTCAACGTTTCCGATTTGTTCCTGGATAAGGGTGAAATCGTTTCGACCCGTTCACGCAATGAAGAAGATACAGTCAAATACACCGCCAAAGAAGGCGATATTGCCAAAGGGCTGCCGATTGTGGTGATTATCAATGACGGTTCGGCTTCAGCCTCGGAAATTGTGGCCGGCGCATTGCAGGATCATAAACGGGCGATTATTCTGGGTGAAAAATCTTTCGGCAAAGGTTCCGTGCAGACGGTGATTCCTTTGGGCAAATACGGAGCCATGCGCCTGACCACCGCCCGTTATTACACACCTTCGGGACGTTCCATTCAGGCAAAGGGCATTGAACCGGACATTGAGGTTAAACCGGCCAAAGTCGAAGTTCTGGATACCGGGGTCGGTTTCAGCGAAGCAGAATTCAGCAACGCCCTGAAAAATGAAACCTCCGGCGATAAAAACAGCAAAAACGCAGATCAGAAAAAGGCCGAAGCCGAAGAACTGGCCAAAGACTATCAGCTCTCCCGCGCTATTGATCTGGTTAAGGCGTTAGGATTGTATAACGAAGGTTTGGAAGACAAAAGGAAATAGGCTTGATTGAATTTATCCGTCAGAAAAAAATCTTAATTCTGGTGGTGCTGATTACTCTGGCAGGAATAATCGGTATCGGTTATCAGTCTGCCGAACAGAAGAGCGAGCCGATTTACCGCTCTAAGATAGACCGGATTATGTATGATACGCATAACCAGTCTCCCAAGTACGTTATTACGCTGCCGGACAGAAACAAAAAAAGCAAAAAGCCCGAAGAGGTCGTAAGTGTCGGAGAAGAAGCCGCCCAGGCCGAAACGACAGCCAAGCCGCAAAAAGAAGAAGATCCGCACAGCTTGGAAGCCGTTATTGCCCGGACGCCTTATCTGGCTTCATTGGGCAGTGCCGGCGGTCAGCCTTTGCCGGCGGTCAGATCAGACAGCGATTTGACCGAAGAAAAAGGAAATCTGAAACTTCCGAAAACCGACGGCAAAAAAAAGCCCTGGGAAGTTTACGGCAGCAAAGTTTCGGTTATGCCCCGTTTTAACCGGATTGCGGTGGTTATCAAGAATATGGGACTTAACCGCGGCAATGCCGATTTGATTAACAAGGGATTGCCGTCCGGCGTCAGTTTTTCCTTTTCGCCTTATGCTCCGGATCAGGCCGAACAGATTATTGCCGCCCGCAGCGAAGGTCATGAAACTTATATGGATTTGCTGCTTCCTTCCAAAGATTATTTACAGTCGGACAGCGGGCCGATGTCTATCAGTCTGACGGCCAGTCTGGCTGAAAATACCGAAAGACTGGAAAAAACCATCGGAATCGGAGCTCCGGTCGGCGGCGTGATTGTTACGCCAGGCGTGGCCGATGAAAGCAACGCCGAACATTTAATCGCCATTCTGCAAGAACTGCATGATCGCGGATTACTTGTGCTTAATGCAACAGGCGAAGACGGCATTGAGGCAATTAAAGTGAGACAACTGGCCAGAGCCAGAGCCGATATTGTCATTGACCGCGATTTTTCCGCTCAAAATATTGAAAAACTTTTGGAACAGGCCGAACAGATTGCACGAGACAAAGGATATGCCGTGATTGTCAGCGATCCGAAGCCGATAGCCGTTCTGGCTCTGAACAAATGGATAGAAAGCTTTTCACCGCAGCTCAGTTATGAAGAAATGAAAGAACGCAATATAACGGAGATCGCAAAACCTTTTGCTTTGGTTCCGCTTTCCAATCTGGTGGTGGAAGAATAATGAAAAAAGTGTTTCGCCCCAATGCCGCAGCAGTTGTTTTCCGCCAAGACAAAAAGGTTTTAATGTGCCGGCGGATTTTTCCCAAGACTGACGGCTGGCAGTTTCCCCAAGGCGGGATAGAAGCCGGAGAAACGGCTCAGGAAGCTGCTTTGCGCGAGCTTAAGGAAGAGACTTCGGTACATTCCGTAACAGCGGTTAAAACGCTGGATTATCCGCTGAGATACGAGTTTCCGGAAGAAGTTAAGGCCAAGTTCAGAACCAGAGGCATTTTCAACGACGGACAGGAACAATACTGGAGCCTGTTTTATTTTACCGGACAGGAAGACGAGATCAACTTGAAAACGGAGGAGCCCGAATTTGACGAATTCGGCTGGTTTGATTTGGAAGAAGCGCCCGATTTGGTTTGGGAGATAAAAAGAGAAGTTTACCGGCAAATGGCAGCCGCATTTGTTCCGCTCATCAAAAACTATCCTGCCGAAAAGCAAAACGTCGCTTCGGACGGTTTTTCAATATAAAAAAGTGCCGGAGGAAGCTCTCTCACGCGCTGTCTTCCCCCGGCATTAACTGATATATCCCTTTATCATAAAAATTAAAGCCCTGCCCGCTTATATGCGGCAATATTTTCTCAGAGCTGTTTACGCGAGTTCAGCGCCAGCTGAATGGTTCCTTCATCCATATAATCCAATTCGGCCCCCATCGGAATTCCCTGAGCCAGTGTTGTTACTTTGACATTACTGTCCTTAAGGCGGGAAACAAGATAATGCGAGGTTATCTGTCCGTCAACGGTAGCGGGCAGCGCCAAAATAATTTCACTGACATTTTCCCGGCTGATACGGGCAAGCAGACTGTCGATATTCAAATCTTCGGGCGCAATGCCGTCCAATGCCGACAAAACGCCGCCCAGAACGTGATACTTCCCCTTAAAGAAAGAAACCCGTTCCATAGCCCACAAATCGGCAACATCCTGCACCACGCACAGCTGTTGTCCGTCTCTTTTTTCGGATGCGCAAATTGAACAGGGGCTTTCGGTATCAAAATTGCCGCAGATTTCGCAGGTTTGGACTTTGGCGGCCACTTCGTTTAACGATTCAATCAGCGGCAAAAGCAGATTTTCGCGCTTTTTTAACAACTGAAGGACAATCCGACGGGAAGAGCGGGTTCCCAGCGAGGGCAGTTTGGCAATCTGTTTTACCAGTTTTTCAATTTCTTTTCCAGCCACGGCGAATCCACCTTAAAAAGGAAGCTTTAAACCGCCCAAATTTAAGCCGCCGGTGACGTCTTTCATTCCGTCGGCCATAACCGTATCCACTTTGGCATGAGCCTCGTTGTAGGCGGCTAAAATGAGGTCTTCCAAAATATCGACTTCTTCCGGAACCAGCAGCGATTTGTCAATCTCGATTTTTTTGGCTTCAAATTTACCGTTCAGGGTTATTTTGACCAAACCGCCGCCGCTGGTGCCGGTAATTTCCTGCTGTGCCAGCTTTTCCTGAGCTTCTTCCATTTTTTTCTGCATCATTTGGGCTTGTTTCATAATTCCCTGAATGTTCATCATATTTAGTTTTCCTCATCATAAATAAGTTCATTGTTGTCACTGCCGAAATCGATTTCTTCGTCATCATCGGTTTCGGTTATTCTGCGGGTAGCGGTTTCAATTTTGGCTCCTTTGAACTCAGCCATAATCGCTTTGACCAGCGGATATTCCATAATATTACGTTTTTCTTCCTCTTCGGCAGCCCGTTCAAGGTCAGCCAGCGTAACGCCCAGAGCGCCGCGGCTCAATTCAATTTTCCAGGTCAGGCCGGTTGCTTCGGTTAAAATTTTGTGCAGATTTAAAATAAAATCGGGGTGAATTTTTTCCGACACCGTCATTTTAATAAAACCGTTGCTGAACTCGGAAACCGAAACATCGTTTTTCAGAGCATATTCGGCGAGAGGCATTTTCTTTTGTTCAAGATAATTGACCAAATCAGTCAGCCGGTCAAAAGCCTGAAATTTGGGCGTGTTGGAAAGTTCGGAGTCAGGCTCCGCAGCCGGAGCCGCCCTAAAAACCGGGGCAGGCGCCGAAGTTGCCGCTGCCGCCGGACGGGACAGACTTAAATTAGAGTTTTTTTTTACGTCGTTTAAAAGTTCATAAGGGGTCGGCAGACTGGCGGAATAAGCTATGCGAATCAGTATCATTTCCAGTGCGTCAATTTGAACCGGAGCTACCTGCAATTCGCCCAGACCCTTAATCATCATCTGCCACATTTTGGAAAGAACCGCAATCGAAACTTTTGCTCCCAGTCTCTGGCAAAGTTCTTTTTCGGCTTCGCTCAGAGAAGGATCATTCACAAAGCTGGGCACCAGCTTGGTTTTGGCCAGAAGATGAGTGATATTAATCAAATCTTGCAGCAGCGTTGTCGGATTAGCGCCGTTTTTATACTGCTCCTGCAGTTTGATAATCGTTTCCTTGGTATCGCCGAGCACCAGCTTTTCAAACAGTTCAAAAGTTTGGCTGCGGTCGGCCAGGCCGATCATTTCCTTAACAATATCGGTTTTAACGACGCCGGCACCGAGCGAAATGGCCTGATCAAGCAAAGACAGTCCGTCGCGAGCCGAACCATCGGCGGCTTTGGCAATCATATGCAGGGCTTCGTCCTCGGCTTTAAGATTTTCGGCGGCAACGATTTTGTTAAACAATTTGGTCAAATCTTCAATCGTCAGGCGCTGCAAATCAAAACGCTGACAACGGGAAAGCACGGTTACCGGAACTTTGCGGATTTCCGTGGTGGCGAAAATAAATTTAACATGAGCCGGCGGCTCTTCCAGCGTTTTCAACAATGCGTTGAAGGCGTTTTTAGAGAGCATGTGCACTTCGTCGATAATATAAATTTTATAACGCGCATTGGTCGGCTTGTAACGAACGCCGTCCAAAATCTCGCGGATATCGTCAACACCGGTGCGGGAGGCCGCATCAAGTTCCATAACGTCAATATGCCGCCCGGCTGCAATGGCTTTGCAGTTTTCACAAACGCCGCAGGGATGAATGGTCGGACCGCCTTTGCCGTCCAGCCCGGTGCAGTTCAGGGCTTTGGCAATCAGACGGGCGGTCGTTGTTTTGCCGACGCCGCGGATTCCGGTTAAAATGTAAGCATGATGCAATCGGTTGTTTTTAATGGCATTGGTCAGGGTTTGCACCAGGGCATCCTGTCCGAGCAGATCTTCAAAATTCTGCGGGCGGTACTTGCGGGCAAGTACGACATATTGATTATCTTTATTTTCTTCTTCAGCCATTAAAACATCTTCATTCAAAGTGGTGGAGGGCGAATGACCTTAACCGGTTTCGTTACGGCTGCTTCCTTCCGGACCTGACCGGGTTGGCGAAGGGTTAACCCATCGTCCTCCGTAAGAGTGATTTCCCTGCCTTGGGCCGGAAATCAAAAACTAGTTTAATATCGTCGATATTAAGCGATTTTTCAAGGGAAAAATCAATAATTAACACGCCGGCTTATTCCGGAACGACAATATTCAGCTTTTGCAGACCTTCACGGACAATTTCCTTTTCCTGCGCGGTCGGAATATAGTCAAGCGGCTGATTCTCAAGCCCCAGCGAACGTCCGTAAATCAGAGACTGCGCGGTAGATGTATCTTTGCCGAAAATCCGCGGCGCCTGGTAACCCGGTTCCAAAACAATGGCGCTGTTGCCGTCAAAAGGTTCCATCAGGTCAAACTTTTTGGGCGCTTCGTCGATGATCACATCACCGCCGGGACGAACTTCGACAATATCTAGGCTATGCTGGTTCTGTCCGTTATCAAGCAGCCGGAAAGCGCCGTTAATCCCGAGATAGCCGTCGGGATTGGTTATTGTTTCATTCAAATCGGCACCGGATTTTTTAGACAATGCAGCCGACAAAGCCACCGCATCATATCCCATTGAATAAAGGCTGCTGGGACGCTCACCGAAGAGATTGGCATATTTGTTGGCAAAATAGCTGCCGTGAGAACGGGAAAGTGCCGGATACCAGCTTCCGCGAAGTGCGGATTCCCGGTTGAGCGGCGTATTTTCCCAAACAGACGTACCGATGAACTTAACCTGCGGGGCATAAACGTCATAATAGCCGAACATTGCCACCGCCGCTTTTAAACCGGCACCGCTTTCGGGAATCAGCACCGTGTCAAAATCGACGTCGCCGAGCGTATCGGTTTTATTCAAGCGGGCCAGAACTTTGGCGGCGTTGGCATCACCGGCATTAACCTTGGCTTTAAGACTGTTTTTCAGGTTTTGCAGGCGGCCGGTGCGGGCATTATAGTCTGACATTTGTTTGGTGATATCGGAAAAATCCGTGGTTCCAGGGGTATAAAAGCCGATGCGGGTAATTTTTACACCGTTTTTCTGGGCTGATTTAACCGCGGCACGGGCAACGGCAACACCGGTTTTATTATCGGGAATCAGCAGAGCAAAACGCGAACGTCCGTGATTGGCCGCGTAGGTCATTATGCGGTCAACTTGTTCGTCAACCATCAGTCCGAGCGTATAAATTCCGGGCTGCAGAACATTTGAACCGGTGTTGAAGGCAATAACCGGAACATTGCGTGAGCGGGCTTCTTCGGAAATGGCCTGAACCGAACTGCTTTTCAGCGGGCCGATCAGCAGGCGGCTGTTTTGGTTCAGCGCATTAACGGCGGCAACCTGAGCTCCCTCGGGCGTTCCTTTGGTATCGTAATATTGCAGGATAAGGTTAGGCTCGTTGACATCTTCGAGCGCCAGCATGGTGGCGTTTTTCAGTCCGTTTCCCTGTTTGGCGGCATTTCCGCTCAGCGGCAGCAGTACACCGACCCGAAAAGTTCCGTCATTGCCGAGGGTGACCTCACTGATTTCGGTGCTGGATCCTTCGGCCCCGCCCTGGGTGACAACCGTACTTTGGCAGCCGGCCAGAGCCAGAAAACCAAACAGAAAACTTATTTTTTTTAACACTTGCTTTTTATCCCAAAATAGAAAATCATATAACCTGAAACTAGCTTAAAATTTATTGAATGTAAAGCAAAGATAATGAAAAACGGATTATATGTCGTTGCAACCCCTATCGGCAATCTGGCCGATATTTCCGGCCGGGCGCTTGAAGTTTTGGCACAGGCTGACGTTATTGCCTGCGAAGATACCCGGGTGACCCGCAAATTGTTCGGCCTGTTGAATCTCAGTGCGGCCAAACCTTTTATTACCTATCAGGACCATAATGAAGAACAGCAGGCACAAAACCTGATTAACCTGATTCAGGAAGGAAAATCGCTGGCTCTGGTCAGCGATGCAGGTTCTCCCCTGATTTCCGACCCCGGTTATAAGCTCATCCGCAAATGCCGCGAGCAGCAGATAACCGTCCGGACCGTGCCGGGCTGCTGTGCGGTTATTTCCGCATTGCAGCTTTCGGGACTGCCGACCAACCGTTTTATGTTTGCCGGTTTCATTCCCAATAAAGATAAAGCCCGCAGCGATCTTTTCAATGAGTTAAAAAGTATTAATTCAACCCTGGTATTTTATGAAACGGCACCCCGGCTCATCAAAAGCCTGACGGTTGCTCAAGAGTTTTTCGGACAGCGGGAAATAGCCGTTGCACGGGAAATCACCAAGCTCTACGAAGAGTGCGTTAACGGAACAGCGGCCGAACTGGCAGCTCATTTTGAAGCGAATCCGCCCAAAGGAGAAATTGTTTTGATGGTTTCTCCGCCTCCGGAAAATGACAATCAACCGGTTAATCTGGAAGAACTGTTACGGCATCACCTGGCAGAAAAGCCGCTGAAAACCGCGGTTAAAGAGCTGGTTGAAGAATATAATCTGAACAAAAACGATGTTTATGCGCTGGCGCTGAAGATAAAGAATGAAAGCAAATAACGGCGGAAAAGCGGCGGAATTTTTGGCCCGCCTTTATCTCAGATGCAAAGGCTACCATATTATTGCCGCAAATGTCATTACCGGAAAAGGAACCAATGCCGGCGAGATTGATATTATTGCCCGACGGAGAAAACTCATTATTTTTGCAGAAGTAAAAAAACGCCGGACAATTGAAAAGGCTGCATATGCCATTTCTGCGCGACAGAAAGAGAGAATCAGACGCGGCGCCGAGACTTTTATCGCACGGCACCCGCAATATGCCGGTTTTCAATTTCGATTTGACGCCGTTTTAATCCGTTTCCCTTTTTCCGTCAGGCATTTGGAAAACGTCTGGTAAATCCGAAATCGGTTTTTCGGGTGAAAAATTACAACCTGAAAGATATAAATAAAAATATTCCAAAAAAGTATAAACAAGCACAGGAGCGGTTTAACGCTCTATTTTGTTACCTTTGCACCATTCTTTTCTTTTTTAACTTCAAGTTGTTTCCTTATTAAATTAAAATATGTAATTATATTATTCTACATATCTTACCATTAAGAAGGATGTTATGATGATTGTGACAAGTTCGGCGATTAAAAACGGTTATTTTGATGACAAATACGGCAAAAGAGGAAACGATACGGAAAAAAAGGTTCCGCTGCTTTCTTTTCCTTTTGAAATAGCTGAAGAACCGGAGGGAACGGTTTCTTATGCCTGGATTCTGGAAGACGAAGATGCCGTACCGGTGGCGGGATTTTCCTGGATACACTGGATGGCGGCCAATGTTCGCAAAAAATTTATACCCGAAGACTTCAGCCGCCAAAACAAAAATGTTATTCAGGGCGAAAACAGCTGGGGACTTATCGGTTACGGCGGAATGACACCGCCGAACACGACACACCGCTATGATTTGCACGTTTATGCGCTGGATACGACATTGGAACTGCAACAGGGATTTTCAATCGAAGACCTGTACCGGGCAATGGGCGAACATATTCTTGACAGCTTTACTCTGAGCGGAAAATATACCTGCTGAAAGGCTTAATCGAGACTGTTTTCAATCAGACGGTCAAGATTATCCCGTTCATGGACGTTATAACCGTCAAAATTCTCTTCGATTTTGGCGGCTTTTTTCTTGTTCGCCGCTTTCGACTTAACTTGCGGCTGAGCCAGTTTTTCAAACAAGTCTTCATTACCTTTTGACGGGGTTTCCTTTTCTTCTTCCGCATCGAAGGCTTTGTCTTTTTCGGCGGTGTCGTCATCTTTTTCATCACTCTTGCCGCCGACTTCTTTGGCTTTATTGCGAATCGTATCCAACGTCTCCCGCGGGATAAGGTTTTCTATCGGCTGGGCAAATTCGCCGGCTAACTGAAAATAGCGCGAGTTTTTGAAAGTTTCCGGCTGACGGTCTTTGGGCATAATCCAACTGATGAGAATATTGAGCAGAATAACCAGCAAAAAAGCGCGCATAATACCAAAAAACAATCCCAAAACCCGGTCAACCGAGCTTAATTTGCTGGAGCGCACCTTGCCGACGATGTTTCCGGTCAGCAGAATCCAGATAACCATAAACAAAATCAGAATAAAAATAGAGGTTACAACTCCGGCAATCATTCCGTTGGCGATATACTCCTTGGTTATCGGGGTGAAAACCGGCAGCAGATAGATAACGGCGGCAGAACCCAGCACCCAGCCGATAATCGACAGGACTTCCTTTATCAAACCGCGGCTGAGCGCAATCAGAGCCGACAGGCCGAGGATAATCAAAATGATGATATCAAGATTATTTAAGGGCTGAGACATTGTTTTATCCTAATTAAACCAATTGATTAAACGCTGGACATTGCCGATTTCATAGCAGGTCATATCCAGACTGTGTTTTTTTTCTTTGCTGTGGGTCGGCGGGGTAATTGCACTGCCGAAACCCAATTTAAATGCTTCTTTAAGGCGCGCATTCGGCTGCGAAACCGCCCGGATTTCACCGGACAGTCCGATTTCGCCGAAAATAACGGTATCCGCCGGCAAAGGCTTGTTGGTCAGCGAAGAAATAACGGCCATAGCTACCGCCAGATCCGCCGCCGGTTCGGATATTTTCAAACCGCCGGCAATATTCAAATAAATGTCCTGCGAGCTTAAATTCATGCCGCAGCGAGCTTCCAAAACAGCCAGAACCATGGCCAGACGGTTGGAATCCCAGCCGACGACCGCGCGTTTGGGGCTGGCATAGCTGGTAGGACTGACCAGCGCCTGAATTTCCACCAATACCGGGCGGGAACCCTCAATACCGGCAAATACGCAGGAACCGGAAATGTTTCCCTGCCGCTCGGCCAAAAACAAGGCGGAAGGGTTTTCAACTTCAACCAATCCCTGATCCTGCATTTCAAAAACACCGATTTCATCAGTCGCGCCGTAACGGTTTTTAACCGCCCGCAAAATGCGAAAATGGTGGCCGCGTTCTCCTTCAAAATAAAGTACGGTATCCACCATGTGTTCAAGGACGCGCGGACCGGCGATTGCTCCCTGTTTGGTGACATGGCCGACCAGAAAAAGAGCAAATCCTTTCTTTTTGGCCAATTTAATCAATTCATAAGCGCAGGCCCGAACCTGAGAGACACTGCCCGGCGTGGATTCAACTTCTTCCAGGTACATCGTTTGAATGGAGTCAATAATAACCACCGCGGCATTCGATTTTTCAAGCGTGGCGATGATATCTTTCACATCGGTGGCACTGGTCAGTTTGACCGGAGACTGTTCCAGCTGCAGGCGTTTGGCGCGGATACGCACCTGATCAATCGCTTCCTCTCCCGAAATATAGTAGCATTCGGGATGGGACGGCAAATTGGCAATGCTGGCACAGGCCTGAAGCAACAAAGTCGATTTGCCGATGCCGGGGTCGCCGCCGACCAAAATGGCCGAACCGGGAACCAGCCCGCCGCCGCAAACACGGTCTAATTCTTTAATATTGGTAACCAGGCGGGTTAAAGCTTCCTGCGAGCCGCTGAGCGGAACAAATTCAAGCAGGCGCCCTTTTCTTTTAGGCGCAATATTGGAGAACCCTTCTCCGCCCGATTTTTCCTCAACGATGGTATTCCATTCGCCGCAGGCATCGCATTTTCCCTGCCATTTGGGATAAACCGCTCCGCAGCTTTGACAAACAAACTCGCTTGCGCCTTTTTTAGCCATAACTAAACCTCGACTTTAATCGGCCCCTGTGAACATCCGTTAATAAACTGGCGGACATAAGGATTGTCGGTTTTATCCATTTCCTTGACCGTTCCCTGCCAGATGATTTTTCCCTTGTAGAGCATGGCGATTTTATCGGCAATTTTACGCGCCGAAGCCATATCGTGGGTAATTGTCAGTGCGGTGGCGCCCAAACCTTTGACCGATTCAATAATCAGATCATTGATGACGTCAGACATAATCGGGTCAAGCCCGGTGGTCGGTTCATCGAAAAAGATGATTTCCGGTTTGGTGGCAATGGCACGGGCCAAACCGACGCGCTTCTGCATACCGCCGGAAAGTTCCGACGGCGACAAATCAGCCACGTCCGGTGCCAGTCCGACCTGACGCAAAACTCTTATCGCTTCGTTTTTAGCTTGTTTTTTCGGCATATTTTGATTTTCAATCAGGCCGAAAGCAACATTTTGCCAAACGCTCAAACTGTCAAACAAAGCACCGCCCTGAAACAGCATTCCCATTTTGGTATGCATGGCTTCAACCTGTTTGCGCGGAGCTCCGACAACTTCTTCCTCATCAACCTTGATTGAGCCGCTGTCAGCGTTGAGCAGTCCCTGAATACATTTAATCAACACTGATTTTCCGGTACCGGATCCGCCGATAACCACCAGAGATTCCCCGCGTTTGACATCCAAATCAATGCCGTCAAGGACGACCTTTTTACCAAAAGCCTTGGAGAGATTGCGAATTTCAATCTTATTCTCGTTCATTGTTATTTTTCCTCCGAATTATTTGGTAAAGAACATACCGGTAATGATATAGTTGAAAATCAAAATCAGAATTGACGAAGCAACCACGGCATTGGTTGTCGCCTCGCCGACACCCTGAGCGCCGCCTTTTGACTTATAACCGTTGTAGCAGCCCATCAAAGCAATGATAAAACCGAATACGGCCCCTTTGGTGACACCGGTAATAATATCAATCGACTGCAGTTCATTGATGGTCGAATTGATGTAGTTGGCAGGATTAAAACCAAGCTGATAAATTGAAACGACGTAACCGCCGAAAATGCCGATGACGTCACCGATTAAAACCAGCAGCGGCAAAACAATCAAACCGGCCAGCAAACGCGGAGCAACCAGATATTTGAAAGGATTGGTTGACAGAGTAACCAAAGCGTCAATCTGTTCGGTAACGCGCATGGTTCCGATTTCGGCAGCCATGGCCGCACCGATACGCCCGGCAACCATTAAACCGCAGAAAACCGGCGCCAATTCACGGGTGACGGAAATCAAAACAACCTGAGCAACCGCACTTTCGGCGCCGAAGCTGGAAAAGCCAGAATAAGTCTGGAGGGCAATGACCATACCGGCAAAAATGGTGGTTAAAGCGACAACCGGCAATGAATAGAAACCGATATCCAAAAACTGCCGGCCGACCAGACGCAGATAAAACGGCGGCGTGACCGTGTTATATAATGACTGGGCGATAAACAGCGACAGCTGACCGAGCCGGGAGACAAAAGTCACCAGCGGTTTACCGAGTTTGCGTAAAAAATTTTCAATGATATTTCCCAACATTGGCTTTTCTTTCATGGATTAATCTAAATTTGGGCTTATCTTAAAACGTCTGCCCTTAAAAAGCAACAAGCTTATGAGTTTTCATCACAAGCCAGCTTTAATTTATAAACGGCAGACATTTCAAACGGATACAGTTTTATTTTTTTGATTTTTACGCCGCAGAGTTCGGCGGTTTCCGACTGCGGCAGGCGTTCAATCGCGGCCGGGTTTTCAACCAGTTCGACCAGCAGGGAAACTTCGGTTTTCTCCTGCGGCGGAAGCTTTATTATCCCGATGCCGCGGACCTCAAGCAAACCTTTAATTTCCGCCGGACAACAGGCAATCAGTTTATTCTTTTCAAAGATAATGTCCGTTCGATCGTCGGCGACCAAAACCGCCCCCTGCCCTTTTATCATCCGCAAAGCCAAATCAGATTTTCCGCTTCCGGAAGAACCGGTCAACAATATTCCTTTTGACCCGAGAGCTATGCATGTGGCGTGAATATTAATCATTCCCTGCTTTCACATCATTAAAACGGGAGAGGCGGCGGTTGTCGGCACAATCCAAAGTCAGCCGGCGGCCATTGTTTTCCGGCGCAATATTTATTTTCAGCACCTGGCGGGGCAGATAGCCGCCCATTTTTTCAGGCCATTCAATCAGGCAAACACCGCCGTAGATCGCTTCTTCAATATTCAGTTCAAACACTTCTTCCGGCGATTTCAGACGGTAAAGATCATAATGGTAAATTTCAAATTCGGGTGCGTCATAAGTTTGCAGCAGGGTAAAGGTGGGGCTGGGAACTTCTTCGGCTCCGGTTAAAGCCTGAATAAAAGCCCGGGCAAAAACTGATTTTCCCATTCCCAGGGTTCCGTATAAGGCAAACACATCGCCGCTTTGCGCTCTTGAGGCGATCTGAGCCGCCAAACGAGCCGTTGCCTCTTCGTCGGGAGAAAAAAATTCAAGCATTATTTCACAGCCCTAAAAAGTTTTCACGGCGTTTTTTGGGTTTGATTACCTTAATTTTCGGTTTTTGAGCCTGCAATGCCCGCCAATCCCAAGGTTTATAGAATTTTCCCTGCCAAAGACCGTTGCCGTTCAGCTGCGCCTGTTGCTCATAAGGAACATAGATATCGGTATATTTTGTGTATGCTACAGCCCAACCGGCGTTAACCAATGCGGCACCGAGGTCATATTCGCCAAGTGCGCAGGTGCCGACCATATTGCCTTTTTTATCCTGCTGCATAATCCGACAGTCAAGCGGATTATCGCCTATCCAGCCTTTAAGCCAGAGCGCAGCCTGGCGGCCGCAGTTGTAAGAACGTCCGGTTTTGTCGGCACAAGTCTGATTGGCTTCCGGTGCGTCAATTCCGTAAAGCTTAAAATAACGTCCCTGAATTTGCAGCGTATCGCCGTTTATAACCCGGGCAGGGCTGGTGAAAGACGGCAAAGCCTGAGGATTGAATCCCTGATCATTCCGGGCTTGCCCCGCACCGCCGAGAGAACTCATAAACTGCTGGAAAGCGTTTCCCTGTGCCGGCTGAGAAGGCTGCTGCCGCTGATAAGCATTTTCTCCGATGCCGGTATCAAAATTTTCATCAAGCGCCGGAGCATACTCGCCGTCGTCAAGCATCGGCTGACCGCCGTTTTGCTGCTGGGCCGACATCATTGCCTGCTGCTGGCGGCCGAGAAAAGTCTGCAAACTTTGGCCAACGCCGCCAATGCCGTTGTTAAAAGCGCCGATGGCATATAAAATGAAGACGATAATTCCGATGACAACCAAAAATGAAGGCAGGCAGCCCATGGCACGCCATGCCATTTTGGTAAAAATGTAGAGTGCGACCAAACCGATAATCAGTCCGACAAAACCGCCACCCTGCAGAATTAAGCTGCTGCTTTGGGTGCCGCTGCCGCCGACAAGAATTAAAACCAAAGCGCCAAGACCCAGTAAAAATTTTTTAAGAAAGAGCATCTCTACATTTCCTCTGGTTAAACCTGATGTTTATTAGAACACATCTTCTGCAAAAAATCCATTTAATTTTTTATAATGTTTTTTGGTAAAGATATAGTTACCCGTTAAAAAAATTTACCGGCAAACCTGCTTTTTATCCTTCGTTGATTTTAAGGCCTGTTTTTTGACTCTGAAGCGTCTTTTGCCTCTGTGACGGATGTTTTATCAAAAAAAATGAAATCAGTATCTGTATGGGCAAATTTTGAACAGTGTTTTTTTGTCTTGTAAAAAAAGGGCAGAAAACTGCCCTTTATAAATATTTTTATTGAAAAATCAATAATTTATCAATCAATCAATTACTTTAATCGTAAATTTTCCCCCGGAAGTCGCGGATGAATCCTCCGATGCCGGCATCCGATTGGTGCCGAGGTTAGGTTTTTCACCCTGACGTTTCTGCTCGAGGATATCAATAATCATATCCAGCTCGGCAGGAGAGGCGTATTGCAAAACAACTTTTCCGCCGCCTTGTTTGCTGGGAGAGATTTTGATGCGCAGTCCGAGATTCTTATTCAGGTCTTTTTCAATATCGGCCAAATCAGAATCTTTTTCTTTTTTCGGCGCTGCTTCTTTGGGGCCGCTTTTTTGTTTGGCGACCAATTCTTCAACTTGCCGCACGCTCAGGTCTTTGGCAACAATTTGCTGTGCCAAAGTTTCGGCATTTTCCAAGCCGACCAAAGCCCGGGCATGCCCTGCACTCAATTTGCCTTCTTTTACCAGTTGCTGAACGCTTTCCGGAAGATTAAGCAAACGCAGGGTATTTGCAATATGGCTGCGCGATTTACCGATGATCTGCGACAAAGCTTCCTGTGTGTGGGAAAATTCGTCAATCAGACGCTGTAAACCTTCAGCCTCTTCAATGGCCGAGAGATTTTCTCTCAATAAGTTTTCCACCAAGGCCACTTCAAGGACTTCCTTATCGGAAAGATCCTTTTCAATGACGGGAACTTTATCAAGCCCGGCCAGTTTGGATGCCCGCCAACGGCGTTCACCCGCAATAATTTCAAAACCTATTCCGTCTCGGCGAACCAACAGCGGCTGCAATACACCTTTTTCTTTGATTGATTCAGCCAGAGACTGCAAAGCTTCCTGATCAAATTCCGTCCGGGGCTGAAATTTGCCCGGTTTAATCAAATCAATATCAACCAAATTGGCGGTTGCCGGAGCAGGGGCGAGGGAACTTAAATCTTCAACATTGTCCAAATCCAAATCATCTTCACCGAGAAGAGCGCCCAATCCGCGACCGAGACTTTTACGTTTGTGATTGTGGCTGTCGGCGGAATCGCTGTTATTCAACATTTTATCGATTTCATTTTCTAACATGCCAACAATTCCTTTTCTCTTTTCAGAACTTCACCGGTCAGGCTGATATAGGCCTGAGAGCCCGGACATTTAAAATCATAAATCAAAACAGGCTTGCCGTGCGACGGCGCTTCGGAAATGCGGACATTCCGCGGAATGACGGTTTGATATACCTTTTTGCCGAAAAAGCTGCGCACGTCATCTTCAACCATCTGGGTCAGATTGTTACGTTTGTCATACATTGTGAGGACAACACCCTGCAATTCAAGCTTCGGATTAAATTTCTTTTTAATCTGGTTGATGTTGCGAATTAAATCGGTGATACCTTCAAGCGCCAGAAATTCACATTGCAGCGGAACGATTACGGCGTCGGCAGCAACTAACGCATTGATTGTTACCAGGCTCAAAGAAGGCGGACAGTCAATCAAAATATAATCGTAATTGACGGCATCTTTAAATAAAGCTTTTTTCAATGCAAATTCACGGTTTTCAATTTCAACCAGCTCAACTTCGGCTCCGGCCAAATCAGGTGACGACGGAACCAGAGAAAAATTCGGAATCTCCGTCCAAACAACGGCTTCAGAGATTCTTTTTTCTCCGAGCAGCACTTCATAGGAAGAGGCCATTCTTCCGCTTTTATTAATACCCATGGAAGTTGTCGCATTTCCCTGCGGATCCAGGTCAACGACCAGAACTTTCTTTCCGGCAGCAGCCATGGCTGTTGCAACATTGACCGTTGTTGTCGTTTTTCCAACACCGCCTTTGCGGTTGGCAATGGCAATAATTCTTGGCATTATTTAACTCCCTTGCGTTTATTTAAATGTGAAATGATTAAGATGACGCCTTCGTCGCTTTGGCTGCTGGGAATAATCCGGCAGTCAAAATCCCAGTGTTTTTTTGCTTCAGCGATTTCTTCGGCATGTTTTTTTCCTTTGGGGAAAATACATACTGTATGAGACCCGCAAAAACGACTGGCATAATTTAACAGATTATCAAGAGCCGTCAGGGCGCGTGATGTAATAACATCAACTTTTTCGGCCGGCAGTTCTTCGATTCTCTTATTATAAATATTAACCTTGGTTCCGGTTAACTCAGCCACGTGCTTTAAATACAGTGTCTTTTTTCCAATGCTTTCTATCAGACTAACTTTTAAATACGGTGTTTTTTCCATCGCCATTATAGCCAGAACCATTCCGGGAAATCCGGCTCCAGAGCCCAGATCGTATAAGGTTCTCGCATTAGAGGGAATGTACTGAAACAGCTGCATTGAATCGAGAAAATGACGATTCCAGCCGTCGGCTAAAGATGATGAACTGACCAAATTAAACTTATTCTGCCATTCATTTAATGAGGCTTCATAAGTTTTTAATTTGTCAATTGTTTCACGTGAAACATCATATGTGGTCGTATTTTTTTCCATAAGAAATTTATATAATTTTTACAAAAAATTTAAAACAATAAAAAGGCAGTTATAAACACCTTATTTAAATATTTTAAAATATATTTTAAATTCAACAAATTAGAACGACAGCCTGACTCAATATATCAAGATTTTTATTTCTTTTAAATACACTGTTTGGTTATAAAAAAAACAAAAAGGCTGATAAATCTATCTGCCTGAGGAGCGGAATATTATTAAAACAGATTAAACGACAATGTTATTCATTTCTGATGTTCAGAAGTTGATAAATATCACAGTCACATTTGACCTCAAAATAAAGGCGCAGATTTTCAGCACAGCGAAAATGGGTTGTTAAAAATTCTTCCTGTACCGGATACCTTTCGGCCAAAGATCGGCAACGATACTGTAAAGAACAGTTTTTACCCCGATCATTCATCATATCTGCCAATTGCAGAAGTTTATCGTAATCATCATATTCAATGTCTGAAATATAATTTTTGCAATGTAAGATATCCTGTCGTGCCTGAGGATATAACTCAGGATTAAAATCTTTATCCAGAAAACAATGTGTAACCGATATGCGCCCGATTTCCTCCCAACCTTGTTTTTTCATTAACTGATAGCCGGTCCAACCATGAAAAACATTTTCACTTTTTTCATCTTTAATGCGACCGCAATCGTGCAGCAATCCTGACAGATAAGCCCTTTCCGAGTTTAAATACGGTGTTTGAGAAGCTATTTTAGCCGCAATGTCGGCTACTGAAAAACAATGAGCCCGAAACTCTTTTTCCCATTCCGGACGAAAAGGGAAGGGACTGCGGTTGCGTTCGGCAATTACATATTCAAAGAAGGCTAAGGCTTCTTGTTTTGACGGCAAAGACATGCTTAATCCACTCCCAAAAGCTTATAAATATCGCAGCCGCATCTTTTATCAAAGTACTTTTTTAGTTTTAATGCTTCGCGATATTTCTTTTTTACCAGCAAAGGAGGAATTTTGTAATTGTTGCGGATGTTAAAAATTCTTTGTTTAATATTCAGCGTTACGCCGACGGATAAACGGTCACATAATTGTATCAAACGGTCATAATCATCAAAAGGAACTTCCTGCAACAGTTTTTTACATTTGCGCATTTCAGATGGATTATAGCCGGCATATTCCTTTAAGTTAAGTTCCTGTTCATAAAAAGTGTGGGTCAGTGATATTCTGGCCAATTCATCATATCCCAGTTTGCGTAAATATTTATACCCCTCCAGTCCGTGGAATTTATCGGACATTTCATCGTTATAAACCAGTTTGCCGAAATCATGAAATAACCCCATAATATAGGCTTTTTCACCGTCTATGTCAGGCAATCGGGAAGCAATCATCTGAGCGGCTACCGCGACCATGGCAGCGTGAATGCGTTCTCCTTTAGAACGTCCCAGTTCGAAACGCGATGATTCCGCACAGCGTTTACGCATGGTTTCTTCATAAAGTTTTAAAGCTTGCTGCATGGTCGGCATCGTCATGGGTTTTACCTTTTTACATAACTGAGCACGGCAGTGACGGCGGCAGGCGTCACTCCGGGTATTCGTGATGCTTCTCCGATTGTCGCCGGGCGGACTTTAGACAGCTTTTGTACCATCTCCCGCGATAAACCGCCGATGAGAGCATAATCAATGTCTTCTTTGATTTTAAGTTTTTCGTCTTTTTGAAATACATCAATATCTGCCTGTTGGCGTTTCAGATAACCGGCATATTTGGCTTCAATTTCGATTGCTTCGTAAATATCATCGGGCATTGTCTGCAATTCCGGCCATATTTGCGTTATTGTTTCACGTGAAACACCGTCATAAGACATAACGTTAAAAGCGCTTCTTTTCGTTCCGTCACGTTTCGTCTTTACGCCGAATTTATCCAACTCGTTCGGGTTGACAATCAATTTTTCACAAAGCTGACGATAATGATTTATCTGCTCATATTTGGCTTTAAATACAGTGTATCTATTTTTCCCGACGCAACCGATTTGATAGCCCAGTTCAGTTAAACGCGCATCGGCATTATCCGCACGCAACAACAGGCGATATTCGGAGCGAGAAGTAAACATACGATAAGGTTCGTCAACGCCCTTGGTAATCAAATCGTCAATCATTACGCCGATATAGGCCTGACTGCGATCAATCACAAATTCACGCCCTTTTCCTTCGGCATACAGCGCTGCATTAACACCGGCCAACAGTCCTTGCGCGGCAGCTTCTTCATAACCGGTCGTTCCGTTTATCTGTCCTGCCAGGTAAAGACCGGGAATCTTTTTAACTGCAAGTGTTCGGTTGAGTTCCTGCGGATCAACAAAGTCATATTCAATTGCATAAGCGTAACGGAGAATTTCAACATCTTCCAGCCCTTCAATTGTATGAATAAACTGTTCTTGAACATCTGCGGGAAGAGACGTTGAAATGCCGTTCGGATAAACAACATCAGTATTCAGACCTTCGGGTTCCAAAAAAATCTGATGACTGGTGCGGTCGGCAAATTTTACCAGTTTGTCTTCAATACTGGGACAATAGCGCGGGCCGATGCCGGTAATTAAACCGGAAAACAAAGCACATTTGGAAAAATTATCGCGAATAATCCGATGCGTGTTTTCATTGGTATGAGTAATAAAACACTGTATCTGCGGATTGGTAATTTTTTCCGTCAGATAAGAAAAAGGCTGTGGCGGGTTATCACCGTCTTGAGAAGACAATTTTTCCCAATGAATTGTTTTGCCGTTCAGACGGGCAGGGGTACCGGTTTTTAAACGCCCGACATTCAGCCCTTTCTGTTTTAAATACGGCGTTATACCCGTACAAGTGACATCACCGATACGTCCGCCGACGGAAGTTTCATGACCGACAAACATCACGCCGTTCAAAAAAGTTCCGGAAGTAAGAACAACCGCTTTTGCGGTTATTTGTGTTCCGTCGGCCAAAATAACACCGGATATTTTTACATCATCAAAAAGCAAGCCTTCGACCGGAGCTTCTATCAGCGTCAGGCCGGATTGTTCCCGCAGCGCGGCAAGCATATATTTTTTATAAAGTTCGCGGTCAGCCTGAGCACGCGGGCCGCGGACAGCCGGACCTTTAGACTGGTTTAACATACGAAACTGTATGCCTGCCTTATCAATAACCCGTCCCATCAAACCGTCCAGCGCATCAATTTCACGTACAAGATGCCCTTTACCCAGACCGCCGATGGCCGGATTACATGACATTTCGCCTATTGTGGCAATTTTATGGGTGATCAAAGCCGTTTTGGCTCCGATACGGGCTGCCGCGGCACAAGCTTCACAACCGGCATGGCCGCCGCCGACAACAATTACATCAAACTCCTGATCCGTTTTCATTTATTCAGCCTTAACATTATTTGTTCCGAAGACGGGACAAACTTCTACTTATCGGATACTAGCATAAAAAACGTTAGCAAGCCGTTAATAGCTTCTCCCATTTAAAAGCGTAAAACCTGCCGCTGAAGGGCAGGTTTTATAAAACGGAAGAAACTTCAGATTACATTGTTTCTGATGCAGAACTGCCAGAAAGTATAAATTTCACTTCGTTCTATAATATAAGGGCAGTAAACACAGGCAGAAAAAATATCCAGGCTCCAAAGATAATTTTTATAGGGTTTCTGTTCGCCGGCATGCTGACGAAGGTAAGAAATCAGACCACTAACGGCGTGGCCCAACGCTTCCTGCTCACTGCGAAGCTTTTCATCTTCGTAGTAATAAGAGATTCCCAATTCCTCCGATTTTCTTACTAACTTGGCAAATTTTTCGTGGATTGCCTGATAATGCCCTTCCATCGGCTGTTGAAGGGCCATCTCGGTTAAAACACAGACATGCTTCTTAATCAAAAATTCAAGTCCGTCAGAATAATTCTTTTTCATAATGACAAGTTTTTAGCATTAATAATAAATGATTAAGCCGATATTACTCAATCGGGCTTTAGAAAGCAAGCATAATTTGTCAAAAAATCCGGCTAATTATTTACCGATACAAAATGACCCGAAAATTTTATCGAGAATGTCATCTACCTCAATCCGTCCGGTGATTTTCCCCAAAGCGCGGGCCGCCAGGCGAACATCTTCGGCAGCCAATTCAATTTCTTTTCGTAGTGTAAAAGTTTCCAACGCTTCTACAGTTTCTTTCAAAGCTTCACGGTAACGGGCACGGGTTATCAGCAAATTTGAATTAGAGGTAAAGCGGTTTTCAATCCGTTCGGTAATGGCCTGAAGCAGCTGCTCCAATCCCTGACGAGGTTTAGCGGCTATGGTCAGGCAGCCTTCCTGTCGCAGCGAAGAAATCCTTTCTGCCGACAAGCGGTCGGTTTTATTGGCAACCAAAAGCATTTTACCGGAAATTGTTTTTTTCAGATTATCAAAGATATGAACAGTGTCTTGTGATGCATCGAACAAACATATCACAAGGTCGGCTTCGTTAATTTTATGGTAAGCAATTTCTATACCTTTCTTTTCAATGGCATCTTCTACTTCACGCAGACCGGCAGTGTCGGTAAACATAACCGGATAACCTTTCAAATCCAGGTGAACATCAACCGCATCGCGGGTGGTTCCGGCAATATCGGAAACGATGGCCGCTTCACGATTAACAACAGCATTCAGCAAACTTGATTTACCGGCATTCGGCGGGCCGACAATAACAACGCGAAAACCTTCGCGCAGCCTTTCGCCGATAGTGTCGCCGGACAGATGTGCTTTAATTGCTTCCTTGAGTTTAAATACAGTGTCTTCAAGTTTAAATACGGTGTCTTCCGGAATTTCTTCGTCGGGAAAATCAATATAAGCTTCCAGATGAGCCATCACGGTTAAAAGTTCTTCCCGCCAGCTTTCATAAAGGTTTTTTAAGCCGCCTTCCATCTGCCGCATGGCATATTTCTGCTGTTCAGCGGTTTCGGCATCTATCAGATCGGCTAATCCCTCGGCCTGAGTCAAATCCATTTTGCCGTTGTAAAAAGCCCGTTTGGAATATTCTCCGGGTTCAGCCATGCGGAAACCTTCCAACCGTGACAATGATGAAAGGACTCCGGAAATTACGGCTTTGGAGCCGTGAATCTGCAATTCAACGATATCTTCCCCGGTGAACGAATGAGGCGCCTTAAAATACAGCAAAAGACACTTATCCAGTACCTGTTTCTCGGGAACAGACAACAAATCGGTAAAATAGGCATAGCGGGGTTTAATGCCCGAAGGCGAAAGGCGGGTCATTTGCCCAATAATCTGAAAAGCCCGATCGCCTGATATGCGGATGACGGCGACGCCCGATTTGCCGAAAACGGTTGAGAGTGCATAAATGGTCTGATTATCCATTTTATATTCCTGTCTGTAACTTAAAACCGGTTTAAGTATAATCGGAAAAGGTAAAAATACGATAAAAAAACACTAATTTAAATAAAGGCCTAAATTCGGCTTTCAGAGAGGTTTTTTACTTTTGCTTAAGTGTTTCCCTATAAAGTAGGTAAAATTCGTTTGTGCGAGCTTCCTGCGGACTCGTTATTTTTCTACCGAAGGTGTTAATTATGGATGAATGTTCTAAAAAACTGATTATCTGGGACTTTGACGGCGTGATGGCCGACACGGAAAAACTCTGGCTGGAAAACCGCCGGCAAATGATTAACGAAAAATTCGGACTTAACTGGGATTTTGATACAACCAACAAACATTTGGGCGGAATGAGCGATAAAACCAAACGTCTGAATATGGATAAGCTGGGATTGACAACCGATGACGAATTCTGGAAAGAGAGCATGGCGCGCGATATGGCCGTAATGGCAAAGGGTTTTGAAGCAACTCCCGGAACAGAAGATATTCTCAACTGTCGAGAAATCAAACAATGTGTAGCAACCGGCGGAATTTATTCCAAAAGCGTCGAAAAGCTGAAAACAATCGGTTTTTGGGGAAAATACATTAATGATACAAATCTGTTCACTGCCGATATGGTAGAACACGGAAAACCGGAACCGGAGCTGTTTCTGCTGGCAGCGGCGAAAATGGGAGAGCTTCCCGAAACCTGCGTGGTGATAGAAGATTCTCTGGCCGGAATGACTGCCGGACTGCGTGCAGGAATGACGGTCATTGCCTATATCGGTTGTGAGATGAATAACAATCCGGAAAACATTAAAAATATCCGCGCTTTGGGAGTTAAACACATTTTCAGCACCATGGCCGAAATTAAAGATTTTTTAGGAATATGCAAATATACGTTTGACAAAATATAGCGAAAAAGGCATACTTATTCAAAATTTTATCATTTTTAAATTTTTATGTTATGAAACCTGAAAAATTTATTAATCTGCTGGTCTTCTTGGTTGCGACCGGCATGTTGGTTTGGGGTATCTGCGGCAATGCCGGCTGGAAGCTCATGGGTGCAAATCTTTTAACCGCAGTTTTCTTTATGTTTCTTTATCGTAAAGACGACAATCATCCCGGCGTTTTTTCCTTTGCCGTCAGGTATGCGGCACTGGCTTTGGCTTTTGCCAATGCAAGGATTATGACCGGAATTGCGCACGGAAATCTGCTGTTGCTGTTTGTGTTGGCTGCGGTGTATTGCCTGATTGACGCTTGTTTGCCCGTTTTGGCTTATCAATGCGGTTTTCGGTGCAGTTCCAAACCGGTTATTCCCGACAGAACGGTCATTCTGTTTGTGTTAAGCACTTTTTTATTTGCCGCTTTAGACAAGCCATAGATACAATAATTAAACGTAAACCCCGGATAAAATCCGGGGTTTTGTTTTAGCTGTTCATGGTATTGAAGAAATCCTGATTGTCTTTGCTTTGTTTGAGCTTTTCAAGCAAAAACTCCATACCGTCCGTCATTCCCATCTGCATCAGCACACGGCGCAGAACCCACATTTTGGACAAGGTGGCCTTGTCAACCAGCAGTTCTTCCTTACGGGTGCCGGAGCGGGTAATATCAATCGTCGGGAAGAGGCGTTTATCGGTCAGTTTTCGATCAAGAATGATTTCTGAGTTGCCGGTTCCTTTGAATTCTTCAAAGATAACTTCGTCCATGCGGGAACCGGTATCAATCAGAGCCGTGGCGATAATGGTCAGCGATCCGCCTTCTTCAACATTGCGGGCTGCACCGAGAATGCGTTTCGGCCGCTGGAGAGCATTTGCATCGACACCGCCGGTCAAAACCTTGCCGGAAGAAGGGATTACCGTATTGTAAGCGCGACCCAAACGGGTAATCGAATCGAGCAGAATGACAACGTCTTTTTTATTTTCAACCAGGCGTTTGGCTTTTTCAATCACCATTTCAGCTACCTGAACATGGCGCGAAGCCGGTTCATCAAAGGTAGAAGAAATTACTTCACCTTTCACCGAACGGGTCATATCGGTTACTTCCTCGGGACGTTCGTCAATCAAAAGCACCATCAGATAGGCTTCAGGATGATTGGCGGCAATCGCATGGGCAATATTCTGCAGCATTACTGTTTTACCTGTGCGCGGCGGGGCAACAATCAGCCCGCGCTGGCCTTTGCCCTGCGGTGAAATCAAATCAATCACGCGGCAGGTATAGTCTTTGTCGCCGCAGATAATATCAAAATTAAGCTTTTCCGTCGGGTAAAGCGGCGTCAGGTTGTCAAAATTAACCCTAAGTTTTGATTTTTCGGGATCGTCAAAATTAATGGCATTAATTTTGGTTAAGGCAAAATAACGTTCATTGTCTTTCGGACCGCGAATTTCGCCTTCAACAGTATCGCCGGTGCGCAGACCAAATTTTTTAACCTGGGAAGGCGAAACATATATGTCATCAGGGCCGGCAAGATAGTTTGATTCGGCGGAACGGAGAAAACCGAAACCGTCCGGCATGACTTCAATTGTGCCTTCGCCGTAGATAATTTTATCGTCATCGGCGAGTTTTTTTAGAATAGCAAACATCAAATCCTGTTTGCGCATGGATGAAGCATCTTCAATCCCTAAATCTTCAGCCTGAGTTAACAACTCGGTAGGAGACTTTTGTTTGAGCTCTTTTAAATTCATGGGAACCTTAAATATGTAGGATATTGTCAAAACAGAAATAAGAACTATATGATATAGTATAAGTTTATATATGCTTTAAATCGAAAACTGTCAAATAAAGATTGGATATTTTTTCAGGGCAGATTTATGCACATTCCGACCTGCCAATTTAAAATTTAAAAAATTATGTAGTAGATTGTATATGCCTGTGACTCTTGTGGATAAATTTTGAGCCACAGAGTTATCCAGAAGTTAACGGTTTGTTAATAAAGCTGTTAACCGAAAATAAACAATCGTTAACGAATCGTTAAAACTTTTCCGGACTCAAAATGTAAACTGCAAAATTAAGTTTTTGTTAATAACTTTTTTATCCACCGGCCGGGGATGAAAAAGCTGCTTGTGCGTAAGTCAGTATATTAGATTTTACTTTATGGTGATTACTTTGTATAAATTGGAAAAAGGGCTGAGTTATACACAGGAAAAGCCTGATTTGTTGATAAGTGAGTCAAACCTTTGATTTGAGGATTTTTTATGAAGCTTGCAGCCATTACCGGTTCAATCGGGTGCGGAAAAACAACCCTTTCCAAAATTGTCCGCCGTCTGGGATATGTTGTTTATGATATCGACGGTTGGGTTCGCCGTTTGTATTATCAAAAGGATTTTATCAAGGTTATTGCGGCACATTTTCCGGAAGTTATGGAAGGGGAAAAGGTCAACAAACGGAAATTGAGAAATCTGGTTTTCGGGGATAATGCCCGGTTGAAAGTTTTGGAAAGCCTGATTCATCCTTTTTTGAAGCAGACTCTGATGAATGTCCGCCGTCGAAATGCCCGCCGGGCTGATTTGTTTTTTATGGATGTTGCCCTGTTGTTCGAAATGGGCTGGGATAAATACTGCGATTATATCGTGGTGGCTGATGTTGATTATGAGACACAAAAAATGAGAGTTATGCGGCGGGATAACATTTCAGCAGCGGATTTTGACAAGATTAACCGGATTCAGATGGACAATGCGGCCAAAAAAGTTTTGGCCGATGTGATTATTAATACGGATAAGCCGATTAATCTGCTGAAGGTTGAGCTGCTGGCGATGATTGAAGAAATAGAGGGATGCTGAGATGGTCAGAGAGATTGTATTCGATACGGAAACAACGGGTTTTAATGTCAATGAAGGAGACCGTCTGGTAGAAATCGGCGCGGTGGAACTGATTAACCATATTCCGACCGGGGTTACTTACCACCAATATATAAACCCTGAGAGGGAAGTTCCGGAAGATGCTTTCAAAGTTCACGGTTTGAGTTATGATTTTTTGAAAGATTATCCGACTTTTCGCCAGGTTGCGGATGAGTGGCTTGAGTTTGTCGGTGATGCCGTTCTGGTAGCGCATAACGCTTCATTCGATATCGGCTTTTTGAACGGTCAGCTGAAAGAACTGGACAAGCCTTTGTTCACCTGGGACAGGGTTGTGGATACCCTGGAAATCGCCCGCAACCTGTTTCCCGGAGCGCGCGTTAATTTGGACGCTTTGTGCCGCCGTTACGGTATTGACAACAGTGAGCGCACGCTGCACGGGGCGCTGCTTGACGCTGATTTGCTGGCCAAGGTTTATCTGGAACTGCTCGGCGGGCAGGAACCCAGTATGCTCAAGGAGGAGAAAAAGGTTTCCCGGGGAACGGTTTTTGCCGACAGTTCCGCACAAAAGAGGGTTTTTCGCGAAGCTCGTTCCTTTCCGTTAAGCGAAGAGGAAAAGCAGCTGCATTTGGATTTTCTGGCAAATAATATCAAAGAGGCCATTTGGACGGCAAGTGCAGAACCGGAAAAAGCCGAAGGCTGAAAAAATGCCGGAAAAAGTGTTTTTGACCGTCGGACGGCACGGACGTTACAGTTACGGTGCACGCCTGCCTCTATCGGAATCCAGTATTTTGGAAGGCGTTTACCGCGGACAGGAACTGACTGCGGCGTACGGGTCTTTTGACGCCGTTTACAGTTCGGATATTCCACGGGCGAAAGCAACGGCAAACTTGCGGGCTGTCGGCGGAGATTATGCCCGGGATAAAATTGTTTACAGTCCCGAATTGACTGAGGACAGCTCTCTCGGCAGAGTGTCGCTGTTTTTGGATTTTTTGGCGGCAGAAGCGTCACTGAACGGTTTCCGGCATGTTCATCTGGTGACGCATGCACCGGTTATTGAAAAGATTTTTTCCCTTTTGAGTCCGGCGATGTGTTTTGTGCCGCCCGACGGCGGTTTTACCGGGGAAATCGAAAGCTGGGAAGATTTGCGCGGACGGAAGGTGAATTTTATTCCCTGGCCGGATTATTATCCCGGATTTTCTTTATTGCTGGATTTATGGAAAGAAAATTCCGACCTTGAGGTTATCAGGCAGTATTTTGAACAATATAAACAAACCAGCCTTGATTGGGACAAGGCCGGTTTGTTATTGGATAAAAGCCGTTATTTTAACCGGTGCACAGCGATTGAGGACATCTATCGTCTGTTGGGCTAAATTCTTTTGTCGGCGGAGTGGCAGAAGGAGGAAACGGGACAATTCGGACAATCCGGTTTTTGTGCTTTGCAGATGTAGCGTCCGAAAAGCACCAGCCAGTGGTTGGCGTTCTTTTTGTAATTATCGGGAAGCACTTTCAGCAGATCCTTTTCAACTTCCAGCGGATTTTTGCCATCGCTCATGTTCAGGCGGTGGGATATGCGCATAACATGAGTGTCAACGGCCAAAGTCGGTTCATTGAACCAGACGTTTAAAACAACATTGGCGGTTTTACGGCCAACGCCGGCCAGGTTTTCCAATGCTTCGCGGTTATGTGGCACTTCGCCCTGATATTTTTCCGTCAGTTCTTTGCTGAGGGCGATGATGTTTTTGGCTTTGTTGTTATATAAACCGATGGTTTTAATGTATTGTTTCAGTTTATCCAGGCCCAGGGCTGCCATTTTTTGCGGCGTGTCGGCGATTTTGAACAATTCTTCGGTTGCCCGATTAACGCCTTTGTCCGTACTTTGCGCCGACAAAACAACAGCGACCAGCAAGGTGTAAGCATTGCTGTAATTTAATTCGCAGCGGGGATTGGGATCTTTTTGATTAAAAATATCCATTATTTCGAGAATTTCGGCTTGGGGACGAATCATGCTTTTACTCCTCCGGCACCGGCAGCTTTCGGAGCGTTAGCATCTAACGGCCAACGCGGGCGCGGTTTGAAATCCAAATCATTGGTAAAACCCCGGCGGAATCTTTCCAATCCGGCCCAGGCTATCATAACGCCGTTGTCGGTACAGAATTTTATCGGCGGCGCTGCAAAGGTAAGGCCGTGCCTGTCAGCCAGCAGACGAAGCTGTTCGCGCAAATAAGTGTTGGCGGCAACTCCGCCGGAAACGACCAGATCTTTGCCTTGCGGAAAATTTGTTTTAAAATATTTAATTGCCCTTTCCAATTTGCGAACCAGGCAGTCCGCAGCGGCAGTCTGGAATGCGGCACAGATGTCGGCTGCTTCTCTTTTGCGCATAATTGCATGTTCAATTTTTCCGTCCGGGGAATAAGATTCAATAATTTTGCGGACGGCGGTTTTTAAACCGGAGAAAGACAAATTGCAGTCGCCCGAATTTTGCAGCGGGCGTGGAAGAATGAAACGTTCGGGGTTGCCGACCGAAGCCATTTTTTCAATCATCGGGCCGCCGGGATAACCGAGATTCAGCATTTTGGCGACTTTATCAAAAGCTTCGCCCGCCGCGTCGTCAATTGTGGTGCCGAGACGTTCAAAATCGCCGACGTCTTTAACTATCAGAATTTGACAGTGTCCGCCGGAAACCAAAAGCAGCAGATAAGGGTAAACAACGTCTTCGGTGAGGCGGGCGCAGAGAGCATGGCCTTCCAGATGATTGACGGCAATGAAAGGTTTGTTGAGGGCAAGTGCCAGAGCTTTGGCTGCCATAACGCCGACAACTACGCCGCCGATGAGTCCGGGGCCCGACGAAGCGGCAATTGCATCCAAATCTTCCAATCGGATACCGGCTTTGCTGACGCAGCTTTCAATGATTTCGTCAATATGGTCAAGATGTGAACGGGCTGCTATTTCAGGCACGACACCGCCGAAAACTTTGTGTTCTTCCTGAGAAAGCAGACTTTGTCCGAGAATTTCCCTTTTTTCGTTGACGACAGCGGCTGCCGTTTCATCGCAGCTGCTTTCAATTCCCAATACCAACATTTTTATTATCCGTTTTTATTTATTGCAGTTTTTTTTAAATTATATACACTATAAAAAGTTTATTGCCAAGAATTATCACAAGAGGATTATAAAATGGTCAAAAGTGTTGAAAACAAGCCGGTTGAGGTTTCAAAAAGCCAGATTGCCGCCACAGCCAAAAAAGCGATGCTCAGAATTGTTTTCTGGGTGCTTTTCCTGGGGATTTTATACGGATTATGGCTGAATCCGCAGATTATTACCAATATGGTCAAGTTTATTTCAATGCAGACGGCCACAGAGGAATCCCAAGAAGAAAATACGGTCCGGGAAGATGAATTTTATCGGCGGATGAATGTGTTGCAAAACCAGATTAACCAGCTGCAAAATCAAATCAGTTCTTTGCCGGAGGGAAGCAGTGCTACGGTTGATTTAAGCCGTTTTGACAGCAAATTGGAGGCGATAGAAAAGCAAAATCTCAACGTGATTGATTCCAAGGCGGACGTGGCAACGGTTTTGGGGATTATTACCCGGTTGGACAAGATTGAAGAGCGGTTGGATACTTTGGCCAAAATCAGCGATGACGGTGCTTTGGTTCTGACGGCGACGATGATGGTTAAGGAAAGTTCGGAAAACGGCACCAATTTTGCTTATGAGGCGGAAATTTTGCAGCAACTGGCCAAAAACGATACGGCCATTCAAGGCGATGTGGAAACGATTTCGCGTTATGCGCGGGAGGGCGTCAAGTCGCAGAACAGTCTGATTAACGAGTTTAAGAAAATTTACCGTCGTTTGGCAAAAGTTCAAACCAAGCAGGATTTGGAAGGCAAGAACTGGAAAGAGGTTTTGAATATTAAATTTAACGAAGTGGTCAAAGTCAAAAGAGTCAATGACGTTCTTTCTCCGCAGAACGAAGCCGAAAACGAAAACAATTTCAAAAAAATAAACGAAGAAGTTAAAAACGGAAACCTGCAGCAGGCTTTGGACGGGCTGCACCAGCTTGACAGTTCATTTATCGTCAACGACCCGGCTATGCAAAAGTGGATGACAGAGGTTCAGGCACGCATTAATTTCAATCAGGCGATAGCCAATATTTCGGCACATTCACTGGCTTTGATGAAAGTGAACAGCATTAAAAGCAACTAACTTGCGAGGCAGGCATGACTAACGAAGAATTAAAGAAAATCTGGTCAGAAAAATTTGCGGTTGTTCCGCAGGTTTTGGAAAATATGAAACAGGTTCAGGCGGCGGCAACGGCATTTAACACCAATGTAGACGCAGTGGTTAAAATCAGCGGAGCGAAAATTGCCGAGCTGGCGGCCGGTTTGGGAATGGATTTGGCCGAGCTGGAAGATGTGCGGCAAACTAAGCTGGATTCAGGCAAAGACGTGGTTAAAGGCATTTTCAAATGTTTTACCAAAGGGATTGCCGAAGAATGGCTGACCGAAGACAAACAAGTTTATGACTGGATGGTAAACAATCTGGGGTATGACCGTCTGCAAATGGGCGGTCAGGGCGGAATTGTGGCCAATGTTCTGGCGGTTACCGGCGTCAACAAAGTCTATGCTCATGCCAATTCTCTGCCGAAGTTACAGGCCCAACAGTTTTTAGAATTGGACAATTTGGTTTCTTTTGATGAAAAAGGGGCCGAAAAACCGGCTTATCTGATTAACCGGGAAGTTGACATTCCTTTGATACACTGGATTATCGAATTTGACCGGAATGATACGGTGCATATCGGCGGCAAAGATTTCAAATGTCCGAAATCGAACCGTTTTATTGCCACGTATGATCCGTTAAATCTGCATTTGGTTATGGATCGTCATTTTATTGATGCAACCGGCCGCCGCAAAATGGATTATGTGGTTTTATCCGGTTTTCACGCTCTGACGGAACACAACGACGGCGTACGCCTGCAAGAAGGCGCTTTACCGATTATTGAAAACTGGAAAAAGCAGGGAGATATCGTTCATTTGGAGATTGCCTCCACGCAGGATATTGCGGTGCGCAAGTCGATTATCAAATCGATTGCCCCGATTGTAGATTCAATCGGCATTAACGAGCGTGAAGCTATTGACATTTTGGAGGTTTCCGGATGTGAAAAACAGGCGGAAGCCTGCAATGTACGGACAAACAGCGTTAATATGTTTGAAGCATTGATGTTGATAAAGAAAATTATCAAAGCGCCGCGCATTCAACTGCATATGTTCGGTTTGTATATGACGCTGCAGGATAAAGGCTTTAAAATTACACCGAAAGCCAATTTGCGCGGAATGATGCTGGCTGCGACCGTTGCCGCCAGCAAAGCCGGCACCGGAAACATTAACAAAAAAGAAAATCTGCTGTGGGCTCACGGCGAGCAGGTTTCTGATGTGGGATTAAAAGAATTGTCTGATTTGGCTAACCATTTGCACAAACCGGAGTTAACGGAAACCGGCATTACCGAGGTTGACGGTTTTGATTTGATAGCCCTGCCGATTATTTTGGTAGAAAAACCGCTGACGCTGGTAGGCATGGGTGATACGATTTCATCGCTTTCACTGATAGGTTCAAGGTAATCATCGTCTTTTTTGAGGTTTCAGGAGAGATTTTATATAAACCTATCGGGAAACCGAATCAGCAGAGAATGTTTCTCCAGACACAAAAAAACCGCTGTTTAAGCGGTTTTTTTGGATGAAAGAAAATTGTCAATGGCGTCAATAACGCGGAGAACCGTGTTATCAACCTGTTCTTCTCTGGTTTCGACCACAATATCTGCTTCGGAATAATAGGGATATTCTTCACTGATATATTTTTCGAGTTTGTTTTTGAGGTGGGAATCGTCACCTTCGAGAAAAGGGCGGTGTTTGCGTCCGGCGGTGCGGTTATACAAAACGTCAACATCGGCTTTCAGCCAGACGGTTATTGCATGAATTTTTGCCAGTTCGCGGGTTTGTTCGGCAACAAAAGAACCGCCGCCGGAAGCCAGAACACAGGGTGCTCCCTGCAGCAGACGTTTCATAACCCGTTTTTCTCCGGCACGATATTCTTCTTCACCGAAACATTTCAGCACATCGACTAATGATAAACCGGCTGCTTTCTCAATTTCCTGGTCGCCGTCGACAAAAGGCAGATTGAGCTTTTTGGCCAATCTTTTTCCGACGCTGGTTTTACCGCTGCCCATCAGGCCGACCAGCAATATTATTTTATCGATTTTTTTTATCATAACCTATTTTTTAATTCTTCTTTCAAGTTTATTATGCTAGATAATATAAAGACTTGAAATTTTATCAACATTTTTTTTAAGGTTATAGCTTATGAGACAGAAAAAATCAAATTTAATCTATTATGTTATCGGAATCGTTGTTTTGGCAGGTGTCTTGTTTGTTGCCTCACAGGAAGTTCCGGTTAAGGTCGAGCAGGTGGAACAGCCGCTGGAAAACAGTTTTCTGAACAAATAGGCTGCACGATGGGCAATGAGGCCGTTAATCGATTTTTGGAGATGATGTCCGCAGAAAGGGGCGCCTCAGCCAATACGCTGGAAGCTTATGGGCGTGATGTTGAAGAATTTCTGACATATTGCGGAGGCTTGGCGTTGAAGGAAATCAGCCGCGATGACGTTGGCGATTTTGTTCAATATCTCGGCCGGGAGGGGCGGTCGCCGAAGACGGTGGCGCGGAAGCTCTCGGCGGTGCGGGAATTTTTCAAATTTCTATATACCGAAAAAGACATTAAAGACAATCCGGCGGTGGATGTTCTGACACCAAAGCAGGAAAAACCTCTGCCCAAATTTCTGTCGGAAGATGAAATCAAACGGCTGATTGCCGCGGCAAAAGAATGTTCCGGGCCGAAGGGCAGGCAGATGACAGCCATGCTGGAGCTGATGTATGCCAGCGGCCTGCGGGTTTCAGAGCTGGTTTCTTTACCGGAAAACTGCATTAATTTTGACCGGAGACAGGTTTTCGTACGCGGCAAAGGCAGTAAGGAAAGGGTTGTTCCGGTGGCTCCGGCGGCCATTCAGGCCATTTTTGACTATCTTGAACAGCGGGATTGTTTTATTTGTGAAGGGCGGCGTTCCATCTGGCTGTTTCCCTCCAAAAGTTCCCGCAGCGGACATATCAGCAGAGATACTTTTTTTAAGCGCCTTAAAGAACTGGCTGTCAAAGCCGGTATTTATCCTTCCCGGGTGACGCCTCACGTTTTAAGACATTCTTTTGCGACGCATTTGCTTAACCACAACGCCGATTTGCGTTCGGTGCAGAAAATGCTCGGGCATGAAAGCATCAACACGACAGAGATTTATACCCATATTTTATCGGATAAGCTTTTGGAAACCGTTCAAAAATTGCACCCTTTGGCCGGCAAACATTCTTAAGTTGATTTCCTTTCTGAAAGGGTTTATAGTGCAACTATAGGTAAACTTAAAAGAAAATGCCGCCTATCTGGCAAAGTTTGGTGAGAAGGAGTGTATGATGGCCGGAAAAGTAAATAAAAGAGGACGAATGCCCGACGGGACACCTAATCCGGTGGATGTGCATGTCGGAAAGAAAATTTTTACAAGACGGATTGAGCTGGGTTTATCAATGGAGAAACTGGCGTCTTCCGTCGGATTGACCTTTCAGCAGGTTCAGAAATACGAGAGAGGGATGAACCGGGTCAGCGCCAGCCGTTTGTTTGACTTCAGCAAAGTTTTAGGTGTGCCGATTAATTATTTTTTCTCAGATTTGGATAATATGACGGAGCAAAACAGTCATAGTTTGTTCTGCCGTCAGCCGGGGCAAGGGGAAGAAGATGATTTTGATGATCCTCTTTGCCGTGAAGAAAGCCGCGTTTTGGCAGCCGCTTATTATAAAATTGCCGACCGGAGTATTGCGAAGACTCTGTTTGAGCTGATGAAGGCGCTCAGCCGGCCCAATGAAAGAACGGTCGAGAAGCAAGATTAATCAGTATAATAAAAAAGGGCGGCGAAATGCCGTCCTTTTTTTTGCAGACTGCAGTATTTATTTTTTCTGCAGTTTAGTCTTTTTGGCGGAAACAAAAGCGTCAACGATATTGCTGACGGTTGTTTTGGGTTTGACCCAGTCAAACCTTGCCGGAAGATGAACGTCCAACTGGTCTTCAGTCCACCAAATGGGCAAATCCCAGTCGTTTTCGCCCTGGAAGCCGGGGTTTTTGCATTCGTAAACCAGTTTTTTTCCGAAAGCTTCAAGTTCGGCATCCGAAAGATTTTCCCAGCCGCAGTTCAGGGCATAAGCCTTCAGAACTTCAATGCGGAAAATGTCCAGATAGGCCTGGATATATTCAGGCGCGGCCTTGAAGATTTTGCAGCGGATGTCGTGAATTTTCTGCGAGCCGACGGTGAAGTAGTCGATGATGTCGTTGTAGGTGGTTCCTTCTCCGAGATACTGCATCGGCGTGCGGCAGTCAGCAAGAATTTGGCGGCCGGTGATTTCTTCGCACATTTCACAGATGCGAATCGCCAGACAGCGGGTGATTTCTTTGCTTTCGATTGAACTCGGAAGCAGTTTCTGCATGCTGGCACCGGTTTCCTTTTCCCAAAGCTGTATCAGACGTTTGCGGCTGACTTCAACCTTAACGGCCTTGGTGTCGGCGTAATAATTTGCCAAGTCGTCAAACGTCAGCAAGTCCGGAAACTTCAGAAAAACGCGGAAGCTTTTGTTGCTGGAACAAAATTCCTTTACGGTTCGGCAAAGTTTTTCAATCTTTGTTCCGGGAAGAGAAGATACCGGTTTGCTCAAAATATCGGCAAGGGCTGCGGTTCTTTCTTCAACATTCATTTGCTGTAAGTCACTCTTGTCTGCAGTTACAAAATCGCTGATGAACTGCATTACTACTGGCAGGGAATTTTTCTTTTCCATGACTAATAATTTTTTTAAAAATTTAACATAAAAAGGATAAATCTTTTATTTTTGTAGCATGAGTTTTTTTAATTGGCAAGGATAAATAAGAAAATTTTTGACAAAAAAATGGCAGCACGATGAAGTGCCGCCGTTAAAGAAGAATCAGGTTTCAAGAACCGGCAATCAAAGCAATCAGATTTCCGACGCTGCCGTTTGCGATCAAATTCGGCGGGGTCTTAAAATCAAATGTTTTTTCAAGCCAGCAGAGAGTTGTCAGATATGAGTTTTTCTGTTTTCCGCAGACGGGAAGGGTCAATTCCCGCAGGCTCATATTGTCGCTGATCAGTTCCGGAGGACATTCGAGAAGATCAGCCAGGTAATGTCTTACGGTTTGGGCACTGGGGCGCGGGGCCAGTATTTCGGCCCGGAGCAATGCCGTTTCTTCCGGTTTGCCGCTGAGCAGGCGGGCGATGGTTCCGATGCTGACATTGTTCCAGTTCCAGGCATATCTGCTGCGGGGACTGAATTCAGTGCGGAAACATCTTTCAGAAATGCTTCTGACAATCGATTTTAAAAAATTAATTTCGATTTTTCCGTCATTTAAACGGATGTTTTCAACGTTTTTTAATTGGGTCTTTCTGCTGAAGACGCCAATGATCTGCTTGTAGTTCATAATTTCGGGATTTAAAATAATAGATTTATAGGTAATCTTATAATCTATTTTTTATTCTTTTTCAACAAAATTTTGACAAAACTATTTTTCATCAGCAAGTGCGAGAAATTGTTGAGGAGTTAGTTCTTCGGCACGGGCGGTGAGGGGAATGTTTAAACGGGCACATTTTTCTTCCAAGCCGGCAATGCTTTTCAGGCTTTGGCGAATCATTTTGCGGCGTTGTCCAAAGGCCAGTGTTGTCAGTTTTTCGACTTTGGCGATTTGTTCGACGGTCAGCGTGTTTTCCAGCGGCCGAAAAAGCAACACGGATGACCAGATTTTCGGAGCCGGGGTGAAACAGCAGGGGTTAAGGTCCAGCAAATGATCTATCCGGCATTGAAGCTGGCTTAAAACTGATATTCTGCCATAGTCTTTGGTTTTTATCGGTGCCGTGATTCTTTCGGCAACCTCTTTTTGGAACATCAGTGTCAAGCTGTCATAGGCATTGATGTTTTTAAGCCAGCCGACCAGCAGCGGTACGGAAATGTTATAAGGCAGATTGCTGATGATATGGCGCGGAGCGGGAGCAAGAACGGAAAAATCGGTCTGCATGGCGTCACCGTTGATAATATGAAGAATGTCGCCGGTTTTTTCTTTGATTTCATTCATAATGGCAATGCAGCGCTCGTCCATTTCAACGACGGTTAAGCTTTTCGGCTCGGCTGCCAAAACAGCCCGGGTCAGCCCGCCGGGACCGGGACCGACTTCAAAAACATTAGCGCCGGAAAAATCCTTTTTGTTTTGTTTTTGCAGTGAGAGATTAATAATTTTGTCGGTAATGTTCTGATCAAGAAGAAAGTTCTGTCCCAAAGCTTTTTTGGCCATCAGGCCATGTGCTTCGACGGTCAGGCGCAGCGACGGGAGTGCGGCTATTTTGACAGACATTTGTTCGGTCATCGTCAGTTTCTCAATTCGATAACCGCGCGCTGGCGGACATTATGGAGGTGTTTGGCGGAGATTTCTTCCATTTTTTTGTTTTCCATGAACTTTTTCATTTCTTCTTTGGAAGGGAGTTTGGGTTTGTCCCTTTTGGGGTTATAGACCTGCACCAGTTTAAGAATATAAAATTCGTTGCCGATTTGTATCGGGTCGGAGACCTCGCCTTCTTTCATGGCGAGGACTTTGTTATCCAGCGGTTCAGCCAGCTGGCCCTTGTTCAGCCAGCCGAGATTGCCGCCGTTGGATGCGCTGGGGCTTTCGGAAAACTGGGCGGCGTATAACTCAAAACGCGGATCTCTGCGCAAATTGGCAACCAAATCGTCGAGATTCTTGGCGTTTTCTTTTTTGATGACGATTTCGGAAACCATATATTTCGGGGTCATCATATCTTTGGCAGACTGGTTAATGCTTTCTTCAATTTCCTTATCGGTTATGTTTCCGGCAGCCATGAGCTGGCGGCGGATAACGCGAATCCAAGCCAGGTCGGATTTCATCTGCTCACGGAAGACTTTCATGCTGACGCCTTCTTTGGCCAGCAGCGATTTGAGCTGTCCGGCGGGAATTTTGTTGTTTTGTTCAAAATTTTGTATGGAAGCATCGATTTCTTTGTCACTGATTTCGATTCCCTGACGTTCGGCTTCCTGAAGTTTCAGTTTTTCATCGATTGCCGATTGAATAACCTTGGCGATAATCATTTTTTTGGTTTCGGCGTTAAAGGGTATCCTTGTGTTCATCACAAAGGCTTTAGCCCTTTCTTCAATATCCGTCGAAGAAATCATTTCACCGTTGACAACGGCTATGATTTTAACATCTCCGGGACCGAACAGGCGAATCGGTTCACTCGGCGGCGTTTGCGGTTTTGGCAGAGGCTGCGGTTCCTGAAAAAGGTCTGATTCCGGCTGTGTTTCGGTTTCGGCCGGGTTTTGGAAAACGACGGAATTGCGGGTTTCTTTGCCGCTGTCGGCGGCAAATTGGGCTAAAGCGGATTGAGCGATGATAGTCAGACTTAATATTGCAAACAGCAGTCTTGTCATTTGTGTTCTCCTGTAGCGGTTATTTTGAACCCACGCCGCCTAATGTTTTCAGATAGAGCGAAACAGTGAATTCATAGTCGTTTTCGTCTTCGGGGTCGGTTGAATCGTAGCGGTGCAGATTGCCGACAACTTTGATGCATTCGTCTTCATAGGCCAGCGAACCTCCGTGTTCCAGCGAGCCGCCGCCTTTGGTCAAATCCTGACGGTTGTAAATGCTGATTGTCCAGTCACGGGTCAGGCGGGAGCCGACTGCCAGGTATAATTCTTTGCGTTCGCTGATGTTTTCTGCCAGAGTTGCTTCATTTCCCTGCAGGTAAATGTAGGAAACATAAGTGTGGAGGATGTCGGGGCCGATGCGGGCGGCCAGTTCGCTGTATTTCATTTCCAAATCGTCTTTGTCAAAACGGAAACGGTAGTTCATGTCCAGATATTGGTTCGGGTTGGCATAGATACGACCGACATAGTCACTGAAACGCCAGTTTTCATCATCACTGGGAGCAAAACCTTCTTTATTGCTGAATTTGTAGCTTTGAGCGATGAATGCCTGGGTGCGTCCCATAACAGTTCCGTAAGAACTCCAGTTGATACCGTAACTGATGCGGCTGCCGGTATCGTTGCGGTCGTAGCCGGCATAGCGGTCGATATCAAGGACGTTGGTGTCGTCGAGTTCGGAGTTTTGGCTGTCTTCATTGGGAATCTTGTCTATTTTATTGCCGCCGTTAGGAGCCGCAACGGCAACGATTACCGGCTCGACAATATGGCGGGAGGTTTCGGTGGCACGAACAAACGGCATTTTCCATTCCAAACCCAATTGCGGGAAGACACGTCCGACTTCGCCGGTGAATTTTTCTTTGTCGGGGTTGGTATAATTGTCAACATAATACAAATCTGATTTTACCGAAGCAACCAAACGGTATTTTTCGCCGTAAGGGCTGGTGTAAGGCAAATTCCATGAATTTATCATGGACAGTCTTTGCGAACTGACATCCTGATCCCGCATTACGGAGGCAAAATCGAAAGTGTTTTTGAAGTAAGCACCGTGGCTTCCGGGTTCGCTGATGTTTTCATAAGTGATTAACGGAATGGCATACGGTTTGTCGTATTTGCGGCGCTGAAACTCCTGGCTGTCAAGCACACGGAGGTCATAACTGATGAGTTTGTAGTAATAAGCTTCGATGGCGGCATAATTGCGGTTGTCAAATCCCTGCAGTTTGGCGCTTGAGGTTAACCAGGCATCTTCTTTTTTGGGCAGGGAAAGGTCTTTCAGGTATAAAGAATCCGAAACATAGTTTAAATCCAAATCGGAAACCCAATAATCATTGAGTTCGTAACGGGATTTGACATATAAGTTGCCGCGGGTTTCGTCGTCGTCCTGATCCCGCATAATCGACCCCTGCGTTGTTAAATAGCCGCGTTCAAAATAGCGGCGATAGGTGCCGTTCATAATCAGTCCGTGATTGGTGCTGATATAGGGAGCGAGGGTCAAATCTTCATGCGGTGAAATGTCCCAAAAATATTTGGGCTGCAAATAAGCGTCAAGATAGCTGCTGGAACCGAACCCGGGAATCAAAAATCCCGATCGCCGCGAGACGTTCGGATCCGGATGTGATAAAAACGGAGTATAGAAAACCGGAAAACCTTTGATTTCAAGTACGGCATCTTTGTAATAGACGTTTTGGCTTTCGGCATCATGTTTGATTTTGCGGGCTTTGAGCTGCCAGAGCGGATTGGGTTTGGCGGTGCAGACGTCACAGGGGGAATAAACCGCGTTGTTCATAATTTTGTTTTTGTTGCTCATGGTTCTGACGCGGCGGGCGGCGATGCGGCTTTCATCTTTCATGATGATTTTGATATTTTCCATTTCGCCCTGAGACATTTGGTTGGTTAAAACCACATAATCAGAAAAAACAACGTTGTTTTCGGCGTCTATCATGCGGACGTTGCCGATGGCGGTAACAACATCGTCACGTTGGTTGTAAACCACTTTGTCCGCATTCAGCGTCAATCCTTCGCGGATAATGTTAACATCGCCGATAGCCGTAATCGTATCCAGATTTCGGTTGTTTTCCATTTCATTGGCGCTGAAGTAGATTTCCTTGGTTTGTTTTTGTACCGGCATCGGCGTCATGAAATTGGTGATGTTGGGATTTTGTTCCAGTTCGCCGTAGGGTTTGGGAGAGACTTTGCTGTATTTTGTTCCGGGGACGGTTTCTTTCAGATCGGCAGCCCAAACCGCTCCGGAGCTGAGTATGCTTCCGGCCAGCAGCAGGATATGTAAGAGACCTGGTTTAGTCATCCATAAGTTCCCCGGGTTTTTTACGACGGACAAAGAAAGCCGGATTATAGAACAAAAGGAGATAAATGCAAGCCGTCAGAGGCAATATAAAGTTCAGGTAAAGCAAGGGAAGCCAATAAAGATGTTTAGCCGCCAGATTACCGAATATGAGGTCGCAGGCCTGAACCGCAACCATGGAAATGATAGACATTGAAATGATTTTGTTTTGTCCGCGGCGGTTAAAGTTGCCGACCAGCAGCCCGGTGCAGGCCATCAGGGCAAAGACCAGATTGTAAAGAGGGGTCAGGATGCGTTTGTTTCCTTCAACAATATAGCGGTTGACTTCCGCCGGAGTCAGGCTGGGATCGCTGCGGGCGTTCAGCAATTCCCAAAGTGTTTTTTCCCGGGCGCCGGTTTCTTTTTCCTTGGTTTTGTTTTGACTGCCGAAATCTACCGAATAACGGTCAAAAGAGAGAGAAGAGAACTGTCCGCTTTTCTTGTTGATTTCCTGACGGACGCCGTTAACCATAATCAGGCGGGGGCCCTTGTCGGTGTAAACAATGCGTCCCTTTTCGGCGGAGATGCTCATTTTGCTGTCCGGGTCACGTTCGTCGTTGACAAGAATGCCGGAGACCGATCCGTCTTTTTCATGGGTGGTGATGAATACGGTCAGATTATATTGGAGCGTGGTGAATTCGCCTTCCCGGAACATCAGGTGGGAGACGTCATTTTTGACTTCCCATTCCAGTTCGTTAAAAGCTTTTTCGGCGGCGGGAATGATGATATTGTTGGTATAGATGTTAAAAAAAGACATGAAAATGCCGACATAAATTGCCGGTTTGGCTCCGGCCCAGGGGCTGATGCCGGCGGCTTTCATGACAACCAGTTCCCGGTCGGAAAGCATACGGTTGTACACGAACAATATTGCCACAAACAGGGCTATCGGCGAAAGAATGACAAATATGCGGGGCATCAGCAAAGAGGTCATTTTGACGAACAAAATAACCGGAAGCCCCTTATTGGTAACCAGTTCCACAAAACGCAGCGATTGGGTCAGCCAGATGATGGACATCAGCGAGAACGTCACCAACAGAAAGCCAATCATAATTTGGGTTACTATATATTTGTTTAGTTTTTTCATTAAATTTTCTAGCTAGCTTTATCGAGGCGATTATATCCAATTTTATTAGAAATGGAATCATTATTTTGCATATATTGCAAAATATATGAAGATTTGGTAAGCGGAAGATGGTTTTGATTATTGGAAACGTTTAAATAACTTGCTCAGAAAGTCAAAAGGGTTGAAGCCGATAGCATCGGCAATTTCCAGAAACTCAATCAAATCAAGGCGCCGGACGCCTTTTTCATATTTGGCAACGTAGGGCTGAGACTGTTCCAGTTTTTGGGCCAGCAGAGTTTGAGTCAATCCGGCTCTTTTACGTTCTTCAATCAGCAGTTTTAAAAAAATCCGGTACTCTGTGGTAAAAACCGATTTAGTCATGATGGAAAATCCTAAAAAAATTATCAGGATCTAAATTAAGTCAATCTTATATTTATGCGAAAATCGTATATTACTTATATAAGATTTATATATTCTTATAGGTGTTTATTCTGTAATGTATATTTTAAAAGTTGTAAATGGCTTTTTTGTGATTTAAAGATTGTGGCAATGTCTGATTTATTCAATTACAAATTTAGAAAGGACAGTATTATGGGGGGATTAAATCGATCTGCAGAAAAGACTTCTGTAACTGGAGATTTTACACGTCAGAACTTATTGGAGGAAACAAAAGACGCTTGGAATCAGATAACCGGTGCCGTGGGGGATATGTCTGAAGAATATTGGCAGATGAAAAAGCATGGTTATGTAAATCTTGATGATTATCATCATTGTAAAGCTAATTACAAAGCAACGCAAAGAGGAAAATGGGGAGAGCGTACGGCAGAAGTTTTGGGTAATGAAAAGGAGTTGTTTGATTATTATTTTAATAGGGGATATAAAGGGTTAAGTAAAGATGCAGCAGAAGCAGACATGAAGCATGATTTAGATATTAATAGAATCGGCCGTGACCGCGCTAAAAATTATAATTATGCCTCTCCACAAGAAGCTTGTGCTGATTTCCGTGAGTATAATAAAAGTTTCCCCCAAAAATATTGGTGATTAGAATGAAAAGATTTTTAAATATTTTGCGTTACGTTTTTTGGTTGTTGGTTATTATTCCGCCGATGTTGTTTTGGGCGATGGTGATTGGTTATGTCTTTGATGAGGTCGGGGATTGTGCCGAAAACGGGAAAGTTTGGGATTATAATGAAAAACGCTGCCGAGATGACTGTTTGACATGGAATGAAGTTAATGGTTGTGTTTATATGGATGAGGAATACAGAAGATTATTTAGGGCTTGTGCAGATAAAACGGCGGATTGTGACCGGGAAAAATTAGATTTGTTAGATAAAGAACTTTGCAAAAAATATAATGCGCCCTTAAATTTGAAATACGGTTACTGTGATTTTGGTTTTGAAGTAAAAGATTGCTTCAAATTAGAAGGTGAATGGGAATATCCTGAAATATGTTATCAGTAAAAAATCTATTTAAGTCAGCTGTTGTGATTTTTATTTTGTGGCAGCGAATTGCGGAAAGTTAAGCGGAAGTTGGGAGTATCCGGTCAGTTGTTTGATGGAGGATTAATGAAAAGTTTTTTGACATTCCGAAACGTTGATGATTGTGTAAAAAGGAGTAAAGATTACGACTGTATCGGAAGATAACTGATTAGTAACACAATACCCCTCTGAAGTAAATTCAGAGGGGTATTGTGTTAAATTGCCGGAGCAATTAGATCATAGCCATACCGCCGTTGATATTAATGGTTTGGCCGGTAATGTATTGAGCTTCATCAGAAGCCAAGAAAGCAACAACGTTAGCGATGTCCTGAGCTTCGCCGAGTTTGCCTTCGGGGATTTTTGCCAGCAAAGCAGCTTTTACATCTTCAGGCAGAACATCGGTCATCGGGGTACGAATAAAGCCCGGTGCGATGGAGTTGACGGTAATACCGCGGGAACCGACTTCCTGAGCCAGACATTTGTTCATGGCAATCATACCGGCTTTGGAAGCGGAATAGTTAGCCTGTCCGGCGTTACCGGTAACACCGACGACGGAAGCAATGCCGATGATGCGGCCGAAACGGCGTTTCATCATGCCGCGGACGGCAGCTTTAGCTAATTTGAAACCGGCGGACAGGTTAACGTCCAAAACCAGCTGCCAATCTTCATCGCTCATACGGATAAACAGATTGTCGCGGGTTAAGCCGGCATTGTTTACCAGAATATCGATACGGCCGAGTTTTTCTTCAACCTGAGCAACCAGATTTTTAACATCTTCCGGGTTAGTCAGGTTAGCGGTGAAGACTTCAACGCGGTCGCCCAGTTCGGCTTTCAGTTTTTCCATCGGTTCAGCACGCATGTCGGTCAGAGCCAGTGTGGCACCCTGTTTGTGCAGAGTGCGGGCAATTTTATCACCCAAACCGCCGGCGGCACCGGTGATGAGAGCTACTTTGTCATGTAATTCAAACATAAATAAGTTCCTTTTGTTGTTCGAGTTATAAATCTTTTGCCAGAGCCTCGATTTCGGCGACGGAGCCGACCGAGACGGCGTTTATTTCTTTATGGCTGCGCTTAATAATTCCCGAGAGAACTTTGCCGGCGCCGAGTTCAACAACGTCGGTGACGCCCTGATCAGCCATATAATTGACGCTTTCACGCCAGCGGACCGACCCGGTTACCTGTTCAATCAGATGTTTGACAATTTCTTTTTCATCGCTGATAGCCGTTGCCAAAACATTGGCAATGAGCGGAATTTCAGCTTTATGAGCTTCGACTTCTGCCAGAGCTTTAGCCATAACTTCAGCCGCAGGCTGCATCAGAGGACTGTGGAAAGGTGCGCTGACCGGAAGTTTGATGCAGCGCTTGGCTCCGAATTCAGAGGCAATTTCAACGGCTTTGTCGATGGCGGCCATATGTCCGGAAAGGACGACCTGGCCGTCAGCATTGTCATTGGCGGCAACACAAAGGTTGTTATCGTCAGCGCAGGCTTCAGCCAAAGCCTGGACATCCTGATAAGAAACGCCAATCACAGCAGCCATGCCGCCGACCCCGACCGGGACGGCCTGTTGCATAGCTTCACCGCGGGTCCGCAACAGTTTTGCGGTATCGCGCAGAGAGAAGACGCCGGCAGCGCAAGCAGCCGAATATTCACCCAAAGAATGTCCGGCGACAAAGCTGGCTTTGTCTTTCAGTTTAATTCCGAAATCTTTTTCCAATACGCGAACGACGGCCATGGAATTGGCCATAAGGGCAGGCTGGGCATTGGCGGTGAGCGTCAGCTCGTGTTCCGGCCCTTCAACCATCAATTTGAACAAATCCTGAGAAACAGCGTCGTTGACTTCTTGAAATACGTCCCGTGCCGACTGAAAATTATCGGCAAGTTCTTTCCCCATGCCGACAAATTGTGAACCCTGGCCGGGGAATACAAAGGTATATTTCATCTAAAAAACCTCTATTTGTTATTCATATGTACTGTTCAGGTTTAGCGTTTTTGTGCAAAAAGTCAAGTTTTAATCCGCGGTTAGTCAGAGGTTTGCGGCAGCGGGGATTTTTGCAAAATTAATAATCTGTTGATGATTTCTGACTATAATGGGCTTAATTTCGGATAAACAGGTGAGAAAAATGGCTAAAAAGAAAACCAAAAAACAAAAATCTTTAATGCGGCGGCTGATTGAACGCTTGGGCGGGCTGATTCTTATTTTAATTTTTATTGCGGTTTTTTCCGCCGTGGCGGGTTATCATCCTCAGGATCCCGGTGCCAATGCCGCAGGGGTGCTGCCGGTGCGTAACTATCTTGGTTATCCGGGGGCTTATCTTGCCGATTGTGTTTTAAAGAGTTTTGGTTTGGCCTTGCCGGTATTTCTACTGGCTTTTCCGGTTTGGGGCTATACGCTGCTGCGGCAAAAAGAATTTTTGCATCCGTACAGCCGGACGGCGGCCTGGATTTTGGGAGTTAATTTTTTTGCCGCATTTCTGGCCTTGCTTCCTTCGTGGATGGGCGCTTTCGAAATGGGCGGATTTATGGGAAAATTTTTAAGCCGCCATTTGATGAGTTTTATCAGCATTATTTATAAATACGGTTATGCGCAGGTATGGGTCGGGGCCATTTTGCTGTTGTTGGCCTGGCTCGCTTTTGATTATGTTATGGGAATTACGTATAAAACCTGGTGGAAAGGTATCCGTACCGCGGCATTGGCGGTTTGGAAGGTTCTGAAGGCTTTCAAATCAGCTTTTGCGCTGATGTTCAGTTTCCGCAAGCGTCCGTATTTGCCGGAAGAGGCGGACAAACCGGCCAAGAAAAGCCGCAAAGCGGGTAAAGCCAAAGCGAAAGCTGAAGAAGAACGGATTGAACCGGGATTTGGCGAACGTCAGATTGCGGCGCGGGAGGAAAAACCGGCGGACAAAGCGCCGCTTCGCAAGGAAAAGAATATGCCGAAAGGAGATGTTTCGGATGACGGTTATCAACGTCCGAGCGTTGATTTGCTGAAACGTCCGAAAGACAAGGGCGGTAACAATGTCAGCAAAGAAGAGCTGGACAATATTGCCCGGGAATTGGAAAGCGTGTTGCAGGAGTTCGGCGTCAACGGCAAAATTGTGAAGGTTCGTCCGGGACCGGTGGTTACGTTATATGAGCTTGAACCGGCGCCGGGAACCAAGTCGGCCCGGGTTATCGGTTTGGCCGATGATATTGCCCGTTCGATGTCGGTGATTTCGGTTCGTATTGCGGTGGTTCCGGGCTGCAATACCATCGGTATTGAATTGCCGAACAAAAACCGTGAAACGGTTTGGCTGCGCGATTTGTTTGAAGATCCGGATTTTATGAATTCCAAAAATGAGCTGAACGTTGTTTTGGGCAAAGACATCGGCGGCAAAGATGTGTATGCCGATTTGAGCAAAATGCCGCACTTGCTGGTTGCCGGTACGACCGGTTCCGGTAAATCCGTGGGGGTCAATTCAATGATTTTATCATTGTTGTTCCGTATGCGTCCGGAAGAATGCAAATTGATTATGATTGACCCGAAAATGCTTGAATTTTCAATGTATAACGGGATTCCGCATCTGTTGACTCCGGTTATTACCGACCCGGCCAAGGCGGTTATCGGTTTGAAATGGGCGGTTAAGGAGATGGAAGACCGCTATCGGGCAATGGCGCAGCTGAATGTGCGCAATATTGCCGGCTATAACCAAAAACTGGCCGAGCTGCGGGCCAGCGGAAAATCGGTTAAGCGAACGGTTCAAACCGGATTTGACAGCGAAACCGGCAAACCTATCTATGAAGAGCAGGAGCTGGATTTGACTCCGTTGCCTTATATTGTGATTGTGGTGGATGAAATGGCCGACTTGATGCTGGTGGCCGGCAAAGAAGTCGAGGCGGCTATTCAGCGTTTGGCCCAAATGGCACGTGCGGCCGGGCTGCATCTGATTATGTCAACCCAGCGTCCGTCGGTTGACGTTATTACCGGTACGATTAAGGCCAATTTCCCGACCCGCATTTCTTTTCAGGTTACTTCCAAAATCGACAGCCGCACCATTCTCGGTGAGCAGGGGGCCGAGCAGCTGCTGGGCAAAGGCGATATGCTTTATATGCCGGCCGGTTTGCGCCCGATCCGTATTCACGGAGCTTTTGCCAGCGATGCCGAGATAGAGGGCGTGGTTGAGTTTATCAAGTCGCAGAAGGCGCCGGAATATGTTGAAGGGGTTACCGCAGGAGAACTGAATGAAAAGGACAGCGGCGCAGTCTTTGACAAAGGCGATTTCGGCGGCGGAGGCGAAGAAGACCTTTACGCTCAGGCGGTGGCGATTGTTCAGCAGGACAAGAAAGCGTCAACCAGCTATATTCAGCGTAAGCTGCGTATCGGTTATAACCGGGCGGCTTCATTAATTGACCGTATGGAGCAGGAAGGGTTGATATCGGCGGCTGATCATGTGGGACGCCGTGAAGTTCTTTAATTAAAAGCAGTCGGACTTCCGCATAAGCGGGATTTATTAATTCTTGCAGAAGAGTTTCCAGTTCTTGCAAGTGACAATAAGAACTATGGCGAATTTCAAACACGCGGGTATAAAAAAGCCCCGTTTGAACGGGGCTGTGAACGGGCTTTGCAGGATTATTTTCCGCCTTTGGTAACAACGACCATGGCTTCCCGCAGAATACGGTCGTTCAGCATATAGCCGGTTTGCAATTCGGCAATGATTGTGCCGTTGGGTTTTTCTTTGTCTTCGACTTCCTGAATGACCTGATGAAAGTTCGGATCAAAAACGGTGTCCATAATTTCCATTTTTTTGATGCCGAATTTGTTAAAGACTTTGGTGAGTTCGTTTTCGGTCAGTTCAACACCTTTACGCAGCGCTTCGCAGTTTTCGGAATTGTCTTTGCCGATGGCGTCGATGGCGCGGTGCAGATTGTCGGCAACGGTCAACAGATCTTTGGCAAAAGACGAAATGGCATATTTGTTGTTTTTTTCAATTTCCTGAGCGCAGCGTTTTTTGGTGTTTTCGGCATCAGCGTAAGCGCGCAGAAATTCTTCTTTCAGCTGGCGGTTTTCGGCTTGGAGTTTTTCGATTTCGTCATCAGCTGCAGCGGTTTTTGCTTCCTCTTCCTCAGCGGCGATTTCTTCTTCTGCCTCGGTAATATCTTCGTTCAAATTTTCTTTATCGGGGGCGGGTTCTTTTTTGAACTTTTTCATTATTTTTCCTCTTTAAATTTTTTTAGAAAGCATGTATATATAGAGGAAATTTAGTAACTAAAGTATAACAAGTCAAGAGTAATAACAGTTTAATTTTAAATCTGGATTTTTTGGCTGACTGCGTTACAATTAGATTAATTATTTTTCTTGATGAAGAGAGTTAACAGATATGAATGCCAATGCCGTGAATTTTGATGTGCAAAATCAGCTAAGACCACTACCAAAAGCCTTTAATAAAAAGAAATTTGTTCTCTCTTATAATGTTGTCAACAATCCCATTCTCTCCGAAATTCAGAACCTTTCCAAAAAACAATGTCTGGGAAAAAATCCCTGGCCGGAAATTCAAAAAATCAATTCATGGATGATTTCGGCCGAAACCGCCACTTTTATGAAGTGGGGCGGTTTAGGAATGATCGCATCCGAGCTGCCGGAAGTTTTTAACCATGTTTTCGGCAAAAACGGCGAGCAGCTTTCAGTGGTTACCCCGATGTATCTGGGAGACACCAAAAAGAAAAAAGCGGCTTTTGAAGGCGATGTTTATACCGGTACCGAAAACAAGAAAATCCAGCTGAAGAAAATCAGGGTTATCACGGTTCCGTTTGCTGCCGACCGGCCGGCGCTGCATAAGTTTAAAGTAACGGTTTATACCGGCGTTTTCAATAACACGAATTATATTTTTCTGGCCAATGACCGTTTTTTTTCAATCAATCCGCATCCGGACAATCCGTCGGCCCAGGACGGATGTTATGTGATGAACGAGTTCGGAATTAACGAAGTTGAACGTTTTGCTTTCTTTTCCAAAGCGGTTTATGAGCTGCTGAAAGAAATTTTTGAAGGAAAAATTAAAGACATTTCCCGGCCCAATGTTTTGATTGCCAATGACTGGCACAGCGGTGCGCTGTCCGGCCTGACCAAGTATTTTACCAAAGCGCAGATTGAAGCGCAGCGGATGAGTCCGGAGCTGGCGGAGAAAATGAAGGCATTGCCGATTGTGCATGTTGCGCATCATTTGGGTTATCAGGGGTGGGATTATGACAATACTTCCCGCATTTTGAATTCGCTTTATGAAAACACGGCAACGTTGGTGTTCAAAAATGCCAAAGCGATTAAGAACAGCAATCCCCGGGCAACAAATACTCTGATTGTGAGCGACTGTTATAATCAGGCTTCCTGCAATTTTCATCTGGCAGACAGGGTGGTAACCGTTTCCAAAAACTATATGGAAGAAGTTTCCAAGGAATTGGGGTTTGGTTTTGATTTTCGCGATATTTTGAAAATACGCAAAGATCACCGCAATTTCTTCGGGATTGTCAACGGTTATGAAAAAAAGCTCATTTCGCCGAACAAAGAAAAAATTGAGGGGCTGAACACTTATTTTCAGGGATTTGATTTTCGGGTTTTTGATGAAAACAGTCTTGAGGCCAAAAACCATAATAAAGCCGAATTCATCAAGTTGATTTCCAAAATTGCTGCGGATCCCGATTATAAGAAATCAGTCATTCCCCTGATAGACATTTATAAATTTGAGGATATTTCCCAGTCAGTCAAAAATCCGGCGGAGACGCCGATTTTTTGCGCAACCAGCCGTCTGGTCGAACAAAAAGGCTATGATATTGCGGCGCAGGCAATTTTGAAGTTGATTCACGAATTTGACGATTTCAAAAAGGAACTGCCGATTTTTGTGATGGGCGGCGCCGGTGATGATACGAATTTTGCTATTTTGACGCATCTGAAAGACAAGATATCCCAAATTAATCCCAAAGCGGGAGAACGTATATTTGTCTTTCGCGGTTATCGGGACCAGTTTGCTTATGCGGTTCAATTGGCTTCGGATTTTTATCTGATGCCCTGCCGCTTTGAACCCTGCGGTCTGACCCAAATGGAAGCCATGGCAAAAGGCGCTCTGCCGGTGGCAATGTCAACGGGCGGGCTGGTTGATACGGTTGACGACGGTGTCAACGGTTTCCGTACTGAGGTTTTCTTTACCGAAGGGCGGCGGGTTTACGGCAATAATCTGACAGCCAAACGGCTGAAGAACAATGTCAACGCTTATGCCGAAACTCTGCAAAAAGTTTTGGATACGTTTTATAATAATCCGCAAACAATTACCGAAATGAAAAAAAATGCCATGATTAAGAACTTTGGCTGGGATGTGGAAGACGGGTCGCTGTATAAGTATTACAATCTGCTGCGTTTCGGTCATCTGTAAAAATTTGTCTGGCCGGCAACCGGAGCAATATAAATTTATAACTGAAAAGAGAGATAATGATGAGACATTCCGGACGTGAAAATGATGAAATCCGTCAGATTGAGATTATTCCGAATTTTAATCCTTATGCCGAGGGTTCCTGTTTGATTAAGTGCGGCAACACGCATGTGGTTTGCACGGTGAGCATGGAAGAAAAAGTTCCGGCCTGGCTGAGGGGGCAAAACCGGGGCTGGATTACTGCCGAGTATGGTATGCTGCCGCGGGCAACGCAAGTCAGAGTTCCCCGTGAACTGAAAAAGCCTTCCGGCAGGACACAGGAAATTCAGCGTCTTATCGGGCGTTCTTTGCGTGCGGTGGTTGATTTGACCAAAATGAAAGACATTTCCTTGTGTGTGGACTGTGATGTCATTCAGGCCGACGGAGGAACCCGGACAGCATCGATTACCGGGGGGTTCGTTGCTTTGTCGCTGGCAATGGATAAGCTTTTGGCGATGAAAAAAATTAAGGAAAATCCGATAAAAGAGCATGTTGCAGCGGTTTCCTGCGCCATTCACGAAGGCTGCAAAGTGGCCGATGTTGATTATATCGAAGATTCCAATGCGCAGGCGGATATGAATTTTGTGCTGACCGAAAGCGGCAAAATTGTTGAAATTCAGGGAACGGCCGAAGGAAACCCGTTTGAAGAAGCCGATTTTAACGAGCTTCTTTCTTTGGCCCGGAAAGGAATTCGGGAGCTGGTTGCCAAGCAGCATGAAGCTTTAGGAAAATAACAGTTCTTTACAAACGAAAAGTTTCTGATATTTTGAAGGTGAGAAAACCATTATTAAAATATTAGATGTCAAATTAAAAAGAGCAGAAGTTATGGAAATCAAAAAATTAGTGATTGCTTCGCACAATCAGGGAAAAGTCGGTGAAATCCGTGAAATGCTGATGCCTTACGGGGTGGAAGTGGTTTCGGCGGGGGAACTTGGTTTGCCCGATGTTGAAGAAACGGCGACGACTTTTGAAGGAAATGCCAGGCTGAAAGCCTGTGCTTTGGCCAAACTTTCGGGACTGCCTTGCCTGGCGGACGATTCCGGTTTGTGTGTCGATGCGCTGGACGGGCGGCCGGGAGTTTTTACCGCACGTTATGCGCCGAACCGCGATTTTGACAAGGGCATGGATAAACTTTTGGCGGAACTGAAAGATGTTTTGGCAAAAAATTCTTCCCGCGGGCGCAAGGCTCATTTTTCTTGTTGCCTGGCGCTGGCTTTGCCCGAGAATCCGGAAGGAGCGGCTGTTTTCAAAGGTTTTGTTGACGGGAAAATTGCCGAAGCCAAAGCCGGCAGCAACGGTTTCGGTTTTGATGCGGTTTTTGTTCCCGATGAGGGAGACGGCCGAACTTTTGCCCAGATGGAGGCGGCGGAAAAAGATAAAATATCGCACCGCGGCCGGGCTTTGGAAAAATTTGTTAAAGAAATTTTTGCCAATTAGGCGTAAAAAGCAAGGAGAGCGGGAACGCTCTCCGTTTTTATTTTAAAGGAAGAAGTGAGATGACCGAAATTACGCAAGCTTTTATTTTGGCTGCCGGACGAGGAAAAAGAATGTTGCAGCTGACGGACGACAGACCCAAACCGTTGGTCGAAGTTGCCGGAAAAAGTCTGATAGATTACAATATTCGCCGTTTGGCCGATGCCGGGATAAAAGACTGTGTGGTTAATTTGTGTTACAAGGGCGATATGATTAAAGCTCATCTGGCCGGCAACAGGGAACTGAATTTTATTTTTTCGGAAGAGGAAGAAGCCTTGGAAACCGGCGGCGGAATTAAACATGCTTTGCCGAAAATGAAGCGTGAGCCGTTTGTGGTTGTGAACAGTGATGCGCTGTGGACCGAAGCCGAGGGCGGAAATTTGATAAAAGAAATGACGGATGCCTGGGATGATGACAAATATGACATTATGCTGATGCTGCTGCCCTTGGAAAATTCTTATCATACGATGGCAAACGGCGATTATGACATTGATGCCGAGGGCTATCCGGTTCGGCGGCGCAGCAAAGAGGTTCATGCGGCTTATTTATACGGCGGGGTTTTGATTGTGCATCCGCGGGTGTTTGACAATGAACCGGAAGGCCGTTACTGGCTGATCGATATTTTTGACCGGTTAGAAAAAGCTCACCGTTTGGGATATTATCTGCATAAGGGCAAATGGTTTCATGTCGGAACGCCGGAATCGACCAAGGTTGCCGAAGATTATTTCAGTCAGAATCCGCTGTTTAAATAATTGAGCGTTTGCGGGCGTTGATGAGGTTTGGTGCCGGCGGCAGAATAAGAAAGACGGCACGGTCATCGGATTTGTGCGCGTGTTTGTGCATATTAAACGTGTCGGCAACAATCTGTTCCACATCAAGATTATATTTGCGGTTAAAATAATCGCGCAGGTTAAACGCCTTGTCTTCGTAAGACAGGTTTTTGATGTGATAGAACTGTTTGTTCTTGTCCAGTCGCTGGCGGATGCTGAGAATTTCTTTGCCGCGGGAGAACAGGTCGGCCAGCTGAATCAGGCGGTCATAATCGTTGTAGCGGACTTTTTTGAGAAAACCGCGGGCAAAGGCAAAAGATTTTTCATCATAAGTGGGGAAGTCTTCGGCTTTAATGTCCGGGTCGATAAAATTATGGGTAATGCAAATCGGCGCGGCATCGGGAAAACCGATTTTACGCAGGTAATTGTAGCCTTCAATACTGTGCGGAACTTTGGTGACGGTTTCGTCTTTAATTCGTCCAATGTCGTGCAGAAGCCCGAGAACATAAGCAATGTCGGGGTTGAGCTTTCCGGTTTGGCGGGCGATGTTCTCGGCAATTTTGGCAACGTTAAACACATGGATTCCGTGTTCAAAGATAATCCGCTGGTTGGAACCGTGGTAAATCCGTTCCTGCAAATAGCCGTTGGCAATCCTGACCGCGGTGATGCGCGAAGGCAGGTAAGCCTTTTCATAGTTGTTTACTGCTGACATGTCTTTCCGTATTTTGATGATTTTTGTCTTTCATAACATTTTTCGGCCGAGAAGACAACCCCTAAAAACGTTTCTGCTAACAAATAAAAGGGTGAGGTTTTTGTTGACTATTAAACTGGCTGTTTTAAACTCTCAGCCATGACTGATAAAATTTACAATATTCCGGCGGGTTGTGCCTTTGCCGAAGTTCTGGCCGGGCATTTTCTGAGAGAGTACCACGGCCGGGAACTGGAGCTGACGGATGTTCTTTTTCTGCTGCCGAACCGCCGGGCGGTTAAGGCGCTGAAAGACGCTTTTGTGCGTTTGCAGGGGTTGGCGCCGACACTGCTGCCGCAGATGCTGCCTATCGGCGACGTGGAAGAAGACGAGCTGTTTCTGACCGGATTTGACCAGTCTTCCGCTTTGGCAACGCTGGCACCGGCTATCAGCCGGGCGGAGAGGCTGTTGCTGTTCACCAAAATCATTATGGCCAAACCGATAGAATACGGTATTGAAAAACTGGCGGCGAATCAGGCCTGCTATCTGGCGCAGGAACTGGCTAATCTGATTGATACGGTTCACAATCAGGGCCTTTCGTTTGACCGGCTGACAGATTTGGTGCCGGAAGAATATGCCGTTCATTGGCAGGAAACGCTCAAATTTTTGCAGATTATTACCGAATATTGGCCGCAGATTTTGGCCGAACGGCAATTGATTGACGCCAGTGACCGGCGTAACCGTCTGCTGCGGGCGCAAATTGATTTGTGGCGGCAGAATCCGCCGGTCAAACGAATTGTCGCAGCCGGAACGACGGCTGCCTTTCCGCTGATGAAAGAACTGGTTAAAACGGTGCTTAGTCTGGAAAAAGGAGAGCTTTATCTGGCAGGAATCGACAAGTTTCTGGAAGACGAGGCCTGGGAAAAAATTGATGAGACGCATCCGCAGCACGAATTGAAAGAACTGTTGGATTATCTGACAGTTCGACGGGAAGACATTCCCGATTTGCAGGCACCGGAAAATTTCGGCCGGGAAGTTTTAATCAGCGAGGTTATGCGTCCGGCGGCCACTACCGAAAAATGGCGGGATATTGCAGGGAAGAAAATCAGGCATGAGGCGGCAGACGGTATAACGCTGGTTAACTGTGCCGATAGGCGGGAGGAAGCTCTGACCATTGCTCTGTTGCTGCGAGAGGCGGTTGAAACGCCGGAAAAAACGGCGGCATTGGTTACCGGGGACAGAAATCTGGCGCGGCGGGTGGCTGCCGAATTGGAACGCTGGAACCTGAAAGTGGATGATTCTGCCGGTAAGCCGCTGGCCTTGACACCGCTGGGCATTTTTCTGCGGCTGACGGTTCAGGCTTGTGAAGAAGAGTTTCGTCCGGTTGCTTTTCTGAGTTTGCTCAAACATCCGCTGACCTGTTTGGGAGAAGACGGGTTTCTGGTGCGCAAAGCGGCCCGCGAGTATGAAAAGAAAGTTTTGCGCAGCGGCAAAGAGGATGAAACCCTGACCGCTTTTGTCCTGCGGTTTAAAGAGGCCATGCGTGATTTGGCGGAAGCTTTGCGGCAGCCGGCGGTTGATTTTAAGAATTTATTGGCGCTGCATATTAAAACGGCGGAAGTTTTGGCTGCGGTTCCGGGGAAAGACGGAGCTCAGGTTTTGTGGAAAGGCGATGCCGGAGAAGCAGCTGCCGCTTTTATTGCCGATTTGTATGCCGAAGCCGGCGTTTTGGGAGAGATCAGCGGTGGTGAATATCGCGGTTTGCTGGAGGCATTGATGGCCGGGGTAACGGTTCGTCCGAAATACGGCACCCATCCGCGCCTGAGCATTTTGGGGCCGATAGAAGCCCGTCTGGTGCATTTTGACCGGGTTATTATCGGCGAAGTGAATGAAAACATCTGGCCGCAGGCCGTAACGGCCGATCCCTGGATGTCGCGGCCGATGAAGCGGGAATTCGGTTTTCCTCTGCCGGAGCGGACGGTCGGGGTCGGGGCTTATGATTTCAGCCAGCTGCTGGCGAATGAAGAGGTTTATCTGACCCGGGCGGAAAGAGTGGCGGGGACGCCGATGGTCAAGTCCCGCTGGTGGATGCGTTTGGAAACGGTTCTGAAGGCGCTGAATATTCCGATTGAAAATTTGGAAGATGTTGTTTTTCGCAGCTGGGCGAGATTTCTTGACCGCAGCGAGACGTTTACCCGTTTGCTGCCGCCGGCGCCAAAACCTCCGGTGAGTGCGCGGCCGCGGGAGTTGTCGGCCAGTGCGGTGGAATACTGGATGCGTGACCCGTATATTATTTTTGCCAAATACATTTTGCGGCTGAAAAAGCTGGACGATTTGGAACAAGAAGTTACCTTTGCCGATTACGGTACGATTATCCATGCGGTTTTAGAGCAGTTTAACCGCAAATATAACCGTCAGTTTCCGCCAAATGCCAAGGAAGAACTGCTGGCTTTGGGACGGGCTTATTTTGCGGAAAATGAAATTGCCGCCGAAACCAGAGCTTTCTGGTGGCCTCATTTTGAAAAGACGGTTGACTGGCTGGTTACGGCGGAAAACGATTATCGTCCGTCGGTTCGCGAAGTGCATAACGAGGTTCAGGGGCGTTTCCGTTTTGAAGCGCCGGCCGGTCCTTTTACCATTACGGCCAAAGCCGACCGGGTAGATGAAACTGCCGACGGGCGGATTAATATCATTGATTATAAAACCGGAGAAGCTCGCAGTCCGAAAGAAGTGCGCGCCGGTTATGCGCCGCAGTTGCCGATAGAAGCTTTGATTGCCCGGGAAGGCGGTTTTGACGGTATTCCGGCGAAAGAGGTTGCCGCCCTGATTTATTGGCAGCTCGGGCGCAAAGAAACGCGATTGGACGAAGAGGTGGACGATATTTTGAACACCAATTTGAAAAATCTGCGGGAGCTGGCGACATTATTTGATTTTCCCGATACCGCCTATATCAGTAAGCCCAATCCGCGTTATGCGCCGAAATATTCGGATTATGAACAGTTGGCGAGGGTGAAGGAGTGGTCCGTTGTTGAGGAAGAATAGTTTTATTGAAGACCCGGAGACATTATCCGGTGCTCAAATGCTCACATACTGCTATGTCCGCTCCGCTTCTGTGCTCCGTGTGGTTTCACTTCAATTTCAGGAGTTGTTATGATGAACGGCGAAGATATTTCCGCGGCACGAAAAGAGCGGGGAAAATTAGCGACCGCGCAGCAGCGGCGGGCGGCGAATCCGCTTAAATCCGTCTGGGTGGAAGCATCGGCGGGAACCGGCAAAACCAAGGTGTTGTCTGACAGGGTTCTGCGGTTGCTGCTGAGCGGTGTAGCGCCGTCAAAAATTCTTTGTTTGACCTATACCAAAGCGGCGGCGGTGGAAATGAGTTCACGCATTGCCGGGCGGCTCAGCCGCTGGGCAGTTGCTGATGACGAGACACTTCATAAAGAGCTTTCAGCATTGTTGGGAAATCTGCCGGACAGTCGGGAAGCATATATAAAACTGGAAGCGACGGCAAGGCAGTTGTTTGCAGTTTTGCTGGATACGCCGGGAGGAATGAAAATTCAGACCATACACAGTTTTTGTCAGGAAATTTTAAAAAGATTTCCTTTAGAGGCAAGAATTTCGCCGTATTTTGAGGTGATGGACGACCGCACGGCTTCCGAGGCTTTGGCAGATATTCAGAAAAAACTGTTGCAAAAAATTGAAGATGAACCGGAGAGTGCAGTCGGGCAGGCTTTGGCTTTTCTGACCCGGCAGGTGAGCGAATTCAAATTTCCCCAGATTATGGAGACAATTGCCGCTAACCGGAACAAAATCAGCAAACTTTTATCGGCGTATCCCGACGAGTTGGCTCTGCGGGCCGCCTTGGCAGCACGGCTGGAAGTTAATCCGGATGACAGCGAATCGTCTTTGCGGCAACGATATATGGCCGGTCTTAACCGGACTGATTTGAAAGAGCTGCGTGAGGCCTGGTTTAAAGGGACTGCAACCGATGTTAAAAATGCAGAGGTTTTGGCCGGACTGGCGGAGAGAGAGTTTCCGGCGGAGGAGTTTGAAACTTTTCAAAAGCTGTTTTTAACCAAGGAAGGAAAACCCAAAGCCAAGGCCGGCAGCAAAGGAGCCCTGGCCGCCTGTCCGCGGCTGGAGGAGATTTTTTACCGCGAAGCGGAAAATTTGTCGGAGTTGGAAAGCAAAGCTGCCGGTCTGCGGGTTTTTGCTTCGACGGCGGCGGTTCTGAGTTTGGCGGAGGAACTTATCGGCGGTTATAACCGTTATAAAAAAATCCATTCCAAAATGGATTATGAAGATTTGATTGTTTTAACCAGAGATTTGTTGGAAAACAAAAGCGTGGCCGATTGGGTGCTTTATAAGCTGGACGGCGGTATTGATCATGTGTTGATTGACGAAGCACAAGACACTTCGCCCAACCAATGGGCAATTGTCAAAGCGGTGACGGAGGAGTTTTTTAACGGATTGGGGGCCGCGGACAAAGTACGGACGGTTTTTGCCGTGGGTGACCGCAAACAGTCGATTTACAGTTTTCAGGGGGCCGACCCGCGGGAATTTGAAAATATGCGGCGGTATTTTGCGGCAAAGGCTTCTAATTTTGATGAAGTGAAACTTGAAGTTTCTTTCCGTTCAACGGCAACGGTGCTGGACAGCGTGAATACGGTTTTTGGCGATGAGTATGCCAAGCAGGGCGTGGTTCTGGAAGGTGAAGACATAACGCATATTCCGTTTCGTCTGGGAGACGGCGGACGGGTGGAACTCTGGCCGCTGGTCGAGCCGCAGGAAGGCGAAAATCCCGATATGTGGCGGCCGCCGGTGGAGCGCGTGCCGGGGGAATCGACCTCATCGCGACTGGCCAAGATGATTGCCGCCAAAATTAAAGAGCAGGTCTCGCGCGGGGATATTCTGGTTTCGCAGAACCGGCCGGTGCGCTACCGCGACTATATGATTTTGGTGCAGCGGCGCAACAGCTTTGTTGAGGAGATGGTGCGTGAATGCAAAAACGTCGGAGTTAACGTTTCGGGGGTGGATAAAATCAGGCTGCTGGAACAAATTGCGGTGCAGGATTTGGTGGCACTGGGCCAGTTTCTGCTGTTGCCGACCGATGATTTGACCTTGGCGACGGTTTTGAAATCGCCGTTGTTCGGTTTGAATGACGATGATTTGTTTGTGCTATGTTATAATCGCGGCGGGGTTTCGGTTTGGACCAGACTGTGCGATAACCCGGATTACCGCCGGACGTATCTGCAACTGCGGGAACTGTTGGACATGGCGGATTATGTACGTCCGTTTGAGCTATACGGCTATGTGCTCAACAAGCAGGGCGGCCGTAAGAAATTTGTCGAGCGTATGGGGCTGGAGGTTGAAGACGGGCTGGACGAGTTTGTTAATTTGACGCTGGCTTATGAGCAGGAACATATACCGAGTTTGCAGGGGTTTGTGCAGTGGATTGCCGGCGACGAGGTCGAAATAAAGCGCGAGCTGGAGCAAAGCGAGGCCGATGCGGTGCGGATTATGACGGTTCACGGTTCCAAAGGTTTGCAGGCACCGATAGTTATTCTGCCGGATACGGTGCGAATGGTAAATGTGCGGAAAGAAAGCGGCCTGTTGTGGGATGATTTGTTTTATTATCCGCTTTCTTCGGGGGATTATGACAAGAACTGCAACCGGATTAAAGACGAAGAAATTATCCGTGCCAATGAGGAATATAAGCGGCTGTTGTATGTGGCTTTGACCCGTGCGGAAGATCGGCTTTGTATTTGCGGTTACCGTAAAGGAACAGCAGTTAAAGACGAATCATGGTACGGTATTTGCAAACGCAGTCTGTCGGCTATCGGGCAGACGGACGAAACTGAAAAAGTTGTGTACGAAACGCCGCAGGAACTGGATGTTGCCGCGGTACAGACAGGTGTTACCAAAGAACTGACACGGCCGGATTTTCCGTGGCTGACGCAGCCGGCCGCAGAAGAAAATCCTCTGGCAAAACCTTATACGCCGTCGCGGCCGGATGAAGATGACAACGATGTGGCTCTGGTGTCTCCCATCGGCGAAGACGGTTCAAACCGTTACCGCCGCGGACGGATTATTCATAAGCTGCTTCAGTTTATGCCGGATGTTCATTCTGCCGATAAGGCGCAGATTATTGATGAGTTTTTACGGAAAAATGCGCCGGAACTGACGTCGGCGCAGGCCGGGCGAATCCGCGAAGAGGTTTTGACGCTGCTGAATAATCCGCAATTCGGTTCGTTGTTCGGTCCGGGATCGAAGGCTGAAGTTCCGGTTATCGGCGAGGCGGACGGCAAAATTATTTCCGCGCAGGTTGACCGTTTGGTGGTGACGGAAAACAAGGTTATGATTGTTGATTTTAAAACGAATCGACCGGCCGCCAAAACGCCGGCTGACGTGCCTCCGGTTTATGTCAAACAGCTGCGGGCCTACCGGGACTTGCTGGCTCGCATTTATCCGGCAAAACAGGTGCAAAGCTATATCTTGTGGACGGATACGGCGCAGATTATGCAGATTGAGTGAGTTTTTTAGATAATAAGTCTTTAATAAATAAAAATTTCAATTATATTAGATACATCTGATGACACTTATTTATAATTAGGAAAGGAAAAGCTATGAAACAAATTTCGGACAGCCAGTTTGAAACTGAAGTACTAAAAGCCAACGGTTTGGTTCTGGTGGATTTTTGGGCGGAATGGTGCGGCCCCTGCCGTCAGCTCGGCCCGATTTTGGAAGAAGTTTCCAAAGAGATGGGAGACAAAGTCGAAATCTGCAAAATGAATGTCGATGAATCTCCGAACACGGCTGCCCAATATGGTATTCGCAGTATTCCGACTATGTTCCTGTTTAAAGACGGCAAGCAGATTGACACCAAAGTCGGTTTGAATTCTCAGGCTTCTTTGGTCAGCTGGCTGAATTCCCATCTGTAAGTCGAACGGCTTTCAAAGCGCCCGTGTCAGAACAGGGCGCTTTTTTTATGCCTGTTCCCTTTAATTGTTTCTGTCGGAGCATATATAGGCCGGGTAGGAGAATATTCAATGCTTTGGATTATCGACGGCCTGATTTACGGTTTTTTTACGGCGTTATATACGCTGGTGAACCAGCATTATAAGTTTAACGGTTATTTGCTGGGAATCTGGCGCGGGTTCGGAATATCTTTTTTCTTTCTGCCGTTTTTGTTTTTTCTGCCGGTTCCCGATGATGCTTATTATTATTTTCTGCTGATTTTTCAAGGTTTTTTAATCGGCGTATATGATTCACATCTGTTTTTTGCTTCGGCAGATTACGGAGCGGGGCCGACTTCCCGGGTTATGGCTTTGTCGGCGCTGATTACAACGATTTTCTGGTGGTTTTTGACCCCGCATTTGTTTTGGGGTTTATTGCAGAACGCAACGGTGTTTATGAGCTTAATCTTAGTTTTGTTCGGGTTTACGGTGAGCTATTGGCAAATGGTGCAGTCGCCGGTTTCCAAAGCGTTGGTTTGGTATATGTTTCCGGTTGTTTTTGCTTTTGCGGGAATGAGCATTATTACCAAAGAAATTGCCCTGCACGGTTCAAACGCCTGGCAGGGTGTGGCCTATTATCTGACCGTGGCAACGTTTGTCAGCGGCTGTTATAACAGTTATTGGTATGCCAAAACGGTTAAACCCGGTTTAAAGGGCTTTTTCAAAAACGTTTTTGAATGGAAACTGGTTAAGGCCGGTTTGTATGTCGTCAGTTTCAGTTGGGCTCTGATTACGGCCAAAACACTGGCTTTGCGGATTGCTCCCAATCCGGGATATGTGATTGCTTTGCTGCTGACGTCGCCGATTTTTGTTTTTGTGCTGAACAGGTATCGTAAAGTTCCGGACAATATTTCGGTTAAGGCCGGTTTTTCGATGATTTTTTTTCTTTTTCTGCTTTTGCTGCTGGTGAACGGTAATTACGGAGTGATTGACTAACGGCAGAGTTCTTCGATGATTTTGTTGAGAAGCAAAAAACCCCGGTTGGCGGCGCGCAGGCTGTGCTTGTCTTCAAACAGAAGTTTTTGCCGGATTAAGCTTTGTCTGGCTTTGTCATTGACAAAGCCGGTCAGTTCCAATCCGCATTGGCGGCGGAAGTTTTCTTTGTTGATTCCTTCACGGATGCGCAATCCCATAATAATCAATTCTTCCGCCCGTTCCTGAGGGGTCAGTTCTTCCAGTTGCCGATGGTGGGTCGAGGCATAAATTTTATCGGTTGTTTTGATGCGTCCGTGGGCGGCGGGGCCAATCCCGAGATAGTTTTGTCCGCGCCAATAGGCCAGATTATGGATTGATTCATAACCGGGGTGGGCAAAGTTGGAAACTTCATATTGCGGATAGCCTTTTGTTGCCAAAAATTCCTGTGTCAGCGCATAGAGTTCGGCTGCCGGTTCATCATCCATCGGTTTGATGCCTTTGCGGGCAAAAAAGGTGCCTTCTTCGATGGTCAGTTGGTAGAGCGAGAGATGTTTCAGGCCGAGTTCGCTTATCTGGTTCAGTTCTTGTTTCCAGGCTTCCGCGGTTTGTCCGGGCCGGGCGTAAATCAGGTCGGCAGAGTGGTTGTCAAACAGCCGTGTTACTTCGTCAACGGCGTGGAGTGCCCGGCTTAAATTATGGGTTCGTCCGAGGAATTTAAGGTCTTTGTCGTTCAAAGCCTGAATGCCTAAAGACAGACGGTTGATGCCGGCCAGTCGGAGGTCGGCAAAGAGGTTGGGGCGATTGGTGTTGGGGTTCGCTTCAAGTGAAATTTCCACCTGTTTTGTTGTCGGCCAGAGTTTGAAAATATGATTAATTACTTTTTCAATGTACTGCGGTTCAATCAATGAGGGCGTGCCGCCGCCGAAAAAAATACTCTGGACGGTTTGTTTGGCCGTCAGGTCGTGATACCAGTTTAAGTCGTCCAGATAACCGTCAATTATTTGTTTTTGATCAACATGCTTGTCAACTTTGCTGAAAAAATCGCAATAGGGGCATTTGCTTAAGCAGTAGGGCCAGTGAATGTAAACAGACAGGGGGACAATGATTTTATCGGTCTTCTGCAGGCGTCTTCCGGTGCTCGCGTCCTCACGTACGTCTATGTACACTGCGGTTCTGCGCTCCGTGGAGCCACCAGCATTTGTTTGGTTGCTGCGCAATTGACGGGAGTAAGTTATCAGTTGCTTTTCCATCACAGAATAAATTTGGACAAGTCGCTGGCTTCCGTGTATTTGGCAAGCTTTTCCTCAACCATGGCGGCGGTGATGACGGCTTTTTCGCCGCTGCGGTCGGAAGCGCTGAAGCTGATGTCTTCCAGCAGTATTTCCAGAACCGTGTGCAGCCGGCGGGCGCCGATGTTTTCGACGTTTTCGTTGATGATGACGGCCATATCGGCAATTTTTTCAATGGCTTCGGGTTCAAATTCCAAGTCAAAATTCTCGGTCTTCATCAGGGCAACATATTGCTCAATCAGATTGGCTTCCGGTTCGGTGAGAATTTTAACGAAGTCTTCGTGAGTGAGGGCTTTCAGTTCAACCCGAATGGGCAGCCGTCCCTGCAATTCCGGCAGCAGGTCGGAAGGTTTTGACAAGTGAAAGGCGCCGGAACAAATAAACAGGATGTGGTCGGTTCTGACCATGCCGTATTTGGTGGCGACAGTGGTGCCCTCAATTAACGGCAACAGGTCGCGCTGAACGCCTTCGCGGGAGATGTCGCTGCCGCGGCGGTCGTCTTTGCCGGATATCTTGTCGATTTCGTCAATGAAGACGATACCGTCGTTTTCAACCGCTTTAATGGCTTCGCGGGTGATGAGGTCATTGTCGAGCAGCTTGTCGCTTTCTTCTTCCATCAGCACTTTATACGCGTCGCCGACGGTCATTTTCTTGGTTTTGTATTTGTCGCCGAAAGGTTTGCCGATTAAGTCGCCCAGGCTTATCATTCCCATTTGGGCACCGGGCATGCCGGGAATGTCAATGGTCGGCATGGAGGTGTTGCCGTTGTCGAGAACGCTGATTTCAATTTCTTTGTCGTTAAGCTGGTTTTCCCGCAGCAGTTTGCGGAACTTTTGTCTGGTTTCCTCTCCGGCATTGACGCCGACCAATGCTTCCAGCACGCGTTCTTCGGCGGCAATTTCAGCTTTGGCGGCAACGCTTTTGCGCATTTCTTCCTTGGTGGTGTGCAGCGCATTTTCCAACAGATCGCGGATGATGGATTCAACGTCACGGCCAACATAGCCGATTTCAGTAAATTTGGTAGCTTCCACTTTGATAAAAGGCGCTTTGGCCAGTTTGGCCAGGCGGCGGGAAATTTCGGTTTTGCCGACCCCGGTGGGGCCGACCATTAAAATGTTTTTGGGAACGATTTCTTCCTTTAACCTGTCGGGAAGCTGCATGCGGCGCCAACGGTTGCGCAGGGCAACGGCAACGGCTTTTTTGGCTTCACATTGGCCGACAATAAAGCGGTCAAGTTCGGATACGATTTCGCGGGGGCTGAATACGGCCATTTTAATCTACCTTTTCTATAATGACGTTATGGTTGGTATAGACATCAATGTCACCGGCTATTTTAAGCGCTTTGCGGGCAATTTCCTCAAGACTCAGTCCGTCGATGTCGTAGAGCGCTTTGGCTGCGGCCATGGCAAAATTTCCGCCGCTGCCGATGCCGATGATGCCGTCATCGGGTTCCATAACTTCACCGGTGCCGGAAATGACCAGCGAAACGTCTTTGTCGGCCACTATCATATAAGCCTGCAGCTGGCGGAGGTATTTGTCCATACGCCAGTCTTTGGCCAACTCGACGGCGGCACGTTTCAGCTGGTTGGCGTGTTTTTCCAATTTGCCTTCAAGGCGTTCGATGAGTGTGATGCCGTCGGCGGCGGCGCCGGCGAATCCGGCAATGATTTTGCCGTTGCCGATACGGCGGACTTTAACCGATTTTGATTTAAAAACGATTGATTCTCCCAAAGTGGCCTGACCGTCGCCGGCCATGACAACTTCATTTCCCTTGCGGACGCATAAAATGGTGGTCATGAGTTTTCCTTAACAGTGAATCATATTGCTTATAATTTAGGTAAAAGATTTGCCGATTGCAAGGCTAAAAAAGGCCCCGCCTGTTTTGGGCGGGGCTTTTTTTTACTTACGTCCTTTCTTATCCATCGGTTTGGGTTCTTTTGAACCGGTAAAACCGTCAATGGCAGTGGACACCGGTTTAATGACGGCCATCGGTACTTTCGGCGCCTTGTTTTCCTGTCCGCAGATTTCAAGACCGACGGAATTGATGGCGGTAGTGATCGGAATAAAGAGATCAGGACCGTCTTCAAACTTTTTGCCGGCGTGGGACATGCCGTTGATGGTGCCGTGTTCGTCAATCAGCGCGCCGCCGACGGTTACCGTCTGGACGAAAGTGTCAACGATAATCTCGGCGCCTTTTTCGTCGGAATAGCGGTAGCCGCTGACTTTGCCGTTGTTGTCAAGGTAGCCTTCGCCGCCTTCGCTGTCTTCCAGCAAGCCGAGAGCCATATAGCCGCCGGTACCGATTTCCGGCAGTTCAAGGTTCAGCGACAGCGGCGTGAATTGAGTCTTTTCATCCAGCAGAATCAGAGCCGTATTCTTTTTGATGTTGATACGGACGGCCCGGCCGGAGAGTTCGACGCCGTTAATGGTCTTGAGGCGGTAACGGTTGTTGTCTTTGACAATCAAATCGGCCGAAGTGAGAACAAACTGATCGGAAATTAACAATCCGGCGCCTTTCATGCCGTTAGCGTTGGTGACGCCGACAACGGAAGCGCGGACTTTGTAAATGTTTTCCGGTGTCAGTTTGTCGTAAGGTCCGCGGTTAACGACGCAAAGCTGGTTGCGTTCAATCATATCCTGGGTTTCTTCCGGCGGAATATCAAGCGCAGTCCAAGATTGTCCGTCGGTTTCGACTGCACCGCCGAAGTCAATGACGCCGCCGTCTTCTTCAACGAAATTGCCGCTTTCCTCGAAACCGCCGCTTTCTTCAATATAAAGGTCGGATTCCGGCTGGCAGTAAGGCTGTTCGATAAAGTCTTCAACCATAATCTCCTGTTCTTCTTCAAGAGCGCAGGAAGGTTTGGTTCCGAACAGGTCATCAAAGATTGACGGTTCACAGCCGCGGTTTTCTTTGTGAAGGAACGGTACCGGCGACGGGGAGCAGCTGCGGTCTTCCTCATGCAGAAATTCAAACATGGAGGGTTCGCAGAAGTTTCCGTCTTCACAGGCATATTCTTCTTCGTAATTTCCTTCTTCGACGGTAATCTGTTCGCCGCACTGCGGGTTGCCGTCGGCGTCAAGCGGGCAGAAATCGGGGGGTGTTCCGCTGTCTTCCGCTCCGCCGCTGAGTTCAATCGCGTTGCCGAATTCGTCAAACTGAACCGTACGGTTTTCGGCTTTGGCCGCCGCATCGGCGATTTCGGCTTCCCGGGCATTTAGGTTACCGCCCATATCAATCGTATCGCCGCTTTCTTCGACGGGGGTCACTTCGGCGACGGCGACTTCGGTATCGGAATAATCCTGTGCCGGCTGGTCGAGGATTAACGTCTGACTGTCCTGAGCATATTGTCCGTTGCCGGCCGAACCGCCCAGTTCTTCAATGGAGCCGCTGCAGTCAGGATTGTCTGCCGGGCAGATTGACAGCAGTTCGGGTTCGGTTTGCGCCGTGCACATTTGCCCGTCAGCTGCCGTGCCGCCGTTTTCCTGCAGCGGGCAAAGCGTTTGGGCCTGTTTGATTTCAGGCTGATATTGGCATTTGACCGGGTCGTTCATGCGTTCCATGGCGATAAGCGCCTGTTTTTGAGCCTCTAAATCTTCCGGGGTTTGACGAACGGCCAACTGATCTTCAAAGCCGGGAAGCTGGCGCAGATTGTCAACGGCATCGGCAAAAGCCCGTTCGATTAAAATCATTTCGGCATTGTATTCTCCGTCGGGAACCTCGGAATAGCCGTTGGATTCCCCTTTCCAGAGAACGTTAGATTTACTGAGGTCCATTAAACGCCAAGTGACGGTCATCTGTGCGGAGCCGGTGCGCAGATTGGCTTTTTCGGCGTCTTTCCAGTCATATTCGTCGCAGAGGTTCATAAAGTAATCGGTGATTTCGGCCGTCAGTACATATTCCGGCAGCGGTTTGTTGACGCCTGAAAGGCAAACGTCGTTGGGAATTTTGACAATATTGTAGCAGTCGCTGACCTTGTCTTCAAAAATACGGATAAATTCCATATCTTTTTGAATAATGCGTCCCTCATTTAAAACGGCATGACGCTGGTCGCGCCGGCAGCCGAAGATGCGGAAACGATAATTGCCGAGCCGGCGCGAATAAGTGCGGTCACGGCCTTTTTTGATACGAAAATCCACCCATTCCAGCTGGAGAGGGGCAAAATCGCCGCAGCGGTGGTGTATGGTTTGGAAAATGTCTTCTTCCAAGGTAACGTAGTTTTTGATATGCGGACGGGGTTTAACCGGTTTGGGCTGATCGCCGCAGTCTTCGCAGGGGAGTTTGATTCTCTTGCAGGTTTGCGGTCCGAACATGGCGCCGCCGCAAGTGCGCCGGGTGCAGTCGTTGTCGCCGAATATGGGGCCTTCGTTAAATTTGCGGTTGCTTTTGGCTTTTGTCCTGGGCTGAAAATTGTTGTTAAAAACGGCGCGAGTTCCCTGTGAACGCGGGGTGACGCGTTCCAGGTTGCGTTCAATCTGGCGGCTGATGATTTTGACTTCTCCGGTGTCGTCCGCCGCGGCGGGCAGGCTTAAACCGGCAGCAAAGACGGCTGAGAAAAGTAAAAACGGCGCAGATTTTAAAATTTTCATCTGTAAGGGCTCCTAAATTGTTTTGGCAGGCAGCTTACGACGGTAAGACAAAGCCTCGGCGATGTGTATTTTAAGAACATTTACGCTACTTTGCAAGTCCGCAATCGTTCTTGCTAACCGTAAAGTGCGGTGATAGGCTCGGGCCGAGAGCTGATTTTTGTGGGCGAAGTTGATTAAAAGTTCTTCCGCATCTTTGTCAAGGCGGGTAACTTCTTCAAGCAGCCGGCCGCGGAGCTGTGCATTGGTGCTGAGCTGCGGCTCGTCAAGTTCGATGAAACGTTGTTTTTGAATTTCGCGGGCTCGAATGACTCTCTCTCTGATTGCCGCCGAACTTTCGCCGGTTTTGACGGCGGCCATTTCCCAAGGGCTGACGGCCGGAACTTCAATATGGATGTCTATACGATCAAGCAAAGGACCGGAAAGCCGGGACTGATATTCTTCGGCGCATTTGGGCGCCCGGCTGCATTCGAGGGCCGGATTGCCGAGGTTGCCGCAGCGGCAGGGGTTCATGGCGGCAATCAGCTGAAATTTGGCGGGATAAACCGTGTGGGCATTGACGCGCGAAATAGTTATATAGCCGTTTTCCAGCGGCTGGCGCAGGGCTTCCAACGCGGTGCGGCTGAATTCTGGCAGTTCATCCAGAAACAAGACGCCGTTGTGTGCGAGAGAAATTTCTCCGGGGGCTGCTTTGCGACCGCCGCCGACCAAAGCCGGAGTGGAGGCGGAATGATGCGGGTCGCGATACGGGCGGCTGAAACAAAGTTTGCCATCTTTCAATTCGCCGGCAACGGAATGAATCATGCTGGTCTCAAGCGCTTCTTCGGCAGTCAGCGGCGGCAGAATGGAAGGCAGACGGGCGGCCAGCATGGATTTTCCGGCGCCGGGCGGGCCTATCATCAGCAGGTTATGTCCGCCCGCGGCTGCGATTTCCAAAGCCCGCTTGGCGCTTTCCTGTCCTTTGACGTCACTCATATCAAGAGGCGTTTCGACGGGCATTTGCTTTTCGGCTTGTGGAAAAGGCAGGGTTTGCAGCCCCTTGAAGTGGTTAATCAGGCTCAACAGACTGTCGGCCGCAAGAATATCTTTCAAGCCGGACCAGACGGCTTCCGGTCCGCAGGCAGCCGGGCAAATCAGTCCTTTTTCGGCGGCATTGGCGTGAATGGCCACCGGCAGAATGCCGTTAACGGAAATAATCGAGCCGTCCAGCCCGAGTTCACCGAGGGCAACATAACCGGCAAGCTCTTCTTGGGGAATGATACCCATGCCGGCCAACAGGCCCAGGGCGACCGGCAGGTCGAAATGGGAACCCTCTTTAAGCAAATCGGCAGGGGCAAGATTAATGGTGATGCGTTTGGCAGGAAGGCTGAGTCCCAATGCCTGCAAAGCAGCGCGGACGCGTTCGCGGCTTTCGGCCACTGCTTTGTCGGGCAGGCCGACAATGGTAAATGCCGGCAGGCCTGAAGCTATCTGAACCTGAAGATCAACGTCCAGAATTTCCAGACCGTTAAAGGCGACCGTGTTTATTCTTGACTGCATCAAATCCTCTTCAGTCGCGGCCGTTTACCAGCGGGGGGTTATTTCCCCGGGGCGCCAACGGCGGGTGGGATAGGTTCCGGTTTTGAGAAAATCGTAATTTGCCGTTTTGTAAGGAATATCTTCAAAACGGACATATCCTTTGCTTTCAAACAGTTTGGCGCAGGTTTCGGCGGGTTCGTATTTGGTGGAATAGCATTTGACGATAACCCGGGTGAAAGGCTGCTGCAGGTTAATCTGGGTTTCCTCGTTGGCGTAGCTGAACCGCTTGGGCATGAGAGGGTTCTCGGCCTTTTCGGGGAAAGTGCAGGCGCTGACAGCGGCAGCACAGAGCAGGGCAATTGAGGTTTTGAAAATTTTCATTTTTCCGGTTTCCGTTGATTTTATAGACGTAATTTAGCCCGAAAAGATTAATTTATATTTAAATAATGCTTGAAATTTAAAGGATTTGTTATATAGTACCGCTCGTCCCTTGCCGGTACCGCGGTATCGGCTATACATAACCCGGCCGAAAATTTCGGCCATTTGTTGAGAATCCATAAGGAGATAATTTATGGCTAATTATGAAAGCGTGCTGATTGCACGTCAGGATCTCGGTGCCTCTCAAGTAAGCAATATCGTTTCTGACTTGAGCGATATTATCAAGAAAGAAGGCGGCGAGGTTGTTCGCGTTGATAACTGGGGATTGAAAAACCTGGCTTACCGCATCAAGAAAAACCGCAAAGGTCACTACGTTGTTATGAACATTGCCGCTCCGGCCAATGCTATCGCCGAATTCGAAAGAATTATGCGTTTCAACGAAGACATTATTCGTTACATGACCGTTAAAGTTGATGAATTCAGCGAAGATTCTTCAGCTTCCAACGACAAAGATTCAGTTGAAGAATAGGAGACAACGTTATGGCTAAACAAGTATTCTTTAGAAGAAAAAAAGCTTGTCCGTTTTCCGGTGAAGACGGTCTTAAAATCGACTACAAAGATGTAAAACTGCTGTCCAGATACATCTCTGAAAAAGGAAAAATCATTCCGAGCCGTATCACTTCCGTTTCTGCTAAAAAACAAAGAGAACTGGCCAGAGCAATCAAACGTGCTCGTTATATCGGTCTGCTTCCGTTTGTGGCACAATAAGTTGAAGGAGAGAAAACTATGGAAATTATCCTTTTGGAACATGTTGATAAATTAGGTAAAATGGGCGACAAAGTAAACGTTAAAAACGGTTATGCCCGTAACTACCTGTTGCCGCAGAAGAAAGCTTTGCGTGCTACCGAAGCTAATGTTGCTTATTTTGAAAAACAGAAAGCCGAACTGGAAGCCCACAACAAGAAATTGCTGGAAGCTGCCACGGCTAAAGCCGAAGCTCTGAAAGGCTTCAGCGCCATGTTGATCCGTCAGGCTGCCGAAACCGGTCAGCTGTATGGTTCCGTTACCATTCGCGACATTGCTTCCGCTATCAAAGCTGCCGGTTTTGATGTTGAACGCCGTTGCGTTTATATGGAAAGCCCGATTAAAGATCTGGGTATCTACGAAGTTAAGCTGAACCTGCATCCGGAAGTTACTCAGACCATTCTGGTTAACGTTGCCAGAACTGAAGATGATGCGAAGAAGCAGGCAAAGGCTTATTCTCCCGCAGAATAGAACTTTGTCCGGCTGGGGTTAGAGCAATTTTGCGAAGCGTTAAAATTTCATGTACACAGGTGTACGTTAGAATTTTTTAGCTCCTCGGAAATCGTTCTATTTACGCAGGCTGTTCAAAGTTTATCTTTAATTCTGAAAAACACCCTCTGTGAAAAAACAGGGGGTATTTTTTTTATGGCAATTTGTTTTGCCGTAATGCGGATGGAGCACGACGGGCAGGTCAGGCCGGAGGAGGGCGGAAAAAATATGCCGAAGGGTAACCGCAGAACAAGATTTCAAAAGGTATGAACGGACGGTGACAGAAACGGAAAGGTTTCAGCGGCAGTATTGTTCGGGAAAAAGTTTGAAATGCAGCCACAAAATTAAAGCATAGGTTATGGTGGCGCTGAAAAAGACGTCAGAGACAAAATGTGAGCCTTGGGCTATGCGGGCAATTCCGGTGGCTATTCCGAGGATAATAACCGCGCTTATTCCCCATTTGCGGTACCGGTGCGGAAGCAGCAGTGCCAGAGCCAGGCTCCAGAAGATGACGGCCGTGTGTCCGGACATGAAAGAGCAGTCCCAATCGCATTGGTTGGAAATGACCATCGGCGAGGTAAAATTTTTGTTTCCGCCGAATTCGATAATCTGATAAGGACGGGCGCGTCCCCAGAAAGTTTTGAAAATTCCGTTAACGATTAAAATCGGGCCGAGCAGCATGGAGCCGGTGGTAAGGAGCATTACTTTGGTGTTTATGCCCCAAAGCCAGCGGCGGTGCAGCAGTCCCCACCCCCAGATTAAGCCGAAAGCAGCGGCAATTCCGATGAATATTTCCGGTAAGCCCCGGCGCAAAAAGGGAAAAAAGCCCCAATCGCCGAGGTAAAAACGGTTATCTCGGAAGAAAAAAGCGCTGACCGCCAAATCTAACTGCGGGGAAACGGCCACAATCATAAATAAAGCGCAGATAATCCAGAAATTGAGCTGCGGCGGCGTGCAGACCGGTTTGTTCATATCAGCCGTCCTCAAGGTGCAGCAAAACGGTGATGCTTATGAGTGCGGCAATCAGGGTCGGCGTCCATACGGCCATGAAAGGCGGAATATAGCCGTTGAGCCCGAAAGCATAAATAACCTGAGACAGAAAGTAAAAGATAAAGCCGGTGGATACGCCGCCGACGATCAGGAACATAACGCCGCCGCGCCGGTTGTTGGGGCGGAGGGCGAAAACCGCGGCAATTAAAATCATGGCGCAGAGCAGAAACGGTGAGGCCAGCAAAGACAGATAGTGCAGGTAGTGTTTCAAAGCCGAGAAACCGGATTTTTCATAAAAGCGGATAGTGTCTGGCAAATCCCAGAAGGAAATGGATTCCGGATCAACAAAGTTTTCCTTGATGCGGTCAAGGGTCAGGCTGGTGGTATATTTGACGCTGGGCAGGGCAATGGTGGCTTTGCCGGCCTCATAAACTTTAACGTCTTTCAGTTCAAAGCCGTTGCTGTCGTCCAGCGTGGCGGCAAAAGCTTCAACCCGGCGGATAAGCTGGGCATTGCGGTCCATTTCCATAATCGTGACTTCCCGCAGGAGCAGGCTGTTGTTTTCCTGATGAAGGTTGCGCGCCTGGATGACCAGAACCGTGTCTTTGTTGACTGCTTCTCTGGTCCAGAGGCCTTTATCGGTAAATAAAACGGCATTGGGGTTGCGGGTTTTGAAACGGTAGTCCATGGTTTCATAAAGTTCATACATTTTAGATGAAACCGGGTTGATGACAGTGATGTTGACGATGCCGATTAAAAAAGTGGTGACCAGTACCGGGAACAGAAAACCCCAGATAGACACTCCGGCCGCGCGGATAATGACAAATTCGTTGCTTTTGCTCAAACGCCAGAAAGTTATCATGGCGGCAATCATCATCACAAAAGGAAAGACCATGTCTATCGTCTGCGGAAGTTTGGTGACGGCCATTTGGATGACAAAGAGGAAGCCGACGTCTTCTCCGGCGGCACGGCGGAGCATTTCAATCAGTTCAAAGATGAAAACAACGCCGAGCACCATCAGCAGCACCCCCAGGAAGTTGAGGATAATCTGTTTGCTGAGATAACGGCCGAGAATAGAATTTGGATTCATGTTTTTTACACTTTGGTTGCTATATTGGGCTTAAGATATAAAAAAAACCTTTATTTGACAAGCTTAATCTCGGCGGTTGATTTCAGAAAGAATTTTCTTTTCGGTTTCCGGCTGATCCTGCTTGGCTTCAACGACTTCCCGGCGGATTTTGCGGGTGCGGGAAAAAAGCTCGAACAGTTTGTCGCCTTCATCCCAGCGGATGTTGCGTTCCAGTGCAATCAGGTCTTCGACAAAGCGTTGTATCAACTCAAGAATTGTGGTTTTGTTGTTGAGCAGAATGTCGCGCCACATGGTGGGGTCGGAGCCGGCAATGCGGGTGAAATCGCGGAAACCGGAGGCCGAGTATTTGATGATTTCCTTTTGTTCGTATCCTTCCAGATCGGCAACGGTACCGACAATGGAAAAGGCGATCAGGTGCGGCAAATGAGAAACGGCCGCCATCACTTTGTCGTGATGTTCGGGAGTCATGGAATCAACCCGCATTTTGGCGTGAGCCCAGAGTTTGGAAATCTTTTCGACGGCAGCATCGGAGGAGCGTTCGTACGGGGTCATAATGAACCAGCGCCCTTCAAACAGTGTGTCAAAGCCGGCTTCGGGGCCTGATTTTTCGGTTCCTGCCACCGGGTGCCCGGGAACGACCGAAACTTTTGAATCGGGCGGCAGGTTGGCTTCAATTTCCCGAATGACATATTTTTTGATTGACCCGACGTCGGTAATGACAGCGTCATTTTTGAGAAACGGGGCAATTTCTCTGATGATTTTGCCGTAAGCACCAACCGGGGCGGAGAGAACAATCAGGTCGGCGTTTTTGACGCTGTCGGCTATATTTTTGTGAATTTCATCCACGATGCCCAGTTCGAGCGCTTTCTGCATATACTGCGGTTTGACGTCATAACAGGAAATGCGCCGGGCAAGGCCGTCCCTTTTGATGACTCTTGCCAGAGAGGAACCGATTAAACCGATGCCGATAACAGTTACTTTACCAAATAAAGACATGGATTTTCCTAATCAAAGTAACCGAGTGACAGATATCTTTCGACGGCAGAAGCCAGAATGACGACCATATTTTTTCCGGCCATTTCCGGTTTCTGCCCGACTTTGATTGCGGCGGCCAATGCGGCGCCGGAAGACAGGCCGACCGGCAGGCCTTCGGTGCGGGCAACGGTCTTGGCCATATCGATGGCTTCTTCGGACGTGACGTCAACCACTTCGTCAACCAATGCGGGATCGTAAAATTTGGGGACAAAACCGGCGCCGATGCCGAGAATTTTATGAGGGCCGGGTTTTCCGCCGTTTAAAACCGGGCTTTCCGCCGGTTCAACCGCGACAACATATAAATCGGGGTTGCAGGTTTTAAGCGCGGAAGCAATGCCGGTCAGAGTACCGGAAGTGCCGACGGCGCTGACGAGGCAATCGACCTCGCCGCCGGTATCTTCCATGATTTCCATGCTGGTGCCGAGGCGGTGGGCATCGGGATTGGCTTCGTTTTCAAACTGTCGCAGCAGGATGACGTCTGGGCTCTTTTCAGCGAGAATGTCCGCTTTGGCAATGGAACCTTTCATGCCGTCTTCCGCCGGGGTCAGAATGACTTCCGCTCCAAAGTGACGCATCAGTTTAATGCGCTCCTGCGACATATTTTCCGGCATGACAATCACCAGCTTGTAGCCTTTGGCGGCGCACAAGGCGGCCAGCGCAATGCCGGTGTTGCCGGATGTGGCTTCGACGAAAACGGTATTTGCGTTGATTTTGCCTGATTTTTCCGCTTTATCCAGCATGCTGAGAGCAATGCGGTCTTTGACCGAAAACAGGGGATTGTAAAATTCACACTTGGCAAGCAGGCGCGCTTTGAGACGGTAATTCTTTTCCAGTTTGTGCAGGCGAAGCAGCGGCGTGTGTCCGACCATTTCGGTGACAGAGTTATATATTTTCTTCATTTTTTCCTCGATTGGTGTTTATAAAGCGGAATTTGTGCTTTAATAAGTCTAACGCATTGAGTAGTATAACTATAATATTAAAAAATTAAAAATAAAGAAATGAAAAAAATAAAAACCCTGGTTTTTACATTCTTATTGCTGTTTTTTTCAGCCAATCTGGTTCAGGCCATGAGTTTGGATGAAATTTACCGTGACGTTGTGCGTTCGGACAACCGCGGTTATCTGCCGATGTTTGTTAAAAACAGAACTGCGCCGGATTTTTTGGACGAGGAGGTTGTGCTGAAAGACGTTCCGGAACCTAAGCCGGAAGATACCAGTCCGGTTAATCCGGATTTGGAAATTGTAAAACTGGAAAACCAGAGGAAAATCCACGAGGCCAAACTTCGTGCGGAGCTGGCAGAATGGCAGGCGGTGCTGGACAATGTCCGTGCCGGGAAAGTGACGCCGGTGGAGCTGCGGGCTTTGGAGCTCAAAGCGGAGCAGAGCGATCCGCAGGCGGTTGAAATTCTGGGCTGGATTTATGCCCGCGGGGTAGGGGTAAAGCCGGATTTAATCAAATCGTTCAAATTTTATCAGAAGGCAGCGGATATCGGGGTTCCCGACGCATCGCTCAATGCAGCGAAAGTTTATAAAATTATGCCGCGCCGTCTGCGTGAGCAGTTAATTTCCTATCAGTAGTTTTTAACCGATTGATTAGTTGTCGTTAGCCTGAGAAATGAGGCTTATTTATGATTATTTGACAAATAAGCACTGATATGATATTCTGACAATGGCTTTGGTTCAGTTATATCTATGAGGTGTATTATGAAAAACATTAGTTCATACTTGTGCGCCCTGTTTCTGGCTGGCTTTTTTGCGGCTGAAGCAGAGGCTTTGACGTATTCTGATTCTCCTTCATGGTACACCGGTCTCATAGGCAAAAGTCAAAACCAAATTCTTGAACCAAAGCCCTTGGGCAACATTTCCCGACTGCCCAAGCTGGCGAAAGTTCATTTTATTGTTGACAGCAACGACAAGCTCGGTTTTGACAATATTGAACAGAGTTTTGACCATGACAATATTAACCGCTGTAAGGCCCTGGGCTTTAACAAGACCGGCGCCTGCGGCTCAAATCAAAGGGTGTCGCGCTACTGCCCTTATGACAATTCATATTATGACCAGTGCTGCGACATGAACTTTGCCTATTCCAAAGGCGAATGCTCTTATCCCAACACCATCAGCGGAAACTCCTGCGGCGGGAAATTCAAATGCTATTGCGACAGAAGCCTGTATCCTTATACCGCCACTTCTTGCCCTTCGCCGAAAATTCATAATGAAGACAAATGTGCCGAGGTAACTTATTCGGCAGGTAAAGCCGCGACCAATATTTATTATTCCGATTGTCTTTGTCCGTCTTCCTGGATTACCTGCGACAGTTCAATCCATCAGAAAGGAAACGGGCAGAAATGTGAATATAACGGCGTTACCACTTATGCTTCATGCAGCTGTGAGTCCGGTTACAGTCTGCTTTGTGAGGAGTTCGGGCCGAAGTCGCCGATGGATTATTGTTTCCTGAAAGGAACGAAATATTACAAAACCTGCAAGACGGAAAAAGACGTTTGCGACAGTCTGGGATACAAATATTCCAAAGACAGTCCGTGTGATGCGGACTCGGTGATTGCAAGTTATTGTCCGCGGGGAAGCGGCAACACATATTTCTCATGCAAAATCGATCCGGACAAATATTGCAAAAACCGTGGTTTTACAACATCTGCCTGCGGTGAATTTCAAACAGTCAGTTCCGAGAAATGCAATGTGCCGGGGTTTGGGGTACAGGGACAGTATCGCAAATGCAGCCATACCTGCAAGAGCCGTTTAGCGGCGGCTTATCCCAATTACAATTTTGACGGAGTGCGTTCGTCTAACGGCGGAACGATGGTCTATACCAAAAATGTGGTTGATAATAATCTGAGCGCTTCCAGCAACAGTTATTTCAAATCGGCCTATTCATTCCGAAACAATTATTCGGAATGTGCCAATGTCGGCAAGCCGACGGTAACGGTTAATACCTCCGGCAGTACGGTAACTATTCTCTCCGGTATTAATTTGAGCGATGTAAACGTAAAACTGAATTTGAGCAACGGTTCGAGATATAACGTTAAATTGGACCGCTCGACAACATTTAACAATGCGACGGTTTCAACCAGCCAAACCGCCAAGATGACGGTTTACAAAACAACGCTGTATGTTGAAGGGGGAACGAATCTTACGGGAATTAACCAGTTGGATGTTGAAGGCGAACAAAATGACGGAACGTCGGCGAATTCGCATATTTATGTGAGAGGGGCGGCTTCTTTGGGCAATGTTTATCTGTTCGGGCGTTCTCGTCTTTATGTGAGCGACACCAGCGGTTCGTCTTCGGCCAGAAATGTTTATATCGGCTGGCGGTATAACAACAGCAACGGCAATCGCGAAGATCACGGCCGGGCGCTGTTTGAACTGGCGGCCAATTCCAAATTTAAAGTAACCGGAACTGTTGAAATCGAAACCCGATGGGGCGATGCGCCTTTGTCGGGCAGCGGCGGTCCGGCTTTGTATATGCGTGATAAGTCGCAGCTTTATGCCGATTATATAAAGAGTTATAATGCAGAGCATTTTATCGGTTATTATGCCATTGTCTGTGCGCGTAACTATTGGCTGCAAAATAAAAATGACCGTGGCTATACCAAGATTAAATTCGGGCGGTATGCCAAACTTTTGACCAGAGACGGTTCCGGCTATTTCCGGGCATCATCGGGGGCAACATCCGGTAATTGTTATGCTTCCGGCTGTAATAATGTTCAGGAGATTATCAGTAAGTTTAAGTCATCGGATGTTGAATTGTCTGGTGCGGGGCATCATGACAAGTGGGCGATGTCTGTACAATGGAGCCGTCCGGATACGACGGGCGCTTATAATACCTATTGCGGCAAGTGGTATTACTGACAAAGAAAAGCCGTCTCGGGTGAGGCGGCTTTTTGTTTTATTTTTTGATATTGAACAGGTGCTGAAAAGCCAGCCAATGTGTGTAGTTGATTTTTGTTTTGGCAGAAAAAATGTCCTGTATGTTCAGCCAGGCGGCATTGCCGTTTTCCGGCGTGCGCCAGGGCGAGACGGAAGTGTCAAAACCATAGGAAGAAGCATCATAGACAATAAAAGTCTGATCATAAACGCAGTATTCTCCGAAAGGGCGGGCATCCTCGGCAAAATAATTGACAATCTGCTGATAAGATTTTTCGCCCCAGTCAAGTTCAAACTCAATGCCGGTTTCTTCATACAGCTTGCGGTAAAGGCAGCCGCGGAAGTCTTCCCGGCGTGAAACCGTACCGCCCGGAAATTCGGGAACGGATACCTGCGGCGGATAAGTAACCAGAACTTTTTCGTCTTTTACCAGAATGGCAAAATAGCCTTTCTGGTGCAGGGGGATAATTTCATCGGCATATTTTTCATGACCGCGACGGTCATAAAAGATGTCACTCATTCGCTTCGGCTTCCTTAATCAATTCGTTGACAAACTTCTTCAGTCCGGTTTGGCGGACGCGTTTCATCCGTTCGCCGGAAATGATTTTCTGCACTTTGATAATGGTTTCTTCAAGATTTACGTTGACGATGACATAGTCAAATTCGTCCCAATGGGTGATTTTATCGAGAATCATGTTCATTCGTTTATCGATGATTTCTTTGCTGTCGGTGCCGCGGTTTTCAAGCCGGCGGCGGAGTTCTTTGATGGAGGGCGGCAGCAGGTAAATGGTGACGACATCATCTTTGGCTTTTTCTTTCATTTGGCGCGCGCCGGCCCAGTCCATGTCGAACAGCACGTCTTCACCGACGTTGATGAAACTGTCAACTTCAGAGCGCAGCGTTCCGTAACGGGAACCGTATTGGGAATCGACATATTCGTAAAAAGCGTCCTGAGCCAGAAATTCGTCATATTGTTTGTCGGTGATGAAATAGTAGTCAACGCCGTCAACTTCGCCTTCGCGGGGCTGGCGGGTGGTTACCGAAACCGAGAACTTGATGTTGGGGTCGCGGCGCAGAATTTCTTTGACAACAGCGCTTTTTCCGGTGCCGGAAGGGGCCTCGATGATAAACATGGCGCCGCGGCGGACTTTTTTCAGACGGTCGATGATTTCTTCCATAATGTGCTCCATTTAGCTGATGACTTTTATTTTTAATGCCTATAATATATCCGTTAATTGTTAAAAAGTCTTTAGGAAAATAGCCATGATCAGGAACAAAAACGTTTTAATTACCGGAGCCAGTTCAGGCATCGGCGAAGCTTTGGCCGTGTATTATGCCCAAAACGGCGCGGCCAATTTGTTTATCTGCGGGCGCAATGCGGAACGTCTGGCCAAAGTGCGCGAGGCATGCGAACGGTATGGGGCAAAGGTTTCTGCCGAAGTGCTGGACGTGACGCAGCGCGAGGCGGTTAAAAACTGGGTGGAGCGTTGCAATGTATCGGCGAATTTGAACATTGTGATTGCCAATGCCGGGACCGGGACAATCAATGAAACCGAAGAGGCGGTGCTGAACACTTTTAATACCAATGTCAACGGCGTGATTAATACGGTGCTTCCGGCGCTGGCGGCATACCGGAGCCGTCCGTCCCGTTATCACGGAGACAAGGCGGTGGCGGTTATCAGCTCAATGGCCGGTTATCACGGTTTGCCGACCTGTCCGGCATACAGTGCCAGCAAAGCCTGTGTGAAAGCCTGGGGCGAAGCGCTGCGTCCGGTTTTAAAACGTGAGGGAATCCGGATGAGCGTTGTTTGCCCGGGGTTTGTGCGGTCACGAATTACGGATCAGAACACCTGTCCTATGCCTTTTTTTATGGAGGCACCGCAGGCGGCGGAGATTATTGCCAGAGGTATTGAAGCCGATAAGGGGATTATTGCTTTTCCGTGGCCGTTGCGGCTGGCGGTGTGGCTGGCATCGATTGTGCCGAACTGTCTGAGTGATTTGATATACGGCCGTCTGCCGCCGAAGGCATAGTTTTGCTCCGGGGATATTTGCGGCGTTCCAGACGCATGAGAATCCAGAGCAGGGCAAGACCGGGTATCATCATCAGGGTCGTTATCAAGAAAAAGGCCGGCCAGGAGATAATTTCTTTCATGTAGCCGCTGCTGGCGGCAAAAACGTCGCGGGCCAGGCTCATTAATGACGAAAGCAGCGCATACTGGGTAGCGGTATAAGCGACATTGCAGAGCGAAGACAGATAGGCAACCAGTGCGGTGGAGGCCATGCCGCCGGCGATGTTGTCAAATGAGAGAGTCAGCATCAGCATGGGAACGCTGTGGCCGACATAAGCCTGAACAACATACATCAAATTGGATATTCCCTGCAAAATGCCGCAAAGCATCAGCCCCTTAAGCATATTCATCCGACTCATGACCAGTCCGCCGACCAGCCCGCCGAAAATGGTGGCTCCCATGCCGAAGATTTTGGAAACAAAAGCAATTTCGCCTTTGCTGAATCCCATATCGTGATAGAAGGGAAAAGCCATCGGGGCCATATAGGAATCGCTCATGCGATAGAAAAAAATAAATGCCAGTATTAATGCCCAGTCGTTTCTTTTCATAAAGTCAACGAAAGGATCGTAAACGGCTTTATTCATAAAGTCGTTGAAATTTTTGTAAGACTGTTCGCTGAATTTTTCGGCTTTGGAGGGCTCGCGGGAGAGCAGAATGGTGAGAATGCCGACAAGCGTGCCGAGCGCCATCAGCAGGTAAACTTGGTTCCAGCTCATGAAAGAGGCCATCCAGATGGCACCGGCACCGGAAGCAATGGTGCCGATGCGGTAGCCGATGATATAGACAGCGACGCCGGCCCCTTGTTCTTTGAGGGAAAAACTTTCGATACGGTAGGCGTCGAGAACAACGTCCTGTGAAGCGGAGGCAATAACGACAATGACGCAGAGCACAGCCAGCAGGCGAAGATTGGCTGCGGGGTCAACGGTGGAAATGAGAGCGATGCCCGCCATCAAAAGCAGCTGGAAAAAAAGAGCCCAGCCCCGGCGGCGTCCGAGCAGGCCGAATCCGGGGAGTTTCAGCCGGTCGAGCAGCGGCGCCCACAGCCATTTGAAACTGTAAGGAAGTTTGACGAGAGAAAAAAGCCCGATGGCAATATAGGAAATGCCTTCATCTTTCAGCCAGAGATTAAGCGTGCTGAAAACCAATAAAAGCGGAAAGCCGCTGGAAAAGCCCAGTCCGACCATGATGAGCATGCGGGGATTGAAGTAAACCCGCAGCGCTTTTATCCATTTCATAAGCATTTAATTCTCCCTGTGTTTTTACTTTAGGGCAGAGAGGTTAAATTTTATCTAATAAGCGGCGGATAAGTTTATAAAATTTTAAAAGTAATTCTTATTATCAGTTTTGCACAGGTCGTTCCCGTAAAAACAAAGGTTTGGCGAAAAGTTTAAATTTGCTGTTTACGCCGCGTTTCGAAGCGGCTATTGTCAAGAAAAACTAACTTCACGGGAAGATAAAAGGACTTAGATTATGGCGGATATTCAAATAGTTAAAAGAGATGGTCGGCGGCAGTCGTATGATAATAAAAAAGTGGCGGCCGTGGTTGCCCGAGCTGCGGCCGGGTTTGAGCTGGATGTTTCTCCTCTGCTGGACGCGGTGAACAATTATGTCAAGGAGGGTATCGGCAGCCAGGAAGTGATGAATTTTCTGATTTTGACGGCGTTGAATTTGACCAGTGTGGAAAATCCGGATTGGAAAAACGTTGCGGGGCGATTGAAACTGTTTGATCTGTATAAGAAGACGGCTTTGGCAAGGAACTGCAATCATTGTTATGACCGTCTGTACGATTATCCGGTCTTTTTGCAGCAGATGTGGGCGGACGGTTGTTATGACCGGGAATGGCAGGCGAAATATTCGGCGGAAGAACTGGCCGAAGCCGGAACCTTTATTAAACCGGCGTATGATTTGGTGTATGATTATGCCGGCATCAATTTGCTGATTAAGCGTTATTTGTGCGAATACAACGACCGGATCGCCGAGCTGCCGCAGGAAATGTTTCTGACGATTGCCCTGCTGATTGAGCAAAATGAAAAGCCGGAAAAACGCATGGCGCAGGTAAAAGATACCTATGAAAAACTGGCTAACCGGAAAATTTCGCTGGCAACGCCGCTGCTGATGAATCTGCGGCGGCCGCACGGCAATTTGAGTTCCTGTTTCATTACGGTTATGGATGACAACCGGGAATCGATTTTTTATGTGATTGATCAAATTTCCGCCATTTCAAAGTTTGGCGGCGGTGTCGGTGTCAACATTTCCCGGGTGCGCTGCAAAGGGGCGCGTATTAAGGGGATTAAAAATTCCTCCGGCGGCGTGATTCCCTGGATCAGAATTATCAACGACACGGCGGTAGCGGTCAATCAGCAGGGAAAACGCAAAGGGGCTGTTACCGTTTCACTTGATATGTGGCATATGGATATTGAAGATTTTCTTCAGCTGCGGACGGAAAACGGCGACCAGCGAATGAAAGCCTATGATATCTTTCCGCAGGTGGTGGTGCCGGATTTGTTTATGAAGAAAGTGGAAGCCGATGAAGACTGGCTGGTGGTTGACCCCTCGGAAGTGCGGACAAAATATCAGGTTGAGTTGGGCGATTTGTGGGGGGAAGAATTTAACCGGGTCTATGAGCAGCTTTATTTGGATGCGCAGTTCGGCAAGCTGGAGATGTTTAAGTTTATTTCGGCGAAGGAGCTGCTGAAAAAAGTGATGCGCTCGCAGATTGAAACAGGTATGCCTTATATCGCTTTCAAGGATACGCTGAACAAGTATAATCCGAACAAGCATGACGGCGTGATTGTCGGTACAAACCTGTGTACGGAATCGCACAGCAACGTCAAGCCGACACGGTTTGATGCGGAGCGAATCGAAAACGGCAAGATTATCCGCGAAATGAGCGGCGGTTTGGTTCATGTCTGCAATCTGGTGTCTATCAATCTGGCCAATGTTGACAGCGATGAAGAACTGGAAAGCATTTGCCGGACTTCGGTGCGGATTTTGGATAATGCGATTGATTTTACCGAAGTGCCGATTTTGGAAGGGCGGCAGCATAATCTGCGCTATCGCACCATCGGGGTCGGGGCGATGGGGCTGGCCGACCATTTGGCCAAGAACAATATTCCTTATATCAATTCGGCCGATTATGTTGATGAGCTGTTTGAAAAAATGGCAATTTACAATATTCGTGCCAGTATTGCGGCCGCACGAGAAAAAGGAACGTTTGAGGCTTATGAGGGCTCTGACTGGCAAAAAGGGATTATTATGGGCAAACGCCAATTATGGTTTAATGCCAATTCCAAACATAAAGAGGCCTGGAACGACATTTTCAGAGACTTGCAGAAATACGGCATTCGCAATTCGCAAATCAGTGCGATTGCTCCGAATACAAGTTCGTCGCTGATTCAAGGGTGCAGCGCCTCGGTGCTGCCGGTTTACAGCAAGTTTTTTGTGGAGACGCACGGCAAAGGAAGCATTCCCAACTGTCCGCCTTTTATCAAGGACAAATTCTGGTTTTATCAGGAAAACCGCAATATTAACCAGAAGGTGGTGATTGAGGTGATGTCGCGGATTAACAAGTGGATTGACACCGGCATTTCAATTGAGCTGATGTATAATCTTAACCGCAATATCCGGGCGCGGGATATTTATGAAACGATTATGGATGCCTGGAAAAAAGATATTAAAACCCTTTATTATACGCGGACGATTCAGAAAGACGGTTCGGCTTCCGAAAAAAGCGAATGTGTCAGCTGCGCCGGTTAACAGCAAAGAAAGGATAGCGATATGCAAAGAAAGAAACTTTTTAACGTCAGCGGAAACGATGATATTACCAACCGGCGGATGGTCGGCGGCAATGTAACCAATCTGTTTAATCTGAACAACGTCAAATATCAGTGGGCCAACAAGCTGTATCGCCTGATGATGGAAAACTTTTGGATTCCGGAGAAGGTTTCGCTGTTTGACGACAAGCGGGCTTATGACGAATTGACGCCGGCCGAACAAAAAGCTTATGACGGCATATTGTCTTTTTTGGTTTTTCTTGACAGTATTCAGACCAATAATCTGCCGAATATCAGCGATTATATTACCGCTCCGGAGGTTAATCTGATTCTGGCCATCCAGACTTATCAGGAAGCAGTACACTCGCAGAGTTATGCTTATATCATCGAAAGCATTATTCCGGCGGCAAAACGGGAAGAAATCTATAACAAATGGCGCGAAGACAAGGTTCTGCTGGAACGCAACAAATATATCGCCGAGATTTATCAGGATTTTATCGATAACCGTAATGACAAAAATTTTGCCCGGGTGCTGGTGGCCAATTTTCTGTTGGAGGGTCTGTATTTTTATAACGGATTTAATTTCTTTTATAATCTGGCTGCCCGTTCGCTGATGATCGGAACGGCCGACGAAATTAAATATATTAACCGCGACGAGCTGACCCACTGCGTGATTTTTGCCAATATTATCAAAGAAATCCGCCAGGAAAGGCATGATTTTTTCAATGATGACGAGATTTATGAAATGTTTGCCAAAGCAACCGAGCAGGAAATCAACTGGAGCAATCATATTATCGGCAATCGGGTGATGGGCATTACGCCGGAAACGATTGAGCAATATACCAAATTTATGGCTAACAAACGTCTGAAAGAAATCGGAATGCAACCGTTGTTTGAGGGATTTGACAGCAATCCGTACAAGCAGCTGGAAAATATTGCCGACACGAACGGAGCCGGCAGCGTGAAAGGCAATTTCTTTGAGGCCAATGTTTCCTCCTATAACCAGAGTACGGCGATTGAGGGTTGGGAGGAAATCTGACTGTACGAAAAAAACGTGTTCTGTTTGCAAAGCCTTGCTTTCATTTCCGTAAAGCAGGGCTTTTGTTTATAAATCAAAAGTATATAAATATAGAACTAAAGTTGAATTTTAAATTCTTTTTCTCAATTTTTGGTATTTTATTTATTTATAAAACAATAAATAGTTAGATTATATTTGCATAATTTTCTTTTATGTTCTATTAAATAAACAGAGGGGTACAATTTTCCATTAATAGTTTGGGGAAATGCAATGGTTAAGGACAATTATGCTATGGATACTAAAGACGAAGATATCGTCGGTCAGCCTAATCCCGTTGATATTTATGTTGGCAGCAGACTGAAACTCAGGAGATTGATTTTAGGAATTTCGCAGAAAAAAATGGCTGAAAAACTGGGGATTACCTTTCAACAGGTGCAGAAATATGAAAACGGCATTAACCGCATCAGCGCCAGCCGTCTCTGGGACATCAGCAAGCTTTTGAAAGTTCAGGTCGAATATTTTTTTGACGGCATGAACGAAAGCATTCAGGCACAAAGCCCGCGCAGTTTGAGAAAAAATACAATCCGCAGCCGGCAGGAAATCGGGGAATCTTTCGATGATCCGATGCTGCGGCAGGAATCTATCCGGCTTATTAAGGCCTATTCCCGTATCAATAATGAGAAATTGTGTCGTAAACTGTTAGATTTGATGATTGAGATGTCACTGCCGAAATGAAAATTCAACGGTGCCGCCGCAGTAAAATATACAAGGCCCCGGAGCCTCCGAGTTTGGCCGGAGGATGATTGAAAGCGAGAATCAACGGGCGGAGTTCGCGACTGTTGAGCCAACGGGGTACACTTTCTTTCAGCTTGCCTTTAGGCGTAAAAACGTCTGTCTCTTCGGAACGGGTGAGGCCTTTGCCGGTAATGATGATAATGCAACGTTTGTTTTGCAGGTAAGCTTTCTGTACAAAGCCGAAAACGGCCTCAAAGGCGTCGTCTTCACGGTAACCGTGCAAATCAAGCACCTCTTCGACGGGAAATTCGCAGCGCTTAAAACGTTTGGCCATGCTGCCGTCCATGCCTTCGGTATCGCCGACGGCAAGTTCGGGAAGAATTTCACCCCGGTAGGCTGCCGCCAAGTTGACGCTTGGTTTGATTTCGGGCAGTATCACCGGTTTGGACGGCGGTATTTCCCGGGTGGGAAGTTTGCGGATATCCCGGGTAATTTCCTCCCATAAGGCGTTGTCTTCGGAATCATTCGGCTGCGGCTTGTTCATTGTCGGCAGCCTTGTCAGCAGGAGTGTTTTCCGTTTCAACCATATAGTCGGCAAAATTGCGGACGACAAATTCTTTCCAGTCACCTTCGGGCGAAACACAGCCTGATTTTTTATCCTGCGCATTGACCAGAACGATACCGCCGAATTCCCAAAGTTTGACGCAGTTGTCATAGCTGCTGGTAAAATAGTCTTTGGTTCGCTGAATAAGGCAGCGGTCAACTTTCTTTTTGAAATATGCAGTATAAATCATAATCATGGCAATCATAAACGACAGCCCGAAAATGACGCTGACGCTTAAAATCAAAATCAGCCCGGTTAAAACCGGGGTGAGAACCGGGAGCAGATTTTCCCAGGCGTCATAGACGGGAGAGCCGGGGCGGTTGATTTTGCCGTAGTCCAGATAAATGCGCAGCTGGTCTTTTTCGATTGCCTTGTTAAGCGCTTTATAGATTAAGAGGTCGGCTTTGCTGGGTTTACTCATGTCAGTTGGCCTTGTTTTGCGGAATTAGAATAAAATAACGGCCGGCGGAGTTCATCTTTCCGGCTTTTTCAAGAACGTCGTCTTTGCCGGAACCCCAGAAATAATCGCCGCGAATCGGTCCTTTGATGGCGCTGCCGATATCCTGGGCGACGACCAGCTTTTCAATTTTTTCACGGTCGGGACCGGTCGTTTCCAGCCAAATCAGACTGCCGAGAGGAATGTATCTGCGGTCAACGGCGAGGCTGCGGCCGGCATGGAGCGGTACGCCGTGCGCACCGATGGGACCGTCGGCCCGGGAGATGCGGTGAAAGATAAAGCGTTTGTTTTCGCGCATTTCGCGGGCGGCAATTTCCGGATTGGCTTTCAGCCATTTTTTTATGTTGCCCATGGTGGCTTCGCCGGGTTTGATGTAGCCTTTTTCAAGCAAAATGCTGCCGATGCCTTTAAACGGGTGACCGTTATTGTCGGCATAGCTGATGCGAACGGTCCTTCCGTCGGGCAGAGTGGCAACGGCAGAACCCTGAATCTGCATGATGTTGATGTCGATATTGCTGTCACCCCAAAGGATAACCGGTGCGGAGATGTTGTTTTTTTCAATTTCTTCGCGGGTATAATAAGGAATCAGTTTCTGATCTTTTACGCGGCCGATAAGACGTTTGGACGGCAGCGAAGGATCAAAATCGCGCGGGTTAAATTCTATCAAATCCAGCGGTTTGCCGTAGATGGGAAATTTGTAAATACCGGTTTGAATCGGCGAGGCGTTAATGGCCGCTTCGTAATAAGAAGTAAATTTTCCCTGATCGGAACCGTCGGCAATTACCAAAAACGGCAGAAAGTTGCTTTCAAGAAAATATTTGAATTCCACGGCGGTGGAGATGTCCGCATTTATCAGGCGTTGACAAGCCAGCTGGTAAGCGGCAGTCGGAATTCTTAATTCGGAATCCGACAGGAAAGGGCCTTTTTCCTTCAAGATTTTAAGACAGCTGTGTTTAAAGCCGCTCAAAGCTTCGACCAGATTATCGTTTTTCCAGTTGGGAAGGTCTTTAAATTGCCGGGCTTCCAGTTTTATTTTTGGCTGCGGCGGTGTGACGGGTACCGGTGTTTTATCAATGGAAATCTGCGGCAGTTCTTCAACCTGCTGCGGTTTGGGGGAAGATTCCTCTTTGCCGCAGGAAGCCAGCAACAGAGAGAGGACTATCAGCGAAAACAGTTTTTTCATTATTTTTTAGTCGATACCAGTAGCCAGTTGGGGTTAGTGGAAGTCAGGCAGCGCTCAAACGTCCAGACATCGGTAATATTCTGAATGAAATTTTCGTCGCCTTCAATGATTTCGTCATCTTTGTTTTTTAACAGGTTGACCTGTTCGGAAACGAATTTGACGGTGATTTTGGCAATATCGTTTTTGGATATTTTAGCCGCAGTGATTTCGGCCTGATCAAAGCCGATAAGGTCGGTTTCGGCGCTGATGCCTTCGGCCCGGCGCTTTTCGATAATTTCCTGAAATTTCTTTATCAGGGATTTGCTGACCAGATTTTCCAGCGTTTCGGTGTCGCCTTTGCTGAAAGCGGTTACAATGATTTCAAAGGCGCGTTTGGCTCCGGTAATAAAGCGTTCTTTGTTGAAACCGGGAATTTTGACCAGCGTTTTATCCAAATCGCTCATGTTTTCTTCCGGAACGGAATCTTTTTCAACGGCCGTCTGTTGCTGTTTCTCGGCTTCTTTGACAATCATGTCAAAAATTTTGGCCGCGCTTTCTTCGGAAATTTTGGTGCGGGTAATTTCCGTATCGGGACGGGTTCCGAGCAGACTCCTGAGTTTCTGAAAAATCAGAATAACCGCAACCAAGAGAATGATAATATCAAGAGAACCCATTTCCAATACCTTTCATTTTGTCATCTGTTATCATATATAGCTTTTTATGAGGCATTTATCAACCATAAATGTTTGACCTCGGAATTTATTTGTTGTAGCCTGAGCCTAACCGTTATTATAGCACAAAGGATGTTTAAAATGAGTGAAGAACAGCAGAAACAAGCCGGAAACGAAAATAATCCGCAGCCGGCGATTATGGTTAATACCCAGTATATTAAGGACCTGTCCCTGGAAATTCCGCATGCGCCGGAGATTTTCCGCGAACTGACCGAAGCCCCGAAAGTCGATATTCACGTTGATGTCGATGCTCAGAAACTGCATGACAATTTTTATAATGTCAGTTTGAGTTTTAAAATGGACGGCGATATTAAGGACAAAAAACTGTTTATCCTTGAACTGGTTTATTCTGCTGTAGTGGCGCTGAATGTGCCGGAAGAACATCTGGAGCCGGTTTTGCTGATTGAAATTCCGCGGCTGATTTTTCCGTTTGCCCGCAATGTGATCACCAATTGCCTGGTTGAGGGCGGTTTGCCGCCGTTTATGATTAATCCGATTGATTTTGTCGCAATGTATCAGCAACGGAAACAGACACACTAAAAAAAAGACTGGATTTTTTAAAAGAAGTGTGTTAGGTATATTGACATATTAAATGAATTATTGGAAGTGGGGTCGAAAGCCCCGCTTTTTTGTTAGGAAAAACCGATATGCAAAAAAAACATGTTTTACAGGATATGCTGGAGCCGGTCATCAGCGGGCTGGGATACGAAACTGTCCGTATTCTGACGATCGGTCAGGCGAATCCGACCCTGCAGATTATGATCGACAAGCTTGACGGCAGCGATATTGTGGTGGAGGACTGTGCTACGGTCAGTCGCAAAATTTCCGAAGTGCTGGATGCCAATGATCCGATTAAAGACAAATATAATCTGGAGGTCAGTTCTCCGGGGCTTGACCGGCCGTTGACCAAGCCGGCGCATTTTGCCCGTTTTGCCGGTTATGAAGCCAAGGTTGAGACGGATGAAGCCATTGAAAACCGCAAGAGGTTTAAAGGCAAAATTACCGGTTTGGACGAGGAAAACAAAGTTCATCTGGAAATGGACGGCCGGGAATATGTTATTCCCTTTGATGCGGTCAGCAAAGCCAAAATCGTGATTACCGACGAGTTGCTGCAGAAGTATGTCGATGAGCATCCCGAGTGCGGCGAACATGTGATTGAAGAATAACCAACAACGTTTTGTAATAATTAGGACTAACGAGGATAAAATGCAAAGAATCGAAAATATGCCCAGACCTGAAATTATTTTGGTTGCCGATACGGTAGCCCGTGAGAAAAACATTGATAAAGAAGATGTTTTTGAAGCAATGGAAATTGCCATTCAGAAGGCTGCCCGTTCCAAATACGGTTTCGAACACGACATTCGTGCGACGATTGACCGTAAAACCGGCGCCATCAGTCTGGCGCGTTACCGTGAAGTGGTTGATGAGATTGTTCCGGCGGAAGGCGAAGAAGACGACAGTCAGAATGCAACCAAAATTTTGCTGGAGGATGCTTTGGCTTATGATGAAAATGCCAAAGTCGGCGATTTTATCATTGATGAGCTGCCGCCGATCGATTTCGGTCGCATTGCAGCCCAGACCGCAAAGCAGGTTATTGTTCAGAAAGTTCGCGATGCCGAACGTAACAAACAATTTGAAGAATATAAAGAAAAAGTCGGTACGATTATTAACGGAACCATCAAACGAATCGAGTTCGGCAATGTTATTCTCGATATCGGCAAAGCGGAAGCCATTCTGCGCCGCGATGAAATTATTCCGCGGGAAAAATTCAAAAACGGCGACCGGGTTCGCGCTTATGTCCTTGATGTTCGCCGCGAGAATAAAGGGCCGCAGATTTTCCTTTCCCGTACTTGTCCGGAATTCTTGGCCAAGCTGTTTACGCAGGAGGTTCCGGAAATTTATGACGGCGTGGTTAAAATTATGGGCGTTGCCCGTGATCCGGGTTCAAAAGCGAAAATTGCCGTTAAAGCCGATGATATGACGGTTGACGCCGTCGGTGCCTGCGTCGGTTTGCGCGGTATTCGCGTTCAGGCGGTGGTTACCGAACTGCAGGGCGAAAAAATCGATATTGTTCCTTATTCCGAAGACAAGGCTCAGTACATTGTCAGCGCTTTGGCTCCGGCCGAAGTGACCAAAGTCGTTTTGGATGAAGAAAACAACCGTATTGAAGCGGTTGTTCCGCAGGAGCAGTTCTCCATTGCCATCGGCCGCCGCGGACAAAATGTTAAACTGGCTTCCCAGCTGCTGGGCTGCGATATTGACGTTTTGACCGAAGAACAGGAACAGGAACGCCGCTCAAATGAAAATAAAGTTCGTTCACAACGCTTTATGGAAGCCTTGGACGTTGACGAGATGATCGCGCATCTGTTGATTGCCGAAGGTTTCTCTACCGTGGACGAAGTTGCATTGGTTCCGCTGAGCGAACTGTCCGAAATTGAAGGTTTTGATGAAGACGTTGCTTCCGAATTGCAGTCCAGAGCCAAGGCCTTTATCGAAAAACGCAATGCCGAATTTGCCAAGAAGAGCGAAACTCTTGGTATTGACGAGAAACTCAAAGGCATTGAAGGGCTGGATCAGGATATGATTTTGACACTGGCCGATAAAGGTGTTAAAACCATTGACGACTTGGGCGATTTAGCCGCAGACGAACTGATGGAAATGCTCGGGGAGAATGTTCTTTCCGAAGTAGAAGCTAATCGGATTATTATGGCGGCTCGCGCCCACTGGTTTGAATAAAACGCGTTCTATGGCCGGCTAGTACAGATTTTGCGGGTCGGGAAAATGCTCATGTACTTCTGTGTACACTCCGCTTTTCCCACCCTGAAATCTTACTATCCGACTCATATAACCCATTTTGTTTTTTAATTAACAGGTTTGTTTATGGTTAAAGAAGATAAGGAACGGAAAGACATTGTCAGCGGGAAGGTAATGGAAAGCAAGGATTTGCTGCGTTTTACCGTGACGCCGGACAATCAGGTTATTCCTGATTTCAGGAAACGGCTGCCCGGCAAAGGGATTTATGTGGCCTGTTCTTTGTCGGCATTAAAGGTTGCTGCGGCGAAAAATCTATTTGCCAAAGCGCTTAAAAAGAATGTAAAAGTAAGTGACGGCCTTATTCCGATGGTGGAGGCCATTTTAAGGAAAAAAGGTTTGGAGGCTGTTTGTCTGGCCAAAAAAGCCGGGGATTTGGTAACCGGTTTTGAAAAAGTCAGCGAAGCGCTGCGTAAGGACAAAGCGGCTTTTATTCTCGAGGCTAAAGACGCCGGGGCTGACGGGCATGCCAAAATGCTTTCGCTGGCCAAAGGGGTTGAGGTTTTCGCGTTGTATGATGTTGAGGAGTTGGACAAGGCATTAGATCGGGTTAATACGGTCCATGCGGCATTTTTGAAAAACAGGATGTCTGACATGGTTTATACGGAGTTTAAAAGACTGGACAAGTTTTTAAATTCTTAAGACGAAGAAGAATATTGAATTACGGAGATGGAAATATATGACAGAAGATAATGCAAAGAGCAAATTAACATTATCGGGAAAATCGACGCTTACTCTCAAAAATCTGGGTGATAAGGCTCATACGCACGAAGGCAAAAAAGTTGTGCAGGTGGAAGTACGCAAAAAAAGAGTGATTAATCCGAATGCGCAGCCGGCCGAAAACAATGTTAAGATTGACGAAGCAACGGCTATGAAACTGAAGCTGATTGCCGAAGCCAAAGAGCATGAGGCTCGCCGCCGTCAGGAAGAAGAGGAGAAAGAACGTCTGCGCCGTCAGGAACGCGAACAGGAAGAAAAAGAGCGTTTGGCGCGTCAGGCTGCGGAAGAAGCCAAAAAGGCGGAAATGGTGAAAGAAATCAAATCGGCCCAGATTACAGCTCCGGTAGTCGAAGCCGAGGAAAAATCTTTTAAGACCAAAGATAAAAAATCAAAAGATTATGATGATGACGAAGATGAAGAGGAAAATTCTTCGAAAAAATTCCGCAAAGCTTCCGACCTTGAAAAAAGCCGCGAAGACGTATTTGAGCAGGAACGCAAAAAAGTTATGAAGCGGAGTTTTGAACCGCAGCGCCGGGGCGGAAAAGTCAATCTGCACAGCATCGGCAGCGGTGATGACGACGATGACGATTATGGTTTCGGCGGGCCGCGGCGCCGCTTTAAGAAAAAACAGCCTAAACCGGTTCAACCGGTTCAGCCGCAGGAAAAGGTTATTAAAGAAGTTATTATTCCTGAAATTATTACGGTTCAGGAGCTGGCTAACCGTATGGCCGAGAAGAGTGCCGATGTTATCAAAAAGCTAATGTCTCTGGGGGTTATGGCAACCATTAACCAGCCGATTGATGCCGATACGGCGCAAATCGTGGTCGAAGAACTGGGACACAAGTTTAAGCGCGTGGCCGACAGCGATGTTGAAGAAGCTATCAAGGGTGCGGAAGATACGCCGGATCAGATGCTGCCGCGGGCACCGGTGGTTACGGTTATGGGGCACGTTGACCATGGTAAGACTTCTTTGCTGGATGCCTTGCGCGAGACAAACGTTGCCGCACGCGAAGCCGGCGGTATTACCCAGCATATCGGTGCATATCAGATTGTGACGCCGAAAGGTGACAAGATTACCTTTATTGATACGCCGGGTCACGAGGCCTTTTCGGAAATGCGCGCGCGCGGTGCCAAAGTGACCGATATTGTGGTTTTGGTCGTGGCTGCCAATGACGGCATTATGCCGCAGACAATTGAAGCTATCCGCCATGCTCAGGCGGCGGAAGTGCCGATTGTTGTGGCTATTAACAAAATTGACCTGCCGGGCGCCGACCCGATGAAAGTTAAGACTGCTTTGCTGCAGCACGGCATTGCGGTGGAAGAACTGGGCGGCGAATCGCTTTGTGCGGAAGTTTCGGCAAAGAAGCGCATCAATATCGATAAGTTGTTGGAAGCTATTCTGCTGCAGGCTGAGATTCTGGATTTGAAAGCGAATCCGAACCGGACGGCTGACGGTACGGTCATTGAAGCCAAAATGGAAAAAGGCCGCGGTTCGGTGGCAACGGTTTTGGTTCAGCGCGGAACGCTCAAGGTCGGCGACATTTGTATTGCCGGCAAAGAATGGGGACGTGTTCGTGCCATGTTTAATGAAATGGGGCACAAAGTTCAGGAAGCCGGTCCGGCAACTCCGGTAGAAGTTCTCGGTTTGCAGGGAACACCTGCGGCCGGTGACGATTTTACGGTTGTTGCTGATGAAAATCAGGCTCGTGAAGTAACCAATTATCGTATCCGCAAAGAACGTGACGCCAAACTGGTAAAAAGCGCCAAGTCAGCGATGGAACAGATGCTGGATAAAATTAAATCCGGCGAAATCAAACACTTGCCGGTTATTATCAAAGCTGACGTTCAAGGGTCGATTGAGGCAATTGAAGGAACGTTGAACAAGTTGTCAAATGATGAAGTCAGTGTTCAAATTCTGCACTCGGCGGTCGGTCCGATTTCCGAATCCGACATTACGCTGGCAAAAGCTTCAAACGCTTTTGTTATCGGGTTTAACGTTCGTGCCATTCCGCAGGCGCGGGATATGGCCCGTCGCGACGGTGTTGATATTCGTTATTATTCGATTATCTACGATGTGGCCGATGACGTGAAGAAAGGTTTGGAAGGCATGCTGTCGCCCGAACTCAAAGAGAAGATTCTCGGTTATGCCGAAATCCGCAATGTCTTTAATATTACCGGGGTGGGTAAAGTTGCCGGCTGTATGGTTACCGAAGGGTTGGTCAAACGCGGTGCAAAAGTCCGCCTGCTGCGTGACAACGTCGTTATTCATGACGGCAATCTCGGCCAACTCAAACGTTTCAAAGAAGACGTCAAGGAGGTTAAAGAAGGCTATGAATGCGGTATGAGCTTTGAAAACTATAATGACATTCAGGTCGGTGACTTTATTGAATGTTATGAGATAGAGGCTATTGCCGCCAAACTGTAAATGTTTCTGACCGGGAACTGGCAGGGAAATTGCAGGACGGAAGTGTCCTTCCGTACGTTTGTGTATGTTTCGGTACTTCCGCCTTTATTTTCCCAGCCTGCAACATTTTAAGTGAAGGGCATTATGCCGGTTATTTTGTTGAATATGCATGTCGTTCAAAAGCAACGGTGCCGTATGTTCCCTTCTCAGAACCGTCGGTGAGAGCAGGGGCAAAAATTAAGAATTAGTTTTCCCGGCCGGGCATATTTTCAGGTTGAGGTCAGGGATATCAAGTTAGGATAAGGAATAAGAAAATGGCAGTAAAAGAACAATCGCAGAGACAGCTGCGGGTCGGGCAGGAAATCAAACGGATTTTGGCCGGATTTATTCAAAAAGGGGAAATTCGTAATCTGGAGGGAATTGACACGATTGTGACGATTACCGAAGTGACGGTGTCTCCTGATTTGAAATATGCGTCGGTTTATCTGATGACGCTGAACAATGCTCATTTGCAGGAAGTTGTCGGCGGTTTGCAGCTGGCGGCCAACTATCTGCGCAAGCAAATTGCCGAAAAGATGCAGCTGCGTTACGCTCCGGAGCTGGTCTTTAAGGTTGACAAGACTTTTGAGGAAGTTGATAAGATCGAAAAGCTGTTGCGGGATCCTAAAGTGGCTCATGATTTGCAGCAGCCCGATGAAGAATAAAAAAAGCCTCCGAAAGGAGGCTTTTTTTATACGTCTGTTTGCTTTTACAAGCTTTTTTGCTTATGTTGCAGACAGATTTGTTCAAATAATTTTTGCTGATGACGGGAAGCTTCTTCGGCTATCCAGTCATAGATTTTCTGCATCCGTTTATCACCGATGGCGGCAAAATCTTCGGGGTGCCATTGAATGCAGAGCAGGTGTTTTTCTGCGTTTCCCCAAGCTTCGGGAGTTCCGTCCGAGGCCGTTGCATAGATTTTCATATCGGAAATCGTATCATTCGGCATCATTGCTTCCCGGTGGCGGGAATTGGTCAGAATATGTCCTTCGCCGATAATGTCGGCCAGAGGTGTAAACGGTGCAACAAATACATCGTGTGCGGCCAGTTCTTTGGTTTTATGTTCCAGCGGCGTTTGGGTGTATTCCTTAACGCTGCGATACATACGCATGCCGTGCATGCTTCCCAAAAGCTGGGCGCCGGCGCAGATTCCCAAAATCGGCAGACCGTTTTTTTCGGCTTTCATGATTGAGGAGATGTAAGCGTGTGAACGCGTACCCGGGCGGCTGCCGTTCGGTTTCAGCGGATCGGTGTAAAATTCGTTCGGCGAATCGAAAGCTCCGCCGGGCAGAATTAAACCGTTGATACCGTCCATCTGGTCAAGATTCTCATTATAAGTGAGAAATCTTAAGCTTGCTCCGGACTGAGCCATTGCTTTCAGATAAGGCATATCAACCGTATAGTGCCCTTTTTCACGTCCCATCAGGAATGCAACCACAGGCTCTCCTTTGCGGACTTCCGTGTCGGGTGCCAGTTCCTGCAGTGCTTCGTTGCTCAACTCCAGAATCGGAATTATATTCCGGTCTGTTAATTTTTTTACTTCTTTGTCGCTGATGCCGTAGGCATTGTATTCCGGAAGGAATTGCAGCGAGACAGTTTGTTTTGTTTGCATTTGTTTGTTTTTTTTAGGTTCATAAAAATAGCAATTTCATTCAAAATAGCACCAATTGCGTGTTTTGTCAAAATGTTTGTCGAACAGGGCTTGCCAAAAACATAAGTTTGTATATAATCGGGACGATAGTTTTTATTATAAATGTTTGATAATTATGGATGTATTGAAAGATTTTGAACTGCGTCAGGTTGGAAGCAGACTGGTTTTGAGACAGATATGCCCGCCTGATTTTGAGATGAGAACGGTTATTGCTGCCGATAAGATTGTGGAGCAAAAGGAAGATTTTTTCGTGCTCGGCTACAATGAGAAATTTTTCTGTTTATGCCGCTATGATAAGCAAAACAGATGCCTTTGTTCAAAAATAGGCTGTGACGATTATGTCCGGCTCGGTAAGAAAATTCTGTTTTTGCAGAATATGATGTGGCAGCTGTGGGATGAAGATTTTCAGCTCCATTTTCTGGGCGAATCCGTTGATCAGAAAAAAACGGTATTTGTCCGTAAACTTTTCGAAGGCAAAACATGGAACGGGCTTTATTTGCTCAGCTATTTTGAGGAAAACCGGCTGTGTCAAGTCAGGTGCAGCGATTATCAGAAGACTGAAGGGAAAAGCATTCCCTGTCTGCAAGCTGATATTGCCAAATTTAAAATTGAAGGTGTTTGGCGTTTTCTCAATATCTTTTCGCGAAGAAAATGGTGCCATTGTCCGGGGATGAAAGCTCCGGAATACGGCGTTGAGCAAAAGGTCGTTATGAGTGAGAAGCCGATGGCTTCTTGGGCGGACTATCATCATTTTGTGAAGACGTTTCAAAGCAGCAAATCCGGTTTTGGTTGGATTGCGGATTTTGAAGAAAAATTTGCAGATGCTCTGTGGAATGGCAAGGATCCTTTCTTTGATGTGGTCTTATTGCCGCTATTCGGCAGCTGTGGTGAAAATTTCGGCGTTAAGGTTATTGCCCGGACGCGCAGAATTTTTGAAGGAGAAACACAAGGCATTTATCAGGTGCTGGCTAAGGACGTGTTTTATAAGCAGGATGCCGATGAGGTTGAAATGGGGCAGTTTGATGGGAAAGACTGTCTTTATGTCCGCTATGGCAACAAAGTGCATAAAGTTGTTTGTCAACCGACGGTGATAGGGGCTAAATTGCAGTTAATCGAATGATAAAAGCGCTTCTCAGGAAGCGCTTTTTTTGTTGCCAGAGGCAGAGATATCCGTTAAGAAAGTAATAAAAGGAAAAGAAGATGAGACGAAAAAAAGGCGAAGACATTAACGGCTGGCTGATAGTCGATAAACCGCGGGACATCGGGTCAACCCAAGTGGTGAACCTGACCCGGCGGCTGTTTAATGCCAAAAAGAACGGACATGCGGGCACATTGGATCCGTTTGCCACCGGAATTCTGCCGATTGCTTTCGGCGAGGCAACCAAGCTGCTGCCTTATGTGACGGACGGCCGCAAAGAATATGAATTTGTCGTGCAGTGGGGAAAAGCGACCGATACGGGAGATTCCGAAGGAAAAATTGTCAGCGAATCGGATAAAATTCCCGATAGGGAAGAAATTTTGGCGGTTATCCCGCAGTTTGTGGGGCAGATCAATCAGGTGCCGCCGGCTTATTCGGCCATTAAAATCAACGGCCGTCGGGCTTATGCTTTGGCGCGCAGCGGCGAAGAAGTCAGCATTCCCGAGCGGACGGTGGAAGTTTATGCCCTGGAGCTGCTGGAGGAACTGCCGGAAGGACAGGCCAGATTCCGGGTGGAATGTTCGAAAGGAACTTATGTGCGCAGTCTGGGTCGCGATTTGGCTGAAAAACTGGGAACCTGCGGCTTTTTGCAGGAGCTGCGGCGGACAAAATGCGGTCAATTTGGCCTTGAGTCAAAAATTTTACTGGAAAATATAAAAAATATAGTGCATAGTGATGCCCTAAAAGAAATTTTGCTTCCGTTAGAAACATCCCTGCGCGACATCGCGGAGATTGCTGTTTCGGAAGTTGACGCAGACAAGCTGAAAAAAGGACAAGGCGTTTCGCCCCGGGCTTATGACATTGATAAGCTCATCGGCCGGGAGGCGGCAGCGTTTTGCAACGGCAGTTTGATTGCAATCGTGCGAATCGAGGAAAAAAGAATTTCCCCGCTTCGGGTTTTTAATTTGTGAATAAACGAAAAGGAAAAATAGATGTCGATTACAAATGAAAAAAAACAGGAATTAATTAAAGAATTCGGCCAGACCCCGGGTGACACCGGTTCTCCGGAAGTTCAGATTGCCATCTGGACCTACAGAATCAACTCTCTGATTGAGCACTTCAATACGCATCAGAAAGATCTGCACTCCCGTTTGGGCTTGATGAAGATGGTCAGCCGTCGTCGTCACCTGTTGGATCACCTGAAATCAAAAAGCGAAAGTCGGTATCAGGATCTGATTAAGAAGCTCGACCTCCGCAAATAAGATTGATTTTATGCGGTATCTAAAGCAAAAAATGCGAGTACGAAAAAATTCATGTACTTTTATGTACATTAAAATTTTTTCGTCTCTGTTTTTCACTTTATCTACTCCCCTAAAATCAATCTTCGGGGGTTTAGGTGTTCAGCCTAAATCAAACCTTAAAGTAATTCGTTTTATGGTTTGAGAAAATTTTTGAATGCGGGGCGGGTGCGTTCCGCATTCTTTGTAAAAAAATCCTGCTTTCGGGCAGGTGGCCGGAGCGGGAGGGCCTGCGCCGGTTGATGATTGTAAGAGAATATGAAAGGAAAGATTTTATGATCGATTTTAAAGTTGTCCGCAAGGAAATGGAATGGGGCGGACGCAAGTTGGTATTGGAAACGGGTAAGTTAGCACGCCAGGCGCAGGGCGCGGTTGTGGTTACCTATGGCGAAACAGAAGTAATTGCAACGGTATGTGCAGCAAAAGAGGCAAAGGCTGATCAGGATTTCTTTCCTTTGACTGTCAATTATCAGGAAAAATACTATGCAACGGGTAAAGTTCCCGGCGGTTTTATGAAACGCGAAGGCAAACCCAGCGAGCGCGAAGTTTTGCTTTCCCGTTTGATTGACCGTCCGATCCGTCCGCTGTTTCCCGATGCTTTCAAAAATGAAGTTCAGGTTATCTGCACGGTTTTGTCGCATGACCAAAACACCGATTCAGACATTCCGGCGATGATTGCCGCTTCTGCCGCTTTGAGCATTTCCGGCATTCCGTTTTTGGGGCCGATTGCTTCTGCCAAAGTCGGTTACAAAGACGGAAATTATATTTTGAACCCGACGGTTTCCCAGATTAAAGAGTCTGATTTGGAACTGGTTGTGGCCGGTACCAAGGAAGGCGTGCTGATGGTTGAGTCCGAGGCGCAGGAACTTTCCGAAGAGACGATGCTCGGTGCCGTTATGTTCGGTTTTGAAAATTTTCAGCCGGTTATTAAACTGATTGAAGAGTTGAAAGCCGAAGCCGGTAAAGAAGCTTGGGAAGCTCCGGTCTTTCCGCCGGAATTTGACGAGCTTTACAAAAAGCTGGCCAACGGTTATACCGCAGAGTTTGAAGCCGCTTTCAAAGAGACCGACAAGCTGAAACGCGGTGATTTGATTGCTGCCGCTTCGGAAAAATTCAAAGCGACTTTGGATCCGGAAAACGAGTTTGAACAGCGTTATGCTCAAGATGCGATTGAAAAGCTGATGCATCATGTTATGCGCGAAAGCGTTTTGACGACCGGACACCGTATTGACGGCCGCGATACCAAAACCGTACGCCCGATTCAGTGCGAAGTTGACGTTTTGCCGATGGCACACGGTTCGGCTATTTTCACCCGCGGCGAAACCCAGGCTCTGGTGGTTACCACATTGGGAACCGGCGAAGATGCGCAGATTGTTGACGGTTTGATGGACGAGTATAAAGAAGACTTTATGCTGAACTATAACTTCCCGCCGTTTTCCGTCGGCGAGTGCGGCCGTATCGGCAGCCCGGGACGTCGTGAAATCGGTCACGGAAAATTGGCCTGGCGTGCGGTTCATCCGATGCTGCCGAAAGACAAGGACAGTTTCCCTTATACCATTCGCGTAGTTTCGGAAATTATGGAATCGAACGGTTCGTCTTCAATGGCTACCGTTTGCGGAACGACCATGTCGTTAATGGCCGCCGGCGTACCGATGGCCAAACCGGTTGCCGGTATTGCCATGGGGCTGATCAAGGAAGATGACGGCCGGGTTGCCATTCTGACCGATATTCTCGGTGATGAAGACCATCTGGGCGACATGGACTTTAAGGTTGCCGGTACTAGAGACGGTGTTACCGCTTTGCAGATGGATATTAAAATCACTTCCATTACCAAAGAAATTATGGAAAAGGCTTTGGCTCAGGCTCATGAAGGCCGTATCCATATTCTGGGTGAAATGGCTAAAGCAATTGAGGCGCCGCGTCCGCATGTTTCCGACAAGGCTCCGCGAATTATCGCGATTAAAATTCCGGTTGATAAAATCCGTGAAGTTATCGGTTCCGGCGGTAAGGTTATTCGTGAAATTACCGAGAAAACCAATTCCAAAATCGATATTTCCGATGACGGCATTATCCGCATTGCCACTTTGAAAAAAGAAGACGGCGATGCCGCTTTGGAATGGATTATGGGCATTGTGGCCGAACCGGAAGAAGGCAAAATCTATAAAGGTGTCATTACCAAAATTATGGATTTCGGCGCATTTGTTCGTTTCTTGGGAACGACTGAGGGTCTGGTCCACATTTCCGAAGTCAAAAATGAACGAATCGCTTCGGTTTCCGACTTCTATAAAGAAGGCGATACCATGTGGGTTAAATGCATCGGCCAGGATAACCGGGGCAAGATTAAACTCTCGGCCAAGAGAGTTAATCAGGAAACCGGCGAAGACCTGGAGAAATAACCGGCTGCTAACGAAAATAAAAAAGGTTTGGATTTCCAAACCTTTTTTTTATTTGACGTCAGAAAGGTCCGGGATTATAAAAAGAGTAAATTTTAATTACTGTTTAAATTTATTTTTATGAAAGATTATTGGTTATGGATTGGAGGAACAATGATTTTCCTCAATTTTGCGAACTTTTTGTATGCCGAATTCCGAATTTCGGTGATGAGTATTGCCAAACAGCGTCTTTGGGCATTTTATGTGATGCTGACGCTGATGTTTGAAGCCTTTATCGGAGTGCTGTCGGTTTTTGAATTATTGTCGGAACGGCTCGATAAATATCTCTGGCTGATTACAGGTGGGGCAAGCGTTGTTTTTTCGTGCTTTTCGATAATCGTTTTGCGTCAGCAGTTTGTCAGGGCCCTGGAAGGCGGCGTTTATACATTTAAAATTACGGACAAGAGCTATCGTCCGACCCGGCTGTTTGGCGAATTTGACACGGCGGTCAGCCGCAGACCGCTGTCGGCGGAGTTGGATGTGAAAAACAAAGACCGTTACAAAATCGGAGATACGTTGTCGGTGGCGGTCAGTTATTGTTCTTATGATCCGTTCGATTTTTTCGGCCTGACGGAAAGTACGATAATTGTCGTTCCTTACGGCTGACATTTTGCAAGAACCTCCCCGTCTGCGGCGGAGGTTTTTGCTTGTTTAATTGACAATGCGTTTCTAATGTTTATAATAACGGCAAAATCATTTATTTTCTGAATTATTAATCTTAAAAACTATAAACTATGAAACTTGTTGTTTTAATGTATGTCTTGCTGGCTTTTTTTATGGTGAGATATGCGAACAAGCTTTGGGCCTTTAAAGCAATGTCCCGCCTGCAGGATATTCAGATGCAGATTATGCTATTCGGATTGTGGGTTGTTGTTATGCTCTATTCGCAGCAGTTGTCGGCTTGGCCGGGGTTGTTCTGTTTTGCCGCGGCGGCAGTCTATAAATTCTGGATAGATATCCGTTTGTGGCGGCGGGCAAAAAGCGGGCTCCGTTATCCTTGTCTTTTGCTGCAGAAAGGCGACGGTATTGTCAGAGGGATGATGGTGACACATGTCAGCAACATTCCGGTTATTGCGGTGCAGATGCTGAGCCATTATCCGCAGGAAGGCGAATATTACTGGTGCCGGGTTGTTCGGTATTCGTTTTGGTCCGCCCGGGTGGAAGTAGAGCTTTTGGAAAAAATGGACTGGGGAGAAAAGGAAAAGTTTCTGGTCAGCCGAAAGCTGAGAAATCTGGGGCTGGCTTAGTTTGTTAATCTTCAAAAAACATAGTTATGGAAATGATTATTATGCTTGCGGTTATTGCCGCATTGATTGCTTTGGTGTATTGGAAAAATGTTAAAAACGACGTTTCCGTTTCTGCCGGGCAAAGGCCCGAAGAGCAGGAAGTTACGGCCAAACTGAATTATTTTTCCGAAGCGACCGGCTGGCATGCCACGTTTTATAACGGCAGCGTTTTGTGCCACGGCGTTTTTGTTAATTTGAGTGAAGGACAAGGCCGCTCCGGCGTGTCGCTTCCTGCGGTCGTCGTGGGGAAGCCGGAAGGAGATCGGGAGTTTTATTCTTTGCGCGCCTGAAAAGAGGGGAGGTTTTCTCCCCTCTTCGGTTTTTAAAAAAGCGCTTGAAATATCTGAAATAAAGTTGTAAAAGCATTCTTACCTGTGCAACACCCCTGGAGGTGCACGGGGATTTGTTTAATTTATTTAAGGAATACAAAGATGGCAGATATTACTTTTGACGCAAAACTGCGTGAAAAAGCAGGTAAGGGGGCAGCTCGTGCATGTCGTCGTGAAGGCCGCGTTCCCGCGGTTATTTATGGCGGTAACAAAGAAGCCCTGATGATCAGCTTGGATCCGGTTCAGCTGGAAAAAGCTTTGGACATGGTCGGTTTCTATGACGCCGATATCGAAATCAATGTTGACGGCAAAAAATATAAGGTTGTTTGCCAGGATGTTCAGTTTCATCCGGTAAGCGATATGCCGTTGCACGTCGATTTCCTCAGAAAATAGTTTTATAGACTATCTAAGGCGATTTTACGCGGACTCAAAATTTACGTACTTCTTGTGCGCTGAAATTTTTCTTGCCGTTAGAAATCGCCTTATTTATGTCTCTAAAACCGTTTTTTCAAATAGGGAGAGAAAATGTTTTTAATTGTCGGTTTGGGTAATCCCGGGGCAGAATATGCCAAGACCCGTCATAATGTCGGTTTTATGGTGGCGGACGCCATTCATGACAAGTATGGTTTTGCGCCTTATAAGGCAAAGTTTGACGGTTTGATCAGCGAGGGAAAAATTGACGGTGAGAAAGTTTATTTGCTTAAACCGCAGACTTATATGAACCTTTCCGGCAATTCGGTGGTCAAAGCGGCTGCCTTTTATAAAATTCTGCCGCAGAATATTGTCGTTATTCATGATGACATGGATTTGAAAATTACTCAGATAAAGGCCAAGCTCGGCGGCGGTGCCGGCGGACATAACGGTTTGAAAAGCATTGATGCGGCGATTGGTCCGAATTATAACCGTGTTCGTCTGGGCATCGGTCATCCGGATAACGGTTTGCCGCCGTCTGCGGTGGTTAATCATGTTTTGGCGGGTTTTTCAAAAGCCGATCAGGCGGTTTTGGAGCATAATATTTTATTGGTAACCGAGAATATCGGCCTGCTTTTGAAGGACGGTGTCGCCGCCTTTTCAAATCGAATCGGAAATCTGAATAAATCTACCCTGAAATAGTTGACTTTTCTCCTGCCAGCTAATAGCCTGAACAGGCAATTTTGCAATTAAACAGGGAGAATAATCATGGAAAAACAGCCGAAAGTATCGGTTATTATTCCGGTTTATAATGTTGAACAATATCTTTCCCGATGTTTGGACAGCGTTATCAGCCAGAATTTTAACGATATGGAAATTATTTGTATCAATGACGGTTCGAAAGATGCTTCTCTGCGAATTCTGGAAGAATATGCCGGCAAAGACAGCCGGATTGTTATTATAGACAAGAAAAATGCAGGAGTTTCGGCCGCCCGGAATGACGGAATTGCCGCCGCAAAAGGTGAATATCTCGCGTTTTTGGACGGGGATGACTTTTGGGAGGCGGATTGTCTGGCAAAGATTTATCAGGAAGCCGAGCATAATCATTCCGATATCGTGATTTTTGCGCATAATCTATGGGAAAATGATCAAAAGATTATCTGGGATAATCCCTTGCTTGAAGGTATTTGCGGGGAAATGGATTTAAATGACGAAGCTGCCATTTATGCTTTTTCTGCGGTTATCTGGAATAAACTGTATCGCAGGGATTTTATTCTGGCTAATGACATTGTTTTTCCCGTCGGGATTAAAATTGCCGAAGATACGATTTTCAGTATGGTTTGTTATTTTAGCAAACCTGTCTGTCGGTATATTCCCGAGCATTTCTATAATTACCGGATGAATCGGAAAGATTCTGCAACAGCTGATTTGGGCTGTGTTCAAGGAGAAGTTGTTGCTTTTAAATATTTGGAGAAAATGCCGATTTATCAGTGTCAGCCTCAGACGGTTAAGTTGAAAATTGTTCATAAGTTTCTGAGCGGTTTGGAAGGGCATCTTAATCGTTTTGCTCTATGGGGCAACGAAGAATATATGAAAATCAGAGATGATTTTGTTGCTTATCTGAAAAAAGCTTATGGTTCTTCGGTTATAGAGAAAATGACGCATTTTAAGAAGCTGAAACTGGCAGAGAAAATTTTCAGCGTCAAAAATTCTCACTGCAAGAAGTTTAAAATTATTCGTTTTCTGGGGCTGACGTTTAAAATAAAAAGATAGCTCCGGCAGTTTTGCGGCGTTTGGCGCGGCAGGCGATTTATGCGGTTTCGGACAAAATAAACCGAAACAACAATAAAAGGTTTTAATTTAAAATAATTTAGTTATTATCTCCTCTACAGAGTCTTGTTCCGAGGAGATGATTATGTCCCAGCCCTTAGTTTCAGTTATCATTCCCATTTACAAAGTTGAAGAGTTTCTGCCGGATTGTTTGGAATCGGTCATTCATCAGACATACAGCGATTTGGAAATTATCTGTGTCAATGACGGTTCGCCGGACCGTTGCGAAGACATTCTTAAAGATTATGCCATGCTTGACCGCCGGATTAAAGTGATTAACAAAGTCAATGGCGGTTTGTCTTCGGCGCGGAATGCCGCTTTGCCGGTTGCTCAGGGGGAATATGTCTTTTTTCTTGATTCCGACGATTGGCTGAGTTTGGATTGTATTGAAAATTTGGTTAAGGATATGTTGCGGAGCAAGGCCGACATTGCTTGCGTTCATGATATTTTGTCTTATTATCAGCCGAGGCGAATCGATCGGCAGCGGATGCTTTCCGGGCATGAGTCCGGCACTTTTGAAATTACCAACGAAATACTTAAACAATTGTGGGTGGTGGCCTGGGGAAAGCTTTACCGCCGCCAGACGCTGCTTGATCTGGGGATGAAGTTTCCCGAGGGATATATTTATGAAGATGAGTATTTTCACCATGTGTTGCTGCCGCACTTGAAAAAAATCGTCATCAGTGACGGCGGTGCCTATTATTACCGCCAGCGGGACAATTCGATTATGAGCAGCCGAAAACTGCGCAGCGGCAAAGATAATTTGGTTATTTTCCAGCGCATTTTTGACTATTATAAAGAGCAGCACTGGTTGGGTAAATTTGATTTGCCGGGGCGTATTTTGGTGACGGGATTTACCAATAACGAAAATCCGGCAGCTTATTATGAGCAGGTTAAAGCTTTGCTGCATAAGCTCGGCGTTTCTTATGACGATATGGCCAGGAACGAACTGTTGAAAGGGTTGATGGAAAGCGCCGATTATAAGAGCTATTGCCGCTGCGAAACCTGTTGCAAGGTTAAAAAAGCGGTCAAAGGGATGCGCAAGTCTCTGTTGCGTTTGAAAATCGGACGCAAAACACATATTGCGCTGTTGGGGCTGACGCTGTTTCACAAAGCCAAAGGCGAAAGAACGGTTTTGTTCGGGTTTAAGCTGTAGAGTGCCAGAATAGGCTTGAAATCTCTGACTCTATCAGGTATAAGACTCCTTAATTTGAGATTGAAAATTAAGGAGTTTTTATTATGGGTTTTAATTGCGGAATCGTCGGTTTGCCGAATGTGGGAAAATCAACTTTGTTTAATGCCCTGACGCAGACCATTGCAGCGCAGGCGGCCAATTTTCCCTTTTGTACGATTGAGCCGAACACCGGACGGGTGGCCGTTCCCGATGCCCGGCTGGATAAACTGGCCGAGATTGTCAAACCGCGGATGGTGACTCCGACACAGCTGGAATTTGTCGATATTGCCGGTTTGGTAAAGGGAGCCTCCAAAGGCGAGGGACTGGGTAATCAGTTTCTGGCCAATATCCGCGAGGTTGATGCGATTATTCACGTTTTACGCTGTTTTGAGAATGATAATATTACCCATGTCGAAGGGTCGGTTGACCCTATCCGCGATGCGGAAATCGTTGAAACCGAATTGATGATTGCCGATTTGGAATCACTGGAAAAGCGTTATGACCAGGTACAGAAAAAAGCCAAAACCGGCGAGAAGGAATATGTGGTGCGTGAGGCGGTCATGCGTCCGGTTATTGAGGCACTGAAGGCCGGAAAACCGGCTCGTACCGCTGCGCCGGCGCCAACGGAAAAAGATGCCTGCAAAGAATATAAAATGCTGCAGCTGCTGACGGCCAAGCCGGTTTTGTATGTTTGCAACGTTGATGAAGATTCCGCCGCTACGGGCAATAAATTTTCAGATATGGTTATGACCAAAGCTGCTGCCGAAGGGGCGGGTGCGGTTATCATTTCCGCCGAAATCGAATCGGAAGTGGCGCAGCTGGAATCGGAAGAAGAGAAGAAGGAATTTCTTGCCTCTCTGGGGCTGGAAGAAACCGGTCTGGCAAAAATCATCCGGGCAGGTTACAAACTTTTGGGGCTGGAAACCTATTTTACCGCCGGGCCGAAAGAAGTGCGTGCCTGGACATTTCTGAAAGGTTCAAAAGCGCCGGTTTGTGCCGGTATCATTCACTCCGATTTTGAACGCGGTTTTATTCGTGCGGAAACGATTTCATACGATGACTTTGTCAAATACGGTTCCGAACAGGCCTGTAAAGATGCCGGTAAAATGCGTTCGGAAGGCAAAGATTATGTTGTAAAAGACGGGGATATGATGAATTTCCTCTTCAATGTTTGATTTTGCTAAAGGCTTGTCATGCTTGTAATTTTTTCACTCGTGTAGCTGGATGTACACGTCGTTCAAAAGTTACTTCGCAGCACAAGCCTTTATCAAAATCAACGTTTAAAAGCTTGCCATACTTGTAATTTTTATTCGTGTAGCTGGATGTACACGTTGTTCAGAAGTTACTTCGCAGCATAAGCCTTTATTGAAATCAACGTTTAAAAGTTTGTTCTGTCGGTGATTGGAACAATTTTACGAAATGCCGGAAAAAATTTTTTTGGACAAAAATTTGACTCTTGTCGTAAGTTGTGTTATTTTAGCGGTCAAGATTAAATTATTATAAACCCAAATACCTAAGATTATGTGCAAGAGAATAGAGGAACTGGTTGCGGATCAGTTCAGAAACTTTACTGGTGTTGTTGTTAAAGATGAAAATCAACTGTTGAATCTGGAGGTTTTTCCGCAAAAGCGCGAACCGTTTAAGCAGTTGCTACGCAATGTGCTTCCCGATTTGCGGCTGAGATCATCTTACGGTTTGGTTACCGTCGCCGATTTTGCCGGTTATGTGGAGAAAGAGGAAGACAAGCGTACGGCTTTCTTTCAGAAAGGCTTGGAAATTGCCCGACAGATGACCGGAAACAATGCTTTGACCCTTGAGGACGACTTATATGCCGAGTTGCGTCCTCGGGAGGAACATCACGGAACCAATGCCTATCTTTCCGAGCAATGCCGTTATTTTGTGCAGGCCAATAAGGTTTACACGGCATGGGCTAACGGTTTGAAGGGCAGGCACTGGGCTTATTATCCGCCGGTTTCTGCATTGGAAAAGTGTCGGAAGCTGCGGGATATGATTGATTTATATTATCGCCGCGGCAAGTTCTGATACGGCCGGGCTTATTGAGGGAGCATCTTTAACGGTGCTCCTTTTGCTGTTTTAAAAGCTTGCGCTGAAGATGATTTGGAGCTATGGAGAAAGAAAACCATTCTGGAGAGGAGATTTAAAATGCGTCTGGCGTTGTTTCAACCTGACATTCCGCAAAATACCGGCACATTATTGCGTCTTGGAGCATGTTTGGACATTGAGCTTGATATCATAGAGCCGTGCGGGTTTATTTTCTCCGAGAGGACCTTAAAACGGGCGGGAATGGATTATCTGGACATGGTGAGATACCGTCGTCACCATTCCTGGGAGCATTTTTTGCAATATCGGGCCGAGCATCCGGAAGAATACGGACGAATCGTGCTTTTGACAACACATGCCAGCGAGCCTTATTATAATTTTGAATTTCGGCCGAACGATATTATCCTGATGGGACGCGAATCGGCCGGCGTGCCGGAGGAAGTACATCAAACCGCCGATGCCCGCCTGCTGATTCCGATGAATCACAATGCACGGTCAATCAATGTGGCCGTGTCGGCGGTGATGGTGGTGGGGGAGTGTCTTCGCCAAGTAAACGGTTTTCCTGCTATGGAGGATTAATACAGATTTTGCGAGTGGGGAAATGCTCGTGTACTAAGGTGTACACTCCGCTTTCTCCTCTCTAAAATCTTATTACTCCTCTCATATAAGTCTCTGCGGGTAGCTGATACTGCTTTTTTTTGATTGATTCTTTGTACCGGTATGATATGACAAAACAAAATCAAGTTATTTTGTTTTTATTATCAACTAAAAAACTAATTTTTATGAAACAGTATTTAGATTTGCTGTCGGATATCATGGAGCATGGTATCGATAAAAGTGACCGTACCGGTACAGGAACCCGTTCGGTTTTCGGCCGCCAGCTGCGATTTGACTTAACCAAAGGTTTTCCTTTGCTGACGACCAAAAAGCTTTATACCCGGGCGATTATTCATGAGTTGTTATGGTTTATCAAAGGGGATACGAATATTAAGTATCTGCATGACAATAACGTGACCATCTGGGATGAATGGGCAGATGAAAACGGAGATCTCGGTCCGGTTTACGGTGCACAATGGCGGAATTGGAACGGTGAGGGAATCGATCAGCTGAAAGACCTGGTTAATCAGCTGAAGCATAATCCTGACAGCCGCCGTATGATTGTGACGGCGTGGAATCCGTCTCAGCTCGGGCAGATGCAGCTGCCGCCCTGTCATATGATGTATCAGTGTTATGTTGCCGAGGGCCGGTTGTCGCTGATGTTATATCAGCGCAGCTGTGACAGTTTTCTCGGGGTGCCCTTTAATATTGCATCTTATGCTTTGTTGACAATGATGCTGGCACAGGTATGCGGGTTGGAAGCTTATGAATTTATTCATACTTTCGGCGATACGCATATTTATTCCAATCACTTTGAGCAGGTTAAGGAGCAGTTAAGCCGGACTCCGCGCCCGCTTCCGACGATGACCCTTAATTCCGAAGTCAGAAATCTGGAAGATTTTGTGTATGAAGATTTTCGTTTGGATGGATACGATCCCTGGCCGACGATTAAGGCGCCGGTTGCGGTTTAACGTTTGTATAGCGGCTCTTTTGAACCGAAGGATAAAAGCCTCTCTGAATTTGTTTCGGGAGGCTTTTCTTTATTTGACAAAAATTTTTGATTTTTAGACTAGCAATGACCTCAAAAATGTGGTATAGTCCCTCCCGTAGTCAGAACGATATGTTCACAATCAATCAGCTTCAAATAAACAGAACAGGACAGATAAATGAATAAAAAAACTTCATCTGCTATTGCATTCAACTCCGGTGATTATGTTGTTTATCCGGCACACGGCGTCGGTAAAGTTGCCGATATTTCCAAACAGAAAATTGCCGGTTCGGAGTTGGAATTGATCGTTGTTAATTTTGCCAAAGACAAAATGACTTTGCGTATTCCGATGGCCAAAGCCGAGAATGTCGGATTACGCAAAATCTCTGAAGCTTCGACCATGAATGACGCCTTAAACGTTTTGAAAGGCAAGGCCAAAGTTAAAAAGATTATGTGGTCACGCCGCGCCCAGGAATACGAGAACAAAATCAATTCCGGCAATCCGGTTGCCATTGCGGAGGTTGTCCGCGATTTGTACCGCAATGAAAATCTGGCCGAACAATCTTACAGCGAACGTCAAATCTATGAGCAGGCGCTTGACCGCTTGGCCAACGAAGTTGCCGTTTGCGACAATATTACTTCGGAAGAGGCTACTAAAAAGTTGCTTTCCATCCTCGCAAAATAATTTGTATAAAGGGTAACTAATACAGAAATATCAGGGCGGAAGTGTCCTCACGTACTAAAGTGTATGCTCCGGTACTTCCACCTTTATTTCTTATTATTTACCTCATTCTCCAAATTATTTTTAGAAGAAATATATAAAAAAGAGTCCCTAAATCGGGACTCTTTTTTTTGCGACTCCGATTAAGAAAAGACTCAAATTGCAAGAAAAATTTTGCTCCTCAAAATAGGTGGGGATAATGCTGTGAACAAGTAAAGACTCAGTTTGCGAATCAGTGTCGGCTTATTTATTAATAAATTATTAATTAATTGCAAACGGGATGAAGATGATGTTTGAAGAGAATGAGCCGGTTGTTGCTTCCAGCGATGATATCGTAATTACGGCCTGTCCGACTTTGGTCGAGGAAAACAGAGCGACGCAGGAGTTTCTGTGGGGTTATTATTTCTGTATTGAAAACAATTCTTCCGAGCGTATTCAGCTGGTGGGCAAAAGCTGGAACATTACCGATGACAAAGGCAACCGTTTTTGTGATGATTCGGCCGGTTTCAAAGGCGAGATTCCCGAGCTGGAGCCCGGCGAAAGTTTTGAGTTCACCAGTCTGGCGCCGCTGACATCGCCGCATGCGGTTTTTTACGGCAGCTGCCGAATCCGCAAAGAAGGCCGAACCGAATCCAAAGACATTAAGATTCCGACATTTACGATGTCGGTACCTCTACGGCAGTCGGCTTGTTTGAATTAGAAAAAGGCTCCGTTTTCGGAGCCTTTGTTTTTTAATATTCCTGAATATAGTTACTGTCTTGAACGTACATGTTCAGATATTGATGAATGTTGCGTTCCATGCGAAGGTTGAATTCATCAAACAGTTTGGTCACCATGCCGTTCCAATATTTTTCCTTTTCGGCAATATCGGTGTCGGCGGGAATAATCAGTTCGCGCCAGGCCTGGATTTCGGTTTCGGCGTTGGATAGTTTCTGCGGGTCGCTGATGCGGATGACAACATTCAGCGTTGCACGGTATTTCATGCGGTCTCTTTCAAAAACCTTATCGGTGGTTTCCAGCTCTTCGGTTACGCTGGCATCTTTGATGATGAACTGGGCAACTTTGTCGGAAGAGAAGTCAACCGCTTCCAGCCTGTCGCGAGCCCAGGTCTTAGCAGTCTTTTCGATTGAAATGGGGAACAGGTGTTCAACGTTCGGCCGGCGGAAAGACGGCGTAAATTCGGAGATAACGTCAACTTTGCTGACTTTGAGCTTAATCGGTTTCTGATCTTCAAAACGCAGTTCGGTGTAGCGGGCCGGCTCGTCGCCTTCATAGCTGCCGAAAATCGCGGAGCAGCCGCCGGTCAGGCCGATTAACAGGACTGTAAATAAAATTTTTCGGATTGAGAACATAGCTTTCATCTCTCTGCAGTTATTCTTTTGCCCTAATATATCGCCGGAAGTTTAAGATTTGCTTAATGGACTCGCCGCCGCGAAGAAAAGAAAAAGGCAGGAAATTCTGTCCTGCCCGGAGAAAGAAAAAGTTTTTCAGTTGTTCATCATTTTTTGATGGTCGTCCATAATCCGGCGGTGTTCATCCATAATTTTTTTCTGGTTGTCCTGCAGGTTTCGGATGTCACTTTTCATGGTTTTGTGTTCGTCCATGATTTGGGCGTGCTGATCCCTGATTTGTTTGATTTCTTTTTGCATATTGTCATGCTGTTGCTGCATTTCGGCAGACATGGCCGGCATGGCTGACGGGTTCTGCGCATTGGCGGTTCCCGAATCGCAGCCCATGAGGGCAAAAGCCGAAACGGCTAAGACGGCAAAGGTTTTGTTCATTCCGATTCTCCTTAATTTTTTTGATTACGGGAATGATGTAATCGCTGCCGCCTTAATATCAAGTCTGCTTAAACTTTTGTTATAGCCGCGGGCTTTTAATGGGAGAGAAGCTCTCCTTTGTCGAAGCTGTAAACTTCGCCGCAGAAATGACAGGTGGCGGTAATCTTGTTATTTTCGCACATGTCTTCAATATCTTTGTCTGCCATGGCGTGCAGTGTGTTAAACAGCTTGTCGCGGCTGCAGCGGCAGCCGAAATGATATTCTTTGGTTTTGGTAATTTCCAGCTTGTTGGCATGAAACAGACGGGTAAGAATTTCTTCGGCGGAAAGTTTCTCGTCAAAAACTTCTTCGGCTTTCAGGCTTTGGGCGAAAATGACGGCTTCGTTCCAGGCTTCGTTTAAAGCTTCGGTATCGTCAGAGATTTTGCCGCCGTTGTCAGGCAGTTTTTGCAACAGAATGCCGGCCGCTTTCCAGCTTTCGCCGTCTTTGTCGGGCGCCTGAAGAAAAAGCTGCAGATAGGTTTCAATTTGTTCCGATTGTTTGAAATAGCGCAAAGCGCATTCGCTTAAGTTTTTGCCCTGTAAATCGACAATGCCCTGATAAAGATCGGTTTCCGGCCCTTGGTCAACGGTGAAGGCCAGATGTCCGTTACCCATGTAGTGCGGCGCAGCAAGCAGTTCGTCGGTGTCGCTTTTCCTTAATTCCAGCGCTTTATCAAGCATTTCTTGGTTAACGTTGGCGCAAGCGCGTATTCTGCCCTCGGAAGTGACGTCAACCACCACCATGGTTACCGGTCCGCTGCTTTGGGTTTGCAGCGTGAACAGGCCGTTATATTTAATGGTGCTGGAAAGCAGGGCGCCGAGGGCGGTACTTTCGGCAACGACGGCCGAAACCTGACGGGGATATTGGTGGCGGCCGAGAATGGTGTTGACGACCTTGTCCAAACGGATCAGACGTCCCATGAAAGCGCCGTTGTCAATATGAAAAGATGTGCAATTGTCAAAATTATTGTTAACCACCGGATTGTTCCTTTATATACTGAATTAAACTAAGCAATATGTAGTTTCTTTCGGGAGATTTTGCAAGTGGTAGAAGACGAAGCCAAAAAAATTCAGCGCCGTCCGGCTAAAAAAGTGACCAAGACAAGGTTAAAAAACATAGGCCTTTATTACTTGGAGCGCTTTGAATCATCGGTTGACAATCTGCGGCAGGTGCTGACCAAGCGGGTGAATGACTATGCTTTTCAGAATCCCGGTTATGACAAGAGCGAAGCCTTGGGGTGGATTGAAGAACTGCTGGCTGATTTTGAACGTTACGGATATCTGAATGACAGCCGCTATGCCGAACTGAAAATTCGCGATTATCTGGCAGCCGGAAAGTCTGCCCGCTATATTAAAGGGAAACTGTTGCAGAAAGGCATTGGGGAAGACGAGGCGGAACGTTTGCTTGCCGAGCAGGATTATAACCCGGAAGAACTGGCGCTGAGGCTGGCAAAGAAGAAAAAAATCGGTCCTTTTCGGGCAGATGAAGAAACCCGGCGTGAGAATCGCCGTAAGGATTTGGCCGTTTTGGTGCGTGCGGGTTTTGATTATGCGGTGGCGCAAAAAGTTCTGGGAAGCGATTATTCGGAAGAAGAATATTATGGAGACTGATTGTTAACCAGTCTCCGTTGGCGGTTAGTCAATCCATTCGATTTTTAATTTTTTATCCAGGCAGGAAGCGATATAATTGCACTGGGCAAGGTCGGGATTGGCTCGTCCTTCTTCGATGGCATTGATGAAAGACGAGGGAATATCGGTCATGCTTTCCCAAAGGTGCAATTCCAAACCTTGTTTTTGTCGCTGCTGTCGGCAGGCATCGCCAAATTCTCGGCGGAGTTGTTTGAGATTTCTTAAACGTTGATTTTTTTCTATCATAATTAAGCTCCTGTTCGTTTGTTAAAACAAAACCGCCTTAAAGAAATAAGGCGGAGGAGCTCAAAAACTGTCGAATTACAGTCGGTCTTATTCGTCCGCGAGGGCTTAGTTCAACCACTCCTCCGAAGAGGATTGCTTTAAATTCGAGATGTTTTTGAGACACCACAGCCGTTCTGGCAGCTGCAGGGTTATGATAGCGGTTTCAGGTTAAAAAGCAATTAAAATGTTAATAAACGACTTTGGTTAAGTATAATCCGCAGGCAGGGGCGTTGACCCCGGCGGCGGCACGGTTTTTCGCCTCTAATATCCGTTTGACATCTTCGGGGTGCAAATGTCCGTCGCCGACCATCTTCAGTGTGCCAACCATATTACGCACTTGGTGGTGCAGGAAAGAGCGGGCTTCGACAATGAAATGAATTTCTTCTCCTCTGACCTCAATATCCAGTCTGTCCAGCGTTTTAACCGGGGATTTGGCCTGGCATGCCGCGGCGCGGAAAGAACTGAAATCATGGTGCCCGATAAGATAACCGGCTCCTTCACGCATTTTTTCAACATCCAAAGGCACCGGAACCCACCAAACCCGGTTTTTTTCCAATACGGCCGGAGCCCGGCGGTTAAGAATCCGGTAGAGGTAACCGCGTCCTCTGGCGCTGAAACGGGCATGGAAATCATTTCCGACTTTTTCAACCGCAATAACGCTGACCGGGGCTTCCATTTCGCGCAAACGGGCGTTTATCGCTTCCCGTAACTTCCAATCGACCAAATCTTCTTTTAAGTCGAAATGCGCAACCTGAGCTGTGGCATGGACGCCGGCGTCTGTTCTTCCTGCTCCGGAAACAATGATTTTATCGGTCTTCTGCAGGCGTCTTCCGGTGCCCGCGTCCTCACGTACGTCTATGTACGCTGCGGTTCTGCGCTCCGTGGAGCCACCAGCATAAGCCTCACTAAAATCATTGTTGAAAAAAGCATCGGTTTTCTGCAGGCGTCTTCCGGTGCCCGCCTCCTCATATTCTTCATCTGAGAGGGGAGCATCATTTGTTTCTTCCAGCGGCGTAAAGCAGCTCAAGGCTCTTTGCAGATAGTCCTGCACCGAGGGGCCGTCCAGTTGTTCCTGCCAGCCGAGGAGGCTGGTTCCGTCATATTCGATTGTTATTTTGTAGCGCATTTTGTTCCGTATAAATCAATAGGGGCTTTACTGCCCCTATTGATAACTTAATTTCAGAGATTAATCAATACTTACTCGGCGGCGGCAATTGCAGAATTGCTGCTGTTGTTCAGAAACCCGAGTTTTTCCTGAACCTCCCAGATAACTTTCAGGGCGTTCAAAGCCATTTCGCCGGTAATGCGCGGGGTGGCTTCACCGCGGATGCAGGCCAGGAAGTGGCCGAGTTCGGCAGACAACGGCTGGTTGGTCGGAATAAACAGCTGTTCAACGCTGCCTTTCAGACCGTAATGCATCCATTCGGGGATTTCTTCCTGATTGACATAGGGCATGCGTCCCTGTGAGTGAACGTTGATGCTCTGGTTGATGAAATCCATGTCGATATAGTTGGTGTCGGTGGTGACCGTCAGGGTGCGGACGCGCGCCTGAGTAATGCGGCTGGCCGTGAGGTTGGCGGTTACGCCGTTTTCAAATTCAACCAGTGCGGTGATGTAGTTTTTGCCGTCCGGCTGGTCAGGCGTTTTAACCGCAGAAGCCTGAACGTTGGCAACCGGAGATTTAACCAGCGACTGAATAACTTCAATATCGTGAATCATCAAATCCATTGAAACGTCAACGTCGGTAATACGGCCGGAAGCGGCAGACATTCTCTGTGCCGTCAGCGAGCGGATGCGGGTGCTGTCGGAGAGGATTTTGTGCATCTGTTCAACCGCGGGGTTAAACTGTTCGATGTGGCCGACAAGCAAAACAACATTGTTCTTCCGGGCGGCATCAATCAGAATGCGGCATTCTTCTTCAGAGCAGGCCAACGGTTTTTCCATCAGGCAGTGAATGCCTTTGTTGAGGAAAAAGCTGCCGACGTTGCAGTGGGTGACCGATGTGGTAACCACGCTGACGGCGTCAACGCTGGCGGCAACTTCTTCCATAGAAGAAAAAGCTTTGATGCCGAAGGTTTCGGCAGCTGCTTTGGCGGCGTCGGAGAAAATGTCATAAACGCCGACCAAATCGACTCCCGGCAGAGATTTGTATGTTTTCAGGTGGTTTTTACCCATCATACCGGCGCCGATAACAGCAACTTTAATGTTGTTTGACATGAATTTTACCTCTAAAGTTAAGTTTATGCTGAAATTATTTGGTTTACTAATAGCAAATTTCTTGCTAAAAAGCTCTTAAAAAGATGTTACATATTGTTACAAAATGCAGCATTTACCCGTAACCCCTGGTTCTGTTAGCTTTTGATAAGGTTTACGCTGATGGCGGATATGATTAAAAAAGTTCTAAGTGTTTCATTTTTGGTAATTTTGGCTTCGTGCCGTTCTGCTCCCGTAGCGCAAACCGGCGAAGCGGTCATTGAGCAGGAAACGGCCGTTATCAATCCCGAGCCGGTCAAGGGGCGGGTGGATGTTTACGAATCAATGGCGCGCAGCGTCAAGTACAATACCGGCGCCACCCTGCGCGAGCTGCGGAAGAAGGTGGTCTATGACAAAAACACCAATCCGCGCAGCATTGTCAACAATATCCTTAAAATGAAGAACCTTAATCAGAATCCGTTGTATGACAGTTTGCGCGCGCTTGACTTTGCGATTATTTATGCTGCGGTCAATTTGAGTGACGACGAGCATTTTACCAGCGCCTATTTGAATGCCAAGGCTTCGCAGACTGCGGCTCTGGCTGCGATTAAGGCGCACAAGGACGCTTTGTTTGCACAGCGAAAGATTAAGGAAATCGAGCGCATGGTTAAGCGGGAGCAGCGCGAGGTCGATACGCTGAAAGCCAAGCAAGACCGCCTGGGTGTGCTGAACAGTGATGACGAGGCCTATAAAAAAGGGCTGGAGGTTGTTATCTATAAATTGTCGGAAATTAAGAAAAAGCTGGAGGAAGAAGTTGTCCTTTACCGCCAGGTTACAAGGATTGACAGTGATAAGCTGACGCTGGAAGGACGCCGCTTTTATGAAATGGACGATTTGGACGCCGGGCTTAAGGCCGGTGATTTTCAGGCTTCGGCATTTGCAAACCGACAGGAATTCAAATTGGCGGACGAGCTGAACAGGCAATACAGTTATGAGCAGGTACGCACCATGCTGCGGCATGAGTATCCGCAGGTGGAACGTCTGGAAATCAACGGTTTTGACATTGAGGATCCGGTTTATTTGAAAGAATTGCAGCAACGGGCCGATTTTCAGTCCAATTATCTGGCAGACAAGGTCAGACAGTATATGGAAGCCGGCAACGGCGGTGCCAGACGGGCACTGCGGCAGGAGGCCTTTGAAGAGATGGCGACGGCGATCATGACGCAGAATGAAGTGGCCTATAATGTGGTTATGCGGGCAGATTTGGATGATGAGGCGGTCAACAAAAGAATTGCCGAGCTGAAAAAAACGATAGCGGAAGGCGAAAAACGCTATCGTCCGGGCGTTAATCAGAAAATAGACCTGCTGGAACAGAAAACGGCTCTGATTAATTTAGAGCGGCAGGCCAGCCAGATTTTGGCCGAAAAGGCAATGGCAATCCGCGCCCTGTATTTTTATGCCGGATTTAATCCGTTTACACCCAAGCTGACGGAAGCGCCGGTCAAGGATGTCAGCGGCAATTTGAAGGTCGGCTTTAACAAAGACGTGGTCGAAATGCTGGCGAAAAAGGTTCCGCAGCCGGAGACTCCGCTGAAAACGGAGAAAAATGACTGGGCCAAGCAGGACAACTGGCTGGAAAAACTGCTGGAAGGAAAAGACAAACCGCAGAGCGAATCGGTCAATATACGGCGTTATGTCGGTAATTTCGAGCTTTATGAGGGGGCGGTCTATAACAAGCGCAAGATTATGCAGCTGGGCTCTTACCGGCAAAAGGAAAATGCGGATATGGACTGGAAGATGCTGAAAGAGCTTTATCCCGAACTGCGGGCATACAGTCCGGTGGTGGAAAAGGCACAAGTCAAGGGCGCGCCGATGTATCGCCTGATTATCAGACAGGAAAACGGAGGTCTGATGGATTTGTGCAATAAGCTGCGGGCAGATAAAACGGACTGTCTGCTGCGTTAAAAAATATTTGTCAAAAGGCGGCAGATAAGTTAAAATGGCGGTTAGTCTGTAAATTAGGGAGCTGGCGCGGTAAGATGGCTGAGGACGAAAAGAATAATTTTGACGGAAGTCCGTCTCACAGAGAAAAAACGGCAGAAAAGAAGCGTTCCGATTATGCCGTCCGCAGCAAAATGCCGGAACGGGACGAGAATGAAGGCGCTGATACAGGGTTTTCCTGGAGTGCGGTGGCTCATCGGGACAGTGCGGCGAATGCCGCGGCGCTGGGACCGGATAATTTTATGTCTAACCGGATAGAATTCGGCGGCAAGAATCTTGAAAACGGCAAATTTGCCAATGAAAATTTTGAAAATGCCAATTTTTCGGTAGCAAACCTGAAAGGCGTCGATTTTTCCGGCGCAAACCTGAAAGGCGTCGATTTTTCCGGTGCCGATTTGAGCGATGCTAATCTTTCCGGTGCCGATTTGAGCGGTGCCGTGCTTTCCAATGCGGTTCTGAAGCACACGAATTTCAGCGGGGCGGTTCTGAACGGAGTGGTTCTGACCGATGCCGATCTGGATAATGCCATTTTGCTGGATATTACGATTGATGCCATTGCATTGGAAGATTTGCAGGAACTGGTCGAATATCTGGCTAAATATGCGCCGCATAAGCTTAATCTGGCCAAAATGAATCTGACGATGCTCAATTTGGCCAAAATCGATCTGAAGAATCTTAATTTGCGCGGGGTTGATTTTACCGGCTGCGATTTTACCGGCGTTAATATCATGGAGCTTGATTTAAGCGAGTGTATTATTACGCCGCAGCAGATAGCCCAGGCTTTGGGGCGGGTGCCGAATGCCGAGGAACTGCGGCGGATTATGGCGCCGAAGGTTAAGCCGAAAGGGCCGAAGTCGCAGGGTATTGACCTGACCGATTTGTTTTTTGACAACGGCAAAGAAGCCGGTGTTTGGGAAACTGCGAAAGACAAAGGTATTTCCACCGCGAAGATTGTGGACATGATCAAGGCAGGGCACAAGGTTTATCGTCGGGTGGTCAAGCGTCCGGAAGGGAACAGGTTTGAAGCGGCGGCCAAAGAAAGCGCCGAACGCAAAGAAGCTCAGGCATCCAACTCCAATGAAGAACTCAAGAAAGTTTTGGAAGAAAACAAAAGGGCGCTGATTGAAAAACATAAGCGGGAGGAACTGGAAGCCCGCCGGAACAAAAAAATGGAGCTGGAACAGGCGCTGGCCCGGGAAAACGAACAGGAAAAAGCGCCCGAAAAAACCGAACAGCCGAAAATCAGGCCGTTGACGGCGGAGCGGATTGCGTCGTTCCGCGACCGTTCAAGAGATTAGCCGGCAATGAGAGAAAAACTTTATCTGGAATCCGAGAGTTCTTTTTTCAGACGTTTTGTGCTGCTGCCGATTATCGTTTTGCTGATGGTGGTCGGTTTTGTCCTGTCGGCGGTGGTTTTTCTGAGCCTTTCCCATGTGATGTTTTATGGTTTCAATGAACAGTCGCTGGCAGATTTGGGGCATTTCTGGCTGAGTTGTCTGACCCGTCCGCAAAGGCTGTGGGAGGCTTATGCCGAGTGGTTTTACGTTTTCCGGCTGGCGGCGGCTTATCACAAGCTTGTGCCGGCCAGCTTTATGCCTTTGCTGGGGCCGCTGCTGTTTATCGGCGCAACGGTGTGGGCTTATGTCAAGAGTCCGAGTTCGTTTAAGCTGTGGTATCGACTGAAAAATCATTATGCCAAATTTGAAGATGTTCAGAAAATGGGCATTTTGAACGGAACTCTGTTTGCCTTGGGGCGTTTTCAGAATCAGGTGCTGCGGTTGTGTCGTCCGCTGTCGGTTTTTGTCTGGGGCGGTGAGGGGTTAGGCAAAAGCAGCTGCGTTTCCCTTCCGTCGGTTCTCGAATCTGATGATACCTGTCTGGCGGTGGCCGACAGCACGGGAATTCTGGCAAAATATTCAAGCGGTTACCGGTCGCGGTTGGGTAAGGTTTTTTATTTTAACTGGGGTTTGACCGATGTGCCGGAAAAGGGCGAATTCTGGCCGCGTTGGAATCCGGTGTCGCCTAAGGATCTGCCGGTTCGCGGCGAGGGGCGTCTGGCTTATATCAAAATGTTGGTTTCCTGCCTTTTCCCTTCCGAAAAGCATAATTTTTGGGAAAAAATCAGTCAGACTGCTTTGGAAGGATTGCTGCTGTTTTATGTTTCCAAAATCGAACAGGCCATGGCCAATGACTATTTTCTCAGCGGTTTGCTTGAAAAAGGCCGGATAGCCAAAGAAGACAGAGAACTTTTGCAGAGCTATTACCGGGCAATGAATCCGGAATTGGCGGCGCCGGCGCTGAAAGCTTTGGAGAGCGGGAAACTGACGCTGGACAATTATCTGCCGGTGGGCAGTTGGGAAAATGTTTCCGAATTCTGGCGGGGAAAGGAGTTTTGTCTGCCGATGTTTGCCGACTGCCTGATGCAGCGTTATTTTGAAATTACACAGGAAGACGAAGAAAAAGCCGCGGTCGGCGGATTTAAGGTTATGCTGGGCGAGTTTATCAAAGAAGCGCAGGTTTTCGGTTATGACCGCCGCGCCATTCAGGTTATGCAGCAGTTGTACTATATGACCCGCAAACAGCGGCGGATTATCTTTACCATGCTGATGGCTCCGCTGACGGTTTTCCGTAAGAGCACCATCCGGTCGCGCACCAGTTTGAGCGATTTTTCCCTGAACCAGCTGCGCGGCATTTGTGAAGACGGCAGTTGGCGGGTTACCACGCTCTACACCGTGGCGGATGCGGTGAAATCTTCCGGGTTTATGAGCCGCTTTCTGATTGATATGCTTATTGCGCATAATCTGCGCCCGCGTTCGGAGGAAGGGCCTTTTGCGTTGGCTTTTGTTCTGGATGATTTCGAACGTTTGCCGAAACTTTCAAAGCTGGCGGCAGGACTGACGCAGGGACCCGAACTCAGAATGTCTTTCCTGATGCTGACGGACGGGCTGCACCTGATTCAGAACAAATACGGCATGGAAGAGCTGGAAGATATTATCGGCAACAGTTCGGTCAAGCTGATGATGGCCGAAGACAAGCGTCGGATGAGCGAGCATTTTAACAAACTGGCGGTTTACGGAACCCGTTCGGTTCAGATTCCGGCGGTGGATGCGGGAGCCTTTTACAAGGTTAAGAAAGGGTTGGCAGATGCCAATTATTATCACCGGATTGCCAGAGATTTGATGAATCATCCGAAGACGGTATCCTTTGACAAATCGCATTATCTGCTTTTGGTGGAAGGTTTTTATCATCTGCCGGTAAATATTTCTTCCAATAATTTTCTTCGCGACGGCAAGCTGAAAAGCAAGGCTGCCTGCGGTGCCAGTTATATTCTTGATGAAACGCTGGCGGCGCAGCGCAATGTGCAGGATGTGGATGCGCCGGATTTGATTGCGGTTTTGCAGGAGGGCGGTATCAATATTGAAAAAGAGGAAGACGTCGATATTTATCTGGAAGACAAGTATGACGAGGTGGTCGAAACGCTGGAGGAAGATTCCGACGTGCAGACGGTGTGGGCGGAGGAAATTTCAAACCGGTGGAATTCGGCGCCCTCGGCAGCAGAAAATCCGCAGGATCTGAGGGTGAAGAATGATGACTGGTGGCTGGACGAGGAGGCTTTTAAAACGGCGGACAGCGATAATGCGAATCCTTTTGAAAGCTTGAACGAAAAGAATTAAAAGCTGTTATTTTGCAAATAATCTGTTAAGATAAAGCGTTAAAAAAATACGAATCGAAAGATGATGGAAGAGACCCTTTTTTCAAATAACGTCAAACGTCCTTTGGCTGACCGCCTGCGTCCGCAAAGCCTTAAAGAGGTTGTGGGGCAGGAACATATTGTCGGCGATGATGCGCCGTTGGGACGAATGATTAAAAGCGGCAAGATTACCTCCTTTATTCTCTGGGGGCCTCCCGGCTGCGGAAAAACAACAATCGCCCGTTTGATTGCCGAGAATACAAATTTATATTTTGAGCAGATTTCCGCTGTTTTTTCCGGCGTAGCCGATTTGAAACGGGTGTTTCAGTATGCGCAGGAACGTCGGGCCACGCAGGGAAAAGGCACTTTGCTGTTTGTCGATGAAATTCACAGGTTTAACAAATCGCAGCAGGACGGCTTTCTGCCCTATGTGGAAGACGGCACGATTATTCTGGTCGGAGCAACGACGGAGAATCCTTCTTTTGAACTTAACGCGGCGTTGCTGTCGCGGTGTCAGGTTTTTGTTTTGAACCGTCTGAACGAAGATAATTTTGAAGAACTGCTGGCGCGGGCAGAACGGGAGACCGGACGGAAGCTTCCGGTTGACGAAGAAGCGCGGCAGATTATGAAATCGACCGCCGACGGGGACGGTCGGTATATCCTTAATTTGGCGGAAAGTGTCTGGGCTTATGCCAAAGAAGGAGAGGTTTTTGACAAAGACAGCATTCTGAAAGTCATCCGTTCACGGGCACCGATTTATGACAAGGGGCGTGATGGTCACTATAACCTGATTTCGGCAGTGCATAAATCGCTGCGAGGTTCCGATGTCGATGCGGCGTTATATTGGGCAGCGCGTATGCTGGAGGCGGGAGAGGATCCGAAATATCTGCTGCGGCGGCTGACCCGTTTTGCCGTTGAAGACGTTTCGTTGGCAGAGCCTAATGCCGTAACTCAGGCCATTGCCTGCTGGGAGACATACGAGCGGCTTGGTTCGCCGGAAGGCGATTTGGCGATTATGCAGTTGGTGGCTTATCTGGCGACGGCGCCGAAATCCGTGGGCGTTTACAAAGCGATGTATAAAGCCCGGGAACTTGCCCGCAAGACCGGTTCGCTGATGCCGCCGAAAAATATTCTGAACGCGCCGACCAAACTGATGAAACAATTGGGTTACAGCGAAGGATATGAATATGATCCCGATTGCGAAGACGGCTTTTCCGGTGCCAATTACTTTCCCGACGGCATGAGTCGGGTTAAGATTTATTTTCCGGTTGACCGCGGCTTTGAACGGGAGATTAAGAAGAGGGTGGAGTATTTTGACAAACTCCGGAAGGAAAAGCAAAGTCGCAAGGCGGAAAACTAATACAGATTTTGCGAGCAGCCAACAGCCTCACGTACTTCTGTGTACGCTGCGGTGTTGTCTCTCTGAAATCTTATTATTTTCCTCGCCTATCGACATGAGGGATTTTAAGGACAAGCACAAATGACTGTTTTCAGTGTTTTTTTAGGCGGAGGAATCGGCTCGGTTTTACGCTGGCTGGTAACCTCGAGAATAGCTTCGCATTGGGGCGTTATGCTGGCCAATGTTTTCGGGGCGATGCTTATCGGCATGGCATCGGAATATTTTTTAAGCCGGGCGGATTTGCGGCCGGAGGTGCGCAGTTTTATTGTTACCGGTTTTTTAGGCGGTTTTACGACTTTTTCGACTTATTTGCTTGATTTTAATCATTTGCTCAGTCATGAAAAATGGTCGGAAGCCGGCATTTATCTGGCGGGATCGATTGTGGTCGGTTTTGCTTTTTTGCTTGCAGGATCCAGACTGATGAAACTGTTTCTGTAGCTTGACGCCGGGTTAAAAGTAACTTATATTTCGGCCATGTTATAAGTTATTTTGTTTTACTAAAATTATAATTATATGGAAAAAGTCAAAAAAGACGGTGAAATCGTGAGGGAAACTGCCAAAGCAGCGGTTGTTCACGGCGGCCGGAAAGTTTTGCTGATTGCGGCCGGGGCTGTTGTTCCGGTGCGGCAAAGAGAGGATAACCTGACGGATGTTTCAGCAGCCGAGAGGCCGGACTTTTCCGGCGGAAGCAGAGGCAGTCTGAAAGCTTTTGCACAGGAACTGATCAATCTGACGACAAAGGAAGTTCGTGATTTGGCCGAGATTTTGAAAGAAGAGTACGGTATTGTGCCTGCGGAACCCCTGATTATCGAAGAGTCTCCGCATCCGGCGGACGGGAAACGGCAGCAAACCGTGCCGGTGCTCCGCCGAAAGCAGAACCATTATGTTCCGAAAAAGCTGGGAAAGGTCAACAGCCGCCCGAAGAAAAGATGATTTTAAACCAACGGCCGTAACAAAAAAGTTATGGCTGTTTGTTTTTTAAATTTGTAAATCAGCAAAGATTAATTTAAACTGGCGGAAGTTTAAGAGAGGAATAAAATGCCGGGAGTGGAAATAAAAAAGGTGAAAGCGGAAGATGACGGAATGCGTCTGAACCGCTGGTTTATGAAATATTATCCCAATCTGACGCTGGGGCGGCTGCAAAAACTGTTGCGGACGAAGCAAATCAAAGTTGACGGCAAACGGGCCGAAACATCGCTGAAACTGGCGGCAGGCAGTGAAGTGAGAGTACCGCCGATGGATGAACAGCCGGAAACCGGAGCGAATCGTTCGGAAATTTCCCGCCGTGATGCGGAGTTTATTCTCTCTCTGGTTATTTATAAAGACGACAATATCATTGTTTTGAACAAACCCTCCGGTTTGGCGGTGCAGGGCGGTACCAACACCAGCCGCCATGTTGACGGTATGTTGGAGGCATTGCGGTTTGAATTGAATGAAAAGCCCAAACTGGTGCACCGGATTGATAAAGATACCAGCGGGGTTTTGGTGCTGGCGCGCAACCGGACATGGGCGGACAGGCTGACTAAGGCTTTTCGGGAGCATACGCTGCCGAAGACTTATCTGGCACTGGTTAATTCCTGTCCGAAAAATCCGGCCGGGGAGATTAAGGCTCCGTTGGAAAAATGTGGCGAAAAGAGTTTGGTCAGCCCGGATGGCAAGCCGGCAGCAACGGTCTATAAAACGCTGGATGAGGTGGGCAGCAAGTTTGCTTTGGTTGAGGCTTCGCCTTTGACCGGACGGACGCATCAAATTCGTGCGCATATGGAATATATCGGTTGTCCGATTGTGGGGGACGATAAATATTTCGGCGGCGAAAAACGGCAAAAATACGCCTCAATTCCGGATAAACTCTATTTGCATGCATACAAAATCGATTTATCTGCCTTATATAATAAGAAAACAGTTATCAAAGCGGCTTTGCCGGAGCATTTTAAAAAAGCTTTGGCTGCGCTCGGAATTGAATTTAAGGGGTAAGACAGAATGAAAAAGTTTTTTAAGTTTATCGGTATTTTGTTTTTGGTTTTAATTGTCGCACTTGTCGGCGGCGGCTATTATTTTATCAAGAATTTTGACCTTAATAAATATAAAAGCTATGCCGAAGATTTGGTTTATAAAGAAACCGGACGGAAACTGGCTCTGAACGGCGAGGCCGATTTGGGAATTTCGCTGGTGCCGACTTTGGTTTTGAATGATGTTTCGCTGTCTAATGCTTCTTGGGCGTCTCAGCCGCAAATGCTGAAAGTCAAACAACTGGAAATCAGCTTTGCTGTTTTGCCGCTGCTGCACAAAGAAATTATGATTAACAATATCAACCTGGTGGCGCCGGAAATTTATCTGGAACAGAATGCCGCCGGTCAGGCAAACTGGGAGTTCAGCAAACCGGCAGACGGCGAGACAGCGGCGGTAAAGGCTGCCGAAGCGGAGCTTCCTCAGGCGGCAGAACGGGTTAAAACGGCGGAAAAAGCCGGTCCCGCAGCGGCGGTGTTGGCCGGTTTTGCCGCAAAAAACGTTTCGATTGAAAATGGTTTGGTCCGTTTTTCCGACCAGAAGGCCAAGCAGACGGTTAATTTGCAGATTAACAGCTTTAATTTTTCCGCCGACGGGATGGATGCTCCGATAACGGCAGATTTTGATTTGCTGTATGATAATCAGCCGATAAAAGGGAATACCGTTTTGGGATCCATTAATCAGTTTTTGGCAGCCGCCGAGCCTTTTCCGGTTAAGCTGACGGCCGGTGCCTACGGGGTAAACGTCAATGCGGACGGAACCGTTGCCGATATGATGAAGAATCCTGTTTTCGATTTTAATGCCAATATTTATAATCCGGCCGGAAATTTCGATGCTCCGGAGACTACGCTGGCTGCCAAAATAAGCGGTGACATTAAAAAGGTGAAAGCGGATATTTCGACCCTGAATGTTGCCAACAATCTGATAACCGGAACGGTAACTGCCGATTTAAACGGCAAAAAACCGTTGATTAATGCCAATTTGAGCAGTAACCGCTTTGACTTAACCAGTTTAAACCGGGCTCAGCCGCTGGCTTGGAATTTACCCGGCATTATCGGCGAAGCGCAGGCTTCGCAGCTGGTGCCGAACACGCCGGTTCCTTACAGTGCCTTAAACAGTGTGAATGCCAATGCCGCGGTTCGGGTTAAACAGTTGATTATCAATCCGGCAATGACGGCTGAAAATGTGGTGCTGACAGCCAAACTGAACAACGGTGTTTTGACGGTTAATCCTCTGAAACTGGATTTCGGCGGAGGAGATATCGATGCGTCGCTGACGGTTAATGCTCCGGCTCAGACAGTGGCTTTGAAGCTGAACAGTAAGAATATTCTGCTGCAAAACATGCACAAGGAATTTCAGATTGAAGGAAAAGGGGACTTTGGTATCGAATCCGGCGGACAGACTTTGGTTTCGGCAGATTTGACAACCGGAGGTGCAACCTATCGGCAGCTGGTTCAGCATTTGAACGGCCAGCTGGTGGCAATTGTTGACAAATCGGTTATTAAAACCGGTGCGCTGAAATTTATGACCGGCAATGTTCTGACCCAGATTTTGAACATGATCAATCTTAATGTCGTCAAAAATCCGGAAATCAATCTTGCCTGTGCAGTAGTTCGGGCCGATTTTGCCAACGGCAAGGCTAATTTCCCGCAGAGTATTGCCGTTCAGTCCAATCAGATTACGTTGGTGAGCAATGGTGCGCTTAATTTGGTCAGTGACAAAATCGATTTTACGGTAACGCCGACCCTGAGTATTAAAGATGCCAATGTTGCTCAGGCATTATCTTCATTTATCAAGGTGGGCGGAACATTGGAAAATCCGAAAATTGCCCTTGATGAAAAGCAGGCGCTGCAAACGATTGTCGGTGTTGCGACGACGGGGCCGGCTTTTCTGGGAGCGCAGCTGGTTTCGGAATCGAATTCGGCGCCTTGCTGGACGGCTTTGCAGGGGACGCCTTATTCGACCCGGTTTAAGGCGCCGAGCAAAACCTCAACCGTGACCAATGATGTGGTCAGCGGTACCAAAAATGCCGTTAAGGATACCGGAAAGGCGATTGAAAAGAGCGTCCGGGGAATTCGCGACGGAGTTAAAGACTTGTTTAAATCATTTTAGGATAAGGACACAATGACAGCAGACTTGAAAGCGATGGCAAAGGATGTGGCTCAGCATCGCGACGAAATTATTGAGCGGATGGTTAATTTTTCCCTGACGGATACTTTGTTGTTCCGCAATCCCGATGCAGAAGACCTGATTGCCGAAGAACGTCAGGTTTGGGATCCGATTGTCGAGTGGGCGAAAAAAAACATGGACGCCGATTTTAAGACCAGCGAGAGTTTGGAAGTTCCGATGGAAAATAATGCATCGCTGCCTCGTTTGCAGGTTTTTTTAGAAAAGCTTTCCGATAAAGAACTGGCGGCTTTTTATCAGACCGGAAAAATTACAAAGTCGGTTTTGCTGGCCGCGGCGCTGGTCAAAAAGCAGATTACGGCCGATGAGGCTTTTCGCGCCGCTTTTCTGGAAGAAATCTGGCAGGCCGACAAATGGGGACATGATGCCGAAGCAGATCAGAGACGGGAAGTCATCCGGCAGGAACTGATTGACGTCGAGAAGTTTTTGGCCGAGTGATGGAAAAGGAAGTCTATCTGAAAATCAAAGGTCGGGTGCAAGGAATCGGTTTTCGCTGGTGGGCAGTTAAAACGGCAGAGGAAATCGGCGGCATTTCCGGCTGGGTTCATAATGCGGCAGACGGGTCGGTTGAAATTCTGATGAGCGGCGAAGAAGATAATATTGACCGGATGATTTTGGCCTGCCATGCAGGACCGCCGCTGGCTCGTGTGGACAGCGTGAATTTTATTGTCGGGCGGCGGTCGGGATTTTTGCCGCCGATTGTGGCAGGTGTATTCAAAAGAGTTTGAAATCCAGGGCTTTCTCTGTGGGTTAAAAGTGTCCTTACCTACTTCTGTGTACGCTGCGGTACTTTTGATGACTGTTATTCGACACATTCTCCAAACTTTTAGCGTTGTTGATATGGCCGACTAAGGCGTTTTTTTCGAACGGAAAGTTGCGCTGATTAATACCAAGGTTTAGGGTTGCATTTAAGGGATTGCTTCATACTTCTTGAAGGTAAATTTATAAGCTTTAAGGAGAGAAGATTATGAGCGAAGTAGCCAGAACCAAAGAAAATCTTGAGCATTGCCGCTGTATGGACTGCCCGTCATATACGCTGGGCTGCAAAGTTAAAAATATGCCGGGAAATGTCTATAAGCTGATGGGCGATTTGAATGACGTCGAACATTTTGAAGCTTTGTATTGCGCTTTTGAGAAAAGCCGGTGTATCGAGGAAGACCGCGGCTGTTTGTGTGAGCAATGTCCGGTTCACGCCCAGTATCATTTGAACCGTGAGGACTATTGTCTGAAAACCGGCGGATTGACCGAACCCGAGGCGGCAGAGGCTTATCAAAATCATATTGAACAAGAACGGCTGAGACATTAGGTCGAGAGCGAAATGCCGCAGCATCCTAACGATATTCTGCATTATTATCGTCTGGCAAGCCAGCAGGCCGCTTTGGCACAGACTCCGGAAGAAGAGGCTGCGGCCTATCGTCAGGTGGTCGATTTTTGCGAGGACAGCCGGGTTTGCCGGCTGGATGACAGCATTAAACGCAATTCGGTCATGTTTTGGTCTTACAACAACATCGGCGATGCGTTGTTGAAAAAAGGGCGCAGCCTGTTGGGTTTTAAGGCTGCGTCTAAAAATTATGCCGAAGTTTTGCACAGTTATGATCAAGCGCTGCATTCGGCTCGTGATGCGGCGGAGAAGATTTCTACGCTGAATAAAATGGCGCAGACTTATCGATTGATGGGGGACAAAGAAAACTGGATTAAGACGGAAGAGAAAGTGATTGAAAATCTGGCAGATTCATTTAAGCGCCCGGCTTATTTGAAACTGGCGGAACAGGCGGATGACTTGTCTCTGGCGGCAGCGTTGACGGAAAAGGCGCTTGACTATGTTTTGGCGGAAACGGTGTCGCTGCGGCAGAAATTCCGGAACTTGCTGGATATTTGCTCCAGGCTGGAAAAACTGTATCGTCGTTTAAAGGACGGGCGCAACCGGACGCGTCTGCTGGAACTTAAACGAAAGACCGTCCGACTGTTGATGTCGGCGCTTGAAAATAAAATAATCCGTGAGACGGACAGCAGGCGGAAATATGTCCTTTATGATGAGCTTATGAGGTTGGGAAATCATTATTTGGAAGATGACAGGTTGTGGAAGGTTCAGATTTTACAGCTGCTGAAAAGTGAATTGGCGGAAGGAGAAGTCTGGCATTTGGACGGAACAAAATACAGTCGTAAAATTATTGATAAAATGTTGCGGAAAATATAAATTTTTAAGATAAAGCATCTGGACAGCGATAGTGAATGGTTGTACCCTTAACAGAAAGGAGAAAGGGAGACAACCCGATGAATGAAACTGCAGAACGAGTGGAAAAAGCCGGTGATATTAATGAAGCTTATCGGCTGGTTTATATTTACGGCAAAGAAAACCCCAAGGATATTGACGGTTTGATTGCTTTGAACAAACTGCTTATCAGCAAAACGGGAGACCGAGCCAATAATGCCAATGACCGCAACATCATTTATGAGGCCTATCGTTCGATTGCACGCTGCTATAAGAATAAAAATCTGTTGGGGTCAGGTTATCCTTATGATGCCAAAAACTATGAAATGGCGGCAGATTATTATTTGAAAGCGTTTGACAAAGCTCCGGACAGCGGAACCAAACTCAGTTCGCTGGATGGTGCGGCTTCGATGTTTTGGAATTTGGACCAAATGCAGAATTGGTGTCGGGTACGGCTGCAACAGGCGGAATTGCTTTCGGATAAGGATAAGACCCGGATTTATATGGATATTGCGCGGGAAACGGCAGATGGCGAAGCGCAGCGCAGTTATTATCGGCTGGCATTAAAATATGCTTCGTTTATGGCGGCAGCACCGAATATACGTGACGGAATTGTCGCCGTTCTGAAAGAACGTATCGGCTGAGATTACAGAAGAGCCCTTCGGGGTTCTTTTTTTTATTTTATTTTAACAACTAATAGATAGTATAGAACTTGATTGTCAGCATTAGTTGTGAATTTTAACCGGATAGGCAGATATGAATCGTAATTTTATTATGGAACAGGTAATAAAGGTTAAGCAGATTTCAGCTGCTCAAATTGTTAAGCTGGTAGGTCTTATTATTTTTTTGGGTGTTATGCCTGAAGATTTATTTACAAAAATTTTTTCTATTAGTCAGAGAGCGGGAACTCCTCTTTTCGTTTGGAAAATTTTGATTTATTATTGTTTGTTTTTTGTTTATCTTTTAGTTGTTTTTCTGCACTATAAAAAGCAAAAACTTAAAGGTATCGTCTTGCAGGAAAAATCATTTCTAATTTTGAAGGTTGCGGTTTTTTTTCTGTTTTTGTCTTTTTATCTGAGCTTTGCTGAAATGAGCTTTTGTCTTTGGGGATTTTACAATCCTTTTTATTTTATTCCTTTTTATATTATAGCTCGCATCGCTTTTCATAAACTAAAAAATAAATCCCTCTATTTGGCAGTTATTTGGACGTTTCCATTGTTTTTTATCGCTCAAATCGAACTTCAGTATAAGATGTTTAATGCTCGCAGTGAACAATTGGAAAAACTGTATTATAAGCCGCAAATTTTATCTTCTGAATTTTTTTATAAGCTTACGGAAGATAAACTCCGGCAAAATAGTTTTGATACAAAGGATATTTTAAATTTTTCTCAAAAGACGCCGACGGGTGAACTTGTTCCCCGAATTAAATTTTATGATGGGAAGATAGAGGATGAACATTTTGTTTATCTGGTAGAGAAAATAGGTTTATTTTACCGGAAGTATAAAGATAATCCGGATGATTTATATAATAATTATTATATTCTTTTTTATCGGGTTAATTCGACTTTGTGCCAATTCCCTTTTAAAGATAATCGGACGGAGTATAAAGCAGATTGTGTGTATCGTATTCCTGTTAGGCAATTTGTTTTGGGCAATGTTAATGATCTTTCCTCTTATATTATAGCATGGAGAATTAGAGAAATTTATCAAATGCCTTTTGTTTTCCCTTGGTATATCGTTTATCCCGGAACTTTTATCTATAAGTCTGAAGCTCCGCAAATAGAGTTGAACAAATTATTAAAACCGGATGTTCGCTTGAAGGAGCTATAAACAATATCGTATTAAATAGTTTATTGGATAATATAATTTTATTATGGTTTTGGGCAGAGAAACATTTGCAATTTAAAATTTAATTATGTTAATATCTATAAAATTTTTATTGAAAGATTATTTTCCTAGGAATATAATCTATCGTGTTGGGGGAAAGTATGGGAATTTTTTATCAATCTGTTTTTGCAATTATATTATCATTGATGGTTATGAGCCAGATGGGATGTTCTTATCTGGGCGTAACAGACGATCCATATGGGCCGGTGGTGAATTGCGATGCCAATTTACCGATGAATGAATTGTTACGATGCGTGGAAGATAAATTTGCTTTTATGGATAAGTTGTATGAGCCTAGACGTATCAGAATGTTTAAGCTGCATGGGCTGGAAGATCGAAATCGTCAGAACCATTTTGAGGAAAATGTTCCTTATCGGAAGGTAAGCGAATTTAAAAGTTTACATGAGTGTGGGGAAAAATGTCATGGTGATATTTACGGAAGAACCTTTCCTTATGATAAAATATATGAGTTTGAAGGTTTGAATACCTGCGGAAATAAATGTCAGGTTGATATTAACGGCAAGCTTTTTCCTTATACGATGGATATATATGGCGGGCGGGAAGTCGGGATTGCGCATGGTTATTCCATAGAAATGATTAATAACGTTAATGGTCGTTTAGGCGATTTTTCAGGATTAACAAATCCGTATTATTTTTTGCGCAGCCGGAAAATACCGAGAAAAGACCTTGTGTTGGCGGAGACGAATAAACGGTTGCAGTTTTTTACGGTTAGCGCAGAAGGAGTCAGGCTGGATGGCGGCAAAGACTTATTAGGAATACAAGTCATTGACTTTTGCAATAAAAATCCTGAAGAAGAAGGGTATGTGCGCGTTAGAGGAACAAGATATTATAAACAAGTGAGCGAGAAGGCTCGAGTGTATACTGGCTCAAAGAATTTCTATCCAGTATGTTATGGTTATGTGTTTTGGGTGGTAGGAAATATTAAAGAGGCTGAAAAAACTTTGGCATTGAGCTTGGATAAGCGGGTTAATCCAACGAAAGCTTATATTAAGTTAGGGAAAGATATTTATGAAATTAATTTGAAAGGAGGTGAGGGAAAAAAGTAGTTATGTGAATTTATTCTTAATGTTTTACTGGGCTGAGGTAAAATTTAAGAAGCTTAAAAGAATTTATCTGAGAAAAGTTAAGTTATATATGTTCTACGGTGGGGTAATTTTTGCTGAAACTGCATTGAAAACTACAGATATTTATACATGATACTATAAACTTAATTTAAGAAAACAATCCTTTTAATTTTTAACAATAACAAGCTGATGACGACAGGTGTTGTATCAGAAGGAAACTTTTATACTTTTTTGGGGAGAAATTTTATGACAAGTTATATTTTACAAGTGCATTCAAGATATCTGGATTTGCCGTTGGTTCCGCCTTCAACCGGGATTGCCCGGCATACCGGCTATGATTTAGTTACATTAAATGATAATGGTGAACCAAGTTTCATTAACAGTGTGGATTTAACGACCAGAAACGGAAGAATCTATATGGTTTTTGTAGAAGATAACGATTTAGATAATTATATAGAAATTGAACTTAACAATAAAAAGCAAATCTGGCCGAAAAAGATTCATATCGGAGAGGTTACTGCAGATAATGAGAGGCCAAATTTTACGGTTACTCAAGAAGGCGCGGAAAAATATGATTTTAAAACAGCGACAGTTTTAACCGGGGATGTAGCTAAACATGTTTTTGATTGGATTGTTTTTGATGCTAAATACCGAAATGCCTTGTCTATGGTCAGTAACGGTCTAACCGATTATGATGTTAATGCACCTAATTGCAATACATGGACGAATTATATTGATTTGACTTACATTAAGGGCAGTCAGAGTGTGTTTGATAAGTTGGGTGGCGGTTGGTATCCCGGAAAGGATAAAACTTTCATTAATTCAACAAGTGGCGATGATTTGCGGGATTGCAAAATTATTGAAGATGTTAGCCGCAAGTTTTTTGAGTTGTATAGTACAGATTTTAATTTTGATAATCTGTCAATTACGCTTGAGGATGTCAAACATTATTCCAATTCTATGGAGCCGGTCGGATTTGTCACGCGGATTAGTGATAGAGTGCGCAATTATTTATTTGATTGTGACGTGGTTAATAGTTATGTTCAAGACGGCCACTATTTTGAGGATAATACGCCGGGCGGAAGCTATATTGTTGCCGGAAAAGGTGCGTCAGAAACAATTATAGCCGGAGATGGAGATGATATAATTGATGCCGGTGCGGGGGAAGGTGAAATAGCAGTCGCAAAATATGTTAACCTTGGCGGCGGTGACAATCTATATGTCGGCGGGGCGGCCGCGGATGAGGTTAATGCGGGGACTGATAACAGTGGCTCGGTTGCCAATGAGAATAATGTTAATCATGTTTTTCTCGGAGCAGGCAGTGATACTTTTTATGGTGGCAAGGGGGTGGATATTGTTGACGGTGGTTCAGGAGATTTAACTCGTTTACAAGCTTTGCCGCAGTTTATTGACAGCGGCGTGACGACCGAATCGATGGCAGATGATGAAAATGCAGTAAATCGTATTAATTTGGGCGTGGGAAATGATGTTTATTTTGGCGGTAAAGGAAAAGATGCCGTATATGGTGGTGATGGTGACGATATTATTTATGGAGGGGATTGTCCTGGTGGCTTTGACGGAAGAAATGAGTTGTATGGGGAGGCCGGGGATGATTACATTTGCGGTGGTCGCAGTGACGATGTGATTTCCGGCGGCGAAGGAAATGATGTTATTTATGGCAACGGCGGTAATGATGTATTAATGGCAGATGCCGGCTCGGATATTATTTATGCTGGTGTTGGTTATAATAATATCTATTGTGGAGAAAATGATAGCTGCCGTGATATTGTGGTACTTAATAATGATGTGAATGGCCGGGATGATATTTATAATATAACTTCTCAAGATATTATTTGTTGCGTCGGTGGGTTCGATTTTTCCAGAAGTCCGGGATACTATAGTCCTCTTTGGGGATTTAAAGGAAATTCTATAAATTTCCAAACGACCGGTGATAATGTTCCTTTAATATATGACGCAGACGGTAAAGTATATCGCTGGCGCGAGGCCTATACAGATGCAGACGGTATTACCCATAGTTCGCAATATATTGATACAGGTATCCGTTACCCTGCATATGGAGACGGCGAACCTGAGGAAGAAGATTTAAAGAAACTTTTATCCGCTTAAGATATTTAACGGAAGAAAGAGGCAGGGAAATTTCCTGCCTCTTTCTTATTCCCTGTTGCAGAGTTGGGTGAATTCGGCTTTTTTGTGATCGAGCATGGTTCGGTTTTCGCCGGTGAGCGGTGCCGGTTTACGGGCAATGCAATATTGCGGCAACAGTTCTTTTATGTTTTCAATGTTCAGCTCAGGGGCTGTTTTTGGTTCTTCTTTTTCGTTGCGACAATATTGGATTTTGCATTTGTTAAAATCTATGCGGATTTTTTTGCCTTGTCCGGCGGAAACTTTGGCGGTGATTTCGCCGCTGTCGGCGTCTTCAAATTCGTCAAAAGTTATTCGCAGATTATCCAGTGTTCCGGGAAGGAGAAATTCAATGAATTCGCCTTGGTCAATGTAGTTGCGGATTTCAAAAATTGCATGATTGCCCTGCCATTCAACAATTGAACCGGCAAACAGCCAATCGCCCAATGTGCGGGTGTATTCATAGTTTTGGCTGATGTTGGTCAGTTTTCCGTCGTGAAAACCGAGGCAATAACCGCGGTTCTGCAAGGTGTAGAGGTCATCCATATAGCGGCGGAAATCCCAATGTCGGGGATCGCTGTAATAATCGTCGATTGCCTGGCGGTAAGTGCGGGCGACAACAGCCGCATAGTATTCGGTTTTATTGCGGCCTTCGACTTTGAGCGAATCCATGCCGAGGTTCAGCAAATCAGGCAGACGCGGCAGCAGGCACATATCTTTGGAGTTAAGCATATAGCCGCCGTGTTCGTCTTCGACGACTTCGTACAGTTCGCCGGGGCGGAATTCTTCTTCCAGCAGAAATTCAAAGGCGTCTTTGTTCTGGTCGTTGATTTCGATTTCTTTAACAGAGCCGTCTTTCAGCCGGAGATGAAGCTTATAATGCCAGCGGCAGCAGTGGGCGCATTTGCCCTGGTTGGCGCTGCGGTCGGCAAGATAATTGGAAATCAGACAGCGGCCGGAGTAAGACATGCACATGGCGCCATGCATAAAACATTCGAGCAGAATGTCAGGACATTGCCGGCGGATTTCCTGCATCTCCTCAAAGGTGACTTCCCGTCCGAGCACACAGAGTTTGGCTCCCTGCTGTTGCCAGAACTTGACGGCCAGAGAGGAGCAGATGTTGGCCTGAGTGGAAACGAAAAGGTTTAATTCCGGGGCGTGTTCTTTAACATACATGAAAACGCCGGGGTCGGCAATGAGAACGCCGTCCGGCTGCAAATGACGCAGGGTTTCGACAAATTGCGGCAGCTTGGCGACGTCACGGTTATGCATAAACAGGTTTAAGGTCAGGTAGATTTTTTTGCCGTTTTGGTGAACAAACCTGATGCCTTCTTCCAAGTCTTCCAACGTCATTTTGGACTGGGCGCGGAGGCACATGTCCGGTGTTCCGGCGTAAACGGCATCGGCGCCGTAAAGAATTGCGGTTTTGAGTTTGACCAGTGAACCGGCCGGAAGCAGAAGTTCCGCTTTATCTAACATTTTTTATTCCTCAATGGTTATGTTGTGAGTGTAAACATTCATTTTGCCGAGCGGGGTTTCTTCGACCTCTATGCGGGCAATAAACGGAATGCCGGTTTTTTCATCGGCAAGAATCCAAAAATAAATCGGGCGGTCGGAGGTAAACTGCCAAAGCAGGTCGTCGCCTTCGGAGCCGAGCTTGTCAATATACATGGAACATTTGCTTGCTGTTCCGGTCAGCGGCGAAAACTGGTTGGGCGCCAGTTCTTCTTTACCCTCGTCTTTGAAGATAACGTCAAAGCGGCGTTTGCCGTCAAAAACCTCCATGCGGGAATCGCAGAATTTAACCTGATTGTATTGACGGGCAAGTTCGGCAAAAACAGTTTGAAGGTCGGTCGTTTCGTTGTTTTTGGGATCGGGTGTGATTTCAACCTTTTTTTCTTTGTCGTTTTTGGAGCTGATGCGGTAAACCGGTACGCCCTGTTCATTATAAATCAGTTCTTTTTTGCGTTTGGTGAAACGCGACTGTGATTGATATTTGTAGCTGGTGGTTTCAAGTTTGCCGTTTTTAATGTGTCCGGTGGTAGCATAGCGTGCTTCAAAGGGGTAAAGGGTGTCGAACAAGCCGAAAGTTTTGACTTTGGAGGCAACGGCATAACTGTCGGGGCTGAGCGCGTAGGTAAAGGATGTTTGACTGGCATTAAAAGGGCCGATGAAAACGGTGAAGTCATGTGTGACGCTGAAAGCGCCGGCTTCCCGGCACAGGCACAGCAGGGAGAATAACGTAAACAGAGTTTTTTTCATTGTGTTGCAGAGCTTTCTTAATAAAATATCAAAACTTGAGGGCTACAATAACATAAAATTAGTTTAAATAAAGGATTTTGTTGCGCAATGACGGTTTTGAAGCATCCGGTGGTGGTAATTGCCGGTCCGACGGCTTCCGGCAAGTCCGGTTTGGCGCTGGATTTGGCCGAGGCTTTAAACGGCGTGGTGATTAATGCGGATTCCATGCAGATTTATCAGGATACGCCGATAATTTCAGCGGTTCCTTCTGCTGCCGACAAGGCACGGGTACCACATCGGCTGTATGAGATTTTTCCGGCGGATGTCAACGGTTCGGTGGTGGATTGGCTGAATTTGGCAGCGGCGGAAATCCGCAGCGCCTGGCTGGCGCAGAAGCTGCCGGTGGTGGCGGGCGGTACCGGTTTGTATCTGGACAATCTGATTAACGGAACCACGCCCATACCCGAAACTTCGGCGGCGGTTAGACAGGAAGCGGCAGCATTGCTGCGGGAATACGGCGTGCAGGCTCTGCATGAAAAGCTGCGGGAATACGATCCGGCGACGGCGAAAAGGCTGAGCCCGAATGATACTACCAGGGTACGCCGGGCTTATGAAGTCTGGCGGGATACAGGCGTGCCTCTGAGTGTGTGGCACCGGAAACCGATGGTGAAAAAGCTGCCCGAAGCCTCGTTTGTGGTTATTAAAATCATTCCCGGACGTGAGGAACTGGACAGCCGCTGTTACCGGCGCTGGGAACAAATGCTGGCAGCCGGAGCGCTTAAAGAGGCAGCGGAGCTTGCGGCCAGAAAGCTGGACAGCCGCCTGCCGGCGATGAAGGCGCTCGGCGTGCCGGAACTGCTGGCTTTTGTCGAAGGAAAATGCTCGCTGGACGAAGCCTCGGCGCAGGCTAAGCTGCACACCCGGCAATATGCCAAAAGACAGATGACCTGGTTTAAGAATAAACTTGCCGCCGATATTGTGCTCGACTCCTGTTATAAGGGGAGTCCGGAAGAGCGGGAAAAAGTCATTTTTGATGTTAAAAAACGATTATAAGGGTTGCACAATAACGTAAAGGGTTATAAAACTCAAATAATAGTAAATTCAAATAATCCGGAGATATAATAAATGCTTGCAAATATAATGGGCTGGTTATCAGCAGATATGGCAATTGACCTGGGTACGGCCAATACCCTGGTTTATGTGAAGGGAAAAGGTATTGTCCTGAATGAACCTTCCGTGGTTGCAATTGAAGAATTCCGCGGCAAAAAACAAGTTCTGGCCGTCGGTAACGATGCTAAATTGATGCTGGGGCGTACTCCGGGAAACATCAGCGCCATTCGTCCGCTGCGCGACGGCGTTATCGCCGATTTTGAAATCGCCGAAGAAATGATTAAATATTTTATCCGCAAGGTTCACAACCGCCGCACTTTTGCTTCGCCGATGGTTATTGTCTGCGTTCCCTCCGGTTCGACTGCGGTTGAACGCCGTGCCATTCAGGAATCTGCCGAAGCTGCCGGTGCCCGTAAGGTTTGGCTGATTGAAGAGCCGATGGCCGCGGCAATCGGTGCCAATCTGCCGGTTACCGAGCCGACGGGCAGTATGGTGGTTGATATCGGGGGCGGCACCACCGAAGTTGCGGTTATGTCTTTGAGCGGTATCGTTTATGCCCGTTCCGCCCGCGTCGGCGGCGATAAGATGGATGCGGCGATTATTTCTTACATTCGTCGCAATCACAATCTGCTGGTCGGCGAAGGCTCTGCCGAAAAGATTAAAAAAGAAGTCGGTTCCGCCTGTCCTCCGGAGAAAGGCGAAGGCCGTACGGTTGAAATTAAAGGCCGCGATTTGATGAACGGTGTGCCGAAGGAAATTGTTATTTCCGAACGCCAGGTTGCCGAAAGTCTGGCTGAGCCGGTTTCGCAGATTGTTGAAGCGGTTAAGGTTGCTTTGGAAAATACTGCGCCGGAACTGGCTGCCGATATCGTTGACAAAGGTATTGTTCTGACCGGCGGCGGCGCTTTGCTGACCAATCTGGATCAGGTTCTGCGCAATGCAACCGGCCTGCCGGTTTCGATTGCCGAAGATCCGTTGGCCTGCGTGGTTAAGGGTACCGGCCGGGCATTAGACGAGTTCCGCAAGTTCAGAGGTATCTTGTCCACTATGTACTAGATGAAAACTTGCCAAAGGGGGAGGCGTTCTTTTAAATTTTTTTCTTAGGTATCTGATTATATACTGTGAAAAATGAAGGAACGGCAGCCCCCTTTATCAGGTTTTTATCTATTTTTAATTCTTAATTTTCTGTTGCGGATTGATTAATGAAAAGGCGGAAAGTTTTATTTATGCATTTGAGCAACATCCGGCTTCTGGTAAAGAAGTTTGCGATTGTTTTGCTCTTTTTATCCGCTTTTGTGATGATGCTGGTGAATAAAACCGATACGGTGATTATTGAAAAGACGTCATCGGTTGCAACAGACGTGGTCAGCCCGCTGATTGATGTTTTGGTTATTCCGGCGCGGGCTTTGGCCGGAGTTTATGATTATTTTCGCGAACTTAAGCAAATTCATGAAGACAACAACCGCCTGCGGGAAGAAAACCGCCAGCTGGTTATGATGAGCAACCATGCCCGGGCGCTGGAAATTGAAAACAAACTGCTTTCCAATCTGCTGAATTATACGCCGCCGCCGGAAGCGACTTATGTTACGGCGCGGGTTATTGCCGAGGAGGGGAACGCCTTTTCGCATTCGTTGATTGCCTATACCGGCGGCAGCAAAAACGTGAAAAAGGGGCAGGTGGTTCTGAGCGACAACGGGGTTATCGGGCGTATCGAACAGGTCGGCAAGATGTATTCCAAAATTATCCTGATTACCGATATTAACTCGAAAATTCCGGTTATTGTCGAACGGACGAGGGTGCGGGGTATTCTTTCCGGCGACAATACGTCAATTCCCAAACTGGTGTTTATTCCGCTGGATGCCGAACTGTCTATCGGCGACCGGGTGGTTACTTCCGGCGTTGCGGGCGTTTTTCCGCCTGGCCTGCCCATCGGCAAGGTAAGTTCGGTTGAAAAGAACAATATTAAAATCAAAACATTCGGCAATCTTGACCGTTTGGAATATGTCAAAATCGTCGATTATGGTTTGGCGGATATGTTGCAGCAGGAGGAAATCATCCAGCCGGAGCAGACCGGAGAATGAGGCATGAGTGAGGAATTACGTGAAAATCTTGCCGCATCTTTGCAGAAGCTTCTGCCGCTGCTGACGTCAATCATTTTGGTTTTGATGTCTTATGTGCCGCTGAATTTTGCCGCGGCGAACAATCTGCGGCCGGCAGTGGGACTGATGTGCGTTTTTTTCTGGATGCTGCATCGTCCGGATATTTTTAATCTGTTTTCGGTTTATTTTCTGGGACTGGTTGAGGATATTGTCACCTCGGCACCTTTCGGCGCCAATATTTTTTCCTGTCTGATTATGTATTTGCTGGTGAGCAATCTGGCGGTTTATTTGAACGGCAAACCTTTTGTGGTTACCTGGTACGGTTTTGCCGTGTTCTGCCTGATTACGATGTTCAGCCGCTGGCTGTTGGTTTCGGTTTATTACAGCCAGTTTCTGCCGCTGTCGATGTTGATGTTCAACCTCTTGTTTACAATCGCTTTTTATCCGGTTATCGGCTTAGTCAACGCTTTTGTGCAGAACAAGCTGATGAAAGATGAGGGCTGAGATGAACCGCGACAACGACAAGGGAAAGGTTTTAATCCGGCGTTCGCTGATTATGGCGCTGGGAAAGTTTTTTTTGCTGTTGGTGATTGTCGGACGGCTTTATTACCTGCAGGTGTATCAGGCCGACCGCTATAAAACGCTGGCGGACGAAAACCGGATTTCAACCCGTCTGCTGATTCCGCCGCGGGGAGTGATTTATGACCGCAACGGCGTAATGATTGCCACCAATACGCAGAATTTTCAGGCTTTGATTGTGGCCGAGCAGACGCCGAACGTGCAGGAAACGCTGGATGCGTTTAAGAAGATTATGCCTTTATCGGCGGACGAAGAGGAAAAAATCAAAAGAGACATGAAACGCAACCGCAGTTTTGTGCCGATTAAGATTAAGGAAAACCTGACCTGGGAGGAAGTGTCGCGCATTCAGCTGAATGCGGCCGATTTGCCGGGGATATATATTGACGAAGGGTTAAGCCGGGATTATCCTTTCGGGCCGAGCATGGCGCATATTCTGGGCTATGTGGCGGCCGTCAATGAGAAGGAAGCCAAACAGGACGATGACCCGCTGCTGCAGGTTCCGGGATTCAAAATCGGCAAGTCAGGCATTGAAAAGCGCTATGAAAAAGAACTGCGCGGCAAAGGCGGAAGCCTGAAGCTGGAAGTCAACGCCTATGGGCGCATTATGAAAGAAATCGAAAAAAATGACGGTATTCCCGGCCAGCCGCTGACCTTAACGATTGATTCGCGTTTGCAGCAGAAGGCTTTTGAGCTGTTTGGCGAGGAAAGCGGCGCGGCGGTTCTGCTGGATGTAAATACTGGCGAAATTCTGGCTTTTGTGTCGGCGCCGTCCTTTGATCCGAATTTGATGACCAAAGGTGTCAGCAATACGGACTGGAAAGCCTGGCTGAATAATGAAAAGCGCCCGCTGACCGACAAGGCAATTTCCGGACAATATTCTCCGGGTTCGACGTTTAAGGTTTTGGTAGCATTGGCGGCTCTGGAGTCCGGAGTCATCAAGCCGGATACGCATTTTTACTGCTCGGGGCAGATGACTTTGGGCAACCATATTTTCCATGACTGGAAACGCGGCGGTCACGGCAGTTTGAATGTGGTGGAGGCTTTGGCACATTCCTGCGATATTTTCTTTTATGAAGTGGCTTTGCGGCTGGGAATCGAAAAAATTGCCGATATGGCGCGCCGTTTCGGGCTCGGGAGCAGAATTGACGTTGGTCTTGAAAACGAAAAGGCCGGTTTGATTCCGGACAAAGAATGGAAACTGAGACGTTTCGGCGAGCCCTGGCAGCAGGGAGAAAGCGTGATTTCCGGTATCGGGCAGGGCTATATTCTGACCACCCCGCTGCAGCTGGCAACCATGGTTGCCCGGATTGCCAACGGCGGTTATGAGGTTAAACCGACGTTTACCAAAGTTAAGGATAAAAGCACTATCCGAAAAATTGATGTTGCCGATGAAAATATCAAGCTGGTTAAAGACGGCATGTTTGCCGTGGTCAATATTCCGGGCAGTACGGCTTACCGGTCGCATTTTGACTATAACGGGCAGATGATGAGCGGTAAAACCGGTTCGACCCAGGTGCGCCGGATTACGATGAAAGAGCGGCAGACACGGGTGCTGAAACAAAACGAGCTTCCCTGGAAATACAGGGATCACGGTTTGTTTATTGCCTATGCGCCGCATGACAATCCCCGTTACGCGGTAGCCGTTTTGGTCGAACACGGCGGCGGCGGTTCTTCGGCGGCGGCGCCGATTGCCTCCAAACTGCTGCTGGAGACGCTGAAGCTTGACCCGGTTAATGAGAAAGTTAGGACGGTTGAATGATGTATAAGCCTTATGAAACAACCTTTCGCAATCAGACGCTGACCATTCGCGAAAAACTGGCAAACCTGAGCTTTACTTATTTGCTGCTGATTATTACGCTGGCGGCTATCGGCGTCATTATGCTTTATTCGGCGGCCAACGGCAACTGGCAGCCTTGGGCGGTTAACCAACTGGTTCGTTTTACCATCGGTTTCGGTTTGATGCTGTTTCTGGCGCTGATAGACATCCGGTGGCTGATGCGCTATGCTTATCTTTTTTATTTCGGGACGCTGGTGCTGCTGGTGATTGTCGATATTACCGGGCATATCGGCATGGGGGCGCAGCGCTGGATTAATTTCGGCTTTTTTAAATTGCAGCCTTCCGAGCTGATGAAAATTGCCATGGTGCTGGTTTTGGCGCGTTATTTTCATACCTCTTCGCTGCAAACGATTGAGAGCACCAAAGGGATTATTCCGCCGCTGTTGATGGCTTTGTTTCCGGCTGCCCTGATTATCTTACAGCCGGATTTGGGAACGGCGCTGATGCTGCTGTTTACCACCGGGGCGATTTTCTTTGCGGTGGGGGTTCAGGTTTGGAAGTTTGCGGTGGTGTTCATCGGCGGTTTGGTTTCCATGCCGATTGCCTGGGCTTTTCTGCATGATTATCAGCGCAACCGGGTGTTGACTTTCCTGGACCCGGAGCGGGATCCCCTGGGGGCCGGTTATCATATTATTCAGTCCAAAATTGCGCTGGGTTCCGGCGGCGTGTTTGGCAAAGGTTTTCTCAAAGGCACGCAGAGCCATTTGAATTTTCTGCCGGAAAAACATACCGACTTTATTTTTACCATGTTGTCCGAAGAATTCGGCATGATGGGGGCGGTGCTGATTGTGGTGCTGAACTTTTTGATTTTGGCTTACAGTTATTCTTTTGCCCTCAAAAGCACCAGCTATTTCGGTAAACTGGTGGCTATCGGTTTGGCAACCAACTATTTTATGTATGTCTTTATCAATATTTCAATGGTTCTCGGGCTTATTCCGGTGGTCGGCATTCCTTTGCCGCTGATTTCTTACGGCGGAACGGTTATGCTGTCGATTATGGCATCGTTCGGCATTATTTTGTCGGTGCATATTAACCGAAATGTTCAAATCGGTAAAGATTAAAGGCTGTTCTGCTTCCATTCCTCCGGATGCCCCGGTTAAGCCGCACCTGGCAGGTGAGGCAATAGATGGCGGGTGAGATAAATGTATGGAGATGCCCCGGTCAAGCCGGAGCATGACTGGGTGGAATAACAATATCATTTTCTGACATTTTCCCCTTTCTGCTATTGCCCGACTTGATCGGGCAATCTGTCTGCGGTTGCGGTTGTCTCGTTTTAGGATACTCCGGTCGAGCCGGAGTATGACAGGGAAAAAAAAGGTGCCGGAGCATGACAGAAACAAAAAGGCAATAATAGCGGAAAAAAGCCGGAGCATGAGGTAATTTATGCGTTCGGAATATTTTACTTGCAAAATAAAAATTATCTTTTAAGATAGTTCTCGCAGCCGGGAGACCGGTTGTGGTGTCTGAAAAACATCGCAAGTGTAAATATCCTCCGTTGAGGAGGAGTGGTCGAACTAAGCCGCTTGCGGACGAATAAGACTGACTGTTTACTTGGCAGTTTTTCAGCTCCTCCACCTTTTGCTAAAAAGGTGGTTTTGTTTTACTAATAACAAAACAGGAGCTACAAATGTTTGAATCAATAACCATCTCCTTTGAAGGAGACGATAATATGTCCGTGAACATTATGCGGATTTTGAGCTTGTATCTGGCATCGCTGCGCTGTCAGAAGAAACTCAAGCCGAGCGAAATTTGCGAAAAGACCGGCATTCATATCAAAAATCTGAACAACATAGAAACCGGCAAAACGACCCTGGCAAACCACGATATAGGCAAACTGCTGAATTATTACGGGCTTGACGTGCGGCTGACAATAAATTCTCCGGACAATTAAGGAAAAGCCAGTTGGAAAAAGCTGTCCCGACTTCAGGAAAGATCTAAAACCTCTTATCCTGTTTCGTGGCAGTAGCGGTTAGTCCAATGATGATATCTTTGAGCAATAAGATGAAGGTTTGGTCTTCCGCTTTAAGAAACCCCGCCGTTTTCATCCGGCGGGGTTTTGTTCATCAGTTTATTTAAGTTTGCTCAGCAGGGCGATTGAATTATCTATCAGTTTTGATTGTGCTGCTTTGTCCAAATGTTTGGCAACGGCTTTTTTTACTGCTTTGATGGTCAACTCGCTGGTCAGGGAAGCAATTTCCTGCGAGGCTTTTTCTTTGGCGCTGGTCAGGCGGTCTTCCGCGTCTTTTTCCTTTTGGCGCATATCCTGTTCCAGTTTGCTTAAGCTTTCGGTTTTGAAATAGTCAACTTCTTTTTCGGCTTTTTTTAAAATGGCGGCCGCCTCACTTTCGGCATTGAGGAATTTCTTTTCATAGTCGGCCAGCAGTTTTTGGGCATCTTCCTGCAAGGCAGACGCTTCTCTGATGCGTGCAATGATGCGGGCGATGCGTTTTTTGAGCAGGGCGACGACGGTTCTGCCAATCGGCCGGGCCAATGCGGCAACGACAAGAACAAATGCCATGGCGACCCAGAATTCCGCACTCTGGTAAAAGACTTCGTGGTGTCCGTCCAGTTCGGCCGCGGTGTTGTCAATGATGTTGGCAACATTTTCCGCCGCTTCGATTACGGCATTTTGAGTGGCGTCAATAATTTCTTTGCCCGGGGTTGCTGCTTCTACTGCCATGTTTGCACCTTAGTTTTCCAAATCTTTAATTGCGGTCTTAATGTCGGAAGCCTTAATGCCTGAGATTCCGATTTTTTTGATGACGTCAAGTGCCAGGTCTTCGGAAACGGCTTTAATTTGTTTCAGGGCTTCTTCTTTGCCGGCATTAATTTCTTTTTCGCCTTCTTTGATTTTTTTCTGAAGGCGGGCTTCGAGTTCGCTTTGTTTGTCGGAAATCAGACGGTTCATTTCGTCTTTGGTGTCGGCCAGCGACTTGTCGGCTTTTTCAGTGGCGGCGGCCAAAGCGTTCTGATATTTCCGCAAAGCGGCTTCGGCTTGTTTCTTAAGGTCGGCCGCCTTGTTGAGATAACCGTCGATTTTACGCTGCCGCTGTTCCATAATATCCGCAATTTTGGGAATAATGAATTTGGACATGATGAACATCATGCTGAAAAAGCAGACGACCAGCCAAAACAACTGCGAGGTAAAAGTTGAGGTATCTAATTGAGGCATTGCCCTAACTCCTTATTAAACAAGCAAACCTCAGGCAACGGAAAACCGCTGCCTGAGAGGTTTAACTATTTGCCGGTCAGCATAACCAGAGCGATAACCAGCGCATACAGAGCGATAGCTTCAACGGCGGCAAAACCGGCCCAGCCGTAAATATCGACATCTTTTTTAACCTGCGGGTTGCGTCCGACAATAGAAATAATTGTCGTCCAGACCTGAGATACGCCCCAGGCGGCGGCCATCATTGACAAGGCGCACATGCCGGCGCCGATATAAGCCATAGGTTCCATTTCTTTCTCCTTTTTTGAGGTCATATAATGGCTGCTTCGTACGGAATCAGCGGGTTTGTCAGATGCTCACGTATCTTTATTGCACGTTTTGCTTTAACGTCCCTTAATTCTTACCAGCGGTCTCACTTTTTGACCCCTTTTGTCATTTTTAATTTTTACAAACGATTAACATAATTATATTTTTTAGTGACTATGCAATGCGTCGCCTAAATAGATACAGCTTAAGACTGTATAGATAAACGCTTGCAGCAGGGCGATGAAAATTTCAAAGACGATGATGCAGGCGTCAAAGGCCAGGGGTACAATCCCCAAAAAGCCTAAAGTTACGACAAAACCGGCGATGATTTTAAGCATGATATGGCCGACGGTCATATTGGCAACCAAACGGACGGTTAAGCTGAAAGGTTTTGATAAAAACGAAATCATTTCAATCGGAATAATCAGCGGTGCCAGAGCAAAGGGGATTCCCTTGGGCATAAAAGTGCGCAGCCAGCCGAGTTTTTTCTTTTTGATGCCGATACCGATGTTAAACAACAGGGCAATGACGGACAAGCCGCCGACGGCTGCCAGGTGCGACGTAAAGGTAAAAGCATAGGGAAACAGGCCGAGAACGTTGCCGAAAGCGACAAACAGGAAAATGGTAAAAATCAGGTAAAAATATTTCAGTCCTTCCGGTCCGATGTTTTCTTTAATCAGACTGGCGATAAAACCGTATATGCTTTCGGGAATTGACTGTGAAACGCTGGGTATAATGCTGCGCCGGCGCAGGCAGAACGCAAAAATCAGCGTGGAAAGGACGACCGCCAGAACCATAAACAGGGAAGAGTTGGTGAAAGAGATGTCAATGTCGCCGACTTTAATCGGGATAATCGGCTTGACGACAAACTGTTCCATAGGGTTCGACATGTGTTACTCCTGCTCTTTTTCCATGCTTTTGACAAAGCGGTAAACATTCAAGAAACCGGCAACACCGCCCAGGAACAGAAAAATAATCAGCAGCAGGGGGCGGGTGCCGAAAAGGATGTCTAGCAGGTAGCCGATGCCGGCGCCGACAATCACCCCGGAGATTAATTCTGCCCCGATACGGAAGCCAACTTTGGCAGCGTGGGCAAACTGGGATTCGGTTTTTTCTTCCCGGGTTCGCTGTTCTTTGGCTTTAAGCTTGCGGATGCGCTCATCCATTTGCTTAATATCGTCAGGAATCTTTTTCATTAGTTCCTCACTATAAACAAAAATCGTTACTTACTTGTTAATTTTGTGCCGTTTTAGGTAACTTTTTATCAAGCAAAGCCTTTAAGGACGCATAGCCGGGAACGCCTTTGATAACCTCGCGGCTGCCGGGGGAAACGAGCAGAAAAGACGGAGTTCCCTGTATTTTCAGCCGGTCAATGGCCTGTTGGCGGACTTCAATAATGTCTGTTGCCGCGGCGTCGTCTTTCAGGCATTCCAAAGCCTTGGCCTTGCTGATGCCGTTATGGGCGGCATAGTCGGCGAGAATCTGTTCGCTGCGGGTGGAAAATCCCCATTCCCGCTGATTTTTGAAAACGGTTTTGACGTAGTCATAATAGTTGGCTGCCGGAATGCAGCGGGAAATCATCGCTCCCTGCATTGATTTGCGGTCAAGCGGAAAATTTACGAAAATAACTTTTAATTTGCCGGATTTGATATAGTCGGCTTCCAGTTTGGGCAGTGTACCGAGGTGAAAATCTGAGCAGTGGGTGCAGCCGAAAGAAGAAAATTCATATAAAGTCAACGGCGCTTCAGCCGAGCCCAAGACCGGGCCTTTGGGCAGCGAGAGGGCAATTTTGGAATCGAGCGGCTGGGCAATGTCTTCTTCCGCCTCGTCATCAAATATGGCGGCATTGGCCTGTTTGACCAAAACGATGCGGCCGTCGGGCTGCATGACAAAGCCTTTCCAGCTCAGATACATGCCGGCGGCAATGAAAAAAACAATAAATGCAGCAACAAAAGAACTTACTTTTTTGACGATATCTTCAAATTTCATGACCTTACTTCTCTTTTAGATTATTATCGGTGAATACACTTTGCCCTAATTTTATTAAAATTTCTTTTAATTCGGGATGATTAATTTCATCTGTCAGTTCTTCTATATAATTTTCTTCCGCGGCGGTTACAAGTTTTCGGCGGGGACGAGCCGGTTCTTTCGGCAGCAGCTCCTGCAGCGGGACGGAAGCGTTTTGGATGATTCTCAGCCCGGAAACGGCATTGTAGCCGAAATAAGTGTTTATTTTTTGGAGGATAAATTTTTCACGGTGCTGAATTTCCAGAGCAAAGGCGCCGCTGGGCACCATCAGGTGCAAAATGCCATTGTTTTTCTGATTGGGTTTGAAGTCTATTTTCTGCGGGAGGGTGTAAGCCGCCAGTTCTTCGCCGACAATGCCGCTCCAGTCGGTCAGAATATCCACTTCGACAAAGCCTTTTTTGCCCAATATGCTGCGGGCCAAAGGCATAATGCTTTTGGCTACGGACTGAAGATCGCCGGCGCCGCGGCGGGGCTGGTTGTCGTTGTTTTCTTTGTTCATAGGGCAAAAGCTAGCATATTGCCATTTAAATTACAATATGCTAGTTTCGTGTTGGTGAATGACCGGTAAGGAAAACGCAATGGAATGGATTATGATTTTAAAAGCCGTTTTGGCTCTGGCTTTCGTTTTGGGGCTGTTGCTGCTGACGTTATGGCTGTTCAAATACTGTGAGCTGCACGGTGCCAAAAACCGGTTTTTCAAAAAACTTCAGGATACTCAGCGCCTGAAAATTGAAGAAATCCGCCGGATTGACGCACGCAATTCGGTTGTGCTGGTGAAAAAAGACCAGACCGAATATCTGTTGCTGCTGGGAGCAAATCAAAATCTGTTGCTGGAAACGACAGAATGTAAGAAGGCTAAAAAGTAAATGTCGGGAAAAATAACGCGAATTGCCCTGTGGGTTTTGTTTTTCAGTTTTATTGCCGTCGGCACAGCCGCGGCGCAGACCATCAGTCTGAATGTGCAGGATCAGCCTACCGGTTCGGCAACCGCGCGGATTTTTAACATCATTCTGATGATTACGGTGCTGTCGATTGCGCCGAGTATTTTGGTGATGATGACTTCTTTCACCCGGATTATCGTTGTTTTTTCCATAACCCGCAGTGCTTTGGCCACCAATTCGACGCCGCCGAATATGGTTCTGATTTCGCTGGCTTTGTTTCTGACTATGTTCATCATGGCGCCGACTTTTGAAAAAGTGTGGGACGAGGGTATCAAGCCGATGTATGAAGAAAAGCTGGAGATTACCGAAGGACTGGAGAAAGCAGCTGCGCCGATGAAAGAATTTATGGTGCGCAATACGCGGGAGAAGGATTTGCTGCTGTTTACCGATCTGGCGAAAGAAAAGCCGGCCGAATCGATTGAGGCCACGCCGCTGAAAGTGGCTATTCCGGCATTTATGATCAGCGAACTGCGCCGGGCTTTTGAAATCGGTTTTCTTATCTTTATTCCGTTTTTGGTGATTGATATGGTGATTGCCTCAATTCTGATGTCCATGGGTATGATGATGCTGCCGCCGACCGTTTTGGCGCTGCCGTTTAAAGTTATTTTCTTTGTGTTGGTGGACGGCTGGTATATGTTGGCGGGGTCGCTGGTTCAATCCTTTAAGTGATAAGCTAGTGTCTCCTCTCAGAGACTGCTCTGTCAGTATGTGCTTTTTAAATTTTGCATTTATGTTTGATATTAAAAAAAGGCCTCGAGAAGAGGCCTTTGGTTTCCTGAGGGAATGGTTTAGAAAACGTAGCGGAGACCGCCATAGACTTCATGGTTGTGAATGTCACCGTCGGCCAGTTCGCCCATATCGTAGTAGCGGTAACCGACATCAATGTTAAAGCGGGTGGTTACCTGAGCCGATAAACCGGCGCCGACAGACCAGGTGAAATTGTCTTCTTTATATTCAACATTCGGCAAGCCGGTATTTTTGAAAGTGTATTCCAGACGGGTGATACCCAAACCGCCGGAGATATACGGGGTGAACATGGTGTAAGGAGACAAATCCCAATAAACGTTAGCCATGTATGATTCAGAGGAAAATTCCGCCGAGCGCTGAGTAACGAAAACCGAATGAATACCCGGAGTTACTTTGATGTTGGAATCGTCCGTATCTTCGCGATAGACATATTCTGCTTCAATGCGGAAGTATCCCCAGCGGTAACCGATGGCGCCGCTGAACATCATGGCGTTGTCATCTACGTCTAATTTTTTGTCTGTAGCAACGTTCTCATCTTTATCGCCGAGGCTGTGGTTGGTCACGCCGCCGCGTACTGCCAGATAAGGGCCGTCACAAGAGGCAGATGCCGCGTTTGCAAGGGATAAAGAAATTGCAAACACCGAAGCCGCCAATAAAAGTTTGTTGCTCATTTTTTAACTCCAAAAGTTAGATAAAAAACTCAAATTTTGTCCAAATATACACTAAGTTTTTCAATAAAGCAAGCATTATTTTGCAAAAATATATCTTTTTTTATATAGCATAAGGGGTTAACAGCTGATTAAAATTGTAAAAAAGATTTATTTTAGTCTAAAAGTTCGGAAAATTTTGTTATCGGGCGGAAAGGCATAAAAAAACGGCGGAGACATAAGTACTCCGCCGTTGTCAGGATTTCAGAGGATGCGGCCGGTAAACGGCGGCATCCTCCTTTTGTTCATATCGGTAAAATCTTTTATCGCCGGCCGGTTAAAGCGGGCGGGGTTAAACTTTTATTTATTTCGTAATAATGGTCTTAACCAAAAGGCCATCCTTAGTGTACACTTTCAGCGTGTTGCCGGAAGCCTGTCCCCAGCCGCCGCGTTCGGGAGTAACCTCTGCGGTTGAATCGCCGGTAAAGTTCTTAATACCTGCTAACAAAGCTCTTTGCTGAGACATGTCAACAACTTTAGAACCGCCGCCGATTTTTTCTCCGACGTAGCTCCAACCGGTACCGTCAATGGTGCAGGTTGAGGGGAAGTAAGTTCCGTCATCAAACTTGACAGCGCTGCGCAAACGATTGTCGTTGTAGCACTTGTCCCATCCGAAGAAAGAAGAAGTGTCATTCCAATCGTTGTCAAGCACAACCCATTTGCCGTTTTCGAAATTGATGACCCAGCAGTCACGGAAACGTCCGTCAGTGCCAAAGTCAGGATCGAAGACCAGAGTGTGTCCGGCTACGCCTTTCACGCGTCCCCAAGATTCGGGAACGTTCGGATTAACCGGCTGGGCAACTAACACGTTGGTGTAGCAGGTGGCAGTGAAATTCTTGGAAGCAACACTGTAACCCAAAACGCCGGTATGTGCATGGATATCGTAAGTGATACCGTCCACAACCTTAGTCTGGTTTGCATTGCTCAAGTTGTCGCTGCTGTGTGCCACGTTTCCGATTTCTACAAAGTCGAAGTTAAACTTGATTTCGACGCCGTCTTCAACTTCGCTGTATACGGCCTTTTCAGAAACGGCGGTATAAGTATCGTTGAAAATGGTGTAGTTTTCGGTGTAAACCGTGTTTGTTGTCGTGACAGTAATGTTCTGGCCGCCGCTGCGGGTGGTTGAATTACTGCTGCCAGGGGTTAAACCTGTGTAGGGCGCATTTGCTTCGCTGGCGATTTGGTCCTTGGATGCCTGCGGATTGACAATATAGTTCAAGTCAACTGATTTCTTGGCATTTTCACGGCTGTTGTCGGAATAGATTTTGGTGTATTCCTGCCATGCATTCCAAGTGTTGCCTGACTTAAAGTCAATTCCGTGGTTTCCGTACTCAACACTCTTCAGTGTTTTCGCTGCTTTCATTTTGAGTTCTGCTTCGCCGATCAAAGTGGTTTTAACACCGTTGTAGCTTGCTTCGATAGTCGAATTAGAGCTGTAACGTTTGTAACCGTCCTGATCAGAAAGAGCTTCGCTCTTGATGTTCTTGTTTACAAAGCTCCAATCGCTGTGCTTCATGGCTTCTTCGTGACCGAATTCATCAATGTAAACAGCTTCTTCGCTCTCAAAACCAAATACATAAGTAACTTTGTTTGAACGAGTGGTATAGCTGGTGCTGTAACCTTCGATCTTGAAGCCCTTGTTATATCTGGTTTTGCCGTTGGAAGTTTTGCTTCCTGTGCTCGGAGAGCTTTCAGTGATGTTGAAGTCTGTGACTTCTTTCACTTGCTTAGCTGGAGCCTGTGCCTTGCGGCCAATGTTGACACCTATTTCCTTGCTGACACCTTTGCTGCCGTCTTTGTAAACGGGAATCTGGGTCATATAGGTATAAGTGCTGTCGCCGACCTCTCTCATTCCTTTGTCGGAATAGATATAATAAGAGATGTCTTTGTCATCGCCACCGGTTTGAGACTTTTTGAAGATAACCTTGCCGACGTAATTGTTTGCGTCAACAAAACGTCCGCTGATCGTGGAAGTGAACAGCTTGCGTTGATAGTTACCGTCGTTTGCCAAGTCACTGAAAATACCGCTGACTTCAGAGAACTGCCATTCGAATACATTGAAATCAACCTCCTGACCGAATTCGTCGGTGTAGATGATTTCCTGGCTGTGGCCTACAAAAACTTGATTTGACTTTTGCGTTTTGGTAACGGCTTCCTTGGTGTAGTTCGTAATGGTGTACGGACCGTCCGTGGTAACGTTGCCTTTGACATTGCTGCCGAAACTCGGGTCAAGTTTGCTGATGTTCAGATTGTCAACCACGATTTCTTGATCGATGGGAGAAGTTACATAGAAAGTAACATTGTGTCCTACCTGACCAATTTCTTTCTTGGTTCCGTCATCATAAATCGCATATTTATCACGATAAACGAAGATAGTCTGTGCATCAACTTTTTGGTAAGCTTTGGGGCCATATTCATAACGGATGGCACTGGGGTCAGTCGGGTCGCTTCCGCTCAGAGTTGCGCGAAGCAGCTGCTTCGGCTTAATCGGGGTAACGGTTTCAGCCAGCTTGAACTGATAATGAATCGTGTCACTATACATCTGGTTTTCCGTGTCGCCCTCGTTTTTGCTGCTCTTTGCAAATTTAACCCAGTTCAGAGTCCATGCCGGAATCTTCACTTCGTCTGACAAGCCGTCTTCGTCGGTGTACAGCACGCTTTCAGGTACATAGGCCTGTAAAGCATTGTTGAAGCCGACATATTCAAAGGTGTTTGAATATTGGCAAGCCTGCCAGGTGAAAGTTCCGACTTCGGTTTTTTCTTTCTTCACCAGTTTTTTCACCGCTTCGTTGCTCTTGCGGGCGTAGTCGCGGTTTTTAACGGCAATCGGGTCTTCAACGGTCACGCGGTAGTTCGGGTCAAAGGTCAGGTTGAAGATGGTGTCTTTCGAACCATCGTTATATCTGTTTTCCTTATCAAACTCAATAACCACTTTGTCGCCGTCAATTTTCGGACGTTCGTTGATGATGTCAATGCCGGCTTTCTTTTGGCCGTCTTTCAGCTTAATCAACTCGGCTTCGCCTTTGTATTCGGCGCTGCGTTTGTTAAAGGTGGCTGAAATGGTTGACGTCAGCAATTTGCGTTCTTTGCCGTCCTGCGGTTCCATGTCTGTCAGTTTGGTGCCAAGGTCCACAAAGTCCCATGTGCGGAATTCAAATTGGTGTTCAATGCCGAGCGAGTCAACGCAGGTTGCTTCTTCGGATTTGCCATCGAAAATGAATTGCGCCTTGTTGGTTTTGGTGGTTATTTTTTGGCCGTACTTCTGAACGAAGACGTTTTTACCTCTTTCTTCCTTATCTCCGTATGCGATTTTGCTGTATTTTTCAGCTTCCAGGTTTTTGATTTCAAAATCAGAAACGTTAACCGGAGTCTGAATTGCCGGGGTGTCAACGCGGCAATAAAGCAATACTTCAGGGCGGTAAGAAAGTTTGGTTTCGCCGGTGGAGAGGAGTTTTTCAAACTGAATCCAAGCCTTGGATACGGTAATCTTCTGGCTGGTTTCGGCTGAGATTGAATCCTTGACGAATTCAAAACCTTTCTCTTTGGCGGTGTAGGCAATCACTTCTTCGGGATCGTCAGGAATCGGCGGGTTAGTGCCTTCCTTGGCAATCCAGACTTTTTCGCCGTGCATGGTGAATTCGACCTTGCGGTTGTCGGTGCCTTTGGAATCGGTTCCGTAAGCAAGAGCATCGTTAAAGATAAAATCTATACGATACCACTTGTAGTCTGCGGAATCCTGCTCCAAATAAACAGGTTCCACTTTGACCAATTTGCGGTCGGTCCAGTGGTTTTTGCAGAGGTCTTCAAACGTTGCTCCCTGAATGGTGACAGACTCGTCTGAGCAAGTCTGTTCATCAATGGTTGAGAGCTTGAAGACTTCGCCGCCTTGTTCACCGTTAAAGGTGTAAGCGCGGACAACGCGGCCGTCTTCCAAAGTTTTTGATTCTTCTTTCCAGGTTTCAAAAACTTTGACCGAGCGGGCAAAACGGGTCTTTTTCAGTCCGTAGCCTTTAACCGTGTTGGTCACGGTGTAAGCAACGGAATCCTGTTTCACCGGAACATCTTCCTTATACAGGATGTCAACGATGAACTGGTGAACGGATTTGGCTGAAATCAGAGCCTCATAATTGCCCTGCGGGACAACAACCGAACGGGTTTTGATTTCGGCGTTGTCTGAAGTGTAGGTGTTAACTACATTTTCGGTGCAGTTGTTGCGCAACACTTCATCTACTGTCGGGTCGACCGGTCTAACGGGTTGGTCGCCTTCGATTTCACTGCCGGAGCAAGCTCCGAGAATCACGGTGCAGAGAGTCATCATGATGACTGCAACTGCGAGATTGATTAACTTTTTCATTTTTAAAAGGATTTTATTTGTTATTATTATTTGTTTTTAAAATGAAAAGACACTCGGCTTTGCGGGCCAAGAGTGCAGGGTTTCCGAATTTGCGGTTCAGAAACTATCGTGAGTCGGACCAGTAAATAAAATATAAGTTTTCACCCTTTTATTTTACCTTCCTAATTATATACAACATTGTACGATGACATAATGTATATTTTGTCGATTTTTAGTATATTACAGATTTGTGCAAATTACAATAAAAACTTGTGCGAAAAAGGCGATATTTATAATTTTAACGAAATTGTAACAATCGGATTTTGCGGAATTTATTCCGTTAATGTTTGACAAAATCAAGACAAATGTCTCAGGGAAAACGGGAGAGGCTGCGGCGGGAGGAGTGGATTATCCGGTATCGCCGCACCCGGCGAGTGAAGCATACCCGGCTGGTGAGTCAATGCCCGGCGGGGAGGGCAATAGACGGCAGATAAGATGGTACTCTGTGGCATAGATTATCCGGTCAAGCCGGATAATGACAGTTTTTATTTATGTTTTGAAGGAGCCCCGGTCAAGCCGGATAATGACGGGAACAGAGCAGGACGGGTGAATAATAGCAGGAAAGAAAGGGCAGATAATGACAGGGAGTGTGAAGAATGGCAACAAAGGGAAAAAATGACGGGGAAGATTTAAAAAGGAACGACGGGAGCCTAAGCCCCCGCCGTTGTATATCTCGAGATAGAATAATAACTTAAAAATTCCTGACTTAGAACAGGAAAGTCAGGGAAGCTTTGATGCCTGTTTCCTGAACTTTCACCGTAACATTTCCCGGTTTATCCACGTTATAAGCGCGGTAAGAACCGGAAATAGTCAGGTAAATCGGATTTTTAACGGTGTATGCTTTTTTAGCATGTTTTTGTCCGTCTTTTCCATACAAAGAAACAGTCGGTCTCTTTGTAGTGTGTCCGATTTTTATTTTCAGACCTCCATTTACGCCTACTGTAAAGGCGTTGGAATGTTGGTTATGGTTTCTTTGCTCGTCGTCGAACATAACGCCCGTATCGACTGTAAAATACTTATAACCAACGGTTGGGCCTGCAAAGAATTTGATAGCATCGCTACCGAATTCAAAGTTAGCACGAGCTTCCACGCCATATGTTGTGTAGCTTTGTCCGTCAACTTTTACCTGACCTGCATAAGCAGCGGCTTCGGGAGCGAATTGTCTTAATCCAAAAGCTCCCTGATATCCGATCTTCAAACCGGCTTCATAGCCGTGATTGAAGTTATAACCGCCTTCAGCACCAATTAAGATACCGGTACGGTTAGTTACTTCAATTTTATTTGAAGTTTTCTGGCCCTCAGATACCCATTTGAAGTCTTTATGGGTTTTATCTGAGATAGATGCTTGTATTGTTCTTAAATTAAGAACATTCAAGCTATCGAGTTCGCTCTGGGTTAATGACTGGGCGCTAGCATTGTTAACGCCGAAAACAAATGAGAAAACAGCTGCAATGGCAGCAATAACTACTGTATTGAATTTAGAAGTTGTCATAATTGTAAGTATTGTGTCCCGGCTTTTTAGGGGGCCGGGACGGGTTATTTAATTTGTTTATTTTTTTTGATTCTTAATTTGCTGACGGAATGCAATTGATTGTGAAAATATCAGTTACTTTGTCGTCAACGTTATAACAGGTCACGGTCAGAATCTTTTTACCGTTCACTGTTTTAAATTCAGCATTGTGCTGAACGATAGGGGTCGGCTTTGCGGTGTTGTCTTTGGTGAAGTTTTTGATTCCACCGGTAACAGCACGCTGGTCAGTCATATTGACTGCAAAGTTGATCCCTGTTTTGGTCTCAGCGGTGTACACCCAACCATTGCCGTCGATTGTAACCATTGCGGGGTAAACTGTACCGTTGCGATAAGCTCCGGAGGTCATACGATTGTCATCGTAGATCTGGTCAAAGCTCATGAACGCGTTGGTAACGGTTTTCCAGTTCTTGTCGATAACGCGGATTTGGCCTTTAGTTGTCCGAAGAGTCAGACAAGTGTGCCAGTAGTCGTTGTTACCGATAGTTTCCACAATACGAGTTACACCAACAACGCCGGTGATTTCTCCCCATTCGCTGGGAATAGTTTCATTGTCGGGTGTCGGGTTTTCAGGTTCCGGGTCAGGAGTAGGATCTGGATCAGGGTCCGGGGTCGGGTCAACCGGTTCTTGTTTTACTTCACGGAGAATGTTCACAATGCCAGAAGCGTGGAAGAGCTGCTGGTTGAAAGTGATTTCTGCCTTAACGGTATTTTTCTCGGTTGAGATGTTACCGTTTGCAGTCGTATTCTGAGCGTGAACGCCTTGTGCGATAGACTCGCTCGGGCTCAAGAACTGGAAGTCCTTGCCATTAATCTTGATATAAGATTCGTGATGGAAAGAACTTAAGATTTCGTCGAAATCTGTGAATTTGAAGTTAGTTTTTGACGAAATTTTGCGGCGGTACACGATACCGTGTTCCATACCGTTTGTTTCGTTCGTATTCTTAACTTCAGTAAATTCAGTCATGCTCGGATTTGCATCCTGAACAAGGCTGACAAACTTTGACGGACCTTCGGTAGAGACGTTCTTAGACCATTCTTTCGGGAATTCCCAACCAAAAGGCATAGAAACCCAGAAAGTTAACTGTTCTTTTTCACCGTTATTCCATGTGCAATTCAAAGTCATGTAAGACTTCTTCTCGTCCATGTCAAACCAACGATTTACATATTCAGCGTCTTCGATTGTTTCTTTTCCCGGTTCTTCCGGCTCCTCACTTTCCTGTTTGAACAAGAAAGTTCCGGCAACTGTGAAGTCTTTCACGATGTTTTTCTTTCCACGGATTGAATATTCCGTGTAGTATGCCTTGTGGGGCATATAGAAAGAATCGCGTTCAATCTTATTGGCTTCGTCGGTCATTTCGATGAACTTCACAATTGTTTGCTCCGGCATTGCTTTTACAGAGTCAATGCTGACGTAAGCAAGCTGAGATTTTTCGCCTGCGATGAATACATGGCCGTTTAACCAGCGCGTGTTCATCTCAATTGAAGTCTCGGCAAACTTTTCAGTGATAACTCTGTCGTGGCTGAAAACGAGAGTATCGCGGAGCGACTTCTCATCAACAATGTCTTCAACTTCTTCGCCAAGAGTTACCTCTGCGGCGTTGAAAGTCTTAGATGCACGGAGTACTTCTTCAACTGTCCAGTTGATTGTAGCAGGCAGCTTAATCTCGAAAGATTTCTGCTGGCCTAGGTCTGTGTACTTAGTAACCGAAGTTGCTTCGTCCACAAAACTGTTTTCCTTTTCAGCCCAGTCGTGGTTGATATAAGTATCGTCCACTTTTGTGCTTACTTCGGGTTTGATGGGTGTCTCACGCTCATTCAAATCCATATCAGAACCTGAACAAGAAACAAAAGATACACTCAGGGCGGCGCAGAGAACCATCATGATGGCTGCAGCTGCAAAGTTTTTTAAATTTTTCATACTTGGATATTTTTTTTTATTTTTTTTACTTTGTTAATTTCCGCAAATTTGCTGTAAGCGGGTGAAAAATTCGGCTCTGGGCAGTCGTAACTGAGAACCAAGATATTTTTTTCCAGTACATTGAGAATTTTTAAGAATCAGCAAAACATTGAATTAAAAACCCTTTTACAGCTTTCAATTATGTTTGTTTTTTCATTCTCGGAGAATAATTTTCAATGTAATAGAATATAATGCTTATTTTGTCAATTATCACTATATCACAAAATTGCTTAACAAACAATAAAATTCGTGCAAAAAACTTTGAAAATAAGCCATAAGCGCTTGAAAATAAGCAGGATAAAGGAGTCTGCTCGGGTGAGCAGCGTGAACGTTGTTCAAGGCCTTGGAATCTCTGAAAGTGGCGGCTGAATCAGGTTTTTGCGCCGGGAGGCCGAGGAAAAAATAAAAATTTGTCAAAAAGATGACAAAATAAGTTGAATCCGTGATGAAACGGAATTATAGTGGCGGCAAGTGATAAAATTTGTTACGGCGGAACGGAAAAATGCAGAAATTACGTAAACTCAGAAGCCCTTGTTTGAAACGGGCGGTCATCGGTTTGGGGCTGGTTGCGGCCTTTGGTGCGGGCTATCGGTTCAACGAGGCCAAATGGCAGCAGCTGACCCGGCGGCAGATTAAGGAAAATCCCCAAAATTTGACTCAAAAGCCTTTCCGAATGGATGAATATACGCCGGAGGGCGTAAAAACAGCCGATTTGGCGGCGATTGACGCTTTGCCGTTTAAAAATCCCGACTCGGCAAAATTTGCAGCTTATCGTTTGGACAGCCTGACGGCGGATACGGTGCGGGCAGCAGGGGAACGCTGGCTGGCGCAAAGGCAAAATAAGGCGAAACTTCCCGGCTTTCGGCAAATTGAGTGCCGCAAGAATGAGTTGGCGGCCGGACAGGATACGGTTTACAGCGAGGCTTTTTTGAAAACCAACCGAGAATATTACGGTTGGCTTTGTTTGGAAATTTACAAATGCAGCCGTTACGGGGAAAACGGAGATTTATGGCGCAAAAGCGATGATGAACTGCGGCGCGAGGTTTTGTTTAAAAGCAGCCTGATTAAAACCAAAATGGGAGTTTTAAAGAAAATGCAGCGTCGGTCGGCTTATCCGACAAAGGAATTTGAAAAGGACTTCCGGCGGCTGCGGATGGCGGAATCGCTGCGGCAGGCACGTTTGCTGCGGGAGGAAACCAACCGGGCGGCGGCTTATTTGATGACGGCGCGGGAAGGCGAACGGCGGGCTGCTTTTGAAAAGCACAAAGATTCCCTGCGGACGGCTCTGTATGCCGGAGTTGAGGCGCGCCGGCGTGCGGCGGCCGACAGTATGATGTATCCGTTCAAGCATATGAAGCCGGGGTTCGGCCGGCAGGACTGAGCGTTTTATTTTGCCGTTCGGCTTTTTGCAATGGCGGTTTCCATTTACAGTTATTACCCGATTTGCTTTCCTTACTGTCATTACCCGACTTGATCGGGTAATCCGGATTGAAGCTGCCCCGGTCAAGCCGCACCCGGCGGGTGAGGCAATAGATGACAGAGAGAAAGGCGCCGGGAGATGCCCCGGTCAAGCCGGAGCATGACAACAAAAAAAAGCCGTGGCATGACAGCAGCAAAAAAGACACTTGCAGGGACAGCAATGAAAAAATATCTGTCGTGATGATTTGAGAGAAGACAGGCAATGACGGAATTTTAAATTTGTGGGTAGAATCGGGGGGTTAGCATTTTTTGCTTGAAGAATCACGCAATCTGTTATAAATTCGCGGCAGTTTCAGTGGGTGAGCCGTAACGGCTTCTGTCCCTTGCTGTCCGCTGATTTTGCGGTGTCTGTCTTTTCCGAATCGTGGAAAAGTCAGGCGCTCCTTAAAAAGCTTTGGTCAGGTTGACAGAATATCTTTCCGGCGAATCCGTGTTTTTAACTTTAACAGCTATAGGAGCTTAAACAAACCATGAGTAAATGGGTATATACATTTGGTAACGGCAAAGCGGAAGGCGATGCCAGCATGAGAAATCTCCTCGGCGGTAAAGGTGCTAACCTGGCAGAAATGAATGTCGTCGGTTTGCCCGTTCCTCCGGGATTTACGGTTACAACTGAAGTTTGTACATATTATTACAACAACGACCACACCTATCCGGCTGACCTGAAAGATCAGGTAAAAGCCGCTGTGGCCGAAGTTGAAAAAGTCATGGGCAAAAAATTTGCCGATGCCAACAACCCATTGCTGTTCTCGGTTCGTTCGGGAGCCCGCGTTTCCATGCCGGGTATGATGGATACCGTTTTGAACCTCGGTTTGAATGACGAAACCGTTAAGGCTTTGGCCAAAGCTTCCGGCAGCGAACGTTTCGCTTACGACTCTTACCGTCGTTTCCTGCAGATGTTCTCCGACGTTGTTCTGGGCGCTGATCTGGACCTCTATGAAGAAGCTCTGGAAAATATGAAAAAATCTAAAGGTTACAAGTCTGATACCGATTTGACGGCCGAAGATTTGAAAGAACTGGTTAAAGAATATAAAGAAATCGGCCAGAAACTGGGCAAAGTTGTTCCGCAGGATCCTTGGGATCAGCTGTGGGCCGGTATCGGTGCCGTATTCGGTTCCTGGATGGCTGCCCGCGCAATTACCTATCGTAAACTGAACAATATTCCGGGCGACTGGGGTACTGCCGTTAACGTTCAGACCATGGTCTTCGGCAATGCCGGCGATGACTGCGCTACCGGCGTTTGCTTCTCCCGCGACCCGGCTACCGGTGAAAACGTTTATTACGGCGAATATCTGGTTAACGCTCAGGGTGAAGACGTTGTGGCCGGTATTCGTACGCCGCAGCCGATGGCTTCCAAAGGCGACGGCACTTCTCTGGAAGAAAAATGGCCGCACCTGTATCAGGAATTGGTTGATGTCCGCAATAAGCTGGAAGATCACTACAAAGATATGCAGGATATGGAATTCACGATTGAACACGGCAAACTGTGGATGTTGCAATGCCGCAACGGTAAACGTACCGCTGCCGCAGCCGTTCGCATGGCCGTTGAAATGGTTGAAGAAGGCCTGCTGAATAAAGAAGAGGCTATCATGCGCGTCGGTGCCGACCAGTTAGACCAGCTGCTGCACCCGATGCTTGATCCGAAAGCCGAGAAAAAAGTTATTGCCACCGGTTTGCCGGCTTCTCCGGGAGCTGCCGTCGGCCGTGCCGTCTTTAATGCTGAAGATGCCGAAGCCTGGGCTGCCAAAGGCGAAAAAGTTATTCTTATCCGTAACGAAACTTCTCCGGAAGACATCGGCGGTATGCATGCTTCCCAGGGTGTTATTACGGCCCGCGGCGGTATGACTTCTCACGCTGCCGTTGTTGCCCGCGGTATGGGTACTCCTTGCGTTTCCGGTTCAACGGATATTACCATTGATTATGCCAAGAAGACCATGGCTACCAAGTCCGGCGTTGTTGTCAAAGAAGGCGACTGGGTTTCTCTGGACGGTGCCAAAGGCCAGATTATCGAAGGTAAAATTCCGACGGTTAAGGCTGATACCAACTCCGGCAACTTCGGTAAGCTGATGAGCTGGGTTGATGAAATCCGCACCATGAGCGTTCGTGCCAATGCCGAAACGCCGAAAGATGCGCAGACTGCCCGTGACTTCGGTGCCGAAGGTATCGGTTTGGCTCGTACCGAACACATGTTCTTTGACGCAGACCGTATTCCGGATATGCGCGCGATGATTTTGTCCGAGAACGAAGAAGGCCGCCGTGCCGCTTTGGCTAAGCTGCTGCCTTACCAGAAACAGGACTTCAAAGATCTGTTCAAAATTATGGACGGACTGCCGGTAACCGTTCGTTTGCTGGACCCGCCGCTCCATGAGTTCCTGCCGCATACCGATGCCGAAATGAAAGAACTGGCTGACAAGATGGGTATGACTCTGGAACAGGTTAAAAACCGCGCCAATGCTTTGCATGAAGCTAACCCGATGCTGGGTCACCGCGGCTGCCGTCTGGCCGTTACCTATCCGGAAATTGCCGAAATGCAGACCCGCGCTATTCTGGAGGCTGCTCTGGAATGCCAGGATGCCGGCATTAAAGTTACTCCGGAAATCGAAGTTCCGTTAATCGGTTCCAAGAAAGAACTGGATATCGTTAAAGCCGTTATCGATGCGACCGCCGAAAAAGTCTTCGCTGAAAAAGGCAAGAAGATTGACTACCTGGTCGGCACGATGATTGAATTGCCGAGAGCTGCACTGATGGCTGAAGAAATTGCCCAGTCTGCCGCGTTCTTCGGTTTCGGTACCAACGACCTGACCCAGACCACTTTGGGTATGAGCCGTGACGATACCGGTGCTATTCTTGACGAATACAGAGCCAAAGGCGTTTATGTTGCTGATCCGTTTGCTTCCATCGATGTTGACGGCGTTGGCAAACTGGTTCGCCGTGCTGCCGTTGAAGGCCGCGCAACCAATCCGGATCTGCATCTGGGTGTCTGCGGTGAACACGGCGGTGATCCGAAGTCCATTGAGTTCTTCAATGCCGTCGGTTTGGACTATGTTTCCTGCTCGCCTTATCGTGTTCCGGTTGCCCGTTTGGCTGCTGCTCAGGCTGCGGTTAAACAGAAGGGACAGAAAAAGGCTGTTGAAAACGCCAGCCATAACAGTGCCTGCTGCTGCAAAGCCTGCTAAGCACCGTTAACTCGTTTTGAGCTGAAAAGGGGAAAATCGTTATGCGATTTTCTCCTTTTTCAGTTTAAATCGGGTTGTTTTTGAAAATTGACAAAATCTGTCACGGGTGTTAAAAGGGGGAATATTTTTACTATTATAAACCTTTAAATTATTAATTTTATGGATATCAGAGATTGGAAAAAGCAATACGGCGGTTATCTGGCGGCGGTAAACAGTTTGAAACAGGATGCCGCTCTGCAGACGGATGCCGTCAAGAAGAAAGCTTTGCAAAAGAACAAAAGCCGTTTAAACTGCGGTTTGCGGAAATTGTCCGCTTATATTCCGGGAAAGTATGATGTCTCGCTGCCTTGTTTAAGTGCGCTGCTGGAGTTGTTCGGGGAGTATCCCTTTCTGTGCAGCGGGTGTGAAAAAGAATTGCTGCGTCTGTTCGGCAAAGTTTCTTTGCACGGGGACATGAATATTCGCGGCAAGGCAGCCGCCGTTGCCGGTATTTTGGATTGCGAGAGCGTTTTTCGCTATGTATATCGGGAAGCGGGAGAAAAAGACGCGTGTTTTTTTGTTTCATGGCTTGTCGCACTGGCAGACGAAAAGGCTGAGATCAGGACGGTGAAAGAACATTTGTCCGCTGTGGTGCAGACATCTCGGAACAGTTATGACAAGACGCCGGAGCGTGAACATTTGCTTGATTTGTTAAAATCCTAAATTTTATTTTTATGAATATCAGACAATTTGAAAGCCAATATGCGGCACTAAAGGTTTTAAGCGTTAATCGCAAAATGAAAAATGACGATATGTTTCTGACTTTTAAAAAGCGTCAGAATATCGTAACGGAAAACAGTCCGGCTTCGTGGGCGGAAATTGTTCATTTTCTGAAGCAGGATTTGTTAAATGCCTTCGTCGGGGATTTTCTGGAAGATGCCCGCAATTACAACGATTATGAGCTGGAAAAACTGTTTGTGCTGCTGGAACATAATCAGGAATTGTTCAGAATTAAGGAGCTGGCCCGTGATTTTCTGGTTTTGGCAAAGGAATTGACCGAACGGGAAGACAGCGGCTGGAATACCCAGATTGAAGCGGCATTGTATTCGCCGAACATGAGCAAACAGTTGGAAAGCGGCCTGCTCTGTTTGAAATTTCCTTTTGCCGACTTAATGGCGGCAAAAGTGAAATATGCCTTGGCTTCACCGGCTTGCGGCGCTAATTACCGACTGTTTATCGACTGGCTGCCGGCGTTTGAAAAATCGCAGCCGTTGGCGATTACCAAAGTTCATCAGGAGCTGGCGAATGTGCAGCTTCAGGCAGACCGCCTTTGTGCGGAAGCCAAGAAACTTTATGCAATGTATCATATTCTGATTTGATGAAAAGGCACGAAAAGACCGGCAGCGATGATGCTTGCCGGTTTTATTTGTTTAAATTTGTCAAACAATGGTGCGGAAAACATTGACATTGTTGGTTTATGCGGTTATAAATCGATTAAATTTGTATAATTAACTTGAATTATTAACCTCTAAAAAAACAGTATTTATGACACAGACAGAAAAATTCCTGACGGGAGCAAGATGTTCTCAGGGAAGTTCGGATCTCGCGGTTTTTGAAAGTTGCAGCATGTGGCCCAAAATCCGCCAAAGCAAAATTATTCCGGTCGGTTTTTATTTCGTTGCCGGTATTCTTGCGGGAAGACTTAAGCAAAAAGCTGATTTGGTGCCGGGAATTTTTATACAGGGCTATCGTCCTCATTCGTCAAACGGTTTGTTCAGCAGTGAAAAGCGCGGTTACGGTGCTTTGCTGGTGAAACCGGAAAGCGACGTGAAAACGGCGCCGGACGACCTTGTCCTGTGTGAAGCGAATGTTTATCAGATGAAAGAAGACGACCGCTTTGAGCTGGTTCTGATGAATTCGGAATGGCGTCATCCTGAAGCCGTTAAGCAATTTATGGTGCGTTTGCGGCAGGAACACCGGCTGGAAGAAATCAGCGACGTGAAGAAATGTGTTTATCACTGTGACAAGTCCCGCGGATATTTTCTTGCCGGGCGTGATTATGAAGTCTGGTCTCAGCTGGTCGGCCTGGTGGAAAATACGCAGGGACTGTCCAAAAAAGTTTTGGTGGTCGATTATAACTGCGGCATTCCCTGCGTGGTCGATTTCAAAGAGGAAAACTTTGAATTGGTTGATTGAGATTTTCATCCTTATGCAAAAGAGCCATAACAGTGGCTCTTTTGTTTTTTTAGATTCTTTTGATTGTCGGAAATCTCCGGGTTTTGATAATTTTTTTAACTTCAAAGTCTTTTTGTTATTGAAAATTAAATTTTTGTTGTTAAGTTAGAACTGTATTAGTTGTTTAGCAATTAAATAAGTAACCCATATGGAGAATAATAAAATGAAAAAACTTTTAAGTTTATTCGCTGCAATCGTTGTTTTATCCGGCTGTTCCTCTTTGGGCGGCATGTTCGGCGGCGCTGAATGCGATTCAAAACTGGCTCGTGACTTCATGGCTAATGCCGAAGACAGAGTATTCTTTGCTTTCGACAGCTCTGCGATTACCGACAACTCTGCCGAAATTCTGCAGACCCAGGTTAAATGGCTGAAAAAACACAACGAAGTTAACGTAATCGTTCAAGGCTACTGCGATGAAAGAGGTACCAGAGAGTACAACTTAGCTTTGGGTGAACGCCGCGCTAACGCTGTTAAACAGTACCTGATTTCTCAGGGTATCGCTGCTGACAGAATCTCTACCATTTCTTATGGTAAAGAACGTCCGGCCGTTCTGGGCAACAATGAAGCTGCCTGGGCTCAAAACCGTCGTGCTGTAACCGTTGTTAAAGCTGGTAACTAATACCTCCTTTAGAAGTACAGGTTTTAAGGCGCATTCCGAAAGGGGTGCGCTTTTTTTAGGGCTTTGGGATACATGATGTTTAAGGCTTGAGCTTATCTTGTTTTGGTATTACATTACAAAACAATGATGTTTTAATTTTTGTAAGGGTGTTCTCGATGAATAAATTAAAATTCTCCGGATTGATTTTAAGTTTATGGCTTGCGGCGCCGCAAGTGCAGGCGGCCGGCGGTTATGCTTACCAGACAGATGTTGACAACCTGCGCGAAGATCTGGAGGTGTTGCAGCGCCAGATGTATCGCGAACAGAGCAATGTTCCGGCCGGAAAATCGTCGGATATTCTGGTTCGTATGAGCGATTTTGAGGAGCAGATGCGCAATATGAACGGCAAAATCGAAGAACTGGAATATAAAATTAAAACGCTGAATGACCGTCTGGACATGGTTAACAAGGATGTTGACGTTCGGATAAAGATGATTGAAGGAAAGCCTATCAATGGCGGAGCGGGTACAAAAGCCAAAACGGCCAAGTTTGATGCTCCGAAAGCCGAAAATGCGCCGAAATCTTTGGTCGGTGATTCAATTAAAGGCGGTGATCTGGCACCGGTTGAAGGACAGGACGTCAATAAAATTTATCAGGAAGGCCTGGAGGCTTTTAATGCCGGAAATACCGCCAAAGCCGAGCAGAATTTTAATTTGATTCTTGACCGTTTCTCCACAGATAAATTGGCGGCAAATGCCCAATATTGGTTGGGCGAGGTTTATTACAGCCAGAAAAATTATGCCAAAGCGGCAGTTGCTTTCGGTAAAGGCTATGAAAAGTACAAAGACGGAGCCAAAGGGGCGGAAAGCCTTTATAAGCTCGGCATGTCCATGAACCAGCTGAATAAGAAAACCGAAGCCTGCACGGCTTTAACCAATGTTGCCGAGGAGTTTCCCAAGGCTGACAAATCTTTATTGGCGAAGGCCAAGGCTGAGGCTGACAAACTCAAATGCAAATAAAAGTCAGTTTAGCTGGCAACTAGAGCAATTTTACACGGTTTCGAAAAATTCATGTACTTCTGTGTACACTAAAATTTTTTTCACCGTTAGAAATTACTCTGGTTGCACACGCTATCCAAACTTTTTTAGTTTTAATTATAATGACAAATTTAAAAGATATTATCAATTTATCAGAAATAACCGGAGATGTGGTTGCGGTCGGAGTATCCGGCGGAGCTGATTCTCTGGCTTTATTGTTGTTGATGGATGAGCTGTTGCGGCCTTTGGGACGCCGAGTTGCGGCTTTAACGGTGGATCACGGTCTGCGGAAGGAATCCCGGGCGGAAGCGGAATATGTTGCCGGGGTGGCCGCTGCGCGGGGAATAGAACATCATATTTTGACTTGGCAAGGCGACAAGCCCCGTTCGGGGGTGGAAGAAGCGGCGCGAACCGCCAGGTATGCGCTTTTATGCTCTTGGTGCCATGAGCACGGAGTGGAGACTTTGTGTATGGCGCATCATCAGCAGGACCAGGCCGAGACTTTTCTTATTCGTTTGCAGCGCGGCAGCGGCCTGACCGGTTTGTGCGGTATGGCTGCGGTGAGCAGATTGAACGGGCTGAAGATTGTTCGCCCTTTGTTGGAGGTTCCGGCTGAGAGATTAAAGCAATATCTTCACATGCAGAAAGTTCAATGGGTGGATGACCCCAGCAATCAGAGCGATGATTTTCTGCGCTGTCGGGTACGCAAACTTTTGCCGTTGATGGAAGAAATGGCCGGAATTACGACCGGGCGGATTGCGGGAACCATGCGGGTGTTGTCGCGCAGCCGGGATTATATCTGCCGGCAGACGGAAATATTCATTCAGAACAATGTTCTTTATTGGGAAGGTGCCGGTGTCAGTCTGGGATTGCGCGGGCTGCGGGAGGAACACGAGGAAATTGTCTATCAGGTGCTGCGGCAGCTGATTAAGGAAATCGGGCAGAGACCTTATACGCCGCGGGCGGAAGATGTGGAGCGCCTGATGAGGCGACTCTTGTCTCCTGCAGTTGGAGAGGCTTTTCGCGGAGCAACGTTGGGAAACTGTGAGATTTTTACTTCTAAAGGCAAAGTCTGGATTATTCCGGAGCTGAAACTGAAAAGACGGATGCCCCGAAATGTCTGGGCCGATTTTATCCGTATTTTTCCGGAATATGCCCGGCAGGAATTGCCTTACAAACTACGGGTCGCTTTGGTGAAAAACAAAATGCCTATTGAGTTTTAGCCTGCTTCACCCTATATATAATTAAGTTACATTTCTAATTTAAGGAATCACAAATGAGTTCAGGAAGAAATATTATTGTCTGGCTGGTGGCTATTTTGCTGCTTTCCTCACTGATGAATCATTTCAGCGAAACCGCCAAAAAGGCCAATTATGCCGATTTGGCTTTTTCCGAGTTTATGAATGAAGCGGAAAACAAGCGTATTTCCGAGGTGACGATTGCCGGTGCCAATATTGAAGGCAAGCTGACGGACGGACGGAATTTTTACACTTATGCGCCTTATGATCCGACGATGGTGGAAACGCTGCGCAAAAACGGCGTGAAGGTTGAGGCTCAGCCGGAAGACACTTCGTCCAACACTTTCTGGGGAATTGTGATTTCCTGGTTTCCGATGATTTTGCTTATCGGCGTCTGGGTTTATTTTATGCGGCAGGCCAGTTCCGGCAACAATAAGGCGATGAGTTTCGGCAAATCGCGGGCACGGCTGATTGAGAATAATAAAAAAGTGACTTTTGCCGATGTGGCCGGCTGTGACGAATCAAAACAGGAACTGGAAGAGATAATCGACTTTTTAAAAGATCCCAGCAAATTTCAGCGGCTGGGCGGACGTATTCCGAAGGGCGTGCTGATGGTCGGCCCTCCGGGTACGGGTAAAACCCTGCTGGCCAAAGCGGTGGCCGGTGAGGCTAACGTTCCGTTTTTTTCTATTTCCGGTTCTGATTTTGTTGAGATGTTTGTCGGCGTCGGTGCTTCTCGGGTGCGGGATATGTTTGCCCAAGCCAAAAAAAATGCGCCCTGTCTGCTGTTTATCGATGAAATTGACGCGGTCGGCCGCCATCGCGGTGCCGGTTTGGGCGGCGGCAATGACGAGCGCGAACAGACGCTGAACCAGTTGCTGGTGGAGATGGACGGCTTTGACGATAATCAGAGCGTAATTTTGATTGCGGCGACCAACCGTCCCGATGTTTTGGATCCGGCTTTGCTGCGTCCGGGGCGTTTTGACCGTCAGGTGACGGTTTCCAATCCGGATATTAAGGGACGGGAAGAAATTTTGAAGGTTCACGTCAAAAAAGTTCCTCTGGCAAAAGACGTTAATCTGACCACGGTGGCCCGCGGCACGCCCGGTTTCTCGGGGGCCGATTTGGCCAATTTGGTTAATGAAGCCGCTTTGCTGGCTGCCCGTAAGAACAAACGCAAGGTAACGCTGAAAGATTTTGACGAAGCAAAAGACAAAGTTTTGATGGGTGCTGAGCGCAAGTCGATGGCAATGGATGACCGGGAAAAGATGAATACCGCTTACCATGAAGCCGGTCACGCCATTTGCAGTTTATATACCGAGGGTTCCGACCCTATTCACAAAGCGACGATTATTCCGCGCGGCCGGGCTTTGGGTATGGTTCAGCAGCTGCCGGAGAAAGACCGTTACTCCATTACCCGCCAGCAGATGATGTCTCGTCTGATTGTGGCAATGGGCGGCCGTGTGGCCGAAGAAATGAAGTTTGGTTATGATGCCGTTACTTCCGGAGCTTCCGGCGATATTCAGATGGCAACCAATCTGGCACGTTCAATGGTTACCGAATGGGGGATGAGCGATGCGCTCGGTCCGGTGTTATATGCCGAAAATTCCGGCGAGGTCTTTTTAGGCAAATCCGTTACCCAGAACCAGAATATGAGCGAAGAAACCGCCCGCCTGGTTGATGCGGAGATTAAGCGTCTGGTTACCGAAGGTTATGAAGGCGCCAAAAAACTCCTTAAAGAAAAAGAAAAGGAGTGGACCATGCTGGCCGAAGCCCTCATTGAATATGAAACCCTGACCGGCGATGAAATAAAGCAGGTTATTGCAGGGGAGAAGATTGACAAGTCTGCCGAGTGTCCGGTGGAGGAGGGGAAGAGGACGCAGTCTTCCATTCCCGAAATCTAGACTATTCTATGAGTAGCTGATACGAAATTGTCGGGGAGAAAAAATACTCACGTACTTATTTGTACGCGGCGTTTTTTTCTCCCTAAATTTCTATTATTTCCCTCATATAATAGCCTAAATCAGCGGTTTTGAACGTCGCTTAAAATTACTTCGCTATGTCTCACAAAGCTCGCTATGACATTATTTTTTTAGATGCCTGATACACGTGTTCCTTGCGTAGGCATGACAGTTATTTTTGCCATTACAGGGAACATCGTGACGAAACACCGCTTTGATAAAATCTCTTTACCGCAAACCTTGTGATGATATGTGTTAATTATCCCCGCTGTGAGTACGCTTATTCCACCAGTTCTATTTTGATGAGTTTGTTATAAAAAGCCAGCAGTTTGCAAAAAAGCCAAATTTCTTTAGCTTTATATTCGGACGGACTCCCACATTGGTGGGATTCTTGTAGCAGAGTTTCTAGCTCTTGAGATGAGGATAAAAGAATCGTTGCTGATTGTTAATCTGTAACATTCGGTCACATCTGTTGAAGTTGATATCTGCCGATTAGGGCTTGTACTTTTCGACTCGGCGACTATGATGATTTTTATGTTTTATCAGGTTGAGGAGTTTGACATGGGAAATAAATTATTTGGTACGGATGGTGTGCGCGGTGTGGCTAATGTTTATCCGATGACGGCGGAATTTGCACTGAAACTCGGTATGGCCGCAGGGCAGTTGATTTGCCGCAAAACACGGCGGGCTGCCGTTGCCAGGGATACGCGGATTTCCGGTGAAATGCTTGAGGCCGCATTGACGGCCGGGTTTAATGCCGCCGGTGTTACGGTACTGAAACTCGGTGTTGTTCCGACGCCGGCGGCGACCATGCTGACGCCGTCGCTGGGTGTTGACATGACGGTGATGATTACCGCTTCCCATAACCCTTATCAGGACAACGGAATTAAACTGATTAATGCCGATGGGGATAAGTTTTCCGATGCGGAAACGACCCGGATTGAAGCGGCGATTGCGGCCGACGATTTTAAACTTAATCCTGATGAAATCGGCGTTTCAGAGGCGGTTCCCGATGCTGCGGCCGGGTATGTTGACAAGGCATTAAAGGCCGCAAACGGCGAAACGCCGCTTAAAGGGCTGCGGGTTGTTTTGGACTGTGCCAACGGCGTCTTTTCAAAAATTCTGCCGGAAGTGTTTAAGTCTCTGGGAGCGGGGATTATTGTTATCGGCAATGAACCGAACGGCAAAAACATTAACTTGAACTGTGGTTCCCAGCATACGGAAAAGATGATTGAGACGGTTAAAAATGCACATGCTCAGCTGGGTATAGCGGTTGACGGCGACGGTGACCGGATTATCGTTTGTGATGAACAGGGCAACCGTTTGGACGGTGACCAGATTATTGCTTTTCTGGGAAAATGTTTGAAAGAGGAAGGAAAACTTCGCGGTAATACCGTGGTAGCGACAATTGTGTCCAACCCGGCCTTAGACAGATTTTTGAACGGCTGCGGTATTCAATGTGTCCGTTCGGCTGTGGGCGAGCGCTATGTTATTGAGGAGATGAAAAAACACGGAGCCAATGTCGGCGGTGAGGAATCCGGACATATGGTTTTGTCTGATTACGGCAAAACCGGCGACGCCATGACGGCGGCACTGGTTTTGGCGCAGGGGCTGCTCAAGAGCGGCAAAAAAATGAGCGAACTGTTTCCTCTGTTTGAACCGATGCTGCGTCTTCGTGCCGACAGCAAATTTGCAACGAAAGAGGCGATGCTGGCAGCATTTGAGCTGCCGGAATTTCAGGCGGCCATTCACCAGGCGGAGCAGACGGTTGCCGGTAAAGGCAAGGTTTTGGTACGCAAATCGGGAACCGAGCCGAAAATTCAGGTCTGGGTTTGGAGCGATGACCGCAATCTGGCTGAAAAGGTGAATGACGAAGTTTCGTCCGTGTTGGAAAAAGCGGCCGGATTTGAAACGAAAAAGCTGGTATAACAGAGGGATAATCAGCATTTTAAACTTTTGTTTACTTTATTGGGATAAGGTAGAAACAATTGATGTATTCAAAACGGGAGGCTGCTATGCAAAAAAGTGCTCAGGAAAATTTGGACTGGTATAAAAACAAAGCCGTCAATTCTTTCGGTTCTTCGCATGTCCGCAAAGGAAACCTGGCTTTGCTGGCAACTTCTCAATTTCGTAACGGTGAGTTGGTGCAGACAGCGCGTGCCCGTTGTATTTGGCCTAATCCTTATAAAAATGATTCCAATATTCTGAGCCGTCGGGTTTGGGGAAAGGAAGCCTGAATGCTGAAAGGCCTGCAAGCTCTTCTGGCGTCCGGCCTGTTGCTGGATCCGATGGTTCTGTTGGGAATTGTGACCGGAAGCGCTTTCTATTTCGGTCTGAACAGCGAACAGATTACCGCAATTTATTTTGATTATCGCTTTTACGGTCTGGCGGCGGTTGTCAGCGTGTTGTATAACTTTGTCTGGCGGCCGGCTTATCTGCGAGGCGGCGTTTCGATTGATTATCAGGCGACGTCGGTTAATTCCGTTTTCTCTTTTCTGAAAGTGGTTATCAGTTCGTTGCTGGTGATGTCTTTTATCAGTTTAATCAGTTTCGGCGGCGATGACGGTGAAGATTATCATTCGATTGATAATTTTGAAGCTCAGCTGAAACAGTGATTTTTGTTTGTTTATTTTATGTCTTTTATGCTTTACTTTACTTTGGGGGGTGTTATATTGAAAAAGCCACTTAGCTATAAGTGTATCTTCAGAGCTGCATATTTTGCAGCTTTTGTTTTATCAGGTATTGGGGAAATGAAATGATAAAATTAAACAAAGCAGTTATTCATCGTTTTGTTCAGATATTTTTATTCTTTTGTGGGATTGTTTTGGTGCACCTTTTGGCATTGGGGTTGACCTCAAGTTCGTGGGGTGATGTGCTGAGATCTATTTCTCAACAAGATATTGAACAAATGCTGGCAGATATTGAACGCTATTTCTTTTCAACATTACTGCATTTATACATTATCTCGTATCTGTTATTTGCTTGTTTGCCGGTTAAGATACGGTGCAGTCGATGGTGGTTGAGAGGAATTTATTTTGTTATTTTTTATTTTCTTAATATTTGTATTTATTTATGGATTTAATCAGTCAGGGCTCCCGTTTGGGAGCCCTTTTTTTAGGAGTTAAACGATGTATTCAAGTATTTTAAAAAACGGAACTAAATTACTGGTCAGAAAAGTAAAGCAATCGGCAATAAAATCATCAATGAGAACGGATAAAAATGTAGATGATTTTGCAGAAGATTGGTTAGATATTGGGAGTTTGAATAAAGGGGAAGATGATCGGTTGAAAGAGAGAGAAAGGCAACTACAATCAATTGGGAAAGATATAGAGGACTGGGATGATTATGATCTGGATAGAGTTATAAAAAGTAGAGAATATCAGTATAATAAATCTGTTCAAGAGAAAGTCCAGAAATATTTTGAAAAAAGATATCCTGGGAAACAAAGGTTAGATGCAACAGGGCGTCCAATTTAATAGAATTATAGATATAAAACACAGGGCTCCCGTTTGGGAGCCCTGTGTTTTATTCGTTTTTTGCGGAAAATGTCAGAGGCGTTAAATTGAAACGTCAACGTTATGGCCGTGGGTGGCGGAAAGAGAGACCATGCGCTCACTGCTTTCCATCAGAAGCTCGACAACCTGCTGCTGCATTTCCATCTGAGTTTTGATGACGGACATCTGCATTTGCTGCACGGAGAGTGCATATTGACTGAGGGCGCCTAATTCTGCCATGTTTTTTCTCCTTAATCAGGATTTCATCCTTTATATTTGTTTATTATAGCACAGAATCACTAACGGTTCATTAAAAAAATTGCTATATAATGCAAATAAAGCAAAAGAGGATGAAACGTGATTACCGATATCAGACAAGGACTGGAAATCTTAAAGAAACACATTAAGGTAGCGCCGGAAAAGCCCGGTGTGTACCGGATGATCGGTGCCGACGAAAAAGTGCTGTATGTCGGCAAAGCGAAAAACATCAAGAAAAGAATCGTTGCCTATTCGCATATTGACAAACTGCCCTATCGTTTGCAGAGGATGGTTTCGGAAATCAGGCGGATGGAGTTTATTATCGTTGAAAACGAGGCCAAGGCCCTGTTGATGGAAAATGAGCTGATTAAACGGCTGGAACCTCGTTATAATATCCTGCTGAAAGACGACAAGACGTTTCCGCATTTGGTGATAGACGTCGAATCCGAATTTCCGTCTCTGCGCAAATATCGCGGCAAGCGCAATGACAAGAGCAAATATTTCGGTCCTTTTGCCAGCGTGCTGGCGGTCAATAACGTGTTAGACACGGTGCAGAAGGCTTTTTTGCTGCGTTCCTGCCGCGACAACGTGTTTAAAAACCGCGAGCGCCCCTGTCTGATGTATCAGATTAAACGGTGTTCCGCACCGTGTGTGGGACGGATATCCAAGGAAGATTACCATAAACTGGTGCGGGAAGCGGTGGATTTTCTGGACGGGAAAAATACCAAAATTCAAGCCGAACTTTCGGAAAAGATGCAGGAGGCCAGTGACCGGCAGGATTATGAACAGGCTTTGGTTTTTCGTGACCGTATCCGCGCTTTGACGAATGTACAGACGGGGACGATGGTTGAATATGCCACTATCAGTTCATGCGATATTGTGGCGATTGCGCGCAAGAATGACGTGGTGTGCATTCAGGTCTTTTTTATCCGCTCGGGGCAGAACTGCGGCAATGTGCCTTATTTTCCCAAGCAGACGCAGGGAGCGGAAGACGGCGAAATTCTGGAAGCTTTTTTAGGCAGTTTTTACAGCGAGCATATTCCGCCGAAAGAGGTTATTGTTTCGCAGCCGTTGGAAAACGGCGAGTTTTTGGAAGAGGCGCTGGGAACGCATATCAATACTTATCAGAAAGGGGCAAAGGCCAAGCTGCTGAGCAATGTTTTAGACAATGCCTATGCCTCGATTGACCGGAAAATGGCAATGGAAGCCTCGGTTAAAAGCAATCTGGAAGAAATGCAGCGGGTGTTTGATTTGCCGCGGCTGCCGCAGCGGATTGAAATTTATGACAACTCGCATATTCAGGGCAGCTACGCTATCGGGGCGATGGTGGTTGCGACGCCGGAAGGGTTTGACAAGAAAAGCTATCGCACTTTTAACATCAAAAATTCGGAAATTACCAATGACGACTTTGCGATGATGAAGGAGGTTCTGACCCGTCGTTTCAACCGGATGGCACCGGAGAACCGTCCTGACGTTATTTTGCTGGACGGCGGTCTGGGGCAACTGCATGCGGTGCACGAAGCTTTAAAAGATTTTGATTTGACAGGGATTTCGATCATCGCTATTTCCAAGGGGCCGGAGCGCAATGCCGGCAAAGAATTTTATCATCAGCTGGGCAAAGAAAGTTTTGCCTTGCCTTTTCAGTCGCCGATAGCGTTTTATTTGCAGAATCTGCGTGACGAATCGCACCGTTTTGCTATCGGAACGCATCGGAAGAAACGGGCCAAGTCGATTACCAAATCGCGTTTGGACGAGGTGGAAGGAATCGGCGCCAAGCGGAAAAGAGATTTGCTGAATTATTTCGGTTCGGTGGAGGAAATTTCTCAGGCCGGTATCAAAGATATTGAAAAAGTCGGCGGTATCAGCAAAAAAACGGCGGAAAAGATATATAATTACTTCCATAAATGAAAATTCTGCCTTAGGATAATTCAAAAGTTTAATCATATTTAAAGAGGTTGGAAAGTGTACAGTCTGCCAAATTTACTTACCATTTCGCGTATTTTAGTGATTCCGGTAATCTTCCTGTCTATTTATATTCATACTGCCGTTTGGTCCATGCTGGCTGCGGTTCTGTTTATCGTTGCGTCAATTACCGATTATTTTGACGGTTATCTGGCGCGTTCCCGCAACGAGACTTCCGCATTCGGGCGGCTGCTGGATCCGATTGCCGACAAGTTGCTGGTGGCTTCGGCTTTGATTGTTATTCTGGCGGACAATATGGTTCATCCGGTGAACTTTATTCCGGTCATCATCATTCTTTGCCGCGAAATTCTGGTTTCCGGTCTGCGCGAGTTTTTGGCGGAAGTTCATGTCGGTATGCCGGTAACACGTTTGGCCAAATGGAAAACCGGTTTTCAGATGACGGCGCTGTCGATGATTCTGGTCGGTTATATGTTCCATAATCTGGGCGTTATTTTGCTGTGGGTTGCCGCTGTGCTGACCTTTGTAACCGGCTATCAGTATTTTCAGAAAAGTCTGGATTATGTAAAGTCGGTGGAAGCGGCAAAAAATCCGAAGCTGGCCGATGTTAAGGAAGCGGTTGAAGAAATTAAGGCGGTGGTTGAAAAAGCCAAGACCGGCATCAAAAAAATGCATGCCAAAAAAGTTTTGGCGAAAAAGCCGCTGAAAGTTAAAAAAGCCGGAAAACCGGCTGCCAAAAAAACGCCGGCCAAGAGAAGCACCGCCAAAGCGGCTGCCAAATCCGGAAAATAATACCGCGGAGCAGGGAAATGGAGACGGATAAAGCTCATATTCTGGTGGTGGACGATGACACCCGTCTGCGTTCCCTGCTGCAGCGTTTTCTGCGTGAGAACGATTTTTATGTTTCGGTGGCCAAAGATGCGGCTGAAGCCCGTGAGCGCCTGAGCGAATATAAATTTGATTTGCTGATTGTCGATATTATGATGCCGAACGAAAACGGGCTTGATTTTTTGGGGGCGCTGCGGCAGGAAAGTATGGTTCCGGTGATTTTGCTGACGGCAATGGGCGAAACGGCAGACCGGATTGCCGGGTTGGAGACCGGTGCGGATGATTATCTGGCTAAACCGTTTGAACCGAAAGAGCTGGTTTTGCGAATCAGAAATATTTTGAAACGGGCACCGAAAGAAAACGCACTTGAAAACCAAGTTCTGGATTTGGGACTGTGTCTGTATGACATGGAGAAGAAAGAGCTTTCCACCAAGCAAAATCAAATTATTCATATTACCCCGGTTGAACAGCTGTTGCTGTCAGTTCTCGGGCAGAAAGCCGGGCAGGTTTTTTCACGTGAAAAACTGGCGGAAATTTTGGGGGCCGGGCAAAGTCCGCGCTCAATTGACGTGCAGATTACCCGGCTGCGTAAAAAAATTGAAAGAGATTCCAAAAATCCGCGTTATCTGCAAACCGTGCGCGGAAAGGGGTATATGCTGCTTCCCGAATAACAAGGGTAAAAGACTTGTTTAGCGGTCGGTTAATACAGATTTGCCGGGCTGGCAAAATCTTATTACTCGACTCGCTATCCAAGTTTTTTCGTTGTGCTATGTCATTCGGTTAGTTTTATGTGGATTAATTTGCCGTAGAAAGCGACAAGTTTACACAATGTCCAAGGCTCGCGGCATTCGCCTCTTTCAATCAAATCAAGTTTGGCCGCGGGAATTAATGTTTTATGGCTCAATTTAATCAGGTTTAACTTGTGTTCGGTTCTGAGTTTGAATAATTCCATACCGCAGTCTTTGTAGAAGCGGTTTAAAATGTCAGTCTCTTTTCTTTTCATGATTTGTCCTTGTAAATTTTTTTGAATTTAATAATTGAGTGTGGGAGCTCAAAATAGTCTACAAGCAACTACCCGCCTATTCAATATATTCGGACGGACTCCCACATAAGCGGGCTTTATTAATTCTTGTAGAAGAGTTTTGAGCTCTTGACATGACAATAAGAGAAATGGGTGCGCTTGTCAATCTTTTGTAGTACTTTGTAACTTTTCGTTTTTGGAGGAATGATTATTTTGCTGGAATTTGCCGGCGAATGATTATAAGATGAGCGCAGTTATTGATTTTAGGAGTGAATAAATGCGAGTGAAATTTCCCGAAAAAATCGATAACACTTTGCGCTTTTTAAAGTATAAGCTTTTGCCGAAGACTTTATTTTTCCGCACGATGTTATTGATTTTTATTCCTTTGATTGTGGTTCAGGTGGTTTCGATTGTCGCCTTTTTTGACGGCAGCTGGGGCCGGGTCGGCAGACGTTTGTCGAATAACCTGACTTCCGATATGTCTTTTGTGATGCAGCTGATTGAAAAATCTCCCGATAAGCTGCAGGAAATCAAAAAGGTGACCGATGAAACGCTGGATATGAGCGTCAGTGTTTATCTGAACAAAGACAAACATCGGATTATCAATAAAGTCAGCCGCAACAACGAACTGGTTACCGGTTTTCTGGAAAGCGACCTGCGCCGCAAGTTTCCCGATTATCTGACCAGTATTTATATGGGCAAGGACGGCGACCGCAATTTGACGGTGTTTGTTGACACGCCGAAACGTTTGTTTAAGTTTGAGACTTCTTCCAAAAATATTTTCTCGACTTCGATTTTCGGTTTTGTCGCCTGGATGATTGGCACGTCAATGTTGCTGTTTTTGGTTGCCGTGCTGTTTTTGCGCATACAGGTTCGTTCGATTGCCGAACTGGCTCAGGTGGCCGAAGATTTCGGTAAAGGCATTGACAACAAGGATTTCAAACCGTACGGTTCTTCCGAAGTTCGGAAAGCGGCGATTGCCTTTATTAAAATGAAGGAGCGCATTCAGCGTCAAATCAGCGAACGTACGCAGATGCTGGCCGGGGTATCGCATGATTTGCGCACGCCGCTGACGCGCATGAAACTGCAGGCGACAATGCTGCCGGATCCGCAGGAGCAGAAGGATTTGCTGGCCGATATTGACGAAATGGAAAAGATGCTTGACGGCTATCTCTCTTTTGTCAGCGGCGAGGGCGGTGAAAAGGCGGCTTTCGTTGATATGAACGAGTTGATTTTGAGCGTGTTGAACAAATTCCGCAACCAAAATGCAATGATCCGTTATAAGACCAATGACCAGGTCAGTGCCATTCAGGGGCGGGAACAGGCTTTGAAACGGGCAATGACCAATATCATCGGCAATGCTTTCAAGTACGGCAAAACCGTGTCGGTTGACTTGGAGAGCAACAACCGCAAAATGGAAATTGTGGTTGACGATGACGGTCCCGGTATCCCGGCGGATAAGCGCGAAGAAGTGTTTAAGGCCTTTTATCGCCTTGACGAATCGCGCAATAAAGAAACCGGCGGCGTCGGCTTGGGTTTGTCGATTGCCAAAGATGTCATAACATCCCACGGAGGCACGATTGAGCTCCTGGACAGTCCTATAGGAGGCTTGAGGGTACTCATTTCTATTCCCTTATAGCACGCAAATTCGTAAATTCATGGCCTGGTTGGGCTAAACCTCAGTGGTGAGAATTTGCGAGCTACCCAAAGGAAAAAGCACCGGATTTTATTTCGGTGCTTTTTTCGTTGTTAAAACGATTTTAAGAGAATCAGATTATAATTGTTTGCAAGTTTAAGTTTTAGAGAGGACAGTTATGGTCGAAGAAACAGCAAATCAGCCGACGAATCCGGCCGATGAGGAATATGAATACGAATATATCGAACTGGCTGAAGGCGAAGAATTGCCGGAAGGAGCGGAATATGAGTATGAATATGTGGAGGTTCCCGCAGATGAGGCAGCGGCAGTCGTTTCCGGAAACGGGGCAGATTTGTCTTCGGGTGAGAAGATGACAGCAACCGCGGAAGCCGACGTTCCGGCGGTGGAGATTTCTTCCGACACGGGGGCGGAGGAGGATATTCCGCAGTTTTTCAGAGAAGATGCGGCGCAGGAAAATGCGCCGGTTGAACCGCATGTGGTTTATGAACCGGTTTCCGCGGCAGACGAAAGCGGGGAGATTATTGAGGAACCTCGTTTTGAAATCGGTTTGCCGGGAGAAGATGCCGGAGAAAAAATTTCCGAGCCGCATTTTGAGACGGACGCAGCAGCAGTTCCTGCGGCGGAAAAAGAGACGGCAGCGGCAGTTTCGTTTGATGATGATTTTCTGAAAGCCGAAACCGGCGAATTCAGTCTGGATGATATTTTAGATGACGATTCACCTTTGCCGGACGTAACGGATTTGGCGGATGATGATTTTGAAAAAATGTTATTCGGAACGCCGGAGCCTGATTTGCATTTAAATGACGAGAAAACGGTTCCGGAAGTTTCGGCGGAAGCTGAATTTGAAATTGCGGAAGCACAGCAACCCGAAGAGCTTTCCTTAACGACAGAGACGCCTGCTGCTGAACCGTTTGCGACGGAAGATACAGGTCAAGCCGACAGGGAGGCCGAAGCGGGAGTTTTAGTGACAGACGGAGATAAACCGATAGCGGAAACTTTTGCGGGCCCGGGTGGTGAAAACGGCGGGGCAGATGAACAGATGCCAGAGCCAGAGCCAGAGCCAGAGCCAGAGCCAGAGCCAGAGCCAGAGCCAGAGCCA
>OGHH01000012.1_pt1 | contig 185721 bp, 199 predicted proteins | sample 1571471 | NCBI WGS metagenome assembly OGHH01 (sample SAMEA2581936, study PRJEB24529) | metagenome | biome: Human gut stool | place: China | collected 2011
TTAAAGCTTTGCTTGTTACAGCCTCAGTATGTGTAACTGAAAATTTTATTTAAAAAGCAAGGGCGCATACGCAGTGTATGTAACCGCGTTTTAAATAAAATTTAACACAGCCAAAATTGTAATTATTTTCTAACTCTCTACAGTTATCTTGCTTCCCTCTGTCGACTTAGTAACAATAACCTTCTTATCAATTCTCTCTTTCAATTCTGTAACATGACTAATTATTCCAATCAACTTATGATTATCTGTTAACTGATTTAATGTATTTATTGCCTGTTCTCTTGACTCTGTATCTAATGATCCAAAACCCTCATCAATAAACATTGTATCAACAACAATTCCACCAGAATAACTTTGTATAACATCTGATAAACCAAGTGCAAGTGATAATGCTGCCTTAAATGCCTCTCCACCTGATAAAGATTTTACATCTCTTCTTTTTCCATTATAATTATCTATTACTTCAAGTTCAAGTCCTATTTTGTCAGATACTCTTTCAGAACTTTCTTTTCTTACTAATAAAAATCTATTATCTGTCATTTTTAATAATCTTTTATTTGCTTCAATAATTACCATATCAAAATATGATGCTTGTACAAATTGCTCAAATTCAATTCTTCTTTTTCCATAAACTGTTCCATTTGCTATTTTAGATAAATCTTCTACCATTGTAAATTCTTTTATTTTTGAGTCTAATTTTTTTGAATTTGTTTGTAAATCTACTAAAATTCTATTATTATTTTCAAATATTCTGTGATATTCCATTTGTTGTTTTCTCATATTTTCAAGTTCTTGTTTTTTATTATTAAATTCTTGAATTTTTGCTGTTAAATCTACTTTTTCAAATCCTTTAATTTCTTTTTGAATTTCTTCTAATTTAGTTGCATTTATAGTTACATCTGTTTTATATTTTTCTATTTCTTTGCTAAATATTTCTATTTGCGAATTGTTTAATACTGATTTTTTATATTGTTCTTCATTTTCAAATCCAAGCTCTTTTAATGTGTTTTGATAATCATTTTGAGCCTTTTCTTGTTTTTGTAATAGTTCATCTATTTGTTTTTTATTTTCTTCTTGTTGTGTTTGAAGTTTTAAAAATTCTTCTCTTTCTTTTGAAATTTTATTTGTTATTTTTTCCTTAAATATGTCATATTCAAAACTCTCTATCACTATGTCTTTTAACATTATTTGCTTATAATTATCATTTAATTGATTATATGCTTTCTCTAATTTTTCTGATATTTCTGCATATTTTTTATTATATAATTCTACATCTGGCTTTTCTCCAAATTCTTTTATTAATGTTTCTATTTTACTATTTATTTCAGTAACTTTATTTGTAGCATCTGTAAGAGTTTTTCGACTTTTTTCTTCTTTTTCCTTCAAATTATCCAATTCTTCTTTTGTTAATACACTTGTTGATTTTATAGCAAGATTTGGATGATGTAAACTTCCACATACAGGACAAGGCTCATTTTCTTTAAGTTTTTCTGCTAATATTCCTGCTTGTTCTCTGAAAAATTCTTTTTCTTTTTCAAGCACTTCTGTACTCAATTTTTCCCATTCTGCTTCAAGTTTTTGTGCATTTTCACTTGCTATTTTTTTATTTTCTTGTTCTTTTATAATTACTTGTAATTTTTTTATTTTATCTTCTAATTCTGTTTTTCCATCTTTTAATTCACTATATTTTTGAAATTGAACTTTTATAATTTCTATTAATTCTAAAATTTGCTTAAATTTTTCTTCTTTTTTCTTTCCAAGTTCAATCTTTTCAGAAATATCTTGTAAAACTTTTTGCTTTTGTGAAATCTCTTTTTCTAACTCTTTTTTCTTATCTTCTTTAGGTAAAATCTTATTTATTATTTCTTGGCTTTTTTGAATTAATATTTCTTTTTGTTTTATATCTTCTTGTTTTTCCTGTAATACTTTTTGTTCCTCTTGTAATTTTTGACATCTATCTATTTTATCATTTTTATCTTTTTGAGCCGTTATTTCTTTTTCCATTTTTGAATTTTCATCACTTTGTTTACTTATTTGTTCTTGACATTTTCCAAATTGTTCTGAATTTACTTTTATTTCTTGTTGCAATTTTTCTAAAATCTCTTGAATAAATAACTCATTTACATCTTTTGGTTGTACTGATTGTATTCCATCTTTCCAAACAATATTTGAACTATTAATTGCAAAATAATCTTTTAATTGCTCCAATTCTGCTTTTGCAATTCTTGTTTTATCTGCTAATCTTTTGGCAATTTGATTATATATATCTGTATCAAATATTCTTCTAAAGATTTCTGTTCTATCTTTACTTTCTGCAAAAAGTATCTTTAAAAATTCACCTTGTGCAAGCATTGATATTTGTTTAAATTGTTTTGAATTTATTCCTAATATTTCTTCTATTTTTATATCTACATTTTTTGTGCCTGATATAACTTTATCATCATATTCTAATGATGCATCTGCACTTGTTTTTGTTGTTCCTTCTCCTCTTTTCTTAGTCCTTTCATAAGCTGGATTTCTTCTTATTTTATATTTTTTGTTTTTATGTGTAAATTCCAATTCTACAAATGTTTCTGTATCATTATCTGCAAAATCACTTCTAACAGATGGTACTGGTCTATTTGAACCACTTACTTCTCCAAATAATGCAAAAGATATTGAATCAAATATTGTTGTTTTTCCTGCCCCTGTATCACCTGTAATTAAAAATATTCCACTTTCCCCAAGCTTTTCAAAATCTATATCTATACAATTTTTATATGGACCAAATGCACTTATTTTTATCTTTAATGGTTTCATTAATTCTCCTTTACTTCTTTTATGATTTTTTCAATATACTCTTTTTGCTCATCATTTAATTCTACATTATTTTGAAATTTATAAAATTCATTAAATAATTCTATTTCACTTTTATTTTTTACTTCTTTTAAATTTTCTTGTTGAATTTCTAATGTTGTTTTTGAATTTTGAATTTCTAATTTTAATACATTTGGATATATGCTTCTTATTTGCCCAATTGCATCATATAAAGGTTCTTCATTTGTTATAATTGCTCTAATATAATCATCTGTATTTGTTCCCTCATAATTTTCCTTTCTTAGCAATTCTTCAATTGTATCTTTAATCTCTCTCATATCTCTTAATGGCACTAATTCTTCAAGTTTTATATCAATATTTCCTTTTTCTTTAAATTCTAATATTGGCATTGTTTTTTTATGTTTTACTTCTGAAAAAGAATATTTTAACATTGTTCCAGCATATCTTGCAGTATCTCTTCCAATTCTTTGTGGTCTATGTACATGTCCTATTGCAACATAATCAAATTTATCATAATTTGATACGTCAACATTGTCTGTTCCGCCAAGTGATAATACTTCTGAATCTGTTCTCTCAACCTCTTCACCTCTTGCTGTTACAAATTGGTGTGTTAATATAATGTTTCTTTCATTTGTATTAATCTCTTCTTTTTCAATTATTTTATGTATCATCTCATCATATCCAAATTGTTCATCATCAAAATATTGCTTTACTTCAACAGGTTTTACAAATGGTAACATATAAATATTTAATTTACCATATTCATCTTCTAATTCTACCTTTTTTAGTTTTCCATCATATTTACTTGAAATATATAAACCTTCTTCTTCAAATATTTTATTTCCAAAACCTAATCTTTCTTTAGAATCATGATTTCCTGCAATTATAAATACTTTTCTTTTTAATTCTCTTATTAAAACATTTAAAAATTCATCTAATAAATCAACAGCCTCTGTTGGTGGAATACTCCTATCATAGATATCTCCTGATATTAAGATTGTTTCTATATTTTCTTCTTTTATTTTTTCTATAATTTTATTTAACATATATTTTTGATCTTCTAAAAATGATTGTTCTTGTAATATTTTTCCTAAATGTAAATCTGCTAAATGTAAAATTTTCATAATTAATCTCCTTTTTTCAATTTGAATTATACCATAATTAGATTTGTTTTCAAACATTTTTATTAATTATTGACTAAATATATTCTAGATGCTATAATCGAGCTATCAAGTCAATTAACTTAATACTTTTGAAAGGGGATTCAATTATGACTGGTTTTGAATTTTTGAAGCAATATCGGGAATTGTATGAAGAAGAAATTGAATTAGCTCAAATTAAACAAAATGCCTTTGATGTATTTGATTCATGTGCAACAGAAGATTTGGAAACAAGTTTAAAAATCAATTGGGGTCCTCTATATAATTGGGATAATTATTATCCTCATAGTCATGAATTTTTTATTCAAGATTTTGATTATGTAGAATCCTGTTTTAAAGCTGTTGTAAATGGTCATATGTCTCGTGAAGAACTTCAAACAGCACTGTCTCCAAGTGTTCTGAGTATCGAAAGATATTATTCTCAAGTTAAAGCTGATAAAGAGTATACTGAAAGTATTATTGAAGAAAAACTTCGTACTTTTATTGAAGGAATTGATACAAATGCTATTATTCGTAATATTTTGTATCTTTCTGTTCCTTATTTAAAAGACTTTTTGATTGGATTCTTAACACTTGATAAAGATGCATAATCTAAAAAGAAACCCTAATGTAATAAATATTACTTTAGGGTTTCTTTTGTATTAAAATATTTCTACATCTTCACTTGATGTTGTTTCATTATTATCTAAATCAATTACTTCATCTTCTACTTTTTCTGCAACTACTTTTGTATTTCCAAAAGAAAATACTTTTTTCTCATTTCTTGCTTTTTCTTCGAATTTTTTATTAAATTCTGCTCTTACATCATTTAATGTTGATTGCATTGCTCCAAACATTTCTTCAACATCTTCTTTTGTAAAATCGTAACTGTTACTTCTTGCCATTGGCTCTAATATTTGCATATCATGTAATACGTTATTTACTCTCTTTCCTGCATATTCCATAAATTTGTTTCTTTTTTCTTCATTTATTTCCATCTTTATACATCCTTTCAACTGATTTAATCTTGCTTTACTATATCACAATTTTTGATAAAAATCTACTTTTTAATCAAATTTTTTTACGCAATTATCACATAATTTAATTGACTTTTTACAAAAATTTTGTTATCATTATTTGGTATTAAAAATGAAATTTTTAGGAGGTTTTTACAAATGTCAAAATTATCAAAAATATTTTTTATTATAGGAATTTTAATTATTAGTTTATTATATAGTAGTTCTATTTCTTTTGCAGCTACAGCAGATATGAATTTATCTAGTTCAACATCTTCACAGTCTACAAGTACATCAAGTTCATCTACAAAAGCCACAAATACAACACCTACAAAGTCAACTCAATATTCTACAACTGTTAGTGCTTCAAATTTTGATTTACAATTAACAAATATTTTAAGTATTTGTCTTATAGTTGTTGGAGTTTTACTTATTTTATTAGCAATAGCAATTTTAATTAGATTAAAAAATTAAAAAGAATAATCAATTTAATGATTATTCTTTTTAATTTATATATTACTTTTCAAATTTTTCTTAAACTCTTTAAATTCTATAATATTTTCTTGTGTATATCCTTTCAAAGAATCATTTGGTAATTTATCACAAATTTTATCAAAGGCTTTTTCAAATTCATCTGAAATTTTTCCTTTTGTATCTAAACATTGAAATTGTGTTTTACCATCATTTAATAAAATTATAATATTGTTTGAAATAGAAACTACTCCATAATACTTTAATCTATGAGTATACACCCATTTTATATCTGAAAATTTAACTGCTACAAATGTCTCTCCTGTTGTATCTACAAGGAAGTCTTTTGTTACAATTAATTTATCTTTGAAAAATGTTTCTTCAACATTATCTTCCAATTGTTTTTCTAATTCTTTTTCATAACTATTTTTTTCTAAATATTTGAACGTTTTTATTCTTATTACTTTATTACATATTTGAATAATTATTGTAACAAATAATGTTATTACTGATATTAAAACTAATATTAGTTCTAATGATACATCTACTGGATTTTCTGATGTATCTAATAATACACTTCCAAAATAATCTTCAAATTGATCTACAGTAATTTTTTGTTCATCATCAAGACCTTCATTAAAAAAATCAATTGCAATTTGCCTTAAATCATCTGGTACTTCCTTAGTAATTCCATAAACATTTACTGAAGCTGGTCTATTTTCTATATTACCATATGTGTATTCATGTATATTATTCAACTCTTCTAATTCAACACTACTTAAACTAACAATATATCCAACCCCATTATTTATTGCAACATAATATTTTTCATCATCTGGTCCTATAGCAATTTCATCACTCAATCCATCAATTTGTAAATACACATATTTTCCTGCTTCAGTTCCTATTGCACCATTTTGAGATAAATCTGTTGCATTAGGCTTTTCTTTCTCAATTCTATCACTCATTATAAATATTGATAATATAGTTACTACAATACATATAAATTCTATTATAAAAAACTTCTTTGAAGTATGTTTACCTTGTTTCAATGATTCTTTTACTTTCATTTTCATTCCCCTTTTAAATCCATCTATATATAAATAATGCTATTGCCATACCAATAATACTTGCCATATTTATATTAATTGTAAATCCAAATGTTATTTTTAACACACTCAAATCTAATACTAATGGTTGTGATAATCCAAATTCTTGTCCAAAAGCAAGCCAGCTTAGCCAATCAACTTGTGCTGAAAGCTTTCCTATTAAGCCTCCAATTACAAGTCCTGCACAAATAAATATTATTAAAATCCATGTATTTTTACTTTTTACTGCCATTTTTCTTTTTAAATGTTATCTTTAACATTTTCTCCTTTCTTCTTTTGCTACTTATTACTCGCTAACACCCATTGATGCAAAAAATTCTTCTATATCTTTTGTTATATCACTTGTTCCACCATATGTCATATAATATGTATTTTTTCCAGTTGAGGCATCTGTTTTTAGATATACTGTATTAAGAGGTGCTCCAATTCTTATTGTTCCTTTTCTATTAATAAGGTTATAACTTGTTTTATCTGTTTTTACTACAATTAAATTTAAACTTGGTATTTCTACAACTGGATATGTATTTGTTACTTTTGATTCTTTACATCCAACATCAACAAATGAAAAATCTGTTATTCTCTCTCCTTTTGTGTTATAGAATCCCCACATATTATTATATTTAACTGGTATTAATTCATTTACAAGTATATATTGATTTTCAAGTCTATTTTCTTTAAATGAATTTGAGTCAACACCGATTTGTTGGAAACTTGAGGATAATAAAACATCTCCTGTTGTTTTTACTATTCCATATAAATTATTTTCTTTTACTAAATATAATCCTAATTCATTATCACATATTTTTATTTCATCATATGCTACTTTTAATTTAATCTTTCCACTTGCATCTGTCATTCCATATTTACCATTACTTTCTACTAAAAATTGTGATGAATATGGAAAATATGAAATTAGATCATATTTAGCCTCTAAAACATTTTTACCTGTTGATACATTCATTACTCCATATTTTTTGTTAGAGTCATCTGTTTGATATATTAATAATCCTTCTAATATTGCTTTTTTATCACTAATTGTTTCAGGACCATTTTTTTCATCTAATTTATATTGTTGAAGATATGCTGTAACTAAATAATCTAGTGTATATATATTAATTGTTTTTGTGTCTTCTGCATATTCAAAAATTATATTAAATGCTTTTTCAATTCCATCTTCAGTTGTATATAATTCTCCGTCTTTTTCAACAACCTTCTTGTCGATTTCTACTTGTTCTATTGGGAATCCATCTCTTGAAATAATTATTGTATTTGAACTTACTGTAAATAATGCTATTTCTTCTCCATTATCCACATAACATTTTGTGCTATCTTCAGACTTTGTTGAATAATCACCTGCATAATCTGAATATCCAAAATATTTTGCAATTTTTCTTATTGGAAAATACATTTCTGTTTTATTATCACTTGTAGTTGTCATTTGAACTAATTTTCCGAAATCATTTTGTGAAACTCCATTTATTTTTACTTTTAATATAGATGTTTTTATATACATAATTGCATAAAATATTATTGTTGTTAGTAAAACAAGTAAAATTATAAATATTCCTATAAATATAGGAGCTTTTGACTTTTTCTTTGTTTGTTTTTCTTCTTCATAATATAATTCCATTGTATTTACGCCCCTTTCTTTTCTTTAGTCTTCATATCCATATTTTTTATAAAATTCTGTTCTAAAATCTCCTAAACAATCATTTTCTATGGCTGTTCTAATATTTTCCATTAATCTAGTTAAAAACCTTAAATTATGTATTGAAAGTAATCTTACCCCTAATATTTCATTTGCTTTTACTAGGTGTCTTATATATGCTCTTGTATAATTTTTACATGTATAACAATCACATTCTGGATCTAACGGTGTCCAATCTCTTTCATATGTTGCATTTCTTACAACTACTTTTCCATGTGATGTTAATGCTGTTCCATTTCTTGCAATTCTTGTTGGTAATACACAATCACACATATCTATTCCAGCTAGTGCCGCTTCTATTAAATAATCTGGTGTTCCAACACCCATTAAATATCTTGGTTTATCTTTTGGCATTAATGGTGTTGTATAATAAAGCATTTTTAAAAATTCTTCTTTTGGCTCTCCTACACTTATTCCTCCTATTGCATATCCTGGTAAGTCTAATGCAATTAAATCTTCTGCTGATTTTTTTCTTAAATCTTCGAAAAATCCACCTTGTATGATTCCAAATAATGCTTGATTTTCTGTTGTATGTGCTTCTTTACATCTTTTAGCCCATCTTGTTGTTCTTTCCATTGAATTTTTTGTATACTCATATGTTGATGGATATGGACAACATTCATCAAATGCCATTATTATATCTGCTCCTAAATCTTCTTCTGTTTTCATTACACTTTCTGGTGTAAATAAATGTTTACTACCATCTAAATGTGAATGGAATGCTACACCTTCTTCTGTTATTTTTCTTAATGAACTTAAACTAAATACTTGGAACCCTCCACTATCTGTTAATATTGGTCTATCCCATTTCATAAAGTTATGAAGTCCACCTGCTTCTTTTACAATTTCTTGACCTGGTCTTAAATATAAATGATATGTATTTGATAATATTATTTGTGCTTTTACTTCTTCTTTTAATTCTTCTGGAGTCATTGATTTGACTGTAGCTTGTGTTCCTACTGGCATAAAAATTGGTGTTTGTATATCTCCATGTGGTGTATGAATAACACCTCTTCTTGCACCTGTTTGTTTACATTCGTGTAATAATTCATAAGTTACCGCTGGCTTCATTTTTTCATCCTTTCTTTTAATGTTCTATTTCTTCATCTTTATTTTGTCGATTTTCAGTTACATTTTCTTGAGTTATTTCATCTTGTCCTCTTGTTTGGACTGGAGTTTGTTCTATTTCCTTTCCAACATACATTGTTTTTCTGTATTCCTCACATTTATCATAATTTTCTCTTTGAACTCTTTTTAAAAGAGGTTCTTCTGAGTCATAAGCTATTTGTGTTTCTCCTAATTCATTCAATCTTACATCAATATTTGAATCTTTTAATGCTTTAAAAATAAGACCTACTGTTTTTAATGCTTTTCTTTCTTGTCTATTACTCTTATCTATTTGATCCACATTTACATATCTTTGTACTAATTCATCTATATTAAGTTTTTTGTCTGTTATTTGTATTGCCATATCATAAAAATCGTGTTCATATTTTTTTCTTTCTTCAGGATTAAATTTTGCTAGAAAAGCTCTTTGAGCTGCTTTATATTCTCCAACCCCTAATCTTTCCCAAGCAAATGTACTTTTCTTTTTAAATTCTTTTCTAGTTATTTGTATATATCCTAGTTTTTCTAATGCTTCTAATGTTTTTACATTATCACCATGTGTTACAGTACTAAAAACTTGTGGATATACATTATTTTCACCATTTAGGGCTGGTTTTGTTTGTATATCTTTATCTTCATACATTTGTTGAATATTTTTTAGGGATACCATCATACCTAACCCCATCATTGCAGCTTTTTCTTGAGGTTGTAATGCTTTTATTTTTTGTGCTTGTTTTAATTTTGTTGAGTCTTGTCCGATTTCTAACTCACCATTAATTTTTCTTCTAGTAACAAACATTGAATTTTTTTCTACACTTTTAAATATTATATTCTTTATTGCATTTGTTCCTGCTAATACATAGGCACTCGCTCCAACAACAGCTACTGGCCCACCTATTCCAATCGCTCCAACTCCAATGGCAGCAAGTCCAAAATTTCCTGCAATCTTTCCTACTCTTTTTATTCCTTCTATATTTCTTTGTTTTTGTCTTTTTATAGCCATTTTCTTTTCAGGTATTATCATTGGTAACTCTTCTTTACTCATTCGTCTTTTCCCTTTCTATTTTATAAACATTGCATCTCCAAAGCTGAAGAATTTATATTCTTCTTTTACTGCTTCATTATATGCTTTTAATATATATTCTCTTCCAGCTAATGCTGATACCAACATTACTAATGTTGATTCTGGTAAATGGAAATTTGTAATTAATCCATCTATACATTTGAATTTATATCCTGGATATATAAATATGTTTGTATCTCCTTCTGTTACATGCACCATTCCTGTATTTTCATCTGCAATTGTTTCTAGTACTCTACATGATGTTGTTCCTACTGCTATAACTTTTCCACCATTTTTCTTTGTTTCGTTTATTTTATCTACATCTTCTTGTTTTATATAATAGTGTTCTGTATGCATATCATGGTCCTCAATGTTTTCTTCTTTTACTGGTCTAAATGTTCCTATTCCAACATGTAATGTTACATTTGCAATCTTTACACCTTTTTGTTCTATTTTCTTTAATAGTTCATCTGTAAAATGTAACCCTGCTGTTGGTGCTGCTGCAGATCCTTCATATTTTGCATATACTGTTTGATATCTGTCATTTTCTTTTAATTCTTCATGTATATATGGAGGTAATGGCATTAATCCAATTTTATCTAATATTTCATTAAATATTCCTTGATATGTAAATTGAACTTTTCTTGTTCCACCTGGCATTGTATCTAATACTTCTGCATTTAATAATCCATCTCCAAAACTAACTTTTGCTCCTACATGTAATTTATTTCCTGGTCTTACTATACACTCCCAAATGTCTCCTTCTATTCTGTTTAATAATAAAAATTCAACATGTGCTCCTGTTTCTTTTTTTCCATATAAACGCGCTGGTAAAACTTTTGTATTATTTCTTACAAGACAATCTCCTGGTTGTAAATAATCTATTATATCTTTAAATACTTTATGTTCTATTGTTTGTTTTTCTCTATCTAGCACCATTAATCTTGATTCGTCTCTTTTTTCTATTGGTACTTGTGCTATTAATCTTTCTGGTAATTCATAATTAAAGTCTGTTAATTTCACTTTTTCCTCTTCCTTTCATTCTTTTATATTGTACTATTTTTTGATTTTTTTTTCAAGTATTATCTGCAAATGATTGCAATATTTTTGATAATATTTATATTTTATTTATCATGCAAAGAGCAGTGCAAATGCACTGCTCTTCTTATTATTTCTTTCCTTTTTTCAAATTTACTACAACTGCATTTTCATTATCAAATTGAAAACCTGAATCTGTTGTATCTGTTTGGATTGGATCTATTTCGTTTCTGTCATCTATAAAATTAATATGTTTTGGATCAAATTTTTCTTTATGTTTGCTCTCATCTGAATCTTCTACAACTCCTGCTGTAAATCTAGCAAAATTATATGTTTTTATTGGTTGCTCTTCTTTATATTTAGCACCTATAAAATTTAATCTACCATCATTTATATTAAATCCACCACCATCATTTTTTAATTTTATAGCAGCTACTTTAAATCCCATAGTTCCTAATTTGTTAGCTGGCCAGTATGATTCCCAATCATATTTTACTCCACTTACTTTTGAATCATATTGCAATTTGCTCATATCCATACTGTTTCCATATGCCCATGTTCTTCTTTTTCCAAACTCATTTGCCCACCAAGTTAGCTCTGTATTGTCTGCATTTCCTAAGAAAATCTTATTTGCACAGTTCGAAATAATTGTTTCTCTATATTTCATATCTGGTGCATTTGCTTCTAATTGAGATAAGTTTTGTGCTGTTATCGTTGTTGCAACTTTATATTTTCTATATAATGTAAATATTGCTTCTGTATCTTTACATATAAAATCTGGAAATTCATCTATATATAAGAAATGTGGTATTCTACTGTTTTCATTTCCAGGTCTTCTTAACACTGCATTTTGCATTGATAATAAGAAAAACAATCCAAATGCTTTATGACTTACTCTTCCTAAATCTCCTCTACGAGTGCATACAAATGTTACTTCTCCATTTGCTAATGCTTTGTCAAAATCTATGTTATTATGTCTATTACATAATATTGTTTTTACACCCGGTAATCTCAATAAATTATCAAGTTGTGATACAGCTAAATATAGATATTGTTCTGTTAATGCTTTTCCTGGTGCATTCTCATAAAAGTTTCTTTTGAAATATGTTATTTGATTTGAATATTTTTCAGCCAATTCTGGATCTTGGCACATTATTTCACACATTTTTTCTACTATACTATAATTTGTAAGCATTTTTAACATGTCTTCTAGATTTGGTAAATTTCCACCATTTAAACGAGGATACATTTCTTTTAACATAATTGCTAAATTTTCAACTGCTTGTATTATATATTCTTCTCTATATGTATCTTCAATTTCTGGATGTGCATTTACATACATTGCTTTTAACGCTGCAGAAATTGTTATTGCTATTTTATTTGGGTCATCATATATAAATGGGTTTAATCCTATAGAGCCTCTGTTAGCTGGATCAATAATATTATATTTTATATGGAAATTTTTACATACATTTATCATTTTTTCTGTTGATTCATAATCTGGTGATAATGTTGTAATTCCTAAATTTCTATATGAATAACTGCTTCCTAATGATGCTAAGATCATTTTATTCATATATGATTTATATATTGATTCTTTTCCATCTACTGGTGTTATCATATTTAATGAAAAGTTTTGATTTAAATATTCATTATCATATGGTTTATTTAATACTGCAATTCCTGTTTTTAATGCTGTATATCCCATTTCTTTTGCTGTATCTATATAAAATGCTTTCTTCTCTATGTCTTTTGCAACAAATGGTTCAATTATTAAAGATGTTTTTCCTGTTCCTGAGCCTCCAACTACTAATAATGATTGATACCTTGCTTTTTCAACAAATTGTACTTTTTTTCCTGTTTCAAAATCATTGCAAACATATAAATCACATGTAAATGGTCCATGTCCTTGTTTTGTATCTTTTAAACTTATTCCTTTATAATCCCAAATAGATCTAGTCCAATCTTTACTGTCTCCTACTCCTAAACGAATAAATTTAAATACACTATAAAATGTTACTAATGGTAAATATATTGCTAATGATGTTAATGCTGGTTTTATTAATTCTGAATAGTCTGTTACTAATTCTGTATATCCTGGTAATGATATTAAAAGTAACCATGCGCCTCTATTAATCCATTGTACAAACATTGATAATGCTATAACATATAGTCCTACAACATATGTGTAAAATAATGTTACTTTTGTGTTCTTAGATGATGCAAATTCAGAAGAACCAGAAAATAAAAATGCAAATACAGGACATGCTAAAGCAAATGTATACATAAATGGTCCCCAATATGATACAGATACTCCAGTAAATATCATAAGTAGCATTTCTACTATTCTATCTATTGCTAAATAAAATGAAATTAATGTTAATACATATGTAACAAATGTATTTCTACTTGTATTTAACTTTTTCAAAAATTTATCTATTAATTTCATGTTTGTTTCCTTTCATTTTCAATTTTATTCTCACACACTTATATTATCCTACAAAAAGCTTAAAATTTCAAGTAATTTTTCCAATTTAAATGATAATTTCTAAAATAAGTCCTGATATTACACCTATTGCATATAATAGTCCTATAATTTTTAGATTTTCTTTTTTATTCTCATTTGTTTTGAATAATACTAATAATCCTACACCTGCATTTACACATAATCCTGAAATTAATATTGGCATTGATATAACATTTTCTACAAATAATTCTGTTAATACTACTGATGATGCACAATTTGGAATTAACCCTATAATTCCTGCTACAATAGGTCCTAATATTATATTTTTGCTAACTATATTTGCAAGGTTTTCTTGACCAATTATTTCTATTATTCCATTTATTACAAGTGTTATAATAAATATAAATAAGAATATATTTAATGTATGTTTTAATGCTGATAATGCTATATTTTTTTCACAATGACAATGTTCGTGTTCACATATTTCTTCTATTTTTGTTTCTTCTTTTTCTTTGTGCAATTTTCTTGCTACAAAGTCTATTATAAATCCTGCTAATACTCCTATTACTAATTTTATTCCTAAGATTGTTAATATTGTTGATGCTGGCATTGTTTCTGAAATTAATATTGGCAACATTTCATCAGATGTTGTTAAATATACTGAAATAAGTGTTCCAAGTGTTATTACTCTTGCTGAATATAAATTTGTTGCAGATACAGAAAATCCACATTGTGGTACTATTCCTACAATTCCTCCTAATAATGGTCCAAATTTTCCTGATTTTTGTATAACTTGTTTTACTTTATTACTTGTTTTATGTTCTATATATTCCATTATTAGATATGTTATAAATAAAAATGGTAATAATTTTATACTATCTATTGCTGTTTCTTTTAATACTTCTAATATTTCTTGCATGGTTCTTTCCTCTCTTTATTAAAAATCATACTTATATATTTTACATTAAATTAAGAAAAATAGCAAGATTTTCTTGCTATTTTATGTTCTTTATTGATACCACTCAAAAGTCCAATTAAGCATTTTAACATAATCACCTTCACAAATGCCTTGTCTTTTTAGTTCATCTTCAATTCCTAATTCTTTTAGTTTCTTTTGGAAATAATACATTGACTCATTATCATCTATATTTATTCTTCCCATTAATCTATTTACAGCTTTTCCTTCAACAACAAATGTATCTCCATCTTTTCTTACTGTAAATTCTTCTTTGTCATCATCTAAAGTATATATAACTTTATCTTCTTCTTCAACTATTTCTTCTTTTGGTAATGTTTTTAATACTTCAGATACTCTGTTCAATAATTCAGATACACCTTCACCTGTTACTCCTGAAATTTTGAATAATTCTAATTTTTCTTTTTTAGCTAATTCTTCAAGCTCTTTTAATCTTTCATCATCTTGCATTACATCAATTTTGTTTGCTACAAGTATTTGTTTTCTTGTTGCTAATTTTTCACTGTATTTTTTTAGTTCTTCATTTATTGTATGATAGTCTTCTACAGGATCTCTTCCTTCACTTCCAGATACATCTATTACATGTAATAATAATCTTGTTCTTTCTACATGACGTAGGAATTGTATTCCAAGTCCTACACCTTCACTTGCCCCTTCTATAATTCCAGGTATATCTGCAATTACAAAACTGTCTCCACTTGCTGTTTTTACAACTCCTAAATTTGGTTCTATTGTTGTAAAATGATAATTTGCAATCTTAGGTTTTGCATCTGTTACTCTTGATAAAAATGTTGATTTTCCTACATTTGGAAATCCTAATAGTCCAACATCTGCAAGAAGTTTTAATTCTAATATTACTTCTTTTTCTTCTCCTTCTTCACCAGCTTGTGCAAATCTTGGAACTTGCCTTGTTGCTGTTGCAAAATGTGAATTTCCTTTTCCACCTCTTCCACCTTTTAGTACAAGTTCTTCTTGTCCTTCTTTTGAAAGGTCTGCAACAACTTTTCCTGTTTCTACATCTTTTATAATTGTTCCTATTGGAACATCTATATATAAGTCTTCTCCTGCTTTTCCATATCTGTTTGATCCACTTCCATTTTCACCATTTTGTGCTTTGAATTTTTTAGTAAATCTAAAATCTATTAATGTATTTGCATTAGGATCTACTCTGAAATAGATGTTTCCACCTCTTCCACCATCTCCTCCATCAGGTCCTCCTGCAGCTACATATTTTTCTCTTCTGAATGTAATGGCTCCATCTCCACCATTACCTGATTTTATTATTATTTTTGTATAATCTGTAAACAATTTTTTCATCTCCTATCTAATTTTGAAAATAATCAAGTTTCATTGCTTTTTTTACTTTTTTCATTGTTTCTTTTGCTGTTTCTCTTGCCTTTTCTGTTCCATTTATTAATATTTCATCAACTATTTCAGGGTGTTGTTCATAATATTTTCTTTTTTCTCTCATTGGTTCTAATGTATTATTTATATTTTGTGCTAATTGCTTTTTACAAGCTACACAACCTCTTTTTCCAGCTCTACATTCTTCACAAACATTTCTACACTCTTCTTCAGAACTAAATAATTTATGATAATATGAAACCATACATATATCTGGATTTCCTTTATCATCTTTTTTAATTCTATTTGGATCTGTTACTGCACTCATTACTTTTCTATTTACATCTTCAACTGTGTCTGATAAATAAATGGCATTTCCTAATGATTTTCCCATTTTTTCGTTTCCATCAAGACCTTTTATTCTTTTTTCTTTTGATAATACTGCTTCTGGTTCTTTTAATACATCTCCATATATACTGTTGAATTTTCTTACAATTTCTCTACATTGTTCTATTAATGGTAATTGATCTTCTCCTACTGGAATGATAGTTCCGTCCATTACAGTTATATCTGCTGCTTGACTTACTGGATATCCTAAAAATCCATATGTTACACTTTCACCAAACAAATCTCTTTTTTGTGCAATCTCTGTTTTTACTGTTGGATTTCTTTCAAGTCTTGCAATTGTAACTAAGTTTGAATAAAAGACTGTTAATTCTGCTGTTTCAGGTATCATTGATTGTATATATATTGTTGTTTTTTCAGGGTCTATTCCTACTGATAAATAATCCATTAAGACTTCTCTTACATTTTTTCTTACTTTTTCTGGATTGTTAAAATTATCTGTTAATGCTTGAACATCAGCAATTAATATGTATTGATCATATTCTCCACTTTCTTGTAATTTTACTCTATTTTTTAATGATCCAAAATAATGTCCTATATGTAATCTTCCTGTTGGTCTGTCTCCTGTTACAATTCTTTTTTTATCCATCTATTATCATTCCTTTCATTAAAGTTACTAGCCTTAATACATTTTTATATACTAGGAATCTTTAATAACTTTCCTAGTATATAAATTTAACTAGTAACTTCTATCAATTATTTTTCAACTTTTACCACATAATTTTATTACAAAACCTGCTTAATGTCAATATTTAAGCATTAAATCGCCAAAAACAGCATACCCTACAGTAGGATTATTTACCAATACATGTGTTATTGCTCCAACAAATTTTCCATTTTGTATTATCGGAGTTCCACTCATTCCTTGTATAATTCCACCTGTTTTTTCTAATAAATTTTCATCTGTTATATTTATAAGCATACTTTTATTATCATAATTATTGTTTTGATATATTTTGGTTATTTCTAATTTATATTCTTTTATCTCTCCATCAATACTACTTAAACAAGTCGCTTCTCCTAGTTTTATTTCGTTTCTTGATGCTACTTTCATCTTTTTATTAAAGTCTAATTGTATGTTTTCAGTATTTTTTATTACTCCAAATATTCCAAACTTTGTATTATTATAAATACTTCCAATTAATGTTTTACTATTTATTGCTCCTTCTACTCTTCCTGGCTCATCTTTTTGACCTTTTACTATTGATAATATTCTTGCTGTATCAATTTCACCTGATGATGTAGTCAAAACTTCTCCAGTATCTATATCTGTTATTGCATGGCCTAATGCTGAAAAACATTTAGTGTCTTCATTATAAAATGTTACTGTTCCAACCCCTGCAGCACTATCTCTAACCCATAATCCTAGTTTATATTTACCATCTTTATTTTTTACAGACTTTATTTTACCTGTTTTTGTTTCTTCTTTATGATTAAATGTTAATTCAATTTCATTTCCTAATGATTTATTTATTTCTTTTGTTAAATCCTCTGTTGAAGCAATTTCTGTACCATTAACATATGTTATACAATCTCCTTCTTGTATTCCTGTATCTTGATATGGTTTATATATATTACCATCTTCACCTTCAATTGAGGCCATTCCTACTACCATAACACCATTTGTATATAATTTAATTCCAACAATTTCTCCAACTGGTATTACATCAACATCTTCTATAACATTGACATTTATCGTTTTTAATCTTATTTTATCAAATAAACTTACTTCTAGTTTTTCTTCTCCTATTTCATTAAATGTACTTGAATATAATGTTGATGATGTTTCTATTGATTCGTCTTCATTTGATATTTTAATTCCCCATAATGTTGGAATATTTATTTCTTCTCCTTGAAAAATTTCTATTGTTTGTGGAATATTATCAATAGAAACTACATATATAAATATAAAAAATAATACAAATAATAGAAATACTCTTTTTAAATGTTTCATTTTCTTCCTCACATTCTTAAAAAGTTTTTTTTATTATTTGTATTATATATTTTTTTATTCAGCCAAATCTTGCTTTTCCAAAATCATTCCAGCAGAATTTTGAATTAAAATTTTTAAATTATATCTTTTTACTTCATCTTGAACTTTATCATATTCTCCACCATAATCATTTTTTAATAAAACAAAATAATGATATTTTGAATTTTCCATAAATTTTTCGACTGTTGTTATCTTATCGTTTGTTAATGCATTTGTTAAATTATTTCCATTTTTGGTTATACTATAAACCCATCTATCTCTTCCAGTATTACCTTTTGTCTTGCAAAATAGTGTATCATCATTTTGCATTGTATTAATATTGTTATTATAATATTCAAACAAATAAAATTCTTTATCTTTTATTAATGCATAATCATCTTTTATTTCTTCGCCATTTGTTAGATAAATATCAAATACAAACCAATTTTTATCTAATATCATTGCTGAAAAAATTCCAAAAGAATAAATTATCAATACTCCTGAAACTATAATTGTAACATTTTTTCCTTTATCTACAAATATTTTTAAGATTTCATAACTACTTACAGTTAATACTAAAAATAACATATAATATATTTTATAGTAATAGTAACTAGATACAAATTCAAGTCTCATAAGCATATATATTAACAATGTAAATATTACCGTTAAATATAATAATTTATCAATAAATGTATTTTTCTTTTTAAATGCTATATATATTATATAAACTTCACTTAATAATAAATATGGAAATATATTCATAATTAAGTCTTCATATATAAATCCATCTGTTGCTATCGCTCCTACATAATCAAATGCTTTATTATTTGCTTGTATTAATGGATATCCAATAAAATATATTACCCCTATCAATCCTGGAATTACAAGAGCAATTAATATTTCAAAAATATTCTGTTTACTAAATATTTTTATATTTTGCTTTTTATTTGTTGCTAAAATATACCAAAGTTGTGCTAAAAATAAAACTGGAGCAAAATAATAATATGAAAACATTATTCCTAAGTTTAATAAAAATAAAGAGCTAATCTTATAGTTTGTTTTAATTTCACTTTTCATAATAATTATTATACCAATTATTATATCTAGTCCTACACCTAAATAAGAAAAACCTGCAAATAGACTGTTTAATTGATATGCTAACATATAAAAAATTGTAAGTACTAATGCTAATATTTGATGTTTTTTATTTTTAAAATTAGTTGAAAGTGCTGTGTACATAAGTAAACCTGATAACATCCATATAAACATATCAAATATAAAATATAATTTTACCAAAAATGTTTCATCAATAATACCTTTAAAAAGTTTTAAGAATATACCAGTATTTACGTATGCTCCTGTCATTAGATATGGAGTATTCAACCATTTTATCGTGTCTGAACTTTCTCTTGAGAATAATGTTGAATATCTATAAAAATCATCTGATGCAAAATAGTGTGTTGCAGCATCTGTTACTGCATGTTTTACTGCAATATTTGTTCCATAATTCATAATAACAATCGTTATAGCTAATCCTAATATAATTATAACTGCTATTATATCTAATTTATTTATATAATATTTTTGTATGGTTTTTGTTTTTATTTCTTTTGTTATAAAAACAGCTGAAAAAGCAATATTAACAATTGCTAAATTTAATAATGTTGATTTTAAATGTACAAAAAACATTACCTGTGTAATAAAAATATTATATGTTAAAAATAGAATAACACTTATAATTACACTATGTATTAAGTTTTCTTTTTTTTCACTTTTATTTAATAATAAATATGATATTATTAGTGCTAATGAAGTTAAAATATATATAATGTTCATTATGATTTCCTTTCTTATCTTATTAAACAAAAATAACACGATTAAAAATCCTGTTACTTTTATGTTGCTCCATTTATTGCAATTATTCCAGAACCTGTTGCTGCAACAATATGTAATTCTTCTCCTGAAATTGTATAATAAATATTTTTTAATGATTGTGATAATGTCAAATTGTTATTTTTGGCAATTACTGAAATAACATCACCATCTTTTAAAACAATCTTTTTATTTGATTCATTACCACCATTGTTTGATAATTTTTCTTCTATCTGTGTTGTATAAATTGAATAATATTGATTTGAACCTAATTCATTTCTTCTATTTGTATATTCTTGTGCATAGTTTGGATCTAATACTTTAATTTCGATACTTACATCATAAGTATTTCCAGAACTATTTAATTGATTTATATAATTAGCATAATCTTCTGATGTTATTGTTCCTGTTTTTATAATGTTTTCTACAAAAGATGATGTAGCACTATTTGCAATAAGTTGTGATATATCATCATTTCTATCTGCTAAAAGAACTAGCGGAACTAAAAACATTAGTGCAACTGCTGCAAAAATACCTATTATATCTGTCGTTGATTCTTCCATAAAGTATTATCCTTTCTTTTTAATAATTTTTCCAAACATAAGTTATAATTCTTTTTTTAGTTTTATTTATTTCTAGAATTTCTGTTTCATTTTCTTGATTATTACTATTGTTATTGCTATTGTTCTTTTTGTTTTCTTGTTCACTCTTGTCTTCTTGATAATATTCTCCAAGTCTTTCTTCAAATTTTTTGTCTTTTAGAAATTCATATAAACCTTCACTGCCAATAGCAATATCTCCTGATTTAGAACCAATTTCTTCATCATATAAAAGTATTGTATTAGTACTATTATATCTTTTATAAGCCGATATATCTTTAACTCCATATGCTTTTGATGCATTTATATAAAATTTAGTATGTCCATTTGTTAATAATGCATTCAAATGATCTATTGCTAATGATTCACTACCAAAATTTTCATCTATAAGATCTATATAATTAACTTCTTCCCAATTTTCTCTGGCTTCTACATTTCTTCTGGAATATAAAATAAGCTTTTTTTCAGTTCCAGCTGAATCTTTTACCCAAAATTCCACTCTATAGTTTTCTGAATAAGCTTTGTATAATGCTGGAATTATAGTTTCAATTCCAACATCTCTATTACTAGTTGTAGATGGTTGTAAATAAACATATTCTTGTGTCTTGTCTCTTGTTGTTGTTATACTATCAATTGCCCTTCTTGCATTTGAAAAAGTGGATATACTAATAGAAAGCGCAACAGTAAAAATTAGTACTCCAAAAGCAATTTTTAGCGAATCTACTGCGTTTTCCATAATATATCCCCCCATTATATAAAATTAATTATCTTCTAATACTTTTATTTGAATTTTTGTAATTAATCCTGATTTTTTTTCAGGTACACATGTTACTGAATATCTTTTTCCTGTTTTTATTGCTGGTTTTTGTGTTGGGTCCTCTTGTTCCTTTGCTAATATAGTAGCATTAGTTCCATCAACTAATTCAATTTTTCTTGATTCATCAGATTCTGTTAAATTATGATTATAAACAGCATCTACTAATGCTTTTACTTTAGTTCCAGATACAGATGTTCCCTCATATGATTTATATGTAGAATTGAATGATTGAATTTCGACGTCATTTAATCCACTTTCTGCTCCTTTCATTTGGTTTTGAGCCAAAGATACTACATATACACCTAGAGAAATGATTATAATTGCTACTAAAACTGCTGCTGCAATTAATAAAGCTTTTGTTGCGTTCTCCATATGTAATTTCACCTTCTTTCGTTAAAATTTTTTTATAAAAAATGTTAATAACTAATTTATATTTGTTCAAAAAGAATATATTTTATTCTTTTTGTTTTTTCATGATATTCAACTTTAGAACTTTTAAATTTATCATTTAAGAAGAATTGTACAAATTGTTCTACTCCTTGTTTATAAATTTGTTCCATTTTATATGTTGTATCACTATCTTTTATATATATTTCTATTTCAATAGAATTTTCATCATTTTGTATAAAGTAACCTTTGTCATCTTTTGAAACAAAATTTTTTTCATTTTTGTCTGTTGATTTATTTATTAATGAAGCAATATCTATTCCATATATTTCTTTATCAAGATATTGTTCATATTCACTATTTTCACTATTAATAGCATTTTGTGCTCTTTGATATGAATTATATTGGTATAATATAACACATAAAATTACTACAATTATTGCTAAAAATATAAATATTTTTTTCATATCTTCCTCATTTTATCATTTATATAATTTTTTTTCAATATTTTATATAATTTTTATTAATCATTTACTTTTTTAAAAACAATTTTATTAACTCTATTTGCAGAATTTACTGTCATGTCTTCAGCCTTACATGTATAATGTGTTGAATAATTTTTTGCTAACCAATCTGCTAACTGCTTTGAATCTCCAACTATTTTTTCTAAATGTTTTTTTCCTGTTTCAATACCTGATGATGGATCTGTTGCACCAATAATTATTACATCAACATAGTCTGTTCCATAACTAGATTCTGTTTCATCTAATAATTCTTTTTCAGAATTGTTTTCATATGCAATATTTGCTATTGTAATTATATCTTGAAAAGTATATTGTTGATTCTCTATTGCAGTATAATTATAAAACTGAGTATTAAATTTAATTAATGCTTGATTATTCATTTCTTCTTGTGACATTTGTACATAATTTCCTATAGTCCCATATAAATATACTCCTAACGATAGTATAACTATTCCAATTAGTACTCCTGCTGCCATAAGCAAAGCTTTTGTTGCATTCTCCATTAACTTTTCCTTTCATCAATTTAATTAAATTTTATAGTATGATTTTGATCATTATTTAAAACTATTTTGAAATTCATTGCTTTAACTTTTCCATTTGAAGCAATTAAAACTCCACTTTTGCCAGTTTCTTCACCTTCACATAGGAAATATGTTCTTTTAAATTGTGTAAGTTCATAATATTCTGCTGCTATTTGTTCTATTTTTTCAATTTTACTTTTTTGTGCAAGCATATTTCTTTGTGTTTCCTCTGCTGTATTATCTGTAAACTTTGTTTGTAATATTTTATCTATTACTTTTGCAGCCTTTACATTCTTTTCATCATATCTTTCCTTTTGACTTTGAGACATATCATTAGTATTTTGTGTTGATCTTGTTAGCCAATCTCTTATTGTATGAACATTTGAAGAAAGTAATTGTAAAGTATTTTCTGATACAACATTAGAACTTACAAATCCAGTTTGTGATAAATTGCTAAATTTTGTTAATAAATCGTTTTTTCTTGTTGAAATCTTTTTCATATTAGTATTTGTTATTGGCGAATTGTTTGGAAATAAGTAATCATATGATGATGATTCTTCTATATGAAATGATGTCCATCTACTATCTGTTTTTGACATTTCAAATGAAATGTTTAACTGTATTTCCTCATAGCCTTCATTTGCATTTTGCGTAACCCAAGTATTATAATCAACAACAGAATTTATAACAGAAAGCATTTCATTTCCACGTATTGTTTTTCCATCATAATTTGTGAATTTTTTATTTAATTCAACAATTTGTTTTAAACTTAAATTGTCACTCTGTTGTTGATAATAATTAGAAATTTGATTATATCCTAATAACAACATTGATAATATTATAATTCCTATTAAAACACCAGCTGCTATCAACAATGCTTTTGTTGCATTTTCCATATAATCAAACTCCTTTCTTTATTATTGTAATCCTGCAAATGCACTTCCCATACTTGATAGACCAATAAATACTAATGGTATTATCAAATATCCAACGAATAAGCAAATCATTGGTGCAAAGCCTACAAATTTTCCTATTATTCCTTTTTTAGAAATAAATTGATCATTTGTTGCTTTACGTTTTTCTCTATGATAATCTTTATCTGCATCTAATTCATCAAATGCTTCTCTAATTGGTATTTTTTCTACTGCTGATTGTAAACTTTCTACAATCCTAATCATATCATGATTGCTTACTGATTGTTTTAATTCCTCAAGTGCTTCCCAAGCACCTGCTTCATAGTTGTTTACACATCTTGCTATCGGCTCTTTGAAAATATTTGAATAACGTTCTAGCCATTCAAGGATCATTTCAACACTTATTCTTTCTATTTTCATAAGCATTAAAATAATTGTTTGGAATTGCATTACTTCATTTTCCATTTCCATTTGTCTCATTTTCTTTTGGAATATCATTAACCAAACTGGAGCCATATATCCCATAACAGCTATTCCCATAGCAATTAATTCTTCAAACCATTTCATTTGTTCTGAATTTATAATTTTTAATTTCTTCAAAATTCTTTCAGAGTCTGTTGTTAGGTTTTCGTCTGATTCTGTATAATAGTCTGATTTTATCATTGCTTTTTTAATATCATCTACTGTTACATCTAATTTTCCTTTAAATTTATTTAAGAAATAATTATCTTGTTCTGTTAAGTTCTCTGCTTTTTTCTTTTCTTTATCTGATAATGTTCCTAAAACTGTAGTTCTAGTTGTTGGCTCTGTATATACATAATTTATTGCTATTTTATGTAGCTGTGTTGTAAGAATTATTGTTGCCACAAAGCTTATAACTGCTAAAATAATTCTATTTACATATATCCATTCCATTTTTGATTTTGATGCTGAATCTTTTAATAATTGTTGCATCTTTTTGTAATCTTTTGTTCCCTTTTTAGGAATAAACATATTAACAATTTTTTTTACTAAAGGAATATTATACAATTTTTCTTGCCAAGGATGATCTGTATGAGAAACTTCTGTTTGAACCCCTCCGTTATCTTTTAGCTTTCTTGTTAATATATAAGAAACAATTGTTATAACTACTATTATTATTTGAGCTAATAGCCCCATCTTTCCATTATAAAACTCTCCTGTAAAAGAGAAGTTTGAAAGACACCAATTTTTTAATGGTTCTAGTAATAATACTGGTAATATTGATATTATTGACAAACTTTGAAATACATAATTTAATTTGTCTCTTTTTAAGATTTCAATTTGCATTTCTTGTGTAATATTATCTACGTTTTTCAAAAATAATGATGAACCATCTTTGTCTTTTCTATCACCAAATTCCTTGGTCAAATATGATATACCAGCAAATTCTTTTAAATAACTATTTGGTGCTGTATCATAATATTTTTCTAGTTCTGTTTCTGGATCATCTGAAATTAATATTTCATAAATTTTTTCACCTTGTTTTGAAACATTTTTTTCATCATCCAAAGAAACTTGATATATAGCTTCTTCAACCATATTAAACTCATGATAAGCATGTCTAATTTCAGCGAAAAAGTCTATTTGTTCTTTTAATAATTTATTGTCAATTTTGTCAACCATTCCCTCTGTCATTGAATCTACAACAAACAATTCGAAGATTAACAAAATTGACATAAGTAATATATTTTGTTTTGTGATTATAATTGTTATAAATACAATAGGTATAAGTATTAATATTGCATTCATTAAAATTTTTGCTGAATCTCTTCTTGTACTATATTCATCGTCAATATTTAAAATTTCAAGCCTTCTACGAAGTTTAAATAAATATCTTTTGATGAAAGGTATTTTAATAAATGTTATATATAATCTCTGGTATAAAACATCCATTGAAAAGCCACTTGTTTTAGTTCCTTGTTGTAACTTCTTTATTCTTGCATATTCTGATTTTCCCATTTGTTTTGCTAAAGCAAAATATGCAATTCCAGCAATTACTAATAAACCAATAGAACCAAATATTATATATTTTAGCACACTAGCATCCATTTAATAACAACTCTCCTTTCATCTATGTTTTATACTTTTTTAGTTTTTCCCCAATATTTTTCAATAAATTTGTCAAATTCAACTGCATCTGTTTCATCCATATTTGCTCTCATATCATGAATATTTTGATCTGTTATTTTATTTGTCAATTGATATTCTCCATCAACATATTCTAAAACATTTTGATATGTATATAAATTTTGTTCTGTTACTTTTGAAAAATATGTTGTTGCATTTTCAAAGAATTTTGTAACTTTTGAATCCATATCATGTTCTTTTTTATATTCAAAGTCATAAGTCTTTGAATCTTTAACAGGTATACATTCTGTTACCCTCTCAATATATCTTCTACCTCTAAAGTCTTTTTGTAAATGTATATCAAAATTTAATACTTGTACAACTTGTTCCTCAGCTGTTTTTTCATTTTTAAACACTCCTGCTCTTAACATTGAGTTTCTTAATGCTGTAACTAAATCTGGGAATGTTTTAGCATGGTGAGTAAATAATGTAAATTTGGAAGCAACCTGTGCTGATTGAATCATCCAAGATGCTACTGGGTCTGTTGCAACCTCACCGATGATATTAACAGAACCATCTGTCTTTTTCTGAACGTCCAAACACTCTTGTCCAGAAATTGTATCAGTCTCACGCATTGATAAAATGTTTCTTGTTGGATAAACTTTTCTTAAATGCAACTCGAATGCCATTTCAGTGATACGTAAGTTCATTGTTTCATAAATATTTTCAATCAATCCCATAAGTAGTGTTGTTTTACCACAACCTTGTTCACCAGTTATTGATGTTATTCTTGCACCTTTTACAAGATATTTTAATAATTCAATTGCTTTTTCTTTTCCAGCCATATCTCCTGTCCATTGTTCAACAGTAGCACGTTTTACGTCGAACTTTCTTACGAAGAATGCCCATGTTTCTGACATACTTGGTCTTACAACAACAACACGAGATCCGTCTTTCATTTCATTTACTTTATAACCATTTGTGTCTGATAATTGTCCTGGGTTATTATATTTATAAATATTTTGACATACTCTTTTTAATTCAGCTTCTGTCCCAAATGATAAAAATGCTAAACGAATTGATTTACCTTGGAAAAATATCCAAATACTATCACATGCTCTTGGAACTTTATGTTCAGATACTTGTTCAATATAATCTGTTGTTCCTGTTTGTGCAACTTGGCTTATAAAACTTTCTGGTAAACCAGATACACCACCAGATACACCATCTATATTCATATCTCTTATTTCATCAATTGAACTATATCCTTTATAATGTTGATATATTCTTTGAACAACAATTTCTAGTTTATCTTTAAATGATAATACTAGTTTTTCTTTTTCATAAATATCTGAAATTTCATCCTCTGTTATTACATAAGATGGTTTACTTTCACCTTGAAGATATTTTAATGTTGCTAAATTATATCTTTTTATAAGTTCTGTTAATGCTTCATATCCAAATTCTTTTTTATACATATATATGATAATATCAAATTTGTCTTGTGCTGTTAATAATGATGGGACATCAAAAGGAATTGCTTTTGATATATTTGTTTCATCAACACCATATTCTTTTGATAATAAGTCTGATATTAATTCTTTTACATATCTTTTATCATTAACATCTCCATATGTACAACCTTTTAAGGCTTTTTTCAATGCGTATTTTTTATTTTTTCTTCTTTTTAACTCTTCTTCTGATAATCCTATATCATAAAGATTTATTTTTGTGATTTCATCAAGTCTCTTTTTTACATAGTCTCTCATTTTCTCAAGAGTATATGTTTTATCATCTTTTTCAATTTCTTGTACGACTTCTGCATTTTGTTTATTTTTAAGCCAAAATATTAATGCTACTCCACCAATAATCAAAACGACAATACACAATAAAATTGCCATCTTATTCTCACCTCATTCTCATTTGCAATTCTTTTATTTTTTCTATAATTTTTTCTACTAATTTATCAAGTTCTTTCATAAAAATATAATTTGAATCTGTTGTATCTTTTATTTTGCTTAGTCTATAAAATAAATCTACAACTCCTACTTCTTCAGCTGCTTCATATAATAAAATATTAAATGGAATAACTGATAATTCTTTTTTTTCTCTTAAATATTTTTGCAAATTACTTTTATTGTATTTTGAATAATGACTATATTTGCCTATAACAATAATATTTTTTGGTTCTGCCACAATCGGATTATCCATTTTTAATTGTATATAGTAGTCTAAACTTCTTAATTTTTGACCTGCAATATAAAGATTTATAGTAGCCATTTTTAAGATTTCATTTCTTACGCCCTCATCTAGTTCTCTACTTAAATCTACTAAAACCATATCATAGTATTGATTTGCTACATTTAGTATTGCAGGATAAACTGCTGATATTGTTTTATAGTCTCGTAGATTTTCTTCTTTTGTCTTTGTAGGATTTTCCATATATCCATCTAGAACTTCTAATGTGTCTTTAAAAATAACATGTGTATAATCTGTTATATTTTCTGGTTCTATCTTATTACTTGCTATTAATCTAGATAATCCTTCAACACCATTCTCTATTGCAATGCTTGATGATCTACCAGCCATAATTTGTTTTCTTACAGCATTTTCTTTCCAAAAGCAATTTTTTATTGTTGAATCATTATATGCTGCTGAAACAATCAAAACTTTTAAGTTACGCTCGATAGCCATTTTTGTTGCAACAGCAACTGTTGATATTGAAACTCCTGATTGTTCTCTATCTGCATTCCAAAATGTTACAATTGACATCTTATTCTCTCCTTTTTTATATTTCCTTAGTCATTTTTCTAAGCATTTTTTCATCTAATCCACTACATAATTCTCTTACAATATATACAATGTTTTCTCTATATTCATTACTTAAGTTTTTTAATTTTATACACTGCAATCTGTGGTTTTCCATGTGTACTGCTAAATCTCCGTTTTCTAATAAGAAGTATAATTTATTGTCTGTCCATTCTTCTTTTAATTCAAGTGTTAAATAATTAAAGTATTCATCTTCTTCTTTTAACATTTCTTTTGTAAAAAATAATCTTGTCATTTTTAATGGTAAATTTATTTCTTTTAGAAGTTCAATTCCTTTTCTTAGTGAATATCCATCAAATGATGTTACATAATATAATTTATCAAAGCTTAGAGCTTCAAAATCTCTAACTCCATCAAAATTATCAGTATCAAGAAATATATATTCATATTCGAATTCATTTTCAGTGTCAACACCTAAATAATGTGCTATTTGTTCTATATTTTCAAAACCTATAGCAACATCAATGTCTTCAAATGTTGTTACATAAGATACTGTAGGTAATATATTAGGAACTATATATTTTGCTTTTTGATCCTTTGTAGAATCTATGAATAAAACTTTTTTTCCATTTCTTGTTAATAATTTGGATATATCCAAAATTAGATCTGTTTTATCATATACCCCTATAAATCCAACTTTCTTCATGTTATTATCCTTTCTATATAATAATTCATATAGTAAGGGCATAATATGCCCTTACTATAACTAATTATTCTCCTAGTGAATCTAAATATTTTTGTCTTGCATCTTGTGCATTAGAAATACTTTCTTCCATTGAATTTTTTACATTTGTATCATAGTCAGCTCCAATTTGTTGTTCTAAGTATCTTCTTGCATTTGTTGCTGATGTTGTATATCTCTTCTTTAATTCTTCTACTGCACTTGATACTATATTTGGATTTGATACATTTCCGTTTGAATCTGTTATTAATGCTGTTACAGAATCATTTGGTCTATATGTTGGTACAGCTGCATCTTGTATTCCTGCTTCTTTGTATTTTGTTGCATATAATTTTGCACCATTAATTCCGGCAGCTTCTACTATTGCACTAGACATTGCTAAAATTTCATCTTCTCTTAATGTCATTCTTATTGTATCTGCTAAACGTCCTTCTGCTCCCATTGGTATTTCAACTATTTTTTTTGAAACAACTATGTAATTTTGTCCATTTGGTAGCATTAATCTTATATCAACATAATCTCCATCTGTTAAATCTACTGGTAAAGATACAACATTATATTCCTCTACTCTTACATCATTTGAAACAATATTATCAGTTTGTTGAACCATATTTGGTGTTACTACTGTATTTTTTTTCATATCTAATTTTGCTACTACTGGTACATTGTTTAATTCAATATATTGTTTTGTTGTTGATGTAGGTTTTATATAATAATTTTCCGTTGTGTCTTCTTTGTAAACTCTTACTATGCTATCTGATCCATTAGCATCTGTTTGTGTATAATAAAGACCTTCTTCATCTCTATTTAACATAGTTCCATCTTTTGTTTGCATATACCAACTTTCAATAACTGATATTACTGATGTTGCATTTGCTGGTATTGTTGTTTGATCTACTGCTTTTAGAGCAAACATATCTTCTGTTATTTCTTCTCCTGATTTTACGTCTTGACTTAATACGTAAACCTTCTTTCTATTTGCATTTAATGTAGAAATTTCTGTATTCAATTTATTTACATGAAACAATAATAATGCTATTACAATTCCTGTTAATAATAGTGTTATTACTACTCCTAATATAAATGATGTTCTTGCTTTTTTTTGCATTGGGTTCATTGCCATTTTTTCCACGTTCCTTCCCTATTTTTTAATTTATTTCTATTTTATTTTACAATATTTTTATACTAAAATCAACAAAATATTTCTATTGTAATATAAAATTAATGCTTTTGTAATATTAATGTAATATTTCTTTAAAGTCTTTATTTTACTACTATTTACAAGTTTAAATCAAATATTTTATTAAGAATTATTGCTACTCCATCTTCATCATTTGTTGGTGCAATTATATCTGCTGATTGTTTTACATATGGGGCACTTTCCCCCATTGCAACACCAAGTCCAGCATTTGTTATCATTTTTAAGTCATTGGCATTATCTCCAATTGTTACAACTTCCTCTTTTGATATATTCATTAAACCTATTATTTCTTCTAATGCATTCCATTTATCTACATCTTTAGCTGATACTTCTGTATAAAAGTATTCTAATGCTATTTCGTCTGTTCCTTGTTTTATTATTTTTCTAGACATGTGAGATACTTCTAATACTTCAATTTCAGATAATTCTTTTAGTTTTCTTACAATAGAATTAAATACAGTTTTATGTTCATCACAAATCATTATTTTTAGAATTTTTTCTTCTCTTTGTTCAAAATAATCATAAACATTTTCAACAATATTTATATGTGTCCTATTTTCATCTGGTTTTGTTAAATTATCTTTATAATAATATAATGTGTTATAGCTTAAGTTTTTGGCTATTATTCCATTTTCAGTATAAACATTATAATAAATACTGTTTTCTTCACAAATTTTTATGATTTTCAATGCTTTTGTTTTGGATAAAATATTTTCGTATAATATTTTATTATTTTTTATATCATATGTAATAGCTCCATTTCCTGAAATGAAGTATTTATTACTATTAATTTCTTTTGAAAACCTTTTTACAGATGTGATTGCTCTTCCTGATGCAATCATTACTTCAACACCTTTTTCTTGTGCTTTTGATATTGCTTTCTTTGTTTTTTCAGTAATTATTCCATATTGGTTCAGCATTGTTCCATCAAGATCTATTGCTACTAACTTATACATATCTTTCTCCTATCTTTTGTTTTAATTTTCAAACATATTTAATTTTAATAAATTTATCTGTTTTTTTCAAGATATTTTTGTAATTTATTTGTTTTTTCCAAAAACTTCTTGTTTATTTTATTAAAAATTGCACATTCTATTCTTAGAAAAGTTTTTACTTTTCAAAAAGAAATTAAATGATGTTATATATGACGGAGGTGAATACAATGGCAAATTCAAACAGCAATAAGAAATTAGTACCAGAAGCAATGAGTGCTTTAGACAAATTCAAATATGAAGTAGCTTCTGAAATTGGTGTTACTTTAAAAGATGGTTATAATGGTGATATATCAGCAAAAGATGCTGGTAAAATAGGTGGAAACATGGTTAGAAAAATGATCCAACAAGTTGAAAACAACATGAAATAGTTTTTTAATAATGTATTCATAATATATTTATTAGGCAGAAGTATTATTCTTGGTTTTAGATATGTTTTGGTTTAAGCATACATAAAGGCAGGAGTTGTGCTCCTGCCTTTATTTTATAATATCTTCATTATTTAAAACTTTTTGAGGATTGATTTCTGTAAATTCAATAAATTCTTCGTCTGAAATAACTTTTTTTAATTTTTTAATAATTTTAGGAATTTTATTATATACTTGTTCTGGTTTATGGACATCTGATCCAAAAAAACTAATCAAATTATTTTTCAATAAAATTTTTAATGTTTTTTTAGCTTTGCCACCATACATTCCTATTATACTACCAAAATTTGCTTGAAAAAGAGCTCCCATTTCTTCTAATTCAAATAAATAATCTGGATTTTCTTGAACAAATGGATATCTTTCTGGATGAGCAATAATTGGTATATATCCATTTTCAATTAATCTATATATAACTTCTTTATCATTCATAGGTTTTGTATTAATTAATGGAAATTCAAAAAGAACATATCTTGTATTATTTATAGATGATGCCTGTCCATTTTTTAATAAATCTATCATATTATTAGTAATATATATTTCATTTCCAAGGTATAATTCAATTCCATCAACAGAATCTTGTACCTCTTTTAATAATCGTTTTCTTTCTTGCTCATTACATTCATAATAATTTTCCATATAATGTGATGTTGATATAATTTTGGTAAAACCTACATTTTTTGCTTCATTTACCATATAAATTGATTGTTCTAAATTTCTAGAACCATCATCAATTCCTGGTAATATATGTGAATGAAAATCTATCATAAAATCCTTCCTTTAAATCATTTAAAAGTCTTTCTTTTCTTCCTCTATTATTTTTTTCCAATTATCTTTATCAATATTATTTCTTAACGCTTTTGGAACTTGTGTATTTTCTTGTCTTGTATTTTGTGAATTTCTATTGTTTGTTTCACTATGATTTCCATTTCTTTTTGAATTTTGTGATAAAGCATTTTGCGTTCTTTGTTGCAATTTTCTTCTTTCTGCTTCATAATCTGGTTGATTATTTTTTTGAACTGTTACATTTGAAGAATAATAATATGTTTGATTATATTTTTTACTGCTTACTGGAATTTTATTATAAACAACTCCTGCAACATTTCCACCAACATTTCTTACGTCTTTTATTACTCTTTCTAAATCATCTTTTCTAGTTTGATTATGTGCTGATACTATTAGTGTAGAATCAACTATTCTTGATAATATAACAGAATCTGTTACAAGTTTTGATGGTGTTCCATCAATTATAACTAAATCAACTTGATTTTTTAATTGTTCTAATAAATTTCTCATTTGACGTCTTACAAGTAATTCTGATGGGTTTGGTGGAATATTTCCAGCTGGAATTATATATAAATTATTTACATCTGTTTGTTTCAAATATTTATCTATATTTACAGATTCTTGATTTTCATAATATCCTGACAAATAATTTGATAATCCTGGTCTTGGTTCAACTCCAAATATAGAATACAATCTTCCTTTTCTCATATCTGCATCTATTAATGCTACTCTTTTTCCTGCTTGTGCAAATGTTACTGCTAAATTTGAAGCAACCCAACTTTTGCCTTCTCCTGGCATTGTAGATGTAACTAACAAGCTTCTTAATCTTCTATTAGAATTCATAAATTGTATATTTGTTCTTAATGTTCTAAATGTTTCAGAAACAGGTGATTTTGGATCTAGATGTGTAACTAATTCTTTTCTCATTATCTTTTTCCTCCTCTTCTACCTTTTGACTTTGTTTCTGCTAAATCATATATTGGAATACTAGCTAATACTGTAACTCCTGATATTTTTTCAATGTCTTGTGCAGATTTTATTGTTGTATCTAACATATTTAGTATTAATACATATCCAAATGCAATTACTATACCAATTACAGCGAATATTAAAACATCTTTTTTATGATTAATATTATATGGTTCATTTTCAACTTCTGCTTCATCATAAATATATAAGTTTTCTATTTTATAATATTGTTTTACATTTTCTATAAATACTTTTGCTGTTTCATTAGCAATTTTTTGAGCTACTACAGGATCATCATTTTTTACTATTATATCTATCATGTCTGCATTATCTCTTGCTTTTACACTAATACTTTTTTTAACATCATCTTCTTGAAGATTCATTCCTAAATTTTTTATTACTTCTCTGATTATTTTATTTCCACTAACCATATCACTATATGTAGAAACAAGTTTTGAGTTTAATGTAAGGTCATTTGTAGTTATTCCATTTGCATTAGATTGGCTTGATGAATTTGTTGCTAATAAAAGACTTGTTTTTGATTGATATTTTGGTTTTACAAATCCAACAGTATAAATTATTCCTAAAACTATAAAAATTGCTGTTATTAATAAAATTTGTATTCTTTTTTCCCAAAATATTTGAATTAGCTCTTTTAAATCTAGTTCTTCCATTTTTTTGTTTTAATCCCTTCTTATTTATGTTTCAAATTAATTATTTTGATTTTCTTCTTTTTTCTGTGAAAGTATAATAATTGCATAAATTACTACTAATATAAAGTAAACTATAATAAATTTTACTGCAATTATATTTATTTTACTTAATATGTCTTTGATTATTGTTACTACAATATTTGAAAATGCGTCATTAAAAATTTTTATTCCATCTATATTTACTTTTGATTTTATTACAGTTGTTATTGCTAATTGCATAACTGCTGAAGATAAAACAGCTGATTCTGTCCAAAATAATAGTTTTAAAATATCTTTAACATTTAATGCAATTACTCCAATAATACTTATTATTATTGCAATTATCAATATGTTTTGAACTTTTGTTATTTTTTGTGTTATTTTACTATATTTTTCATTTATTGTGTTTTCATAGCCTGTACTTATTATTGTGTCTTTATATGATTGACAGATATGTTCTACAAATTCATCAATAGCTTTACTATTACTTGATGTTCTAACATTTTCTTTATCAATATTAGAATTTAAGTTGTTTGATATTTCTGATGTATCAATCTTTTCATTTGTTCCTTCGTAAATATTTGATAATATTATATTAATATCATTTTTTATTTTATCTTCTGTACATATATTTTTTATTACTTCTTCGTCAAGTCCTGATTGTCCTATGTAATTTTCAAAACCTGATTCTACAAGTTTATATGTTTCAGAATAAAAATTATTGTTTTCCATTTGTTCTAATACATATTCTTTGTTAAATATTGTTTTAAAAACAACACTTTTAACTCCTATAAATGTGAAACTTAATGCAATAACTAGAACAAATATAAAATTTAAAATTTTCTTTCCTACTTTCATCTTTTTATTCCTTTCTATTTTTCTAATTTGGCATATACTACATATCTTTGTGTTGCATATCCAACATTGTTAAATGGATAACAAGTATATACCATTAGTATTTCTTCATCTCTTTGTATTGGAACTTTGTCCAAATCTGTTTCTTTTATTAATTGCATATCATAAATTTTGTAGTTATATTCTCCATATGTTGTTGTTACCTTTATTTCATCTCCAATTTGCAATTCAGAGAATCTTCTAAATACTTTTTTGGAATTGTGTCCCATGTATAATATAGAACCACCTTCGCCTGGAAAATAACTTCCGCTTGAGTGTCCTACACCTTTCTTTAGTATTTCTAGTGTATCTCCAAAGTACACTGGTAAATTTGCTCCTATTCTCGGAATTTCAATTGTTGCATATTGGGTTCCATATTCTGGATAACTATCAAGTGATTTTTTTTCTTCATCTATTGTTATTGGTTGTTGTTCTTTGTCTTTATTTATATTTATTGAGACTTTATTTGCTAACATAAATATATTTTCTATTTCTGTCCCCCAACATATTTTTACAGCAAGAAATACTCCTATCACTATAAATATTGCAATTAAAATTGTTCCTATAGTTGATTTACATGCTTTTACCACTTTTTCTTTTTGCATATGTAATACTCCTTTTTTATTCATAAAAAAATTATAACATTTTAGAACGTTTTATGCAAGAGTTTTTGCGTTCAAAATAAAAAAATCTCCTGATTATTCAGAAGATTTTTATTTTACTAAGCATTTACAATTCTTTTTCTTGCAACTACTGCTGATACAGCAACTAATGCTACTACTGTTGTAGCTAAAACTACTACGTTTACAACATTTCCTGTATAAGCTAATTTTCCATTAGTATTTGAAACTGTTTCTACTAATTTTCCATCATTGTTGTAAATAGCAACTGATTTTTTGTTGAAAACTAATTTTAAATCAACAATTTTTGCTGCTTCTGTTGCAATTGATTTTACTTCATTTTTTTGAGCTTTTGTTAATTTGTCATAATTTGTTACTCCAGCTTTTTCCATTACAGCTATTGCTTCGTCTGCTTTTGTTAATATTTCATTTGCTTGAGCATCTGTTACTGGATTTTCTTTTAAATATCTTTCGATTTTTACTTTGTCTGCTGAAGTCATTCCATATTTTGATCCTTTTGCATATAATTCATCAGCTAATGTTGATGATGTAGCAGCATTTACGCCTGTTGCTAAAGCCATTATTGTTATTATAGCTAATAAAGCTATTGTTAATGTCTTTTTCATTTTCATTCTCCCTTTCTTCTTTTAAAATTTTCTTCTTCATTATAGCATTATATGTTTTTTTATGCAATACTTTTTTTGATTTTTTTATTTAATTTCGATATTTTTATATCTTATTAAACTTATTGTTCCAATAGCAACTACTGCTAATACAATTAATGCTACTGTTGTTGCACCTGTTTTTGGTAATTCTTTTTCTTGTGATACTGTTGTGTCTTGTGTTGTTTTTTCTGTTGTATTATCTGTTTTTGTTGTATTTGTTATTATTTCTAATTCATCTTTTTTGTTATCATCTTTTGTTGTTTCTGTATTTTTTTGATCATCTTTTGTTTCTTCTGTTTTGTCTGCCTTTGGAACAACAGCTACTTGTGTTACTAATTTAGGTGTGTCATATTCATTTTTTCCATCTGTAAGTTCTTCAACTTTTAAAACAACTCCTGTTGTTGTTACATTTTTCAATCCTTCTTTGAATGTAAGTGTTATTTCTGCAACATCTTCACCATCTTTTGGTGTTCTATTTGCTTCTACAAGAAGTCTACCAGATTCTTCACTAAATTGTACTGTATAACCGTTTAAAGCTTTTATATCATTTTGTGTTAATTGATTAAAATATACATCACTATATTCAAAAATTCCCTTAAACATACATATTCCACTTGTATCTATTGACTTTAATTTATCATATCCTATTACTACTTTTACCTCTTTTGTTACATCTTCTACTTCAACTTTTTCTGTTATCTTTAGTGTTATACTTGAGTCTTTTGAAGTTGATTCACTTGTTGTTTGTGTTGTTTGTTCTGTACTTTTTGTTTCGTCTGCAAATACATTAACTCCTACACTTATTAGCATCATTGCTATAATTATACTTGCTAATATTTTTTTCACTTTTCTTTTGCCTCCTTCTTTTTATTTATCCATTAAATTGTAACATTTTTTGCCGTATTCGACAATATTTTTTTGTTTAAGTTTTTGTTACATTTGTGTTACAAAATTATTACAAAAAATAAAACTTAGAATTGTCATTTTAAAACAATCAATTCTAAGTTTTTTCTTATAATATCTCACAATCATTTAGTATTTTTTCAATACTTTCATTTATTTCTAAATCTGGATTTTCTTTATAATAAATATATTTTCCATATTTTATTTGTTTGTTATATTCTTTGTTATGATCTCTTATTTTTTCAGCTCTTTTTATTGCATTTATAATATCTTCCAATGTAATTTGTTCAACTACTCTCTTAAAGTTTTTTTCTCCTTTATATTCATCAAGACTTTTAAAATCTTCATCAAATATTTCATTTATATATTTTAAATATTGTTTTTTATCTGTTAATGGTCCTTTTAAATCTTTTTTGTGCAAAATTATCCAAAGTTCAAATGTAAAATTACTATATCCTAATTTATATTTTAAACTATTATTAATTTTCGAAACTTCTTTCATATCATCTAAAATCTTATGAAATTTTTTTACATCATCTTCTGAATCACTTTCATAATCACATAAATGATATACCTCTTCTTCAGTTATATTTGCTAATGTTTTGGCATATCTTGTTGGCATTAATTTTTTATGTTTTAATTTTACTGTACAAGTTGCTTTAGAACAGTTATTAATTAATTTTTGTAAATAGTCTAAATACCAGCCTTCTGTATCTCCTTCAACAGAAAAATAATAATTTTTATTTGTTTTTAATTTTTTTGCACACATTTATATTTATTACTTCCTTTCTTGATTCATATATTCTTCAAATATATCTGAAAAGTCAACATCAGCGATTGCACCATATTTGTTTATAAAATAATTTTTTAAATAATTTTCTCCATTTCTTACTCCATTTTTTCCACTTGTTCCAAAATCTGATAATGAATATAATATACTTTCTTTTTCTTCTTTTTCTACAAATTTTATTTCATCTCTTCTAAAAAGATTTTTATTTAAGAAAATTGGATTATGTGTATTAAATATTAATTGAGCTCCATTTTTGTTTATTTCATCATTATGAAAAATTTTTATAAAACTCATTATTATCATTGGATGCAAAGACGCATCTAACTCATCTACTAATAATGTTGCACCTCTTTTCATTGTTGCCATCATAAGTGGAAAAATATCTAATAATCTAAGTGTTCCAAATGACTCAAAAAACTCTGCTGGAACAACTATACCTTTTTCATCTATAGTTTTTATTACAGATACTGGAAATATTAAGTCTTTTTTATCTGTTATTGGATATGCTATTTTTTCAGATGTTAATCCAATTTCTTTCACTGCTTCATTTATTTGTGGATTAGAGAATAATTTTTTATTTGAATTTTTTATATCTATTCTTGATTCTAAGTTTGGTGCATAATGTATTTTATCTGCATGATATATAATTCTTAGTTTATCTTGAAACCAATTTGTTATAATTTCATAAATCTTTTTACTATATAATGTTTTAAACATTACATTTAATAGTAATTCTTGTGGCTCTATATTTGAATTTATAATATCTTTTGCCACTTCTTCATGAAAGTTTTCTATTAATAATTCTTTTTCTTTTAAATATTCTAAATTTTCTATTTGAATTTTTTCATTTCTTATATAAATATTATTTCCATCGATTTTAAGTTTTTCTTCTAATATTTTTCTTTTATCTTTTTCTTTAGATAATAATTTTTCTGTTAAAAAAGTTATACTATATTCAATTATCATATTATTAGTTAAAAATTTTATATAAAAATATGTTGGTTCATTTTCTTTGCTGTCTATATGTGGTATAAAATCTAATTTTTCTGTTGCTATATTAATACTTGTTAAATCATCTGCATCTTTTATATTTCCTCTTAATACAATTGCTTTAAATACTTGTAATCCACCTATTAAGTTTGTTTTTCCTGATGAGTTTGGTCCATATATAACAGATGATGATAATGCTTTTTCTTCTTTGCCGTTTGCCTCTTCTTTTAGCAAACTATATTCTAAGTCTTTTATTTTTTGAGCTGGCGTCATTTTAAATTCGACTAAATTTCTAAATGATTTGAAATTTTTCATTTTAAATTCTAATAACATATTCTATCCCTCTTTCGATTTTGCGAGTTTTTTGCAAAATCTATTATCATTTTACTATTATTTTATGACATTGTCAATAAATTATTGTACATTTTATGTAAATTATAATATTTATTGTTACTAATTTTGTAAAATTATGTCACATTAATACTAAGCATTAGTGTAAATAAATATTTTTTAATTTATTCAAAAATATCTTCTGTTATTATATCCCATAATAATTGCATTAAAACAGCTGTATCTCCTAGGCACAAATAATCAGAATTTTCATTATTAATGTGTGCAATATTATTTCTCATATTTAATTCATTTGGCTCAAATATTAAATTCAATAATTTAGTATATTGTTTTTTTATTAAAGAATTTGCATATGGTGATGCAATAACACTCCCAAGTGTTAATTTATTTTTTCTTTTTTTGTCATCTTTTTTATCAATATATTCATGTAAAATCAATAATTTTATATCATCATCATTTTCACTTATAATTTGGTATTTTATGAACATTTTATAAATATTTGCTCTAATAAATTTTTCACTTGCAAATATTGTTTTATCTCCTTTTTCAGTAATAATATTATAATATTGTTTTTCTTCATCAGTTAATTTTATATTTTCTTTTTCAATTTTATCTTTTAGTTCTTTCATTAAACTTTTTAAAACTTTTGAATCTAATTGTATTATAAGAAATCTTTCTATTAATGTTGGTAATATGAATGCTGTTCCATATGCATGTTCATTTTTTATACATTCAATTCCATTATTTGTTAATGGCTCTGCTATTGGAAATACTGTTCCGCTATAATCAATCATTCTTATAATTTGTAAATTTTCTTGTTTCTTTGGTGGATTTTCAAATATTCCTTTATATTCATTTCCTTTTAAGGTTTCAAAATATTCATTTAATGCTCTTATATATATTTCATTAAATTTTATTGTTGCTACATTTGTAATTATTGGTACTCTTCCTCTATATTCTTTTGCTATTAATTTTTTATGATAATTTATACATATATTTCCTAAATAATAAACTAAATCATTTATTTTTATTTTATTTTTTATAAGTTCGTCTTTTTCTTCTTTTGTTTCAAAATATCCTAATGGCTCTGGACATATTGTATTTTTGAAATCGTATTTTAGTATTTTATAAAATTCGTCTAGTATTTCTAATTTTATATTTATTTCTTCGTTTTTACTTTTGGCTTTTATTAGTTTTTCTACTTTTTCATCAATGTATTTTAACATTGGTTCTGGATTACTTAAATGTAATTGCATATTATTTAACATTACATATTCTTTTTGATATAAATATTTTTCCATATGTTTTCCTCCTATTTTAAAAGATGCAACATTATTTTGTTGCATCTTGATTTAATAGCATTAATCTTATTTTTACTAAGTCTTTTAAATTAATTTTTCCGTCAAAGTTACAATCAGCTGATAACATCTCATTTTCGTCTAAATTATTGCCGTCTAAAAGATATTTTCTCATTTTGACTAAATCTTTTAGATTTAATTTTCCGTCTTTATTCAAATCTCCTGTAACTATGAGTGTATATTTATCTCCTGCTGATGTTGTTAATATATCTCCTGTTGCAATGTTATCTTTTTCATTAATTTCTTCATCATTTCTTGCTATTTTATATGTTATTTCTAATTTTAGTTTATTATCAAAATCTGATTTTTTTGTTTGTTCTGATATGTTTTTTATTATATTGTCTTGAATAATATAATTTTGATTATTACTTTCCATTATTTGGAATGATATTTGTGTTTTGTTTCCTGCTTTGTCTATTGCAGTTAATGTGTAAAAGCCTTCGTCTGTTAATGTTGTTCCTGATTTAAAGTTCTTTACTTCTTCACCATTTAAAATTAGTTTTATAGCATCTAGGTTTTCATCTGTTATTGTTGGTGTTATTTTGCTTGTGTATAGTTTTCCGTCTATTACTCCATTTATTATTGGTGATGTTTTGTCAATGTTTGTTACTTTTGCTGTTATTTGTTTTGCTTGTCCTTTTATTGTGTATTCAAATGTAAAGCTTCCGTTTTGATCAAATACATATTCTTTACTATTTGAGTTGTTTGTTATTTGTATTTCTGCATTTGTTTTTATTGTTGCTTTTACAGATTTATTTGTTATGTTTGTTTCTGAATATTCTATTGTTACTGGATTTTGGGAAATATATTTCTTTATCTTTGTATTTAATACATTATCAGTCCAATTACTTAATGTAATCGCATATAAATAATCTGCATATGTTGTTTTTTCTTTATTAGATATTTCATTTCCAATCTTTGATAATTCAACTAAATTGTCAATTTCTAAATCTTTATTACTATTTATATAATTTTGAGATTCTTGTATATTTTCTGTAATCTCATTTTTATCATACAAATTCGATATTTCTACTTTTGAATATATTATATCCATATTTTGTGCCAATTCATTAAGTTCATTTATTAGTTTTATCATTTCTGTAGTTGTAATATTTTTATTGACATTAGCTCCAATTATATTTGATTCTACTGAATATACAATATTTATAATTTCCTTTAAACTTGCTTCATTTGTTGTATCTAATGTCATATCTTCTATTCTTCCAATTATTGAATTTATATTATTAGTAGTGTTATTTATTTTGGATAATAGTGTTTCATTTGATACTAAGAAATTATTATATTTTTCAATTGTTTCTTGTTTTAATTCTGTATATTCAAATTCTTTTTCTAGTTCTTCATAATATGTTTTTATTTCATTATAATCATTTGAATTTAATATTTCAGGATTTGATATTTGCTGTACTTGTGCATCTGTTAATAGTTTGAATATTGAGTTCTGATCTTGATTATATTCTTTTAAAATTGATCTGTCTTGATAATTACCATTTCCTGCAAATAATGTTGTTTCTTTATTTAAATATATATTATTATTATTAGAATTTATTATATTAGAATAATATACATTATTTATAGAACTTCTTGCATAGAATAAGCATCTTGAATTTATATACTTATTATTTTGCAATGTTATATCTGCATCTTTAGGAATACTATTTTTTTCCCAAATCATTAACATTGATTGTGCTTTTTTATCCGGTCTAACTGTATACCCCCAACCTTTTCCCTGATTAATTGAAATACAATTTTCAATTAGTTGATTTTTCATTTTTGCTTTTAAAGAGGTATCTGTCTTATTATATGCAAATAATTCTATATCATATGTACAATTTATAAAGATATTATTTCTACATACATTATTTTGAAAACCTGTTAATGTTGTATTTCCTTGAACCGTATATGCCCCATCGTAAATATTTTTTATTATACATTTTTCAACTAATGTATTTTCCGCTTGGTTCCAAAATTCAATTCCATTTCCGTATCTCGTAAAAGTACTTGCTGTTTGAACTGAACCTCCTATATTTTGAATAATACAATTATATATATATACATTTTTTAATTCATTACCCTTTTTTACTATACCATGCGCCCCTGTATCTTGTATATTTAAACCTGTTATTATTGTATTCGAAGATATTCTTACTAAATTATTTCTAGAAACGAATTTTATTCTTCCAAACTTTTGGCTAGGATTTATAATTGATTTTATATAAAGGTAATTATTTTCACAATAAAAATCATTTTCATCTTCTAATAATTCTTTTGACTTTTTTCTTTTTCCATAAATATTTCCATTTTCATCTTCTAAGAATCCTATATTATAAGGCTCCCAATATGTCCTTCCAATTCCATAAAAATTTGAGTAATTTGATAAATCTATTTTATATAAATTTTCTTCATCATATAACCATGCATTACTATTTACTAAAATATTGGCTCCACTTATTATTGGCTTTTCTTCGCCTTCTCCATATGTTCCTATATAAAACATTTTTTCCTCAGTTGCTTCTACATTAAAATTTATAACACCATAAAATACATCCCCTCTTTTAAAAAGAACTTTTTCATTTCCATAATACGTTTTTTTATTTGCTTCATTTAAAGACATTGGATTATTTATATCAGTTCCATCATTAGATATTCCATCTGCAGAAACATAGTATGTTTTTATTTCCTTATCTTCATTTTCAATATTCTCAGAAAAATTTATACCTGCTTGTTGCAAATTTGCGATTTTTTGTTCATACTCTATTTTTTTCTTACTATACTTCAAATTTTTTATAATTATTATGATTAATAATAGTACTATACCTATATTGATTGCCAATATTAATCTTCTAAATTTTATTTTTTTTATCATTCTATTATTATAGCTAATTATTAATCACCTCTTCTTTATAAATATATATATCCGTTCATATTATAAAATATTGCTTAATTCTTGTAAAGATTTGTAACATAAATGTAAAAAAAATGAAATATTTTAGTAATATTTCACTTTTTTATAATTTTTTTTATAATTTTTTTACACTTGTTAGCAACTAATATATGTATAGGAATCTTATATGTATATTTCATTACTAATTTATCAAATTGAAGTATATCTAAATTTTCAAAAAATTTTTTTCTATTTTTATCAATTTTTGAAGAATATATCATACTTGGGTTATATTTTATAGCTTCATTAACATCTTCAACTGCTTTACATTCTATATTTTCTTTTATATTTCTAAATAATTCTTCACCTTTTTGAGAATTTATTATAACTAACGATGTTCCTATATTATCATACATTTCTGGTAAAACTTTTTCTACCCCCCAAAAATCTCCTAGTGTTATATCAGCTATTCTATTTATTTTTTTGAATTTACAATTATAACATGAATCTCTTAATGAAGTATTTTTTAAAAATGCTTGTAAATATGGATCTTTTTTTAAGTTCTCCTTATATTGAAAATCGGCATATTCAAATTTCATATTAAATTCTTTCCAACCATCATCTTTATTTCTAAAATAAATATTAACAGGTTTTTTATTTATTTGTTTTTGTCTGAATTCTAGATATTTTTTCCAAACCAATGGAGATGGAACTCCATGGCAAATAAAATCTTGAGTATATAACTTCTCATATTCTTTTACTAAATATTTTTTTAATCCTTCTATTTGACATGGTGTTCCTGTAAATAATACATATTTTCCTTGATTCAAGAATTTTTTTACATCACTATAACAACTTCCTATTGTACTTTGTACATATTTAGAGCCCCTAAACTTATTTAATTCATTTTTATTATCTATATAGGTATGTATTACATTATAATTTGAATCAAATGTGGCCCCAAATACAACGCCATTATTTTTTAGAATTTCTTCTGCAAGTATTGAAAAAACACCTCCAGATGAACTTTCTTTTCGAACTTTATCATTTTTATTAATGCAAGCATATGCATATGGTACATTTTCAATTTTATTTTGGTTTAAGATAGGACATACTTTTTTACACAAGTCGCAATTAATACATAATTCTTGTTTTACCACTGGATATGCAAAGCCTTTTTCATCGTCCTTCATTGTTATAGCATTTTGTGGACAAATATTATAACATGCCGAACATCCACAACAATCATCTTTCTTCTCTATTTTTATCATTCTATACACCTCTATTTTTTATATTAAATATTTTTTTTACCAAACGCATTGTTTCATAAAATTCTTTTTTTCTAAAATTTAAGATTATAAAAATCAAATTAAAAACAACAATGCATATAATTCCCTTAACTATTAATGCTATTACACTAACTTGATGTATAAAACTTGAGATATAATAACATATACCTACTATACATGCTACTGACATTATATATTTTAGTAATTCTATAATATATTCCTTTAAATTTAATCTAAATACTTCTTTAGATAAGTTATGTAAAAGCCATGGCATCCCTATTATAGCACTAGATATTACTGTTGATAATATTACCCCATATAACCCTATATAATTAACTAATATTAAATTTAAAATCAAATTAGTTCCTGCTGTAATCAAAGGTCTAAATCTATCACTGTGCCATATTCCTGCTGCATCTTTATATAAATTTAATAGAGCATTTATCTCATATATAAAATAATAAATTACTAAACATACTACAATTGGAATATCAAGAAGCAATTCTCTTCCTACCCATAATTCCATAAATGTCTGGAACATACACATCAATGAACTAGCACAAAATCCAGCAATCCATACTATTATAAAAGTAAACTTTTTTAAATCATTATAATTCTTTTCTTTGCTTTCAACAATCAAACTATTTCCTATTCCCGCCGTACATGCAGAAAAAATAACTCCTACAATTCCTATTATAGCTGTTAATATATAATAATAATTTTGATAAATAGCTAATACCTTTAAGCCTAAAAAGGATGATATAACTATTGAATCAGCTGAATTTACTATTATTCCACCTATTTTAGCAGTAAACAAGTCTCTAACTCTTCTATTTATCTTTTTTATTTCTTCTTTTTCTAGTTTTCCATATGCCTTATATTGTGGATACATAATATTAGATTTATATGCTGTAATTACATTTATAAATATCTGTGCTAATAATAAAAACACTACATACAAATAATAATTTTTTATAACACATATTGCTATAATCTGTAATATGTATTGTATTGTATTAACCAAAATAGTTACTTTACTTATTATATCTTGTCTTTGATGTGCTTGTAATATACTATTTTTATATGCAAATAACCAATATGAAAAAACTGTAGCCAATAAGTTTAAAATATACAAAATATATATATTCATATCTTTAGGTAAATCATTTTTTATAAGATATGGTACAAATGGACATAAAATTAATCCAACTACTAATACTACTATTCCTATAAATCTATAATATATCTTATATAGTTGCATTAATGCACATATTTTTTTATCATCATCTTCTGAAATAGGCTTATACATACTAAAAACCATTGCACTGCCCACACCAAGCTCTGCAAGATTTAAAACCTGTAATATTGATGTAAATAAACTATTTAAACCTAAATATTCTATTCCCAATGAATATATCATTGCAGTTCTAATAAAAAATGGAACTAATATTTGATATAATTTTAGTATAACTCCAAATATAATATTTTTTGTTGCATTTTTAGTTCGTTCTATTCTCATAAAATTTCCTTCCTATTTTATATCTAGTGCATTTTTAATAAAAATCTTAGTTTTATCTCTTTCATTTTCTAATATTTTATAAGCTTGAGAATAATCATATTTCAACTTATCATCAGTTATGTTTTCATTAACCTCTCTGTCCTCCAACTTAAACTTATTTAATAGTGTTTCTATTCTAGAATTCATTTTATTCACATTTCCTTCTCTTTGAAAAACTAAAAATGGTCTATTATACAAAATAGAAAACACACATGAATGAAATGAATCTGTGCAAATTAATATTGCATTTTTCTCCAAATAAAGAAATTCGCTTGGACCAGTTTGATAAAATGGACTATTTTTATCCAAAATATTTATTATTTCACAATTATTCTTTTGGGCTATTTCTTCTATTTTTCCTTTTTTATCCATAGAAAGATTTCCTAAGAAATATGTAAGTATATATCTCTTATTTTTTAAATTGTCTAATTGTTTTGGTTTTTTTGCTACTTTATCCCATTCATCAGCAGTTAATAACATTGTCGGATCTATTAATACTTCTACATCATTTCTTGGTAATACATCATTTATAATTCTTTTTCCAGCCTCTTCTCTAACAGATATTGATTTAAATTTATATAATTCTTTTTTTATTTTTTTCTTGTCTTCTTTTGAAATACAATTAACCCCAAAACTAGCTGATAAACTTATCCTTTGCTTACTATCTGCAAAACTTAATAAATCAACATCTCTTAATCTTCCAATATTAGGATTCCATACTTGATCACTTCCAACAATAAAATAATCATACTTGTTTTTTATATGTGAAAATGCTGTTATTTTATTCTCTGAAAATTTTATATTATTATTAAAAACTTTAAAACATCTATCTCTTTCAGTTAAATTATGTTTATTTTCTTTTAATTTCTTTTTTATTAATCTTAATATAAATTTCTTTTTATCATTAGATGCTTCTACATTTATTAACGTTTCTACTTCAAAACCTAATCTTTTTAAATATTCTTGAACTGCATAGTTTTGTAATCTATTTCCATAATTATTATTATCATTAATTGTTATTATACCTATTCTTTTCATAGTTGATCTCCTTTTTATTATTGCCAAAAAAAGCTATAAGGAACTGTTTCCCCTGAGTTTCCATAAGCAAAATAGTAATACCAATAAAAAATATAATATAAAACAAAAAACATTTTCATAATAATATTATAATTTTTATTTGGATGTGCATTACAAAGTTCTGGAATTAATACTATATTAAAAATTTGAAAAATATAACTCATACGTTCTCCATATGTTGATGCAGATGCAAATTGCGCAAATGCAAGTGACATAACAAACATTATAATATACATATAAGAATTTTTATTTTCTTTTACATAATATTTTCCTGATATAATTAATGCAATTATTATTGGAAATCCTCTTATTATTTTTGATGCCATAAAAGTAATCTTTCCACTTGTCCATCCAGAATAATCTTTTATTCCCAAAATTGAAAACATGTTAATAAATAAATTAGCATTTAATATTAAAATAATTGAAACTAGAGTAAAACCTATTACAATAACTGCTTTTAATCTTATTCTAAAATTATTTATTTTTATAAAAACTTCTTTTTTTTCATTAAAATTTAATATTGTATATATAAAATAAATTAAAATACTAAATATTGATGAATTATGAAAAAAGTATGCTATAAATAAATTCAACAAAAATTTTATTGTTCCTATATTTTTCTTATCATACATTAAGCAAGCTGTTCCATAAAATATAAATGCAATTGCTATATACTGTCTCATAGTATTTAATCCTACATTAAAAAAAGAAAAATAAAAAATAAACATTGCAAAACCAATATTCTTTTTTGTTTTATCAATCTTTTTTAACCCACAATAAATTGGAACACTGATAAGTACTTGAATTCCAAACATTACCATTTGGATATTATCAGTTAACTTTTGAGTAAAATATACAAATAGTGTAAAAGCACTTTCAAAATCAGCTACATATTTTATTCTATATATCCACCACCATTTGCAAGTCAAAAACTCATTGTAACTACTTGATTGTTTTGCAAAATAAAATAATTGTTGTACATATACTTCCACATCTGTTCCTACTTTTGTATTTCTTAAACCTGCTAAAATACAAGGTATTATAATTGCTAAAATATTAAAAGTTTTTTTTAATATTTTATTATTAATCTGATTAGCTATTTTTAATAAACTACATGATATAATAAAAGTTATAATATATATTAGCATTTTTTTCCCTTTCTAAAATTTATAATTATTTTTTATATAGTTCATATAAATATTTCTTATTTTTCCAAGCATAGATATCAATATCCAACTTTCATTTTTTATTAATATTTTTTTTAATCGAATTGCCATATTTGAATTATTTATTTTTAAATTCTCAGAAAATTTTACTATTTTCTTTAAATAGTCTATATATTTTTTATAACCGTTCGAGCATAAAACTAAACTATATGAAAACATAGCATTAAAATAATTTATATTTAACATTACTTTCTTATTTTCTTTATCTGTAAAATCATTCTTTTGTATTAGTTCAATTTTTTTATTATATAATGCCTCTGAATTTTCAATTACTTTTTGTGGAAATTTTAATAACCTATTATTATATGTTCTATAGTCAAATTTATACCCATATATAACTTTATCTGTATAAAATATTCTTGGTCCATATTGCAAAAGTTCTAAATTAAATAATGCATCTTCTCCTTGTATAAAATTTGTATTAAATTTTATATTATTATCAATTACATATTGTGTTCTAATAATCTTAGCAAATGGACTATGTAATTTATTTCTTATGACAAATTCCTCAATTGCATTTTCAACACTTATATATTGGCTATTGCAATTAAATTCTTTATTTTTTTCAATTTTATTCTTATTTATTACATTTTTATCAAAAACAATTATATCTGAATCTAAATAAAAAATTTTAGAATCTAAGCAATCTGAATATATATAATCATCTGAATCAACAAACATTATATATTTTCCTTTTGCTCTTGAAATTCCAAGATTTCTTGCAGAACTCACACCTTTATTCTCCTGATATATATACTTAATTTTACTATCCCCAATTAATTCTTTATATTTTAAAGAATTAATACTATTTGACCCGTCATCTATAATTATGATTTCATATAAAAAATTTTGATCTTTTTTTATTATTGATTCTAAACATTGTTTTAGTATTTGATAATCCGTATTATACACTGGTATTATTATTGATAGTTCCATTCTTCATTCCTTTTCTATCTTTCCTATATCTACTAATCATATCAAGATATTCTTTATCTCCCAAAGTTAATTTATTATTTTTTTAATTTTATTTTTAATTTTTATAGGAATTAAATTTTTAATTATATCTTTTATATTTTTTCTAAATTTCAAATTTTGTTTACTATATTTTTTAAATTTCTTAATATCAATATTTTTATATGCTTCAGTTCTTATATTATTTCTTGTGGTTGGTTCTTTTAAATTTTTATTTTTAGCAATTATTTTTTCTATCTCCGTATCTCTATATTCAACTTCATCTTTAATATTTTCAAATGCTTTAAATCCAGCATTTGTATTTATTATAACTGCTGATACACCATTTTTATCATAAAAATCTGGATGTTCTTTTTCTATTCCCCAATAATCTGCAATTGTTATATCTCCAACTCTCTCTATTTTTGCATACTTACAATTATAGCAACACTCTCTATATGTACTACCATTTAAAAATGTTTTATAATATGGATCTAAATTTGCAGGTATATACCTTTCTTTACCACTTTCAAATTTAACTTTCAAATTCAATCCCCATGAATTTTTTTCTTTACTTCTAAATTCATATTCTATTATTGAAGAATTATTTTTCTTCTTCAACCAAGTCAAATATTTGTCAAACAACTTTTGACTTGGTACTCCATGACAAACTAAATCCACTAGTAACAAATCTTCATAATCTTTTCCTAAATAACTTCTTAATCCAGCAATCTGACATGGAGTTCCTACATACAAAACATTTACACCATCATTTAAATCTTTTTTCACCAATTCAAAAGTATTTTGTGTATTACTTTGTAAATACTTTGACCCCATTAATTTATATAAGGATTCTTGTTTGTCTATTCTTATATGTTCTAATTTAAAATTTTCATTAAAAGCAGCACCATATACTACTCCATTATTTTTTAATACATACCTTGCTAGAACAGAAAAAATTCCTCCTGATGAACTTTTCTTTTGTTCTTCTAAATTTTTATTTTTCACAGCAAAAGCTTTAGAAATATTAATTTTCTTTTCAATCTTTACATCATTTAATTGAGGACATCTTTTAAAACACAAACTACATTTTATACATTTTTCTTTATTTATTATTGGTTCAAAAAAACCTTCCTCATTTTCTTTCATATCAATTGCTTTTACAGGACATATCTGAGCACACATTCTACAACCTGTACATTTATAATGTTTGTTTAGTAAATCTATAGTATTATTATTTTCTCCTATAATAGCTTTTTTCAATAACTCTATTGATCTTTTTCTTTGATTTTCAATAATAGTATTACATTCACTAAAATTAATAGTTTTATTTATAAATGAAAAATCATCATATTTTGTTAATATTCTATCTTGTAATCCTGTCAGCTTTAATATGCTTATTATTCTTGTACTTGTTTTTCCTGGCAAAATATCAACAAACTTTCTATTAAATATAATAGAAAATACGGTTGCATGAAAAGAATCTGTTAGTACATATTCTGCATTTTGAAATAAAGATAAAAATTCATATTGATTTGGTAAATAAATAAGCTTGCCACTTCTAGTAATATGATAAATTGATGGACTAATTCTTAAAAGTTTTAATCCTGTTTTTTTTGAAAATTCTTTAGCATATTTATCAAAACTCTTATTATCATGCAACTGATAAACTAATATATATTTTTTTTGTTTGTTTTTCACTTTCCTTGCAAGATTTGACCATTGCTCTTTGTTTAATAACAATGTTGGGTCAAGAACTTGTTCAACATTTTCAATTCCATGCTTTTTTAATATTGACTTTGCTGTATCTTCACGAACAAGTATATCACTATAATTTTCTAATAATTTTTTTATATTCTTTTCTAAACTTCCATCAATTTCTTCTTTTCCAAAACTTGAGGAATAAGCTATGCATCTTTTAGTTCTATCTTCTATAAATTTCAAAAAATAAGCTTCATCATACTCTACTGTTCCTATTTTTCCCCATATTTGATCACTTCCAGAACAATATACATCAGCTTCAGGAACATTATCTTTTAACTCCTGTAAACTTCCATATTCTAATCTACTTTCCTTTAGAAAATTTTTTCTATATTTTTCAAATTTTCTATACATTTTTGTATAATTAGGTTTTTGAATCATTTTATATATCGTTCTTGTAATAATATTCTTATTCCATTTTTTACCTTTAATTAAAGTATTAACTAAATTCTTATACCTTTCCTCATATCTAGTATAATTTATAATTTCTGATTCAAATCCCATTTCTTCAATTACTTTTTGAGTTGCATACGATTGTAATAATGAACCATAATTTGGAACAGAGTGTCTTGTTATTATATCTACCTTCATTTTTTCACCTCTATAAATAGATTATTTAATCTTTTTCTGTTATATACCCTATATTTTTTCCTAAAACATATAATGAATATTTTTCCTCAAATTCTTTATATGCATTTTCACTTAATTTATTATATAGTTCTTCATTATTATATAATTTTTCTAATGCCTCTATTAGGTTTGAGCCAATATTTTTTATTAAAATTCCATTATATGAATCTGTTATATAATTTTTAACAGTTTCTGTTATTATAACTGGTTTTTTAAATTGCATTGCCTGTAACAACACCAGTTGTCCTGAAGATATTTTTAAATCTTTTAGTGGTATAACCACACAATAAGCATTAGCAAGCATCTCAAAATACTTTTCTCCATATACATCATTATAAACCTTAATATTTTTTTCTTTAACGCTTTTTAAATTATCGCATATGATATGAACTTGATATTTTGTGTTTTTTAATGTTGAAATCAAAAAGTCATAATCCCTATTGCTTTTTCCACAAGATAAAATATATTTATCCGCTCTCATATCTTTTTTGTATTTATTTATATTCATTTTTCTTATTCCTAAATTTAAATAAATAAATTTATTTATTTCTAAATTAAATTTTTTAGAATAATATTCACATTCTGAGGCTGAATAGCAAATAATTTTATCAACATATTTGCTTGAAATACAATACTTGATAAATTTATAATATATTTTTTTGAATTTTTTCTTGTCTTTATATATAAATGTACAGATATACAATTTATTAACTTTTTTTACATGAAATATTCTACAATAAAAAGAAAAAATAATTCCAAAAAATTGTTGCCAAGCTATTATATTTTCAATTTTTTTTCTTCTATTAAATATCTTAAATGAAAAAATAAAATATTTTATATACCTTATTATAGAATTTTTTTCTTTATTAGATTTTTCAAGTACAAATTTCCATTTTTTTTTACTTGTTTTCTCAATTCCATCTTTAAATTCTTTCATTTGTTCTTTATCATTATCAATAAGAATTATATTTTCTTTATTCATGATGTTTTCTCCCATTCTTCCTTATCGAAATTATATTTTTTTACTACTTTAGCTGGATTTCCTACAGCAACACAATAATCTGGTATATTTGAATTAACTACTGAATTTGCACCAATAACACAATGTTTTCCAATTGTAACATTTCCAACAATGACTACATTTGTTCCGATCCAACAATCTTCTTTTATAATAACTTTATTAATTTCATTACTTTTTTGCTTATAATTACTTCCTTGACTTTTTATAGCTTTATCTATATTTATATACTCATGATTATAATCTGCTATAAATACATTTGGACCAGTAATTACATTTTTTCCAATCTAAACCAAATTTTTAGCTGCAACTCTTGAAAACATACCTATTTCGCAACCACTTTCTAAAACTATCTTTCCATTTTTATGTACTACTATCATATTATATGGCATTATACTAACATCATCATCAATCTTCAAAAATTTTCCATTTACAATTTTTGAATTATGTCCAATATATATTCGTCTTCCATATTTTGCTATAGAAAACCTAAAACACTTTATTCGTCCTAATAAATTTTTTATAAATTTTTTCAAAATATTTTCCTCACAAATATTATTTTTTCAATTGATTATTTATATCTTCATCAACAATCTCTTCACCAGACTTATGTTTTAATTGCTCTTTAGAAGCCTCTGACAAACCATTATCAATAGTAGCATTCAAATCACATGTAGAAAGTTTATCAAGCTCTTCCTTAGTTACCTTTCCATCTCTATATTGTCTTACAATTGGTAATTCATACATTGAATATTTTTTCTTTGTCCAGAACTTTACTTTATGTTTAATTACCCACCAAGTTGGTTTCCAAATATATTTATGCATAGCTGGTGAAACAGAACCTATCATCCAGCAATTTCTTGAACAATGTCTTACTACATTTCTTACTTTTTCTGCTTTTTCAGAATTCCATAATTCGTCCCAAGATTGTTCATTCAAATTTCCCATTACTTCTTTACACTTTGTACCATTACATGGCATTACATCTCCATATGGATCTATAAAGAATGTATCAAAAGCCATATCACATGGTAATAATCTTTTTTGCCCATATATGTAATTAATTAAACCATGATTGAAATATGCTCTAAACCACTTTTTAGGTGATTTTGATTCTAAAAGTTTATTAATTAAATTTTCAAACTCTTGTGCAACCATAGGTCTATCATGAATAATATTTTTTGCTTCAACAAAATAAAAACTATTATGTAGTGATGCTGTTGCAAATTCCATTCCCATTTCATTAGATAAATCATATAATGCAACTAAATCTTTGGCATTTTTATCTTGAACTGTCATTCCAAATCCAACATCAGGATGTTTCATTTCAACTAATTTTTTTAATGTTGAATATCCTCTATTAAATCCATCATTTAATCCTCTAATTTCATTATTTGTTTGTTCTAGACCTTCAATTGATATTCTTATTCCTACATTTGGAAATTCTTCACATAATTTTATTATTCTATCTGTAAAAAATCCATTTGTTGAAATAACAATTCTATCAGATTTTTTATATAATTCTCTTACAATTTCTGGTAAATCTTCTCTTATAAAAGGTTCACCACCAGTTATATTCGTAAAATACATTTTAGGTAATTTTTTTATTGTTTCTATGCTTATTTCTTCATCAGGTCTTGATGGTGCTTTATATCTATTACACATTGTACATCTTGCGTTACATCTATATGTAACAATTACTGTACCATTTAATTTTTTTTCAGCCATTTTAGTTCTCTCCTAATACATTTTTATAAATTTTTTCTATCTTTTCATAATATCCATTTGGACTATATTCATTTAAAGCAAACTCTTTTGCAGACTTTCCAAATTTATCTGCTAACTCTTTGTTTTCAAATAACTCTTTCATTTTAGCTTCAAGATCATTTATATCATCATATTTATATGTTAAACCATTTTTATTATTTAACACCATTTCTGGAATTCCTCCAATATTAGCCCCTATTATAGCCTTTCCTATAGATTGTGTTTCAATAACTGAATATGGTCCATTTTCATACCAAATTGATGGTATTACTAAAAATCTACATTTTCTAGTATATTCTCTCAAATCTCTTTGATTTAAATATCCCAAAAGAATTATTTTGTCTTCTAACTTATTAGATTTTATTTTATTCTCTATATTTTCTCTTTCAGGTCCGTCTCCGGCAATATAAAGTTTTATATTATCTAATTTATCATTATTTTTGTTATCTTTTACTAAATTTGTAAAAGCTTCTACTAAATTTAATATTCCTTTTTCCTTCGCAAGTCTTCCAGAATATAATGCATATCCTTCATCTTCTACTTGTAAATTATAATCTTCTAAGTTAATAAAATTATGAATTGCATCAATTTTACTTTCATTAACTCCGTCTTCTATAAATTTATTTTTGTAAAATACTGATGGTGTTATTATATGTCCTATTTTTTCTGTATACACTTTCTTATTTCTATAATATCTTCCCTCATATGCTCCAAGTAAACTTTTTAGTGCTGAGTTTTTTACACATTTTTTCTTAAAGCAATTCATGTATTTTCCACCAATACATTTTTCACAAATATTTTTTTCTCCATCCATCATACTAATTGCTGGACATATTGCTTGTACATCATGTGCTGTAAATACCATTGGAATTTTATTTTTCCTACAACATTCAACTATTGATTCTGATAATTGTCTTTGAAAATTATTTAAATGTACTATATCTGGTTTAAAATCATCTATTGTTTCTTGCATTTTTTTATAATTTTCTTTTGAATATATTACATCTAATGCTTTTAGCTTACTTCCTGTGTTTAAATCAATTTTTTCGACAAAATATTCTTTATCTCCCGTTTTAATATTTCTGTCATCTTTCATAGAAAAATAAGCAACTTCATTTCCATATTTTTTAAATAATTTTCCTAATTCAAAATAATATTTTTCGCTTCCACCATTTAAATAGTGAAACTTATTTACTAGTAAAATTTTCATTTCTTTATTTCCTTATATATTTTCATTGTTCTTTCTACAACATCATTCCAAGAATATTTATTTAAAATAAACTCTTGAATTTCTTTTGAATCATATCTATTTTTATCTTCTAGACATTCTTTTAATTTTTTTGCTAAATCATCAATATTTCCCATCTTGAATTTTGTTGCATATTGTTCGGCGACTTGTACATTTTCATCAATATCACTTATTAAAACATTGCATCCATAACTAAAAGCTTCTAATAATGATATTGGCATTCCTTCAATATGACTTGGTAAACAATATAAATATGCATTACTATATAGTTCATCTAATTCTTCACCTTGTACAAATCCTGTCATTATTATGTTTTTATTATCTTTTACTTTTTCTTTTATATGTTCTAAATATTCATTTGTGTGGCTTGCACCACCAGCTATTACTAATTTTTTATCTGTTTCAATTTGCATATATGCATCTATTAAATCATCTAAACCTTTTTCTGGTACTATTCTTGCTAAAAACAAAATATAATCATTTTTATTTAAATTATATTTATTTTTTATAATATTTGCTTGTCTAATTACTGGCTTATCTATTCCATTTGGAACAAAAATTGTTTCTCTATTATATGTTTCTTTAAAATATTTTTTTACATTTTCTGATAATACAATTATTTCATCTGCATATTTTACTGCACATTTTTCTCCAAATTTTATATATTTTGTAGCAAATCCACCCCATTTCGATCTTTGCCAGTCTAATCCATGTATTGTTACTACAATTTTTTTCTTAAATAAATGTGGAATCCAAAGCATTGCACATGAACCTTCTGCATGGTAATGTAAAACATCATAATGTCCAAATAAAGCTCTTACACTTGCAAAAAAACTATATAAAAATGCATCAATTCCTTTTTTATTTATTGTTGGAATTGTAAGTATTTTTACACCTTTATATTCTTTTAACTTTTTCTTATCTTTGTCTGCATTTTTATCTTGAACATTTTTTCCTTTTCTGTTATATGCGTCCACTTGATTTCCTAGTTTTACTAATCTTGTTGATAATTCTTCAACAACGATTTCTACTCCACCTTCTCTACTAGGAATTCTTTTATGTCCGAATCATTGCAATCTTCATTTACTTTTGACTCCCTTTTTATTTTTCTACAAAGCACCTTCTCTTTTAACCAACTTCATTGCAGTCTTAAACAATATTTTAATATCACCTTTCAGACTATGATTATAATAATATTGCATATCCAAATCAATTCTAGTTACAAAATCAACATCGCTTCTTCCACTTATTTGCCATAATCCTGTAAGACCTGGTTTAAAAGTTGTTATGTATTTATAATAACCATTCATATCTTCTTTTTCTCTCTCAAGGTAAGGTCTTGGTCCAACTAAGCTCATATCTCCTTTTAATACATTTATAAACTGTGGAAATTCATCTAAACTTGTTTTTCTTATAAACTCACCAACTTTTGTTACTCTTGGATCATGTTTTAATTTTTTATATTTTTTATATTCTTTTCTAGCCTCTTCATTTTCTTCTAGATATTTTTTTAATTTTTCATCTGCCCCAACAACCATTGAACGATATTTGTACATCTTAAATAGTTTTCCGTTTTTTCCCATTCTATATTGACTATAAAATATTGGGCCATTATCTTTGCAAATCAAATTTGCTATTGCTATTCCAATTGTTAATGGTATTAATACAAATGTTCCAACAATTCCACCTAAAATATCTATTAATCTTTTAAAAATTTTTCCGATTAATAAACTATCTGTTTTTTCTGGGATATATTGTTGTGGTTGTACTAATGCTGTTTCATTATTAGAAACTATTATTTCAGCTTCTTTTTCTTTTACATCCATTATTTATATTTCCCCCTTAAATATAAATTGTAATATTTTTGTTACATTCTATCAGATGTTACTTCTCTATTTTCTCCTCTTTTTCTCTCCATCACTTTTCTTGCAATCCACAATACAAAAATCACAATACATATACCAAGGCAAACGCCAGCCGAATCAATCATAACATCAAAAACTCTAGCAGACCTTCCTGGCACAAAATATTGATGTATTTCATCAGAACTTGCATATAATACACCAACTATTAAACTTATCCATATTCTTTTACTTTGCTTTAACTTATATGTACTCATAAGTGACATCATTAGTAATCCTACTACCGTATATATTGAAAAATGTGCTAATTTTCTTATTATTTTTTCTGTATGCTCTAAAAAAAGCTCTCTTTCATTTTTAGACATATTTTGTACTTTTTTGATATTACTTGTAACTATTTCTGTAACTTTTCTACTTACTCCACTTGATTTTGTTCCATTTTGGTTTGAAAAACAGAATATTCGTACAAATGTTGCAAGTAATAATATTATTAATATTCCTCTTAATATATTTATTTTGCTAATCTTATTTTTTCTCATTTTTGTTCCTCTGTTTCTATCTATATAATTTTAATATTTTATTAAGGTTTTGTCAATATACAATGTGCTATTTTTCAACAAAAGTCTACACTAATTTTAGGATTTTTTTACTATTTTCTCCATAAATAAAGAATCCAGATTAATCTAGCTTCTTTGCATACGAATAATTTATATTATATTTTTTATACCATGTCAAGCCTTTTAAAACTTTTCGATTTAAGTATTAACGTTAAGCTATTATTCTTATATTATGTCTTTTCTATTCCCCATAAATAATATTTTTCATACTCTTACTAGCCTTTTGTAGATCACAAACATAATAATATATACCATTTATATTATCACCTTTTCCACCATCATCTTCTGAAGGAATTTGTTTTGATACAATATTATTCAAATATGAACTTGTATTTCCTAATACATCTGAAGCAATTCCCATACATTCAGAAACATTCAAATTTGTTTTTACCTCTGATAATACACTATCACTCAAGCTCCAAAGTTGTGTTATACTCATTGTAGAAACCTTATTCATTACAGCTGTAAGAACATCTCTTTGACGTTCCTCTCTAGTAAAATCATTTCCAATAGTTCTATTTCTAGAATGTGTTAATGCTTGTTCACCTGTTAATTTTACTTTTCCATAACTTGACAATAATTGTACAGGTTTTTTAGTCAATTCATAAGATTCATGAACAAACTCATTTATATAATCTTTTTCTGCTTTACTTATATTTAATTCAATACCACCAATTTTATTTATAACATTTATTAATCCTTTAAAATTAATAGTTACATATTCAGATATATTTAATCCAAAATTAGAGTTGATTGTCTTTAATGCTAATTGTTCTTTTCCATATGCATAAGCATGATTTATTTTTGTTTTTCCATGTCCTGCAACAGAAACATATGTATCTCTTGGAATACTTATTAATTTTATTGTTTTATCAACTTGGTTTATTGAGGCAATCATTATTGCATCACTTCTACCACCGTCTATTCCAAATAATGCTACATTTTTTATTTTTTCAAATTCTTCTTTACTTACATTATCAGATACTTCAGTATATAAATCTTCATTTACATCCAAATCACCTTTATCTAATTTATCAAAATTTATTTTTGATATTTTTCCAGCAACCATTCCAGTTCCAACACCTAATAATATTACTAATAATATTAAAATTATTGCTACTATAATTCCAGCTATTTTTCCTTTTTTACCTTTTTGCTTTTTTTGATATCTTTTTCCACCTTTTGTTTTTCTTGTTTGTCCATTTTCTTCATCAATCATTGTTTTACCTCCTTTTTTCTGAATAGTATATTTTTTATTATATTTATATAATATTTATATTCTTCTGTTCTCCCAGATACTAATGTTATTATTATAACTGGTATTATTATAGCTACTACAACACTCAATACTTGTTCAGCAAATATATTACTTACTCTTATTAATTGATTTACTCCCATTGTAATTCCAATTATAACTGTTGCATACAATATTGTTTTAATAAATTCTAAATAATAATCTTTTAATCTTTTATTAAATATTGGTCTATATACATATTTTGGATAACTATATAATAGTATTACTAAAGAACTTACTGCTGTACCTAAAAATATTCCTGCTAATCCACATATTTTTAATAATATTATTGACGCAACTAGATTAACTACTGATTCTAATATTGGTACAAATCTATCTACATAAAATATGCCTGCTGCTTCTTTAAATGCCATAAGTGGTCTTCTCATTCCTTGAATGAAGAATTTTAATATTAATGAGATTAATATAAATTTTGATAATATATATTGTTCTCCAAAGAAAATCGTTATAAATGGTTCTATTGCACATGCCATTCCTGTTGCACCTATTATAAATATTACAAAATTAAGAAAATTTAGTTTTTTATAAATTTCATAATTTCTTTCTTTATTATTTTCTGTTAATAAATCACCTATACTTGCCGTAGCTGATAATAAAAATTGATTTAATATTGTTGTAATTGCTGAAAGTACTAAATTGTAATTTGAATAATAGGCAACTGTAACTAGTCCTTCAAAAAATACTGAAATCAATATTGTATCTGTACTGCTTACAATAAATCCGGCAATTTTATGGAAAAATAATGCCTTTATATTTTTTATAATATCATCTTTTATTTCTTTGTCTAATTCTTTTACATCTTTTTCTTTTATATATGGATATTTTTTATTTGCGATTATATTTACTAATACATTTTCTAATATTCTACATACTAATTTTATTATTAAAAATACACAATAATTATGTGTTAAATATAAAAACAATATTTGTAATCCATTCATTACTACTAAATAAATTAAATGAACTATATTTGTAAGATATTCTTCTTGGTTTGCATATATTATTGATCTTTTATATGCTATTGTATATGAAAATATTACATCTGTTAAAAATAAGAAATATAGTAAGTATAAGTTTTGAATTGTCTGTGTTTCTCCTACAATTTGTTTTAAAAATATACTAACAATAAGACCTATAGCCAGCATTACTATTATTATAATGCTATAACACTTTTTGTAAAATTTCATTAATGATTTTATTTTTTCTTTATCTTTATTGGCTATTGGTTTATACATATTATATATGATTGCCGAACCTAATCCTAGTTCAGCAATTGATAACATTGACAATATACTTGTTAATACTGTGTTTAATCCTAAATATTCTTCCCCTAATGTTTTTAAAAATATTGATTGTACTACTACTCCTAATACTATATTTAGAGCATTACTTATTAGTGCAACTATAATATTTTTTGCCGATTTTTGTGCTCTCATTAATTTTTCCTCATTTCATATTTGTTTATAATTATTTTTACTACTTGGTATCCACATATACACATAATCCATGCACCCCAAAACTGTGGTGTTATTATAAATTGCAAAAATTGTAATGCTTCTGCTCTTGGAATTATAAATATATTTAATGTACTTATTAATACTATTGATGCTATAAAGGTGTTCTTTTTTAATAGTCTTGGAATTGCCATTAATAAATATCCTAAAATCAGGCTATATACAATTACACCAATATATCCAAAGTCTGTATATGTTTCCAGTATAAATGATGATCCCCATCCATGTCCTTCTAAATAATCTTTTCTTGTTAAATATGATATTATATGTGAATAACTACTTGATTCAAGTGCTTTTGTTACATTATTTCCTGTTGGTAATGGCTTTGTTTTAAATATTTTTTGTGATATTGTACTATATTTAAAATAGTCAATAAAAGGCCCAAATGTATAATTATGGTTTGTTGTTGTTTTTATCTTATCTTTTATCTCATATCCTATGTTCAATACATCATAAGATACTCCTTGTGTATAGAAAAAGTCTCCAAATAAAGATATTATATTAGTTGTTGGTACTTCTTCATCTACTCTTGAATAATTATAAATTGCAAGTCCTATTATTGCTACTGGTATAAGTAATATTAAAGCTATTTTTTCGAATTTTCCTATCCATCTTTCTTTGTTATTCAAATAATCTCTTATTACAAAATATGAAAATATAAACAATGCTGATATAACAATAGGTGTTCTTTGCCCTATTAAAAATGTTGGGATATTATATATCATAAAAATTCCAACTGGTATTATTGCTTTCTTCTTACTTGGCATACATGCAAGGAATATACATAACATTATATCTGACATTCCTGCTAATAGTGTTATTATTGGATTAAATGTATTTTCATATGTTAGATAATATTCTACATAGTCTTTTCCATTCATATATATTAATTTATCATATTCTGTTATTATTGAAAAAATAGCACAAACCAAAAATAATACTAAAGCTATATTAGTAAATATTTTCTTATCTTTACATTTTGATTCGTTTGTATTTTCTTTTATATTTTCTGTAATTTTATTTTTCTTTTCAGAAATTCTACTTCCAATATATATTGAAAATGTTGCTATAAAAACTAATAAAAATACATGCTGTTGTGAATCTATTGAGAACTTTTCTATCCAGTTTATAGCTTTAAATATGCTTATAACTGGCTTGGCTAATAAAAATGTAAACATTGCTATATTAAATATTAATAAATATATTCTTTGACTTATATTTTTACTTGAATATATTATATTTAATATTACTCCTATTACATCTGTAATTAATAATAAATACAAATTTTTAGTAAAAAAGCTTATTATAAATGCAATTACTGTAATTAACCAAACTGAATCTATATTATGCTTTTCAACTGGCAATTTTTCAATTTCTTCATATGTTCTCTTTGAATTTTCTGTATCTGTATAAATATAAAAATCTTTTGTTTTATTTTTATATTTTTCATTCATTTCAAAGTTACAATTTACACTTTCTATTAGTTTGTTAATACATTCATCAACAGTATGTGTTACTTCTCCAAAACCATCTTCATAATTCCAATATCCTTCTGGTATATGATTTTTTCTAAATTCTTCATAATCAAATTGAAAATATTGTAATGGCTTTTTCATATATGCAAAATCAAATGCTACACTTGAATAGTCTGTTATTAAATATTTGCACTCTCTTAATAGTTCTTGTATACTCTTTTCTGTTTTGTCAACTATCTTTATTCTTGAATTTGTAGTTATAAATTTATCTTTGTATGGAATCATCTTATCATGTAAACACATATATAATTCTAAATTTTCTTTTTCTAATAAGTCTGACAGTCTTGTATCTTTTATTAAATCTTGTATAGTTGAATAGTATTTTGAATCTAAAAATGCTTTTTCATCATTTTCAAATTGCTTTCTCCATGTAAACATCATTAAGATTTTATTGCTATTTTTTGACTCGTCTTTTAATAAATCATATCTGCAAAATCCTGTTTTTTTGGCATTTTCTTCATTATATCCTAACTCGTTTATTACAAAATCATATTCTTTGTTTCCTGCACAACAAAATAAGTCTACTTTACTCTCGTTTTTTAATAAACATTGCACTTTATTTTGTGTTATCCCATGTTGCAAAAATATTGATTTAAATCTATATATAAATGTTCCTTGAAAATTAAATACTAATTCTGGAAATGGTAATCCAGAACCTATTTGCGAGCTTATATATTTTGTTGATGCTATTGTATATATATTGTGTTTTAAACTATTTTTATATAATAGATTTTTATTGTATTTTTTTAATTTATCATAATATATTGATTTTTTTGTTATTACATAATATATATCTTTTTTACTTTTATTTTCCATTGCATATTTAAAGAATGCATATCCATTGTCTTTGGCATCATCACCATTTTCTGCTACTATCCATATATCCCTTTTTATCAGTCTTAATATCATTCCAGGTATAAAAGATATTAAAATAACAAGCATTTCCAAGATATGTTTTGGTTTTATTTTTTTCAATTTGTTTAGCATTTGTCCCTCCATTAATAGAATATTTCATCATAATTATAATTCATAAAAAATTCTCTTGCATTTGAGAAATATTCCTTATAATTGTCTTTATTTAATAACTTTGATTCCCTTTTCATTTTTTCTGCTATATACTCATTTATTTTTTCTAAATAATGTGAATAATCTTTATAATTATCTAATTTTATTCTCCTATCATTTTTTGTTGTAATGCTACATATAATTTCAATGGAAATACAAATTTTGCCAATGCACATTTTATAAAAATTCTCTTGCGCACAGGGAATTGTTTTAATATTGTATTAATATCTTGTCCATCCAAATTTTTTTTACATTTATTAATATTTTCTATTATTTCTTTTTTCAAATGTTTTTCTTTTATCAAACTATATGTTTTACTATATAGCAAATGCTCTACCATTCTTATATTTATTGATTTTTTATATTCTTGTGGTAATTGATTTTTAAATTTTTCATATGTTATATCATAAAAACTCAAATCTTCTAATCTATGGTTAGACGCTGAGTTTTCTCTTTGAAAATAGTTATATAAACATTCATCTATATATACTATTTTTTGTGCATAAAATCCTGCAACAGGTATAACTGGCAATTCTTCACAGTTCTTTATTCCTACAGGATATTTTATATTGTGTTCTACTAAAATTGATTTTTTTATTAATTTTGCCCAAGATGTTATTGGTAAATATGAAATACATGTTTCTTTGGTTATTTCTATATTATTAAAAGTATTATATTTTGCTTCTATTTTTCTTCCATCTTTATATGTTATATAATATCCTACAAATACAAAATCTGCACCATCTTCAACTTTTTCCATCATTTTTTTAGTTGCTTGCTTTTCATACCAATCATCTGAGTCACAAAACATTATATATTCAGACTTTGTATTTTCTATTCCTCTATTTCTTGAATATGATACTCCCATATTTTTTTCATTTTCAAGAAGAATAATATTATTATATTTTTTTGTATATTCTTTTACAATTTTAGTTGATTCGTCTGTAGAACAATCATCTACTACTATTATTTCATTTACTCTATATTCTTGTTCTAATAGTGAATCTAAACATCTTTTTATATATATTCCTGAGTTGTAATTAGGTATTATAACTCCAATTGTTTTCATCTATTTTCTCTTCCTTTTCATAAAAAATCCCTTTACTATTCCCACAACAGTACCTATTCCATAAGCACAATGCAATACAAAGAAAATAAATGGGAGTAATAAATAGCTAATACTAAATCCATTTTTTATTGTTATTAGTATAATATTTAATATATTAAATAACAAATATGCACTTGTTAATAAATATACAAATATTGGAACATTAACAAATGCCATTATTACAGAAAATAAAATTCCTAACACAAATAAAAATGGTACTAAATGATATATTGAAAAACATTTTGGACAATAATGTAATGTTATTCCAATCCATTTTCCATTACCATATTTTTGTTTTATCATTCCTTTCAAATCACTTCTTGCATATCTATATGATTTAATATTGGGTGAAAGTAAAAACTTATATCCTTTTTGTTTCATTCTATAATGCATTTCATTATCTTCTGTTCTTGCTAAATTTTCATTATATGGTCCAACATCATCAAATACTTTTTTTCTGTACATTGCAAATGCCAATGTACTTACATATTCTTTACTTTCTTTTCTTCTAAAATCTGCAATTCCACATCCAAATATAGATTCTTCTGCTATTAATAATAATTTTTCTTTCCAATCATTATTTTGTGTTACACTTATGCATTTTCCTCCAACAATGTTTTCTCCATTTTCAATCTCTTTAACATTGTTCCAAATAAAATCTTTGTCAAAAAATGTATGTGCATCAACTCTTAGTACAACTTCTCCTGTAACTTCTTTTAATGCTACATTCCATCCTTTAGGTAAAGTTTTTCCTTTGTTTGTAAGTATTTTTATTTGATAAAAATCTTTTTCATTTTCTTTTTTAAATTCCTCAAAAACTTTTCTTGTTCCATCTGTTGATATACTATCAACTAATATTACTTCTATATCTTTATGTGGATAATCTTGTTTTTTTAATGATTCTAAACTTTTATCCAAAAATTTTTCTGCATTATATGCTATTATTATAAAAGATACTAACATCTATTTCTCCTATCTTAATACTCCTATTACTGTATCTATACAAATTTTCAAATCATGTAAAACAGAAAACTGTTTTAAATATTCTAAATTATATTTCATTTTACCTGGTAAAACATCTTCAACATATGCCACATCTGTATCTTTACCAGCCTTTACTGCTTTGTCTAATATTTCATCTTCATCTTTATATTTTATACTTGCAATTGATGTAACACCAGCAGGCAAAAGTAATGTTGCCATCATTTCATCTGTATATTTGTCAACATATTTTTTTACTTCTGGTCTTGTTCCAACAAATGTCATCTCACCTTTTAAAATATTTATTAATTGTGGTATTTCATCAAGTCTAACTTTTCTAATTACTTTTCCTACTCTTGTTATTCTAGCATCATTTCCAACTGTTACTAATGATCCTATTTGGTCTGCATTTTGTACCATTGTTCTGAACTTAAATATTCTAAATATTTTTCCATTTGTTGTAACTCTTTCTTGTCTATAAAATACTGGTCCTTTTGAGTCTATCTTTATTAATATTGCTAATATTAATAAAATTGGTGAAAGTATTATTAATAAGACTAATGAAAAGAATATGTCAAATATTCTTTTCATTACTAAACTAATTTTCTTTTTTGATATTATATCATAATATTCTTTCACTTTTTCATTTTTCATTTTTTCTGGTAATTTTTCATAATCTTTTAATATCATTTTAAATTTTCCTTTTTATTTACCATATTCTTTTAAAATATCAACAAAATTTGTTATTACATATTTTGCTTCTTCATCTGTTAATAATGAATATAATGGTAATGTTATTTCACATTTATAATAATCAAATGCATTTGGATAATTTTTTATATCAAATCCCAAATTTTTATATGCTGTAAGCATTGGTAATGGCTTATAATGTACATTTGTTGCAATTCCTCTTTCTGCCATTTTTATTATTATTTCATTTCTTGTTTTTTCATCAATTCCTTCTACTCTTGTTATAAATAGATGTCCTGATGATTTTGAATTTGTTTTTTCATCTTCATGATTTAATGTTTTTACTTGATGTCCTTTTAATGCATCTTCATATATTTTTATTATTTCATGTCTTCTTGCTACTAATTGTGGATATCTTTTTATTTGTGCTAATCCCATTCCTGCCATTATATCTGTCATATTACATTTGTAAGCTGGTTCTACTATATCATATTCCCATGCTCCTAATTGATTTTTATGTAATGCGTCTTTTGTTTGACCATGTAATGATAATAATTGATATCTTTTATAAATTGCTTCATTATCAAATTTATCATTTTTCTTCCATGTAACAGCTCCACCTTCTGCTGTTGTTAAATTCTTTACTGCATGGAATGAGAAACATGTAAAGTCTGCATATTCTCCTGCCATTTTACCATTTCTCATTGCTCCAATAGCATGTGAACTATCTGCCATTATTGCAATTCTTCCTAATTTTTCTTGTAATTCTGATGATGGTTTAAATATGTTTGCTTTTTTCTCTACTATTTTTTGTATTCTATCATAATCACACATTACTCCACCAATATCTACTGGTATAATTACTTTTGTTTTTTCTGTTATTGCTTGTTCTAATTTGTCATAATCCATTTCGAAATTATCTTTTTGAATGTCTACTAATATTGGTGTTGCTCCAACATGGCATATTACACTACATGATGCTGTATATGTATATGCTGATGTTATTACTTCATCACCAGGTCCAACTCCTAATACTCTTAATGTCATTTCCATTGCTGCTGTTGATGAATTTAAACATACTGTTTTTTCTGTTTTGCATAATTCTGTTATTTTTTGCTCAAATAATTTTGTTTTTGGTCCTGTTGTAATCCATCCTGATTTTATTGCGTCTATAACTTCCTCAATTTCTGCTTCACCTACATCTGGTGGTGAAAATCTAATGTTCATTTTATTTTCCATATTTCAACATTCCTTCCTTCATTACAATTTCTTATTTATAATGAATAAATTCTAATTATTGATTTAACTAGAATTTATTCAATTATTGGTATTTAAGTATTTGCTGTTGCTTCTACTTTTTGTGTGTTTTCATTTGTTCCCTTTTTTTCGTTAACAATCTTTTTATTAACTTCATCTGGCTCTTTATATGTTGGAACAACTTGTTTCATTACTTGTTTTACTTCTTCTTCAAGATTCATGTCATTATCTTTTATTTTACTTAATTTGTTTAGTTTACTTTCTAATTCTTCCATTCCTAAGTTCATTGGTTGTGATACAAAGATTTTATTATGTTTTGTTGCTGTTAATCCTTCTTCTGCCATTAATAATTCTTCATATAATTTTTCTCCTTCTCTTAGTCCTGTGAATTGAATTGGAATATCTACTCCTGGCTCATATCCAGATAATTTTATTAGGCTTATTGCTAAATCATAAATTTTTACTGGTTTTCCCATATCTAATACAAATATTTCTCCACCTTCTGCATATGTTATTGCTTGTAATATTAATCCAACTGCTTCTGGTATTGTCATGAAAAATCTTGTTATATCTTTATGTGTTACTGTTACTGGTCCACCTTCTGCTATTTGTTTTTTGAATAATGGTATTACTGATCCATTGCTTCCTAATACATTTCCAAATCTTACTGCAACATAGTCTGTTTTACTTACTTTATTTTTTGCTTGTATTATCATTTCACAAACTCTTTTTGATGCTCCCATTATATTTGTTGGGTTTACTGCTTTGTCTGTTGATATTAATACAAATCTTTCTACTCCAAATTCATCTGCACAATTTGCTACATTATATGTTCCAAATATATTGTTTTTTATTGCTTCAAATGGGCTATTTTCCATTAATGGTACATGTTTATGTGCTGCTGCATGGAATACTAGTTTTGGTGAATATTTTTCAAAAACTTTTCTTAGTCTTTCTTTATCTCTTACACTTCCAACTATTGCTTCTATTTTTGTTTTTGGATAATGTGCATCTAATTCCATTTGAATGTCATATAAATTATTTTCATATATGTCAAATATTATTAATTTTGCTGGATTGTATTTCATTATTTGTCTACAAAGTTCAGATCCTATTGATCCTCCTCCACCTGTAACTAATACATTTTTTCCTTTTATTAGGTCTGTAATGTTTTTATTATCAAGTTTTATTGTGTCTCTTCCAAGTAAGTCTTCTATTTCTACATCTCTTAAGTTATTCATTACTCCGCCTTTTTTCATCATTTCTTCTGTACTTGGTAATACTCTTGTTCTTACTCCTGTTGTTTGACATATTTCTATTATATTTTTTCTTGATCTTTGTGTTATATTATCTATTGCTAAATAAATAATATTTACATTTTTCTCTTTTACTATATCTGGAATGTCATATCTTGTTCCTAATACTTTTACTCCTAATATGCTTTTATTTAGTTTATTTTTATTGTCATCTATCATTCCAACAATATTATACTTATCTTTCATTGTGTTGTTAACAGCTAATATTATTTCTTTAGCTCCCATTCCTGCTCCAATTATTAATAAGTTTTCTATTTTGTTTGGTTCTTTTTCTGCATTTTTTGGTCTTTTTACATTTGACATTCTTGATAATATTGATCTTCCAGCAATTCTATATAATACGAATATTCCTGATATGAATATTCCTGACAATATGTTTATTCTTGCTCCAAAATAATCGAATTTTAACATATTGCTTATTACTATCATTAATATTGTTGATAAAAATCCACTAATTAGATATTTAATGTAATCTTCTCCTATTTCATATCTTATCATATCCCTATACATTTGAAAAACATTTAAAAACACTTCATATACTAATACTGCAATACACATTTCTTTTGTAAATTCTAATAAATCTGTTATTTGTGTATTTAGGAATAATAATGATGTTACATAACTTCCAATTACTACTATTACATCTATTAATACTAATGCTAAATGTCTATATTTTTTTGCTAAATTTATAATTTTCATCTTTTCCCCCTATTCGACATTTTTTATCTTTTCATACTATATCACTTATCATTTTATTTGACAAGATTTTTCGTACATTTTTTCTTGGTAATTTATGCTTAGCCAATTGTTTTTTTATTGAATAACTTTATTTATAATATTTTTTTATGCTGGGGTTGAATATTTTTATTTGTTACTGTATAATATATGTTATATGGGGATGTAATGGTTTCGACATTATATCTGAAGCATGAATAGCGAGTAGTGGATTCTCGTTTGCCACTATAAAAACGGGAAATTAAATATAAACGCTGATAATACAGAATTAGCATACGCTGCTTAGTTGCAACGTCGCCTCTAAAAGTATCCCCACATATTTTTAGTTGGTGTCATTTAGTGGGAAACAAAGCTATTTTTTCTATGGAAATAGTGGGTATTTAATAGATATATTTTTTAATCGCTTGTTTGTTTGTGGTTATTAGATGAATATTAAAAATAAACTGCACTCGGAGAAGTTTGTGTGAATCTTATAGTGGACAGGGGTTCGACTCCCCTCATCTCCACCAAAAATACTCTATTTCAGGGTATTTTTTTTATATCTGCCAATATCAAAAATGGCTATTTTTCAATGTTTTTTATTTGAAGTTATTTAAGTTTAATTAAAAATATTTCTGCTATTGCATTAACTATTGCATTATTCTTATTTGTTGTAAAATCCCTTGCATTTTCTTGAAAACCATTATATAATACTATGCATGTGAACTAAGTTTTCACTAATTAGTAAGAGGTTTTCCTCTGACTTTTTAGTTTTACATATATAACCATTTACATCAATAAAAGTTATAAGGAGGAAATTATGTTAAAAATTTTTGAAACTTTGATTAATCTCTTAGCCGTATTAGCAATAGCTACTTTTGCACTTACACTTTTTTGCCAACGATTATCTAAAAAATCAAATTGGCAAACATCTCGGATAATTTCAAATTCATATTTGATTGTTTACGAATTAATTTACATTACAATTCACTATTTTTCTAACAAATCTTTTATTATAGATCTTGTTACTTTGGCAATTTGGGTTATCAATTTTGCAGTTAGCTATTATTTTTGGCAAGACAGAAAAAATCAATAAGAACAAAGTGATATAGTTGCTATCTGTTCTCACATAATTTAAGCACAAAAAGATGAAGTTGATAAATATCAGCTTCATCTTTTCTTTTTAATATATTGTTCCATTATTTTTACTATATTCATTAAATGCTTCTATACATTCATCTCTATCCATTTGTTTTAAATTTATTAAATCTTTATTTTTTCCTTCAAGATATTTATAAATTATATCATCTCTAAATCCAATATTTCCAGCATCTTCTTTAGTACATCCATAATATACTTCTTTTATATTTGACCAAATTATTGCTGATAAACACATTGGGCATGGTTCACATGATGTATATAAAATATAATTTGATAAATCATATGTTCTTAATTTTTTACAAGCTTCTCTTATTGTTGTTACTTCAGCATGTGCTGTTGGGTCTAAATCACATAAAACTCTATTATTTCCTTCTGCGATTACATTTCCTTCTTTATCTACTATTACTGCTCCAAATGGTCCACCTTCATGATTTCTGCATCCATTTATTGATCTTTCTTTTGCTATTTTCATAAATTTATTCATAATTTTTCTTTCCTTTCTTTTTGTTGAAGTTTTCATTATTTTTATATCATATTTTTGCTTATTTGTCACTAAATTTATTTGTTTTCATATTATAAGTATATATATTAGAATGGGGGTTTTATGAATTATTTTAGACAAGATTCTATTATTTCTACAAATGTTAATTATAGTTACAATGTTTTTATTAAGGATTTGCACAAATTGACAAGCTTATATCCATTTATTTCTGTTGGCAGTATTGGAAAATCTATTATGGGAAAGGATATTCCTTTTATAAAAATCGGTAATGGTTCTAATGAAGTTTTTTATTCCGCTTCATATCATGCAAACGAATGGATCACAAGCATTGTTTTAATGAAATTTTTAGCTGATTATTGTTATTGCTATTCTAATAATTTAACTATTTTCGGATATCCCGCTCGTTGGCTTTTTAATGTTTCTACTATTTATCTTGTTCCTATGGTTAATCCTGATGGTGTTGATTTGGTTACAGGTACTCTTCCTACAAGTTCTCCATCATATACTCAAGCTTCAAAAATTGCTTATGGCTTTGCTACTATTCCTTTTCCAAATGGCTGGAAAGCAAACATTAGAGGTGTGGATTTAAACTTACAATTTCCAGCTGGTTGGCAACAAGCACGTGCAACAAAATATTCGCAAGGTTTTACTCGGTCCAGCTCCTCGTGATTTCGTTGGATATGGTCCTCTTACAGAACCAGAATCACTTGCAGTTTATAATTTTACTCTTCAACATAATTTTAGGCTTATTCTTGCATATCATTCTCAGGGTGAAGTAATTTATTGGCAATTCCAGAATTATAATCCTCCTTACAGCTTTGAAATTGGAACTCAATTTGCTAATGTTAGTGGGTATTCTTTAGAATCAACTCCTTATAATTCTAGCTTTGCTGGTTATAAAGATTGGTTTATTCAAAACTATAATAGACCTGGATATACTATTGAAGTTGGTCTTGGTACTAGTCCACTTCCTCTTTCTCAATTTGATAAAATCTATTCAGATAATTTGGGTATTTTAGTTTTAGGTTCAATTATATAAAAAAGCGAGTCTAAGATTTTCTATCAAATGAAAATTTTAAGAAAATCTAAGACTCGCCATATTTATCTAGTACAGAAAGTTCTCCTACAAGGAGAACTTTACTACTATATAAAAAAGAGTATCAATTGATACTCTTTTCTCTAATTATTATTTGTTGTTCTTGGCATATATGGAATCAATCTTCCTGCAAAATCTTTAAAGTTTTGAGATTGTAAAATTACTTTACCAGGTCCTACTAATTTTGTTAAGAATAAACCTTCTCCTCCTAAGAAAATGTTTCCTAATCCGCTTATTGTCTCAATACCATATGATACACTTGGCTCAAATGCAACAACATTTCCTGTATTAACTTTTATAATTTCTCCTGGTGCTAAATCTTTTTGGATTATATCTCCATCAACTTCCAAAAAGATTTTTCCATTTCCTGTAGCTTTTTGAAGCACAAATCCTTCTCCTCCAAATAATCCAGCTGAGAATTTTTTTGTAAATGCAACACTTGTTTCTACATTTGATTCGGCACATAAAAATGCTCCTTTTTGAATCATCATTCCACCTGGCAATGTTGCTAAGTCTAAGTCAATAATTCCTCCTGGTACTGTTGACGCAAATGCTACCATTGCTCCATCTTTTTGTGCTGTATAATTTGCCATAAATATTGATTCGCCTGTAAACATTCTTCCTAAACTTTTCATTATTCCACCACGAGCATTTGTTGCCATTGATATTCCATCTGATTGGTATGCCATTCCCCCTGATTGTGTATATACTGTTTCTCCTACTCTTAATTTCATTTCAACTACTGGTACTGTTTCTCCTATAATTTTATAATCCATTTTATCCTCCTCTATTTGGGTATTTATCCTTAAATATATTATATGTATTTATAATTTTCTATATTTTTAAATATTTTTATTTTTTATAAAATCTCCTGTAAATTCTTCTGCTAATATGTCCATACTTATACTATCATAATATTTTCCGTTAATAAATTTGCATTTTCTTCTTCTTCCATTTTCTTGGAATCCACATTTTTTATAACATTTTAATGCTCTTTCATTAAATTCCATTAAATCCAGTTTTATATTATGTAGATTTAAATATCTAAATCCATATTCTAATATAAGTCTTATTGCTTCTGCTCCATATCCATTATCTCTATAATCTTTATCTCCTATAAATATTCCTAGTGTTGCATTTCTATTTATATCATCTATTTGTTCTAATGATACTGTTCCTATCATTTTATTATCTTCTAATGTGACTATTACAAATGTTGCTGTGTCTTTACTTACTCTTGATAAGTATTCTTTTTCTGTATCTAATGTTACACTTGCTCCACTTCTTCCGATATAATCTGTTGTGTTAAAGTCATTTAACCATTCTGTGAATTGTTCTACATCTTCACTATTTCTTGGTGATAGATATATTCTTTCTCCTACTAATTTCTTGAAATATTTCATATTGTGCCCTCCTATTTTACAATTTACTATATATTAACAAAAAAAGAGATAATTATCAATCTTTTTTGATAATTATCTGCTTTTTCTTTATTTACAAAATCTATGTTTTCCTATTGTTACAGTCATTGGTCTTGACCAAATCCATTTATTTGTAGCTGTACTAGGATTAAAATAATATATTGCCCCATAAGATGGATCCCATCCATTTAAAGCATCTTGTGCTGCCTTTTTTGCAGTTGTATCTGGTGTCATATTTATTTGTCCATCAGCTACTGCATCAAATGCTCCACTTTGATATACTACTCCTGATATTGAATTTGGGAATTTACTACTTTTAACTCTATTAAGAACTACTGCAGCTACTGCAACTTGCCCTGTATATGGTTCGCCTCTTGCTTCTCCATAAACAACTCTTGCTAGTAAATTTACATTTGATGAATTATTTGAAGAAGATGATGATGATGAACTAGATGTTATTCCCATAGCTTTAAGTGTTTGCGTTCCTGCAATTCCATCAACTGTTAATCCATTTTTCTTTTGGAAACTCTTTACTGCTGAAACTGTTTGACTTCCATATATTCCATCTACAGAACCACTATAATATCCCCATCTTTTCAATTTTTCTTGTATTGTTCTTACTTCTGTTCCTCTTGAACCATATTTAGATAATGCTTCAACTTCTGAATTCCAACTCATTAATACAACATCAAAAGTTACTACTAAACCTAATAAAAGTATAATAAATATAATTTTCTTTTTCATAACAATTTTCCTCTCTTTAATGTTTTTGTTATTATTTCCAAAAATTAAATTTATTATACTTTCTTTTATAATGATTTTATCGCATTTCTTGCTAGTTCATCACATCTATTATTATATTCATTATCAGCATGTCCTTTTACTTTTATAAATTCAACATTATGTTTTTGGGTTAAACTATATAGTTCTTGCCATAGTTCTTTATTTTTTACAGGATCTCCACCTGCTGTTTTCCAGCCTTTTTTTATCCAGCCATATATCCATTTTTGATTAAACGCATTTACAGTATATGCACTATCACTATATACTTGTACATCACTTTTTACTTTTAGACATTTTAATGCTTCTATTACGGCTGTAACTTCCATTATATTATTTGTTGTATCTTTCTTTCCTCCAGATATTTCTTTTTTTACACCTTTGTACATTAAAATTGCTCCCCAACCACCAGGTCCTGGATTTCCTGAACAAGCACCATCTGTATATATAATAACTTTTTCTTCCATTTGTTAATATCCTTTCATACCATTGTATAAATTTCTAAAATTTTCTTGTATATCTAGCTTTTTTGTGATAAGATTATATCAATAATTTTTAGAAATTACAAGGGAAATTTAAAGAAAGGAAATTTTATTATGAGCAATATACTGGGAATAATTTGTGAATATAACCCATTTCATAATGGTCACTTATATCACTTAAATGAAGCAAAAAGACTTACAAATTCAGACTATTCTGTTGCTGTAATTTCAGGTAATTTCTCTCAAAGAGGAGATCCAGCAATTGTTAGTAAATGGGTAAAAACTGAAATGGCTTTAAAATGTGGTGTTGACTTAGTATTAGAGTTACCTACTATATATTCAATTTCTAGTGCTGAAAATTTTGCATATGGTGCAATAAAAATTCTTGATTCACTTAACCTTGTTGATTATTTGTGTTTTGGAAGTGAATGTGGAGATATTTCTATTTTAGATGATATTGTTCAAGTTCTTGTTGAAGAACCAAAAGCATATAGAACATTGCTTTCTCATGAATTATCTACTGGTGTTTCCTTTCCTAAAGCTAGAGAAAAGGCTTTAATGATGTATCTTGGTAATATGAGAAGATTTGCTAATGTGCTCTCTTCTCCAAATAATATTTTGGGAATTGAATATTTAAAGGCCTTGAAAAAACAGGATTCTTTCATTCAACCTGTTACTATAAAAAGACAAGAAGCTGAACATAATAACAACATGTTTTCTTCTTCATCACGTTTTGCAAGTGGTTCAGCAATCCGTTCTGCTTGTATTTCTCCTAATATTGACCAATTACAAAAATATATGCCTGAAGTTTCTTTTTATTTATTGGAAGATTGTTTGAAAAAAGGAAATTATGTTAAAGATTTATCTGCTTTTGATAAGGAAATCTTATATACATTAAGACGTATGACCATTGCTGATATTGCTAATTTACCAGATGTTTCTGAAGGTTTGGAATATGCAATTAAAGATGCTGCAAATTCATGTAATAGTGTTGTTGAATTATTAACTTTAATCGATACTAAAAGATATACTAAAACTAGACTTCAAAGAATTCTTTTATATGCAATTCTTGGTATTACAAAAGATGATATGCAACTTTCCAAAAAGGTTACTCCATATATAAGAATTCTGGGTTTTAATGAAAATGGTAAAAAAATCATTAGTGAAGCTTCAAGAAGAAATCCAAAATTAAATCTAATTACTTCTCCAAAAAAGTTTATGGATGGTTCTTCTAATAAAAATTTGAAGCATTTACTTCAAAAAGATATTTGGGCTTCTAATGTTTATACTTTGGGATTTGAATATGAGTCTAAATCTAATTTGGACTATACTCATAAGTTAATAATAGTTTAAAAGAGATGAATTTTTTCTAATTCATCTCTTCTTTTTTTATTTTTCAACCCATTTTATTAAGTCTAAATTTGCACTTTCTAATAACATTTCATGTTTTGGCATAACTCTAAATGAGTATCCATAATTTCCACCTGATATTAAATCTATTTTTGCTGAATAATAATATTTTTTATTTTCATCATCTTTTCCATCAAGTTTCATTGGTATAATTTTTACATCTTGAACAGATCCATCATCTAAAAATTTTCCATAATATACTTGTGCTTCAATATGTCTTACATCAATATTTGGTAATGTTACAACACATTTTACTTCTATTTGATTTCCTGCATCTAATGTAATATTATCTGCATTTCCTTCAATTTGTTCTATTTGAACATCTTTCCAATTTGTTGTAATATCTTTCTTCCATACACTATATTCTGTAACTGATTCTAAATTTGTATAATATTTCTTTGTTAAATTACATAATGGAATATATAATTGATTTGTATAATCTACTACCATTCTTGCTGTACTATATTTTCCACCTGTTGACATGATTGAGTTCTTCATGTATTGCATCCATTTTTTAGATATTCCATTTTCATCTTTTGCATAATATGCTGGTATTATCTTATTTTCTAATGTATAATACATGCTTTGGCTATCTGCAATATCTTGTTCTTCATATGATGGATATTCTGCATTTGTTCCAATTGTCCAACCATTTTTTTGGTTATACCCTTCTGCCCACCAACCATCTAAAACGCTAAAGTTTACAACTCCATTTACAGATGCTTTTTGTCCACTTGTTCCAGATGCTTCCATTGGTCTTCTTGGATTATTTAGCCAAACATCTACACCACTTACTAAATATCTTGAGATTTCTATACTATAATTTTCTAATATAAATATTTTTCCTTTGAATTGTGGCATCATTGATACTTCATGTATTTGTTTTATTAAATCAGCACCATATCTATCTGCTGGATGTGCTTTTCCTGCAAATACTAATACCACTGGTTTATCTGTATTATTTAATATTTGTGTTATTCTTTCTAAATCTTTAAATATTAATGTTGCTCTTTTATATGTTGCAAATCTTCTTGCAAAACCTATCATTAATGTGTCTGGATGTAAGTTTGCCAATGCTTCTCCTATTGCATCATAACTAACACCTTCTCTTCTTAATCTATTTATTAGATTTTGTTTTATTACATTAATTAATTTTTGTTTTCTTTCCATATGAACTTCCCATAATTTATCATCTGGAATTGTGTCTATTTTTTTCCATACATCATCTTCATGTATATTGTCTTGCCAATATGGTATTAAATATTTGTTATATAAGTCTTTTAATTTTGGTGCTAACCATGTGCATGTATGAATTCCGTTTGTTACATATGTTATAGGAGATTCATTTGGTGCTATATGTGGCCATACTTCTGAGAATAGTTCTCTTGATACCTCACCATGTAATTTACTTACACCATTTTTCTTTCCTGCTATTTTTAATGCTAGTATTCCCATATTAAATCCTTGCTCAAGATTATCACATGGTTTCATTCCTAGTTTTAGGAATTCTTCTCTTGTTAATCCTAAACGTGGCCAGAAATCTTTAAAATATTTTTCTACTAATTCTATTGGGAATATATCATTTCCTGCTGGAACTGGTGTATGTGTTGTAAATACTGTTTTTGATGATGCTATATCTCTTGCTATATCAAATGATACTTGTTTATCTCTTATTGTATTTTTTATTAATTCTAAGTTTAAGAATGCTGAATGTCCTTCATTCATATGGTATACAGTTGGTGTTAATCCTAATTTTTTTAATGTGTTAACTCCTCCCATTCCAAGTATGATTTCTTGACGAATTCTCATTTCTTGGTCTCCACCATATAATTTTGCTGTTGTTCCTCTGTCTTCTTCTGCATTTATATCTATGTCTGAATCTAATAAATATAATTTTATTCTTCCTACGTTAATTTGCCATACTTTTAAATATATTCTTCTTGCTGGGAATTTTACATATGTTATAAAATCATTTCCATCTTTATCTTTAACAGGATGTATTGGTAAATCTGCTAGATTTAAGTCTTTATATTCTGGATGTTGTATTCCATCTTTGTCTATTCTTTGATGGAAATATCCATTTTTGTACATTAAGCCAACTGCTACTAATGGAATACCTAAGTCACTTGCTGATTTTAAATGATCTCCTGATAATATTCCTAATCCTCCTGAATATATTGCTATTGTTTGATCTAATCCATATTCTGCTGAGAAATATGCAATTAAATCATTTTTATTTTCTGGATATTTTTGTGCAAACCATGTATTTCTACTTGCCATATATGAATCAAAATTCTCAACTATTTTGTCATAATCTTTTACAAATTGTGCATTGTTTTCTGCTTCTTCTAATTTTTCTTGTGATATATGTTTTAAAAATTTAACTGGATTTTTATCACATTTTTCCCACAAGTCTCCGTCCATTGTTTTTAATAATCTTAAAAATTCAGTATTCCATACCCACCATAGATTATTTGCTATTTCATTTAATCTATTTATTCTTTTTGGTAGTTGTGGATTTACTGTAATCCTATTAAATATGTACATTATTTATTTCCTCCTAAGTTATTTTCTTTTCATTTTTCTTTTCGTAATCGTCTATATTATCTACTAAAAAAATTTTTTTGTCAATAATTCCTATCAAAAAAGCGAAAATTTAATTTCGCTTATTTATAATTTATCATTTTGGTATCAAATTTATTTATCATTTTTGCACAACTTACTAGTTCTTTTGACATTTTAGGATTTACATCATTTTTTGTTTTATATTTTACTTTATGTTCAAAGCTTGCCCAAAAGTCCATTGCTAATGTTCTTATTTGAATTTCACATTTTACATATATTGTTTTTTGTGTTAGTTTTACTGGTACTTCTACAATCATGTGATAACTTGAATATCCACTTTCTTTTGGATTTGTTACATAATCTTTTTCTTTTAATACATGTATGTCTGGTATTTGTTTTACTAAATCTCTAATAAAAAATATGTCATCTTTTAGTGTACATACAATTCTTATTCCTGCAATATCATTTATTTTTTCTATTAAATTTAAATATGTTTTATCATATTTTTTCTTTTCCATTTTCTTTACAATACTTTTTGGTTCTTTTATTCTTGTGTCTATATGGTCTATCAAATCATAATTATATATTAATTTGAATTCGTCTTTTATTATATTCATTTGTAATTCTAATTGCTTTAATGCTGACTTGTAAAAAAACATTAATTTTTCAAATGGTTCTTCTTTCACATCTAATTTTTCATTTTTGTTTTCTATACATCTTTCTATTATCATTAAATCATTTTCTCTCATAAATTCCTCCATTTTAGTTATATTCATTTGTTTTGGATATATAACTTAACTTCCGTTTTCATGATATGATTTTATACATATTTTGTTGCCAAATTATTTCTTATTTGTGTTCTTGATGTGAATTAATTCTTATATTTTTATTAACTTAAAATCTAGTCCGTCTGCACTTACTAATTTTAATTCTATTCCTTGTATTTTTCCTTCAACTGCATCATATATTGAATTTCCATGTAAATGCCCATAATAACATCTTTTTACATTATATTTTTTCATTAATTCTATAAATTTCATTTCTTCTTCTGATAAAATTTTGTTTTTTGTAATTGGTGGATAGTGCATAAATACTATTATTTCTTTGTTTTCTTCTGCTTTTTTTGCTCCATCTTGTAATGATAATTCTAGTCTTCCTAATTCTCTATTTATTAATTTTTCGTCTATTTCTTCATCTACAAGACTCCATCCTCTTGTACCACATAAAATTTTGTTTTCATATTCAAAACTGTTATTATATAAAAAGTCTATATTCTGAAAATTATTTTCTTTTAGAAATTTTCTCATACTTGTAACTGTTGTCCACCAATAATCATGATTTCCTTTTAACATGATTTTCTTTCCTGGTAGACTGTTTAAATATTCAAAATCTGGTATTGTATCTTCAATATATGTTGCCCATGAAAAATCTCCTGGTAATACTACCAAATCTTCTTCTTTTACTTTTTCATTCCAATCTTTTTTTATTTTTTCTTCGTGTTTTGTCCAATTATCTCCAAATATATCCATTGGTTTTGGATTTTTGAATGATAAATGTAAATCGGCAATTACGAATATTGACATTCTTTTATTTTCCCTTCTAAAGTTTCTTCTTGAAACTGTAATTATTCACCTATTTTTAAATTTGGAACTGCATTAAGTGTATTGTCTGATATATCTCCATGTAAATATCTATAATATCCTGCTGATCCTATCATTGCTGCATTGTCTGTACATAGTTTTAAATCTGGTTTATATATTTGTACATTTAATTTTTGACCTAATTTTTCGAATTCTTCTCTTATATGTGTATTTGCAGATACTCCTCCTGCTAATACTACTTTTTTTATTCCTGTTTGTTTTATTGCTTTTTCTATATTTTCTGTTAATACTTCTGTTACTGCTTTTTCAAAGCTCATACATAAATCTGCTTTGTTTACTTCTGAATTTTTGTGATGTAAATTTATTACTGCTGTTTTTATTCCACTAAAACTGAAATCTAAATTTTCGAAATGCGTTTTTGGAAAATTGATTGTTGCTTTTCCTTGCTCAGCTAATTTATCAATCTTTGGTCCTCCTGGATATGTTAATCCAATTACTCTTGCAACTTTGTCAAATGCTTCTCCAATTGCATCATCTCTTGTTCTTCCCAATACTTCCATATCACAATAATCTTTTACATATACAATTTGTGTATTGCCTCCAGATGTTAACATACATAAAAATGGTGGTTCTAAGTCTGGATGTGTTATATAATTAGCTGATATATGTCCTTCTAGGTGGTTTACTCCTACAAGTGGTTTGTTTAATGCATATGCTAAACCTCTTCCATATGAAACTCCTACTAATAATGCTCCTACTAAACCTGGCCCATATGTTGGTGCTATTACATCTATATCTTCTAATTTTACATTTGCTTGTTCTAATGCTAATTTTGTTACTCTTGAAATTGCTTCTATATGATTTCTTGATGCAATTTCTGGTACAACTCCTCCAAATTGTTCATGTATTTTTATTTGTGTATCTATTACATTTGACAAAACCTCTCTGCCGTTTTTTACAACGGCTACAGAGGTTTCATCACAGCTTGATTCTATTCCTAATACTAATGTTTCTTTCAATTTAGTTCTGTCCTTTCATTTTCTATTAGTTTATCTATGCTAATCCAAATATTTTTAATGCTATTCCTAATATTGCACTTGTCATTTTACTTATTAATGGTGAAATCATATTTCCTGCAATTCCTGATATCCATATAACTAAAAATATTATATAAAATATTCTTTCATTTTCTATAAACCATGTTTTTGCTCCTCTTGGCAATATTGGAAGAAATATTTTTGATCCGTCTAGTGGTGGTAATGGTATTAAATTAAATACTCCAAGTCCTATATTCATTGTTATTATATATGCAACCATTGCCATTATAACACTTCCTACAGTTGTTGATATAAATGTTATTTTAGCAAATTTTATTATTGCACAATATATTAGTGCAAATATTAATGCTGTTATAAAATTCATTAATGGTCCTGCAAATGATACTATTGCATCTGCTTTTTCTACTGATATATTTCTATTATAATTTCTTGGGTCTATTTCTACTGGTTTTCCCCATCCAATATGTGCAAATAATAACATTGCTATTCCTAATGGATCTATATGATCAAATGGGTTTAAGCTTAATCTTCCTTGTCTTACTGGTGTGTCATCTCCTAATTTATATGCTGCAAATGCGTGTCCAAATTCATGAACTGTTATTGCTATTAATACTGCTGGAACTGATAATAATAAATCTATTATTCCGTCTGTTCCATAGCTAAATAATGATATTATTACTAATATTCCTGCTACTATATATAGTGTTTTCTTGTCTATACCGTATCCAAACATAAATCTTTCTCCTATCTTACTTTTTTACTTTATATAATATATCATATTTGATTTTAAATTTCAATTGAATTGTATAAATTTACAAAAGAGACACACTTCATATAAAGTGTGTCCCTAATTTATATTAATTTAATGGTTTCATTGTTGGGAATAATAATACATCTCTAATTGATGCTGAATCTGTTAATAACATAACTAATCTATCAATTCCTATTCCTAATCCTCCTGTTGGTGCCATACCGTATTCAAGAGCATTAATATAGTCTTCATCCATCATTCCTGCTTCATCGTCTCCATTTTCTCTTGCTGCAATTTCATCTTTGAATCTTTCATATTGGTCTATTGGATCATTTAATTCTGAGAATGCGTTTCCGTATTCTCTACCATCTATGAATATTTCAAATCTTTCTGTTAATCTTGGATCTTTTGGTGATTTTTTAGCTAATGGTGATATTTCTACTGGATAGTCATATACAAATGTTGGTTGTACAATAGTTTTTTCAACATATTCATCAAAGAATAAACTGATAATGTTTCCTCTTTTTTCTTTTCCTACTGGAATTTCAATTTTTCTTTCTTTTGCCAATGCTACAGCTTCTTCATCTGTATTTATTTCATTGAAATCTACTCCACAAGCTTCTTTTATAGCATCTATCATTGTGATTCTTTTCCATTCTCCACCTAAGTCTATTTCTTTTCCTTGATATGTTATTTTTGTTGTTCCACATACTTTCATTGCACATTTTTTGAATATTTCTTCTGTTATATCCATCATGTCATGATAGTTTTCATATGCTGAATATAATTCTATTGATGTAAATTCTGGGTTATGTCTAATGTCCATTCCTTCATTTCTGAATATTCTTCCCATTTCATATACTTTGTCATATCCACCTACAATTAATCTTTTTAAGTTTAATTCTGTTGCTATTCTTAAATACATATCTATGTCTAATGTATTATGATGTGTTATGAATGGTCTTGCTGTTGCTCCACCTGATATTGTATTTAATATTGGTGTTTCAACTTCTAGATATCCTTTTTCATCTAATATTCTTCTTATTTCTGCTATAATTTGGCTTCTTTTTCTGAATGTTTCTTTTACTTCTGGATTCATTATTAAGTCAACATATCTTTGTCTATATCTTAAATCTACATCTTTTAGTCCATGGAATTTTTCCGGTAATGGTCTTAATGATTTTGAAAGTAATACAACTTCTTTAGCATGTACAGATATTTCTTCTGTTCTTGTTTTGAATACAAATCCTGTTATTCCAATTATATCTCCGATGTCAAATGTTTTAAATGCTTTATAACTTTCTTCTCCTAAATCATTTATACTTACATAACTTTGAATTTTTTCATCACTATCTAATATTGTGCAGAATGATGCTTTTCCCATTATTCTTTTTGCTATTATTCTTCCTGCTACAGATACATCTTTTTGTTCAAATTTTTCGTAGTTTGCTTTTATTTCTCCTGCTGAGTTTGTTCTATTATATTTTGTTATTTCAAATGGGTTTTTTCCTTGTTCTTGTAATTCTTTTAATTTATCTTTTCTTATTTGTATTAAGTGGTTTTCATCTACTTCTATTTCTTGATTTTGGTTATTTTGATTTTCTTGCATTTTACTCTCTCCTCTTTTTTATTACTAACATCAATAATTATAATGTATTTTTAGCTAAAAATCAAGTTTTCTATGTAAAGAATTTTGATTTCTTACCACATTTGTGACATAATATTTTTTTGCTAATCTAATATTGTTGTTTTTTGTTTAATTATGGAAAACTTTGTTATATAATAACAGAAAATAAAAGATGAAAGGAAAATAAAATGGGTAAATCAAAAGAAAATCAAGAAGTAGTTGTTCTTATCTAAGAAATAGCAAAATTTCAATTAACATAAGTGATGCTAAGGCTAAAGGTTATACAGCTTGCTCTAGATGTAATCCATAATAATATAAAAAAAACAGCTAAATTCATAAAATAGCTGTTTTTTTATGGAGCTTACAACGGGAATCGAACCCGTGACCTCAGCCTTACCAAGGCTGCACTCTACCAACTGAGCTATGAAAGCATCTATTATGTATTATACTATATCTTTTTTCTAATATCAATATATATTATATTATTATTTCATAAAAGCCAGTCAAAAGCTTTTGACTGACTTTTATAGTATTTCTTATATTATTGTTCAATTTGTTTTTTAAACAATGATTTAGCAATTTCACCTATACCAGATATTTCTGGTTCTTCATTATCATTACAAGCTTTTACTATTCCTATTATACTTGCAACTAAATAAAGTCCTGATACTATATAGTCAAAAAATGGAATATTAAATGGAATAAATCCATATGCAACTCTTACTATATAATATATCAATGCTATTGTTATTGATTGAGCTGCACATATTTTTGTTCTTTTTTCACTGCCTTTCATCATTAAAACAATTAATCCACCTATAAGTCCAAAAATGTAAGCCAATACTGATTTTGTTTTTTCGTTATTCATGAATTTCCCCCTATACTAATTATGGGTTGTGTCATTACAACCCATATCTTATTTTTTCTTCCATATAAATTTATACCATGAATACAAGTAAGCAATTATTGTGAATGGAAAAACCAAAATAGAATTTCTATTATATGTTATCGCCATATCAAAATTTCCATGTATTATTGATAAGAAAGCTCTTGTCATTCCACAATTAAAACATTCTTTTTTTGATATTAACTTATATATACATAGGTTTTCTAAAAAATTATTGTCTTTTATTGGTATACTATACAGAATTATTAATAACGCAACATTAACTAATAAGAAAATCTCAATTTTAGCTATTTGTGATTTTATTACCATCTTTATCTGTAAAGCTTCCTGTTATTATCATTATTAAATCAATAAGAGTCCAAATTCCACATCCACCTAATGTTATTAATTGTAAAATTCCTGTTCCAACTTTTCCTACATAAAATCTATGAACACCTATCCCTCCAAGAAATAAACATAATAATAATGTTGCTAGCCAATTTTTATCACTTTGCATAGCTTTTCCCCCCTTTCATTTGTATATAAAATACTTTTTAATTGTATATTTAGTGTCGATTTTTGTCAATAGTTTTTTCATTTATTTCACAAAAAAGACTATGCAATTAATTAATATATTGCATAGCCTTTTCTGTGATAATTACCGTCTTTGGTCTTTTTGTGCTTGTCCATACCCTAAGAAATATCCGACTGCTGCCGGAATTACCCAATTAAGTGTTTCTTCCACCCAGTTGTCGACACCAATATAGTATCTGTAAGATGCAAGAATGGCGAAAACGATTACTGTCCAGCCAATAGTGTTAACAATCTGTTTTTTAGTCATAATAGCTCTCCTTTTCATTGTTCGGAGGTTTGCACCTCCGAAATTTTTACTTTTCAAAGGTGCAACAATACTGTTACATACATTATTATACTATATTTTAAATATAATTTCAACTCCCTACTGCATTACTATTGCACTAATTTTAAAAATAGAAAAACCATACACCATTGATATTTCAATGTTTGTATGGCTTTTAGTATATTATTTGTCATTGGTGCCGTTGACATAGTTATCTACAACTTTTTTCGGCTCTCATAACGATTGATACAAATATCAATCAATTTACTAAAGTATCTCATAAATTTAATAAATTGCAATAAAATTATAACAAATTTATAAGAAATCATATCTTTACACATAAAAACACGGCTGGTTATAAGTTGTATAACCAGTCATGAAATGTTTAAGTTTCCTCCTTGTCATCTTTCCAAAACATAGAGCAGTCATTATCAATAGACCACTTTGCAAGTTCAGGCTCTTGTTCTTCTCTAAATTCTTCATAAGATTTGTTACTAATTTCATCAAAACTAAAAGACTTATAAATTTTAGCTTTGTAGATTTCGTGCAATTTCTCAATCGGATATTGGCGAGAACTATATGTATCAAAAGCCCAGCCGTTGTTTACATAGAGAACATGCATTGTAAAATCTTTTCCGTCATCTTCTTCATCATCATGTGGAGAAAATTTCTTTATTGCAAGAAATTCTATGCAACCTTTTTTGCTAATTTACTTTTATTTTTATCATTACCCAAGTGAAAAGAATAAGCTAATTCTTGCTACATAGAATCCCTCCTTTGAAATTTCTTCGTAGCTATTGGCTTTGGCTTTGCCATAAGTCCTAACCCAGTAGACTTAAGTTAAGTACACTTTAATTTTTGTAAAAATATGTTTTTAAATGACAGCTAAACAAATATAAAATTATAGTTCTAAATGAATAATATAAAAAATTCTGTAGAAGAAATAATTTTTAATCAATTTATTTATTGCCAAAATAAGAACTTTTATAATATTAAGAAGAAACCCCAGAGGTGTAAAACACACTCTGGGGTATTTCTAATTTACAGATAGCAAAGATTATTCAACAATAGGCAGTGAGTAATCAATATCGCTAGGAATATTATCTTCCCACACATAAGAGTTTTTCAGAATGTACTCGTTATAAGAGTTAGCAGTTCTGTTTGCTCTCATTTTTGCTTGCTCTGCCCAGCTTTGCTTTTCTTCGTTGTCGCTGTCTTTATATTGTTCATAAGTAGCAACATCGGATTTATACGATGCGATCATAGAACGTGCAGTATCTTCGACCTGCTTTTTGGTTTCATACTGATTTTCATCAGCTTTCTCTAAGCTATGAGTATAGCTGTTCCAAACACTTCTACCTCCTGGAGTAAATCCAAAAAAGATGATAGCTCCAATAAGGATGACGCTGATGATTGCTACGATAATAGTTCCTGCTTTATTCATGTTAATTTTCCTCCTGTACTTTTAAAATAGGGTCATCTACAATATAAGGAATGTCGGAATAAATATATGTTCCTGTCCATTCAATATATTTGCCATCTGTGGTGAAGAAAAAGATACCATTATCATTTTCTCCATAGCTACCGTCAACATCGGCAAGCCAGTTATTTTTTTTAGAAGTTTCACCAGCAGAATACTCATAATATTCACTGTCAGGTGTCAAGAAACTATTTAAAGATGAAACTTTTCCATCAATAACGTAGTTTCCAACTACACCAACACCTTCTAACATAAGAACAACATAGCCCAAAGGTTTTTCAACAGGACAAGGAAGAGACAAAGCCTTTTCCCTCTGACCATTTACCCAGTATGCTCTCCTAATTAAATTGTACCGTTCAAGAGAATAGTCGATATCTGTCGGAGTAGGTTGAGACTGTTGAAGGTCTTTAGTGATACTCTGCTGTTTTTCTACATCAGAAGTTTGTTCCTGATAGTCGCTATCGCAACCTGCAAGCATACAAAGGGTTATTGCTACTAGCAATAAAATAGAAACGATTTTCTTCATGTTTAATTCCTCCAATTTGTTGTATGATTTTTTATATGTAAAACTAACAGAATGTTAGTGTGCAAAAAGGAATATATATAAAATGGCTACTGCCATACTACTTTTATTATACTAGATATTTACATAAAAGTAAATAGATATGAAAACAGCCACATAGATTATCTCCATGTGGCTGTTTCCAATTACTGCGAGATGGTTAATCGCTAATTTTAAGAACAGGTTGTTCTACTTCAAACGGAATATCAGAATACAGATATGTTCCTGTCCACTCAATGTATTTTCCGTCAGGAGTAAAGAAAAAAATACCTGCATCATTTTCTCCATAGCTACCATCTACATCAGCTAACCAATTTGCTCCAGTACTATTAGGATAAGTTGTATCTGGTGTTAAAAAACTATTAAGGGATGAAACCTTACCATCAACAACAAAATTACCTAATATTGCACCATTATCGGTTATCAAAATAACATAACCCAAAGGCTTTTCAATGGAACAAGGCAATGCCAATGCTTTCTCTCTTTGACCATTTACCCAATAGGCTCTCCGAATAAGATTATATCTTTCAAGAGAATAATCAATATCGGTAGGAGTCTGTTGTGCTTCCTCGAGATTTGCAGCCACCTCAAGCTGGCGAGTTTTATCGGTATCACTACAACCAGTCAATACAGAGATTGCCAAAACCATCATCAGTAACATAGAAACAATTTTTTTCATTTTTAATTCCTCCAATTTGTTGTATGATTTTTTTATATGTAAAACTAACAAGACGTTAGTGTGCAAAAAGGAATATATGTAAAATGGCTACAGCCATACTAAATATATTATACTATAATTTTACATAATTTTCAATTGATTTTTAAATTTTTTTGACAAATAGCGTGTTTGATGATATCTTTGTAGTACTATTTAATTATGTAAGATTAGTTTTTTCTAATTTCCTAATGCTACCATTTATAAAAGTAGTGGTAACTTTAGCAAATTCACATATAAATTCAAGTCTCTGTTTTAGACATTCTTCAAATTGTAATTCTTGTTTAATTATTTTCAATTTATACACCATCCTTTCGTTTGGATGATTTTAATATTGTTTTAGACAACAAAAAAATCAACCAGATTTATTTTCTGATTGATTTTTGTATCTATCTGTTTTATTAGTTCGAACAGATACGTCATTGGTGCGGATGAAGGGACTTGAACCCCCACGTCGTTGACACTGGTTCCTAAGACCAGCGCGTCTGCCAGTTCCGCCACATCCGCATATTTACTTGACAAATGTTATTTTAGCACAATACTAATTACATTGTCAAGTATTTTACCAAAAATATTTAATTTATTTTATTCATAATTGAACATTTTTATGACTATTATTTTATAAACATAACTAAAACTCCACCCATCACACACACAATTGTTCCAAGCATTTTTAGTCCTGTTGTTGCTTCATTTTTATCCCCAAAGCTAAAATATTTTTTAGTAATTAAACGAGCATCATATATCATTATTACCCCTGCTAAAGCTATTAAAGCACCTATTAATCTTCCTATTATTTGCCACATTTTTATCTACATCCTTTTAAATTTCTATTCTTGAACTAAATTTTTCTTTTACTAATTCATTTAGTTTTATATTTTTTTCTTTTTCAAGTAATGGATCATCTGCCATAATTTCCATTGCTATTTTTTGAACCTTTTTCAAGGTTCCCATATCTTCAAATAAATTTGCTATTTTAAATTCAGGTATACCATGTTGTTCTGTTCCAAAAAAGTCTCCTGAACCTCTTAATTCCAAATCTTTTTCAGATATTATAAATCCATCATTTGTCTGACACATTACTTTCATTCTTTCTTTTGTTGTTTTTCCATTTCCTTCAAATTTTAAAATACAATATGATTGATATTCTCCTCTTCCAACTCTTCCTCTCAATTGATGTAATTGTGCAAGTCCAAATCTTTCTGCATTTTCAACTACCATAATACTCGCATTAGGTACATTTACTCCTACTTCAATTACTGTTGTTGATATCAGTATTTGTATTTCTCCATTTTTAAATTGTTCCATTATTTCATCTTTTTCTTTTGCTTTCATTTTTCCATGTAAATATGCTACTTTGTAATTGCTAAATGTTTCGTTTTTATATTTTTCTTCTAATTCAATAACAGATTTTAAACCTAATTCTTCATTTTCTTCAACTAATGGACAAACAATATATGCTTGTCTTCCTTCATCTATTTGCTTTTTTACAAATGTATTTACTCTTTCTGTCATTTCCTTTGTAACTGCAAATGTTTCTATTTTCTTTCTATTTGGTGGAAGTTCGTCTATTATTGATATATCTAAGTCACCATATAATATTAATGCTAATGTTCTTGGAATTGGTGTTGCAGACATTGCTATTATGTCTGGATTTTGTCCTTTATTTGAAATTGTTGCACGTTGCTTTACTCCAAATCTGTGTTGTTCATCTGTAACTACTAATCCTAAATTTTTAAATATTACATTTTCCTCTAGCATTGCATGTGTTCCAATTAATATGTCAATTTCTCCATTTTGTAATCTTCCCAAAAGTTCAATTTTTTTCTTTTTGGTTATGCTTGATATTAATAATTCACACCTTATTCCAAATTGATTTAATATTGATTCAAAACTCTCTAAATGTTGACTTGCAAGTATTGCTGTTGGTGCCATTATTGCTACTTGATATCCAGATTTTACTGCTTTATATGCTGCTATCATTGCTACAATTGTTTTTCCTGAGCCTACATCTCCTTGTAATAATCTGTTCATTGAATGTGGACTTTCCATATCATTATCAATTTCTTCTAATACTCTTAATTGCGCTTTTGTTAAATTAAATGGTAATTTATTTATAACATCTGACATTTTTACATTTTTATCAAATTTTATTCCATTTCTATCTTTATCATAATTGTTTTTTAATTTTAATAATGCTAATTGTGTTATTAAAAGTTCTTCAAACACAAGTCTTTCTCTTGCCTTATTAAAGTCTGAAAATTCATGTGGAAAATGTATTCTTTCTATACATGTATTTATATCTAATAAATTGTTTTCTTTTAATACATATTCTGGCAATGTTTCGTCTAATTTTCCAAGTACTTCTGTTAATCCATTTTCCATTATTTTTCTTAATGTATTTTGCTTTAGTTCATATGTTAATGGATAAATAGGTATTATTTTTCCTGTGTTTTTACTTTGATCTATTTCATCATAAACAGGTGAATTCATTTCAATTCTATTTCCTTTTTTGGCTACTTTTCCAAAAAATCTATATAATCTTCCTGGTGTAAATACACTTTTTAAATATCCTTGATTAAACCATGTTATATAACATGTTCCTGTTTGATCTTTTACTATTAGTCGACTTATTACCATCTTTCCTTTTCTATATTCTGAAATTTTTCCTGTTGGCATTGCTTCTATTAAAACTTCTTCTCCATCTTCACATTCATATATATTTTTTGGCTTGCTTCTGTCTTCATAGTCTCTTGGATAATATGTTATTAAGTCTTTTAATGTATATATTTTTAGTTTATTTAATAATACTTCTCTATTAGGACCTACTCCTTTTACATATTTTATCTCTTTATTTAAATTTACCATTTTTATGCCTTTTCTTTTTTGAGTATATTTTACTATATAGATTTTTAAATTTCAAGGTTTTAAATTATAAAAATGGAATTCTAATAATTGAATTTCTTTTATTTCTTAGTCATGATATGTATATTTTCAACTTTTGCATTCATTTCTCTTGAAATAATATTTTGAATTTGAGCAATCTCCTCACTTTTTAAGTTATCATCTTCAACCACAACACTCACACTATCAGTATTTACAAAAATTACGCAATTAGAAAATCCTTTTGTTGTTATTAAATTTTCACAAACCATTATTGCATTTTTCTCTTTATTTACATTTGTAATTTCTTGTGTTATTATAGCTTTTTGTTCTTCAGATACATTTGAATTATTAAGCATTTCTTTATATGTTTCTAATGTTTGTGAATACATTGTATCTCTTTGTAATTTTGATTCTTCATAATAATCATTAGATTTATTAGTACTTTCCGTTTTGACTATTTCAGTACTTGTTTCTGTACTTTGTGTTGATTTTGTCTCTAATGTCACATCATTACTACTAACAAATTGTGCATCTCCTAAGTTCTCATCTTCAGAATTTTCCGTTTGAGTTTCTGCTACTGTTTGGATATTATTTGATTCTGTTGATACATAATTCCAATATCCTAATCCAACCAACATTAATGCGAGTACATATATCGCTGCTGTACCTGTTTTAAATTTAATTTTTTTTAAATCCATATTATTTCTCCTCCATATAAAGAATTAAATTCTAATAATATGCCCTCTTCTAAGTTGTAATCAGTTTTCACTTAATTTTTCATCTCAAATACTTGTATTTTATGTATTGCCAGACCTGTAACCGCTTCTACTGCACTAACTATTGATGACTTTATATTTGCATTTGAAGCTCCTTGTGCTGTAATTATAGCTCCTTCAATTACTGGCATTATTAATTTTTCTGTTATTGGTTTACTAGTTCCATTTTCATCTGTATATACAATTTCTCTTTTTGTCTCAGTTTCTGTACTATTTTTAGTTCCTCCATCTCCGTCATTTTCTTCAGTTTTATTTTCTGAATTTGTTTCATTATACATTGCTACAACTTGACTACTTTCAGAATATTTTAATAAAACTTTTACTTTTCCTACTCCATTAATTGTTTCTAAAATATTTTTTAATCTCGTTTCTAAATCATCCGTATTTTCACTAGTTGATACTTGACTTTCAACATTTCCAGCTAATACTTTTCCTGTAGTATTTGTATTTTTCTTTTCATCTTTTGACCACATATTATTTATTATTAATACTGTTATAATTAATATTATTATAAATGCCACAATATTCTCTATTTTTTTCTTTTGATCTGTCTGTTCTTCTCTTTTCTTAAATAATTCTTTTAGCATAAGCATTCTCCTTTTAAAATTATTTTATAATAATTTTGATTTTATCCTCACTTATCTCATATTCTTCAATTATCTCTTGTTCAATCTTTGAAATTTTTTTCTCATCATCAACATTTTTTACTTTTACATCTATTGAATGTATTCCAGCATTCTTCTTAGTTGTATCTAATTCTGCATCTATAGTACATTTTATTATTTCTATTCCTGCGTTTTTGAATTTTGATTTTATATTATTTTCTAATTCATCTAAATATATTTTTTCTAATCTTGCATCCATTGATGATTGTTCTACTTTTGTTGATGTTGTAATATATTTATCTAAATCAATTTCACTAAATACTAGTTTTTCTTTATTTTTTATAATTGGTGATATTATATTAAATAATACATAAACACCTATTACCATTTGAACATATTTTTTATTTTTACTATTTGGTAAAATAAGTTCTAAAATTGTAGCAATTATGACTGCTAATATAACTTGTTCTGCCCATGAACTCAAAAAATTTATCATCTATACATCATCCCACTATTCGAAATTTTTATAACTAATGTTATTCCAACTATTAACATTACAGATAATGAACATAATATTCCTAATAATAGTTTAAATACTCCTCCCATTTCGTCTAATACTTTTACTATTTTATCATCTGCTATTGGTTGGACTACTGCTGATGCTAAACTATACATTATGCACATTGTTGCAATTTTTATAATAGGTGTTATACATATTCCTATTACTATAATTACACCTATTAGTCCTATCGCATTTTTTAGTATAATTCCACATCCTAATACACTATCTACAACATCGCCCAAAACTTTTCCTACAACTGGTATTATCGTTGAAACTGCCGATTTTGCTGTTTTGGCAGTTATTCCATCAACACTACTACTTAGTGTTCCCTCTAATGATACAACACCAACAAATATTGTTAATACTATTCCTAATACCCATACAACACTTGATTTTAGAAATTTTGATAATTTTTCAATTTGCATTTTTTCTGAAATTTTTGAGATTATTGAAAATACTACTATTATTAAAACTATTGGAATTAATATATTTTTTATTAAATTTGCAATAAAATTTATAGCAAATAATATAATTGGTTCTAATAATGATGTTGTTGCTATGCTTCCCGTATACATCATTAATGTTAATAATAATGGCATTAATACATTTATAAATCCAACTAAATCATCTGCTGTGTTTTTAACGATTTTTATTATTTCTGTAAAATTTGACATTATAAGTGTTACAATTAATATGTATTGAACAAAATAAATTATTTGAGATATATTTTTATTTTCTAGATTATCTGTTACTGATTTTAAAATTCCATGAATTACAATTATTACTAATATACTGATTAATGTTTTTAAGCTTACTGTTATTTCTTTTCCAAACATTTTAAATATTTTTTGATATAATGTTTTATTATCTACTTTTCCTTGTATTGCTTGATTTAGCATATCCCCTAAATTTACATCTTCAAGAAAGTCTCCTGTATATTTGTCTGCTTCTTTTATAAAGCTGTTTATATTAAATTTTTCTTGTGTATTATTCATTATTTCATTTTCTGTATCTGCAAATACTTTAGTTGGTATAATTATACTTATGAATATAATCATTATTATTATATATTTTTTTAATTTTCTAAAATTATATTTTTTTCTATAACATCTAAAAGTTAATATTGATTCATTCATTTTTTATTTCATTCCTTTTCTCTTGTTCAAATCTAAATTGAAAAAATAATTAAATTTTGGCAAGCAAAAATTGTAATTATTTTTTAATTCATGGTAAAATTTCTATAACTAATTCCAATAAACTCGTTATAATTGGTATTGACATTGCAATAATTATTACTTTACTTCCTATTTCTATTTTACTTGCTATTGCTTTTTCTCCTGCATCTGAACAAATACTTACAGCAAATTCTGTTATAAATGCTATTCCTGTAATTTTTAGTAAAATACTTAGAAAACTTTTATTTATATATGTTTTATTTGCCAATGATTGTAATAAATTAATAATTCCTGTTAGTTTTTGAATTGATAATACTAATATTAATACTCCTGCTATCATTGATACATATATCGCAAATTCTGGCTTATATTGTTTTAGAATTACAATTATTATTAGTGCAAGTAAACCTATTCCTATTATTTTAATTACATCTGTCATATTTTCTTCTTATTCCCTTCTATTTGGAATTGATTATAAATCAAATAATGTTCTAACTGTATTAAATAATGAACTTATTTGTTGAATAACCATTGATAATACAATTACAAGTCCAGCAAGTGTTGTCATCATTGCTTGATCTTCTCTTCCTGCTCTTACTAATACTTGATGCAATACTGCTACTAAAATTCCGACTGCAGCAATCTTAAATAATAAGTTTATATCCATAAAAAAACATCCTTTCTTTTTTCCCTAAAGGCAATAGTAAAAAATTGAATTTATTTCAAGACAATACACATTTCAATTAAATTAATATAATTACAAAGACTAGTCCTACAACTACTCCTAATGTTTTATACATTTTTTGATTTTTCTTTCTTGCTTCTTCAGCTTTTTCTATTTGCATATTTAAAAAGCTTTCAGTTACTTCAATCTCATTTACTTGACTATCTGCATCAGTTTGTCCTAAGACTTTTCCTAATTCTTTTAAAATATCTTTGTCTTCTTGTGTTATACTTATATCTGCTTCTTGAATTGCGTCCATCCAAGAATATTTTACATTTTCAAATTCTAATTTATATGTCATATTTTCAAATATCTCTTCAATTTTACTTGATTTTTCTTGTGATATTTGATTAAAAATTTCTGTCAATGGCTCATATGTAAATTTTATTTTTGTTTTTATTATGTTTAAAATATTTTTAAATTGTCTTAATTCTTTTACTCTATTTTCATACATTTTTGAGATTAAAATTCCAATTCCTGTCGATAATGAAAATATCGCAAATAATAATATTGTTTTTACGCAATAATACATTTCGAATCTCCTTTCTGCTTAGAATTTAATTGAATTATTCTTTCAAATATATGATTATTTATTAATTGTGCCATCCATGGATTTTTACATACATCTTCTATATCATTTCCATGTGCTGTGAAAATTCCTTTGACTCCTGAACACATTACATAATTTATTGCTTCAATGTCTTCTTTACTTCCTATCTCATCACATGCTATAATTTGTGGTGCCATAGAACGTACTAATATTCTCATTGCTTCTGGCTTTGGAACATTGTCTATTACATCTGTTCTTATTCCTATATCATTTTGTGGAATTCCTTTATATATTGCTGCAATTTCTCCTCTTTCATCAACCACACCTATTGTCTGTCCTTTAAATCTTCCGAATCCATTACTTAAGTTTCTTATTATATCTCTTAACAATGTTGTTTTTCCACATCCGTGGTGGTGATATTATTAATGTGTTATATATTGTGTTTGTCTCAGAATTTATTATATTTGACATTACTTTTTGACTACATCCAATTTGTTGTCTCGCTATTCTAATATTTAAACTTGATATATAATTTATATTTATAACCTGTCCATTTTCTATTACTCCGCTTCCTACTATTCCTACTCTGTTTCCTCCTCTTATTGTTATAAATCCTTCACATATTTGTCTTCTATAAGAATATATTGAGTTTTCACAGATTTTTTCAAATGTTTGTAATAGTTCTTGCTGACTTACTATGTATTCTGCTAATACCGTTTCTGGTCCAATTTTTAGACATAATCGTTTATTGCTTCTTAATCGTATTTCTTCTATTTTGTTTTCTTCTGTTCCTATATTTGATATTATCTCTTTTCTTAATGTTATTGGTAAATATTCTAATACTATTTCTAATTCTGACACTTTTTCCTCCTTTTTTATAAATATTTTTCTACACAACAAAAAAGAACATATATTATATATATATGCTCTTTCTTTATATTTTAGAACTAATTATTAATTTTTTTACATATCCCAGTTATGATATACATCCATTACATCATCTAATTCTTCAAGTCTTTCAATTAATCTTTCCATTTTTTCAGCTCCATCATCATCTAATGAAACTGTTGTTGTTGGAACCATTTGAACATCTGCTTCTAAGAATGTTAATCCTGCTTGTTCAAGTTTTTCTCTAACTTCTGAGAAATTTGATGGGTCTGTAGTAATTTCATATACATCATCAGATGATATGAAATCTTCTGCTCCAGCATCTAATGCCAACATCATTAATTCTTCTTCATCCATATCTGTTGATTCTTTTTCAATTACTATTACACCTTTTTTGTTGAACATATATGATACGCATCCTGATGTTCCTAAGTTTCCACCAGCTTTATCAAATACATGTCTTACATCTGAGGCTGTTCTATTTCTGTTATCTGTGTTTGCATTTACTATTACTGCAACTCCACATGGTCCATATCCTTCATATGTTATTTCTTCATATACAGCTGTGCTTCCTTCTCCTGATGCTTTTTTGATTGCATTGTTTATTGTATCATTTGGCATATTTGCTGCTTTGCATTTTGCTATAACATCTTTTAGTTTTGAATTTCCTGCTGGATCTGGTCCTCCTGCTTTTACTGCTATTAATAATTCTCTTCCTAATTTTGTGAATACTTTTCCTCTTGCTGCATCTGCTTTTCCTTTTTTGGCTTGTATATTATGCCATTTGCTATGTCCTGACATCTCTAATTCCTCCTATTTGTAACTTAATGCAATTATTATAACACATTATTTTGTTTTTGTGTAGATGTTTTTGTTATTTTTTATATTTATTGTTATATAACCACATACTCTTTATTTGACTTAGTTAATGCTTCACAACCGCCTTTGGTAATTAAAACTGTATCTTCAATTCTAATACCAAATTGTCCTGCAATATAAATTCCAGGCTCATCTGTTACAACCATATTTTCTTTTAGTATATTTTCAGATCTTGTACTAATAATTGGTGATTCATGAATGTCTAATCCAACTCCATGCCCTAAAGCATGTATTAAATCATAATTATTTAATCTAAAATCATTATCTACCATTTTAGCCAACATTTTAGTACTATATCCTTCTCTCATATCATTTAATGTTTGAACTTGATTTTTTAGCACTAAATCATATACTTTTTTCATTTCTTCTGGTATTTCTCCCACAAAAAATGTTCTTGTCATATCTGAACAATATCCATCAATTTTACATCCCATGTCTATTGTTATAATATCTTTTTCTTGTATTTTTCTATCTGTTGGAACTGCATGTGGTTTTGAAGAATTTTCACCAGATGCAACTATTGTGTCAAATGATGTTCCTTCTGCATTTTTGTAATAGTAATCATCTATTTCTCTTGCAATTTGCTTTTCTGTCATACCAGGCTTTATATATCCCAATATATATTCAAAACAGTCATCTGTTACTTTACATGCTTTTTGTATAGATTCAATTTCTTCTTCATCTTTTATCATTCTTTGTTTTTCTATCATGTTTTCTGTTTCTACAAAATTGTTTATTTTAAATCTATGCATATATTCTTTGTATTTTGCATATGTTACATAATTTTCTTCAAATCCTACATTTTCGCAAAACATAAAAAAGTTTTCATAATCATCTATTGATAATCCTCTCATATCATATACAACTATTTCATCAAATAATGTTAATGTATTATGAACATCTTCAATATATCTTGAATCTGTTAAAAATATATTTTCTTTTCTTGTTACTAATAATATTCCTTCTGCTTGTATATTAGTTAAATATCTTATATTTACTGGATTTGATACTATCATACCTTGCAAATCCATACTCAATAGTTTGTTTCTCAACCATTGCATTTTTCTATTCATTCAAATTCAATTCCTTTCAATACATTTATACTGCTTTATATGTTCCTAATGTGAATATTACTAAAAGTGTTTTTAATAATATATCAAATGGTACAAATATACTTATAAATGTTGCTATTACTATAAATGGTCCAAATGGTATATATTCATTTGATTTTTTTATTTTGGTAACTATTAATATTATTCCTAATATTGCTCCTATTAAAAATGACATTGCTGATATTGCCAAAATATTTGATACTCCAAAATATAGCCCTAATGCTCCCATTAGTTTTACATCACCAAATCCTAATGCTTCTTTTCCATATATTAAACTTCCTATTAATGTTATTGCTAAAAATATTCCACCACCTACTAACATTCCAAGTAACATATCTACTGTTATTGCTACATTTGACATCCCATATAAAAATGCTATTATTAATCCTATTTCAAACATTGTTAAATTTAATCTATTTGGTATAATTTGTTGTCTATAATCTATTACAAATGCTGATAATAGCATTGGTGTTAAAATCAAATATTTTATTAAGTTTAAATTTTCTATCAGTGTTTTCTGTACTCCATACCTATATAATATTGCACAATATAATATAGCTGTAATTAACATTAATATATAATTTGGTTTAAAGTTTATTTTGTATTCTTGGAATATTTCTTTTGAGAATACTTTTTTGTATTCTGGTAATCTTTTATTCATCCAGTCTACAAATTGACCTACTAATAAGCCTAATATAAATATTCCTATAAAAAATCCTATGTGTGTATCATTTATATACATTTTTTCTTGTATGGATTATTTTAATCCATATCTCCTCCTTTGTTTATTTTCTTGAAATATTTTTTCTTTATAAATATTTCTATTGGTCTTTTTACTTTTGTTAGCCATATATCTTTTTCTGCTATTGGTTCTATCAAGATTGTAAACATTTTGCATCTATTTCCACCTAATACATCTGTAAAGATTTGATCTCCTACTACTGCAACATTTTCTGGCTTTTCTTGTAATTCTTTTTGTGCCTTTAATAATCCTGTTTTTAATGGTTTTTTTGCAAAATAATTATATTTTATTTTTAGTTTTTGTGATACTTGCTCAACTTTGTCTTTTTTATTTGTATTTGATACAATATAAAATTTTATTCCATTATGTTTTAGTTGCTCTACCCATTCTACAGTTCCATCAGGCATATTTCTATCATAATCTATTAGTGTATTATCTACATCTAATATTAATGCTTTTATATTATTCTTTTCTAAAAATTCTATTGATATTTCTTTTACATTGTTAAAATGTGCTTTTGGATATAGTATCAATTTTTTTCTCCTTGTACTTTTTTTCAAATTATATAACAATATTCGTAAAGTTGCAATACTTTTACTGTTCATCATGAAGATTTTCTTTTGATTTTGGTATCTCTAAATTTTTTCCAAGTTGTTCTGTTTCATCAATGATTCTATCTATTAGATTTCTAGCAAATTTATTTTGTATTGTTTTTGGTGAGTTTTGATATTTTTCAAGTATTACACAGTCTTCTGCAAGATTTGTTTGATTTGGTGTTTTATGTTCTGGGTCTAATTCTAATCCTGTTGGTCTTGCACATAAAATTCCTCTTCTTACAGCTCCTTGTAAATCACAAAATTCTTTTCTATATGCTTTTGATTCTAGATATTTTATATAGTCAGCTCCTCCAGATGATAATAATAAATTTTTTGCGTTTCTATATAATTTGTGACCAGCATAATTAATTGGTGTTATAATGTCAAAATCACTAGTTTCAAATCTATCTATGTCTTTTTTCTCCCCTACAGATACTCTATAATAATTTCTCCAATTAAATTGTACTGCTCCCATTTTGATGTTTCTTATTCCTGCATTAACTAATGCTTCTTTGGTCTCTTTTAATGTTGCCCCTGTTCCTACATTATCATCTAATAACAATACCCTTTTTCCTTCTTCAAAAGGTCTTTGACTTGATGTTAGTTCTCTTACATCAACATGATCTAGTTTTGTAGCTTCTTCTACATATTTGCTTTTCAATAAAATTGTATAATCATATCCATACATTGCTTTTAACATTGGTCCTATATATATTCCACCATATCCAGGTGTTACAACTTCTACTTTATCTGAGTCTTTTGCTTGAGATAATGATTTTGCAAACATATATAATATTGCTTTATTATCCATTTCTATTGGTCTTTGTTCTGAGTTTTCATCTCCACCAGGTAATCTATTACCAAGATCTACTTCTATACAATTATTTCCTTGTAAAAGTATTAATATATTTCTAATATCTTCTTCTAAACATTTTTGTGCTTGGATTAATTGAATTAATTGATTTCTTGTATCTTTTCCTTGTACTTTATATTTTATATATTTTTCAAAATTTTTAAAATACACTTTTCCTGAGCAATTAAGCATGTTTTCTAATATAACAAAGTTTCTTTTTGAACATTCTCTTGTTAATAAATGTTGCAATTCTTCTCTACAAATTGCAAGTTCAGACATTGTTTTTACATTATAATATTCTTTTGATCTTGATAAATAGCTTTTGGTTCTTCCTTCTTCATCTTTTATTGGTGTAACAAATTTTTCTATTCCTTGAATGTCTTTTAATTCAAGGATTCCTAATATATCAAAATCTTGCAACTTTAATTTTTCTACCATACTTAATTACTCTCTTTCTTTAAAAATTCTTTTAAACAATTTAATTGTTTTTCAAATTCATATCTTGTAAATGTTGTTTCACTTTTTTCCTTTTTTCCCATTGTATGTATTATTTCTTTTGTGCAATTTTTTAAAACATTTCTATATAATGGATTTTGTATTGCTGATATATATAGTTCATCTATTAAATCATCATATTTTTCACTATATCTATCTATTTCTTTTCCTTGCCAAAATACAATTCCATTTTCTTTCCAATTATATTCACTACATGCTTGTATATAATTCGAATCTAACCCTCCATATGTGAATACTATATCTTGTAATTGTGGATCTTTAAATTTTATTCCTTGAAAAAATGATTCTATACTATTTAATTTTTTTCCTTTAAAAACAAATTCGTATGGAAATAAATTAGATAATACTTTAGCATATGGTCCTGAATGTTTATAACCTACATTTATCCAATTTTCGCCTTCACCTTTCTCTTTTCCATTTTCATCTATTAAACTTTCGCCTTCATATACTTCTACTCCATCTTTTTCTTCAACTTCTTTTACTTCATATTTAAAATCTTTTTTGAATTTCTTAAATTCTTCTAATTCTTTTTCTAAATTTTTCATCTTTTTTCTCCTTTTTTATAATAGCTATATTTTATCATATCTTATAGCCTTTTTCAATACAATTATGTAAAGTTTATATATGTCATACATACAACAAAAAGCAGAAGTTAAAATTCAACCTCTGCTTTTTGTTTTTACCATGTTTTGTTATTCAACAAACCACTTAATGCCATAAGTGTCGATTCTTTAATAAAATCCTCCCTTGTTCTTTGATTTTGAGTTAAAACTCTCATTCCACCTTTTCCGTCAAATGCAGTATCAAGAACTTTAGCCAGTCCTTGTTCAATAATTTGAGGAATTTTTTCTTCACTAATAGGATATGCTTGACTAATTCCTGTAGTCTGTTCTCCTTGCTTGTTCTCAATAGTTACAATCTGAACATTGTACCAGCCTCCATACATATTAATGAGACCACCTTCACAAGATACCAAATAATCGTAATTATGTTCTTCTAAATTTTTCTTCAAAAACTCAATCCGATTTTTAGCACCTTTGAAAACATCTTCATTGATTGGTTGATCAGGCACTCCAGAGATTACTTCTGTTCCCTTACTTGATACATTCTCAAAATAAATTTTGAAAACTTCAGTAATTGCTTTTACTTTGCTAGGATTTTTTGTTGCGATTTCAATACGTACTTCTGACATCTTGTACTCCTTTGCTTTTTAACATTCGTATATATAATTTATATCACATTTTACATAAAATTGCAAGCTTATATAAAAGCTTGCAATTAGTTAAGGGTTATCTTTCAAGAATTCTTTTTATTTCTTCATTTCTTTTTACTTTTTGAGTTGTTGTTTTTATTAATTCTTCATCTGTTAAAATCATATTTTTTATATATTTATATGGTGGGAATGTTTTATTGATTTCTTTTACTTTTTCCCATAAAATTTGATATAATTCTCCTTCTGATTTTCCTGAATATTTTTCTTCAGCTATTTTCTTATCATAAACAATTTTTACTGATAGTTTTAAATCATTTTTATCTTTTTCGTCTGGCATTCCATATACAATGCATTCTTTTACTAAATCTAATCTATTAATTAATGTTTCTAATTCTTCTGGAAATACTTTTTTACCATTTTTTAAAACTATCATATCTTTTTGACGTCCTGTTAAAAAGATAAATCCATCTTTATCTTTATATGCTAAATCTCCTGTATAAAACCATCCATCTTGCATAACTTTTTTAGTTGCTTCTTCATTTTCATAATATCCTAACATTACATTAGGTCCTTTTACACGTATTTCTCCAATTCCATTTTCATCTTTATTTATTATTTCAACTTCTACATTTTCCATAGGAAAACCTATTGAACCATATCTTTTCTTTTTTGCATTTTCAGCAGATATAACTGGTGATGTTTCTGTTAGCCCATATCCTTGAACAACTTCAATTCCTAATTCATTAAATCCTTGTGCAACTTTCTTGTCTAATGGTGCTCCTCCTGAAATTATAAATCTCATTCTTCCACCAAGTGCATCTATTACATCTTTAAATAGTTTTCTCCTAACATCAATATGAAGTTTTAATAAGCAATTACTTAATTTTTTTGCATTATTTATAAGTTTTGTTTTTCCTTTTTTCTCTATTTCTTTTTCTATATTTTTATAAATTGCTTCAACTAATAATGGAACTCCTACAAATAGAGATATTTGATATTCTTTTAAATTTTGTGCTACATATCTTAATCCATCTGGAAATGCTGTTTTGGCCCCAATTGCAATCATTACTATCATACATGTTGATCCAAATATATGATGAAATGGTAAAAATGCTAAATTGTTATCTGTTGGTCTCATATCTTCAACCAATAACATTGCATAAACATTTGATGCTATATTTGTGTTTGACAACATTACAGCTTTTGATTTTGATGTTGTTCCAGATGTGAATAATAATATTGCCATTTTATCATTGTCTATTTCACAATTTACATATTCATTGTTTCCATTTTTTAATATTTCTGCACCTTCTTTTTTTAATGTCCAGAAATTCTTATATCCTTCTTGCTCTGTCATGCAAACATATTCTTGTAAATTTGTTTTTCCATTTTGTTTTATTTTTTCTATATTGTCAATGTATTTTTCATCAAATACTATAACATCTGCTTTACTTCTTTCTAAACAACTTTCTAACTCATCAACTTGCAATTCTTTGTCTAATGGTATTGAAACAATTCCTCCTAATAGATTTGATAAATGTGCTACTACCCATTCATATCTGTTTCTTCCAACAATAGCTACTCTTTTGTTTTTTAACCCCATATCATATAATTTTGTTCCAAATTCATTAACATCTTGTAATAATTTTTTATATGTTATACTTTCATAACTTACTTCTTTTTTCTCATTTTTATGTTTTATTACAAATGCTACATTTTCAGCAAATTTTTTTGCTGAATTATATACTATTTCTTTTATATTTTTACAGTTTACTGATTCAAAATATCTTTCCATATTTATTCTTCCTTTCATTAAACCAAAAATTAATCTAGTTTTCAATACTAGATTATCATATTTGATATATCTTTGTCAATAAACTGACTATACTTTCAGTAAAATATTTCGACAAGTTTTTTCTATTTTTATTGAATTTCTTTCTATTTTAATATATAATTTTAAAGATATTATTTTCACAGATTGGAGAAAAAATGGAACATTGGAGTGTTGAAGATTATAAGAACTTCGCTAATAATAAAGTAAAAAAAAGTAAATATAGAGCAAATAAGACTTCTATTGATGGTCATACTTTTGATAGCAAAAAAGAAGCTGATTATTATTGTGAATTAAAATTGAAATTACAGGCAAAAGAGATTAATGGCTTTTGCTTACAGCCTACTTTTATGCTTGCACCTGGTCTAAAATATAAAGCTGATTTTATTGTTTTTAATACTGATAATTCTTATGATGTTATTGATGTTAAAGGTATTAGAACAAAAGAATATATTACTAAAAAGAAAGTTTTTGAAGATAAATATAATATGAAAATTACGGAAATTTAAAAAATATGCAGAGCATGATAATATCACACTCTGCATATTTTTTACTTTTTGTTAGGTTTGGAAATCAACTTGCGAAGATCCAGCAGACCTTTTTCTGCCTTTGCATCAATAGGAACAAACTTTCCCTTCTTTTTGCTGAAGACATTGATTTGAACATTTTCGCCAGCAACGATAATGCTTTTAAGCTTTGCATTACGTTCCTCGCCACAAACAGCATATCCGTTAACTGTTTGGGCATCGTCCCTCAACAGTTCTAGATCACCATTTTTGGCTATACGTGCAAAAACAGCATCATAGTCTACAGTCCCACGAATCCGCATCAAATCCTCAGTGTCCAAAAACACCAGAACTTTTGCCTTTTCATTCATGTTAATTTCGTTTTCCATTGCCTTTTCCTCCTGTAAGTTTTACATATGAGTTTCTTTGCGTACATATTTGAGTTCTCCACTCAAACGTTTTTCATTATATCATATTTTTTTATTATTGTCAACCATTTTTACAGTTTTTGGGAAATTATTTTACATATTCATTTAATGGTTTTATTTTAAAATTCAATTCTCCAAATTCACATGTTGGAACATATCCTGGTTTTGAATTTATAACATCTGGTATTCTATTTACAATTGATGCACATGTAAGTTCTACTGTTGCTGGTTTTGCAACAACTATTGTTGTTTCTGGTTCACCATAAATTGTCCATTCATTTTTGTCATATTCATCTGGTGCATACACTTTTCCTATACATTCACTTTCAATTGTAATTCCTTCTTCTGTTTCTGTTGTAACAACAGCACTCATTCCTGTTGCATCTCCTGCTTTTACCGTCATTCCTAATGTTGATGAATATAAATCTTCTTTATATGTTTGTGGTACACATTTTTGTCTTTGTGATTTTACTGTTAATCCTAATTTTTCACATAACCAACCATTTACATTCCACATATATGATGGCAGATAATCTCCACTTTCAACTATTTTTTGTCTTTCTTCATCTGATATTCTATCAACAGATGCTACTTCTTTGTCAAAGTCTTCTAATGTAAGCCCTGCTCCATGTGCCTTTGCTAATGCTATTCCATATTCTTCTACATTATAACTTGAACTTCCTTTTATTTTTGTTATTTTTTGAGTTGATCCTGCTATTGATGAAATTAATTGTCCCCAATAAATATCTTGATATCCACTTCCTGTTATTGTACAATTATTTTTCTTTGCAAGTTCATCAATTTTCTTTGTTAATGTTGGATTTGAATTTTCTGGATAAAATGCTTCTTCACATGTTGTTATTGCATTTAATCCTAATTCTGCACATAACATTAATGGATTTTCTAAGTCTTTTATTAAGCTCATTGTTGTTACTATTACTATATCAGGTCTTGTTTCTTCTAGCACTTTTCTTGCATCTTCTGCACTAACAACTTTTACACCTTTATTTTCTGTTCCTAATATTTCGCCTATATCTTTTCCTATTACTTTTGGATTTATATCAATTGCTCCTACTATTTCTCCACCTTTTTCATACACATATCTCATTGTGTATAAACTCATTTTGCCTACACCATATTGAACAACTTTAACTTTTCTTTCCATAGAAAGACCTCCTTTAAAATTATTTTTCTATTATAATTGTAACTGGTCCATCATTGATTAGTTCTACTTTCATATCTGCTCCAAATATTCCTTTTTGTACTTCTATATTGTTTAATTCACATTGATTACAAAAATATTCATATAGTGGATTTGCTTCTTCTGGTCTCGCAGCCTCAATAAATGATGGCCTATTTCCTTGAGAACAATCTCCATATAAAGTAAATTGAGATACTATTAGCAATTTTCCTTTTACATCTTTTATGCTTAAATTCATTTTATCATTTTCATCTGAAAATACTCTTAAATTGCATAATTTTTTAACTAAATAATCTGCTTGTTCTTTTGTATCTCCTACTTTTATTCCTATTAGTACTAAAAAGCCTTTATCTATTTTTCCAATTATGTTTCCATCTACTTTTACTTCTGCTTTTTTGACTCTTTGAACTACTAGTTTCATTTTGCTATTCCTTTCATTTGCTATATTTATTGTTGATCTGAATTACTTTCTTCACTTGCTTTTTCTCTTTCTGTATTATCTTCTCCAGATACTTTTTCTTCTACAATTTCTGCTTCTGTCGCATTTTCTGGCTTTACATCTGAATTTTCTAAATCTTCTGTAACAACTTCTGCTTCCTTAACTTCAATTTCAGGTTGTTTTTCACCACATTTTGGACAAAATACTGCATTTTCATCAATTTCCGCATGACATTTTATACATTGTTTTTTATCTTTTAATTCTAATATTGATGTTAAACATGATTCTATTTCACTTGATAATATATCTATTTTTGCACATTCTTCTTCTAAATCTGCTTTTATATCTATATTTTCTTGTCTTACATGTTTTTCATAAACTTTTTTTCCAATCTCTTTATACAAATCATTTATATTTGATTTGTTTTCATTAATTTTCATTCTTAATTTTGCTTCTTTTGCAAGTTCACCTGTCTTTTTTGTTGTTACATTATAAGCTTCAGTTGCTTTTTTTCCTAATGTATCAAAAAATCCCATAATACATCATCCTTTCTTTGGCTTTATGCCATATTTCAATATATATTAAATATTATTGACAATTTTTTTATATTTAGTCTTCGTTTTTTCTTGCTCTATTCATTAACATATTTACTGCTTCTTCTGGCTTTAATCCATTATACAAAATTCCATAAACTGCTTCTACTATTGGCATTTCTATATTATGAATTTTTCCTAATTCATGTGCAACTAAAATATTGTCTATACTTTCTATTGTCATTCCAACTTCTTTTTTTGTTTCTTCTAATGTTTTTCCTTGTCCTATTAATTTTCCTGCTTTTCTATTTCTACTATGTTCACTTAAACATGTTACAATTAGATCTCCAAGTCCACTTAGTCCATATAAAGTTTCTTTTTGTCCTCCTAATTCAACTCCAAGTCTTGATAATTCTGCTAATCCTCTTGTTATTAATGCTGCAAATGTATTATCACCTAAACCTATTCCTGCTGCAACACCTGCACAAAATGCTATAATGTTTTTTAATGCTCCACCAAGTTCAACTCCTTTTACATCTCTTGATGTATAAATTCTCATTTTATCAGACATAAATGTGTCTTGAACTAGTTTTAATACTGCATCATATTTTGAAGCTAATACTAATACTGTTGGAATTGCTATTGATACTTCTTCTGCATGACTTGGTCCTGATAAAACTGCTATTTTTGCATTTGGTATTTCTTCTTGTATTACTTCATCTAATGTCATTAATGTTGCTTCTTCAAATCCTTTTGAACATATTACTATTGGTTGATTTGTTACATATTGTTTATATTGTTTTACTGTGTTTCTTGTAAATTTTGATGGTGTTACATGTATTATAAAGTCTGAACCATTTATTACTTCTTCATATGATGTACTACATTCTATTCCTTCTGGTAATACTACATTTGGTAAAAATTTGCATCTTTTTTCATTATTTATTATGTCTCTTTCTTCTTCAGAAAATGACCAAATTTTAACTTTGTTACCTAATTTTGCTAAGTGTATTGCTAAAGCAACTCCCCAGCTTCCACTTCCTATTATTGCTATATTTTTCATTTTTATTAATAAATGCTAGAATAAAAATTCTAGCATTTTCTCCTTTCTTTTGCATTATTTCTTGAAACTTAATTTATTTTCAGTTCCATTTAATATTCTTTTGATGTTGCTTCTATGGTTAAATGCTACTATAACTGCAAGTATTATACTATATATTAAATAACTACTTCCTTCACTTACTGTAAAGTTTGTATGTATGAATAATACTAATACAGGGAAAAGTATTGCTGCACCTACAGATCCTAATGATACCATTTTACTTAGTGCCATTAATACTAGTGCAAATACTAAACATATTAATCCTATTTGCCAATTTGTCATTAAAAGTACTCCTAAAGATGTTGCTACACCTTTTCCACCTTTAAATCCAAAGAATATTGGAAATGTATGTCCTAAAACAACTGCTATTCCTGCAAGTTGTACCAATAAAGCTTTATCTGTATTTTTTGCTATTTTTCCTACTATTATTGCAAATAATATTGCAACAACTCCTTTTAGACAGTCTCCAATTAATGTAAATATTGCTCCTTTTTTTCCTACAGAACGTAACATGTTTGTTGCTCCTGCATTTCCACTTCCCTTTTCTCTTACATCAAATCCTGCCATTTTTTTGCTTATTATTACTGAAAAACTTATACTTCCTAATAAATATGCTACTAGTGTTACTATTATGTATGCTGACATTTTTATTCCTCCTTTTCACCTTTTTCTCTTGCAATAATCCTAACTGGTGTACCCTCTAATCCAAATTCTTTTCTTATTTGATTTACTAAATATCTTTCATATGAAAAATGGAATAGTTCTTTATTATTTACAAATATTACAAATGTTGGTGGTTTTGTACTAACTTGTGTACCATAAAGGATTTTTAATCTTTTTCCTTTATCTGTTGGTGGTTGTACAATTGCAATTGCTTCATTTATTACTTGATTTAATGTTGCTGTTGATACTCTCATTGCATTTTGTTCTGCAACATTGTTTATCATGTTAAATAATTTGTCAACTCTTTGTCCTGTTTTTGCTGATATAAAGATTACTGGCGCATAAGATAAATATGATAATTTGGCATATATGTCTTTTTTGTATTTTTCTAATGTTCCTGTTTCTTTCTCATATTCATCCCATTTGTTTACAACAATTATTATTCCTTTTCCAGCTTCATGTGCTTCACCTGCAATTTTTGCATCTTGGTCTGTTACTCCTTCATTTGCATCTATCATCATTAAACATACATCTGCTCTTTCAATTGCAAGTAATGTTCTCATTATACTGAATTTTTCTATTGATTCAGATACTTTACTTTTTCTTCTTATTCCAGCTGTATCTATAAGTACATATTTTCCATACTCATTTTCATATTCTGTGTCTATTGCATCTCTTGTTGTTCCTGCTATATTACTTACAATTGTTCTATTTTCTCCTAGAATTTTGTTTATTAATGATGATTTTCCTACATTTGGCTTTCCTATAACTGCTACTTTTATTCTTCCATCATCATCTTCATCATCATTTTTTTCTGGAAAATTTTCATATAGTGCATCTAAAACATCACCAATTCCTAATGCATTTGCTGCAGATACTGGATATGGCTCTCCCATTCCTAAATTGTAAAATTCATATATTTCATTTCTGTCTCTACTCATATTATCTGCTTTATTACATACAAGTACTACTGGTTTTTTTGATTTTTTTAACATAATTGCTATTTCTTGATCTGCTGCTGTTACTCCTTGTTTTACATCTGTTAAAAATAGTATTACATCTGCTATATCTATTGCTATTTTAGCTTGTTCTCTCATTTGTGATATTATTGTGTCATCACTTTCTGGTTCAATTCCAGCTGTATCTACTACTGTAAAGTTTCTTCCTCTCCAGTTTGTTTCTGCATATACTCTATCTCTTGTAACACCTGGTGTATCTTCAACAATTGATATTCTACTTCCTACTATGTAGTTAAAAAATGTTGATTTTCCTACATTTGGTTTTCCTATTATTGCTACTGTTGGTTTTGCCACGTTTCTGCCTCCTTGTTATTATATTTTTAGCCACTTATATTTTACTATTTTTAGAAAAAAATAGCAATAGATAAAGAAAAAAAAGGCTACAATAATGTAACCTTTTTTATATGATTAGTCAATTCTTAAAATTCCACCAATTACTTTTTTTGTCATTCCACTTGAAAATGTTTTTGCTCCACCTGATAGAACAACAACATCACCTTTTTCAAGTATTTCTTTGTTCTTTAATTTTTCAATTCCTTTATCAATTGTTTCTTCGATTGTAGCACCTGCTTCTACATAGATTGGTGTTACATTCCAAGCTAATGCTAATTGATGGAATGTTCTCTTATTATCTGTTATAGCTAAGATTGGGCATCCTGCTCCTAATCCTGCTAATTTTCTTACAGAATCACCTGTATGTGTATATGTCACAATAGCGTCTGCATTCATATTTTTAGCTGTAACACATGCTGAATATGCAATTTTTGTTACATCATTTGATAAGTCAAGATCTTCATTGTTTGAGAATCTCTTCCAGTAATGTATTTCTGGTTCAACTCTGTTAGCAATTTTAACCATTGTTTTAACACATTCAACTGGGTAATCACCTTGAGCACATTCTCCTGAAAGCATTATAGCACTTGTTCTATCATAAATAGCATTTGCTACGTCACTTGCTTCAGCTCTTGTTGGTAATGGTTGATGTGTCATTGATTCTAACATTTGAGTAGCTGTTATTGCTGGTTTGCATAATTTATTAGATGTTCTTATTATTCTCTTTTGAACAACTGGTGGTTCTGTAAAGTCTGTTTCTGTAGCCATATCACCACGAGCTATCATTTGAGCATCTGCTTCTTCAAGAATAGCATCTAAGTTTGATAAACCTTCAATATTTTCGATTTTTGTTATTATTTGGATATCTTTTCCACCATTTTCGTCTAATACTTTTCTAACATTTCTTATATCATCTAAGTTTCTTGCAAATGAAATTGCAACAAAATCATAATCATGTTCACAAGCTGCTTTTAAGTCTGCGATATCTTTTTCAGCTAGACCTGGTAATCTAATTACTGTTCCAGGTAAATTCATAGTTTTTCTGCTTCCTAATCCATTTCCATGAACAACTGTTGTAACTATGTCTTTTCCAACAACTTCATCAACTTTTAATTCTATTGCACCATCATCAATTAAAATCTTTGTTCCTGGTTTTACATCTTTGTATAATTCTTTGTATGTTACAGAAACTTTTTCTTCATCACCAGTAATGTCTTCATTAACTAATGTGAATTTTTGTCCATCTTTTAATTGAATTTTTGTATTTTTACCAGTATATAACATACCTGTTCTTATTTCAGGTCCTTTCATATCTAGTAATAAAGCAATTGGTAAATCTAATTTTTCTCTTAATTCAGCAATTTTTAGAGATTTTTCAGATTGTTCATCCCAACTACCATGAGAATAATTTATTCTACATACGTTTAATCCAGCATCAAATAATTCTTCTAATTTATTTTCACTTGCAGGTCCTATTGTTCCTACTATTTTAGTTTTTCTTAAACTTTTCACTTTAATATCCTCCTTTAATTAGTATGTCGTAAAGTATAAATTTTAATTCATTTTTTCTACACGACAAAAACACCTAAATGGTGTTCTGCCTATTTACTAATTCTCTTCTTTTTTTGCAACTACTTCTTTTCCATCATAATATCCACAATTTGGGCATACTCTATGTGGCATTACTGGTTCATGACAATGTGGGCAAGTAGCAAATTTTGGTGCTTCTACTTTCCATGTTGATCTTTTTGAGTGTGTTCTAGCTTTTGACCATCTTCTTTTTGGTTGTGCCATCTTAATCCCTCCTAAATTTTATATCTCTTGAGACAGAATTTAATTATTCTGTCTCATTTACTTTTATTTTATTCCAAGAAACCTTTATAATGTCTCATTACTAATTGAGATTCTAATTGTTGTACTGTTTCAAGAGCAACACCTACAACGATTAGTATTGATGTTCCACCAAATGAAACATTTAAGTTTGTAAATCTCAATAACATTGGAAGTATAGCAATTACTGCCAAGAATAATCCTCCAAATAATGTTAATTTTGATATTATTGAAGATAAATAATCTGTTGTTGGTTTTCCAGCTCTTATTCCTGGAATGAATCCACCATTTTTCTTAATATTGTTTGATACTTCTGCTGGATTGAATGTAGCATAAGTATAAAAATATGTGAATCCCAATATTAATAATAAATATACTATTGCATTTGCTAATGAATATCCCCATCCAACACTTGATGATGATGTGGCAATAGAAAATTTATATACCCCTGACCAAAATCCTGTTAATGTTGATACATCTTTTACAAATATAGATATTATCATTGCTGGAAATGTCATAAATGATGAAGCGAAAATTACTGGCATTACACCTGCCATAGCAAGTTTCAAAGGAATATGTGTTCCTTGAGCTCCTACCATTTTTCTTCCAACTACTTTCTTTGAATATTGCACTGGAACTCTTCTTTCAGCATCTTGTACAAATACAACTCCTGCAACTAACAATAATGCTCCGATTATAATTCCTAATGCTGTAATTAATCCTGTAGTACTAAATCCTGTGCTTGTGAATATCATTTTCCAAATAGTTGTTATTCCAGATGGAAGACCTGAAATAATTCCTATAAAGATTATTATTGATATTCCATTTCCAATTCCTTTACTTGTGATTTGTTCTCCTAACCACATTAGTAAAGATGTTCCTGCAACTAATGATGATACAACTAGTATTCCAGTTAACCATCCTGCATTTATAAATACTCCAGAAGATCTGTATCCTAAATAGATTCCAATAGCTTCTACTAATGCTAAAACAATTGTTATTATTTTAGTTAATCTATTCATTACTTTTCTTCCTTCTTCTCCACCTTCTTTAGCCATTCTTTCTAATGAAGGTATTACCATTGCCAATAATTGAACAACGATTGATGAAGTTATGTAAGGACTTATTGACATAGCAAAAATTGAAAATCTAGAAAATGCTCCTCCTGAAATTATATCTATAAATCCTGCAAAACCATTATTTGAAGTCATAGCTTCATTTAATACTATAGTATTAACTCCTGGTACAGTTATATAACATCCTAGTCTGAATAATATTATTAATACTAAAGTGTACCATAATCTTTTTCTTACATCTGGTGTTTTTAAAGCGTTTTTTATCGTTTTAAACAACTAAATCACCTCTGTCTTTCCGCCTAGGGCTTCTATTGTTTCTTTTGCTTTAGCAGTAAATCTTACAGCTTTTACATTAAGCTTTTTGTCTAATTTACCTGTAGCTAAAACTACTATACCATCATTTATTTTTCCTATTATTCCTTCTTCTAATAAGCTTTCTGCTGTTACATCTGTAGCTTTAGATTTATTTAACATTGTTAATGTTACTTCTGTGTAGTTGTTAGCATGAATGTTTGTGAATCCTCTTTTTGGTAAACGTCTATATAATGGTGTTTGTCCACCTTCAAATCCACGTCTTACTCCTCCACCACTTCTTGCTTTTTGTCCTTTATGTCCTTTTCCTGATGTTTTTCCAGTTCCAGAACCAATTCCACGTCCAACTCTCTTTCTTGCAACTTTTTCAGCAGCTGGTCTTAATTCTCCTAGCTTCATTTTTTGCACCTCCCTGTTTTTAACTTTAGTGTTGATTTATAGTCAAACTTGTTAAAATCAAACTAACAAGTTTGCTATACCAACAATTATAAAATATCTTCTACTTTTTTATTTCTCTTTTTAGCAACTTGTTCAATAGTTCTCATGTTTTTTAAACCTTCAAGTGTTGCATATACAACATTTCTTGGATTGTTTGTTCCAAGAACTTTTGTACGAACATCTTTGTATCCTGCAAGTTCAAGTACTGGTCTTACACTTCCTCCAGTAATAAGTCCTGTACCAACAGCAGCTGGTTTTAAGATAACTTTGGCACTACCAAATTCTCCAACAAATTCATGAGGTATTGTTGTTCCAACGATAGGAACTTCTATTAAATTTTTCTTTGCTTCTTGAATAGCTTTTTTAATAGCATCTGGTACTTCAGCAGCTTTACCATTTCCAATTCCTACATGTCCTGCTCCATCTCCTACGATAACAACAGCACTAAATCTGAATGTTCTACCACCTTTTACAACTTTTGCTACTCTATTTATAGCTACTACTTTTTCTTTTAACTCTGGCATTTTGTTTTCTTCCATAGGTTTTGTTTTTCCCTCCTTTTTAGTTTAGGTTAATGTATCTTTAAACCTTTATATATATTATAGAATTAGAACTCAAGTCCACCTTCTCTTGCAGCTTCTGCTAATGATTTTACAACACCATGGTAAATGTATCCACTACGATCAAATACAACTGTTGTTATTTTCTTATCAGCTGCTCTTTTAGCAATTAAAGTTCCAACTTCTTTAGCTGCTTCTACATTTGATTTTTTTGTTTTTACTTCTTTATCTAATGTTGAAGCAGAAACTATTGTATTTCCAGCAACATCATCAATGATTTGTACATATATATTTGTATTACTTCTAAATACGCATAATCTTGGTCTTTCTGCTGTTCCAGAAATTTTATTTCTTACTCTTGCATGTCTTCTTGCTCTTTCTAATTGTCTATTTGTTTTACTAACCATTTTCTAACTCCTTTCCTTATATCTTCAAGGAATATAACTTTTTATTTATTATTTACCTGTTTTTCCTTCTTTACGTCTAATAACTTCTTCAGCATATTTGATACCTTTTCCTCTATATACTTCTGGTGGTCTCTTTGTTCTGATATCAGCTGCTGTTTGACCAACTAATTCTTTATCAATTCCTTTTACTATGATAGTATTTGGATTTGGAACATCAAAAGATATTCCTTCTGGTGCTTTGAATATTACTGGATGAGAATATCCTAATGTTAAGTTTAAGTCTGCACCTTGTTTTGCAGCTCTGTAACCAACACCATTTATTTGTAATTCTCTTGTAAATTCATGTTCAACACCATGAATCATATTATTAATTAAAGTTCTTGTTAATCCATGTAAACTTCTATTTAAAGCTTCGTCATTTGGTCTTGTAACTTTAACTTCATTATTTTCAACTGTTACAGAAATATTTTTATGTATTTCTCTTTCTAATGTACCTTTTGGTCCTTTTACTGTTACTTTATGATCATTAACAGTTACTTCAACACCAGCTGGTACTGTAATAGCTTTTTTACCTATTCTTGACATTTTTATTTTCCTCCTTTTTTGTAGGGCGTTCGCCTAACGTTAATTAGTTTATACTTTTTCGCATTTAGGTTAATTTTTCCCTTTGATAATTATTATTAATTACCAAACATAAGCTAAAACTTCTCCACCCATTCCTGCTTCTCTAGCTTCTTTATCTGTTTTTAATCCTTTTGATGTAGAAATTATTGCTATACCTAAACCATTAAGTACTTTTGGTAATTCTTCTTTACCTGCATATACTCTTAATCCTGGTTTACTTATTCTCTTAATTCCATCGATTACTCTTGTACCTTTTTCATCATATTTTAAAGTTATTCTTATGATTCCTTGGTTTTCATTACTAATAACTTCAAATGATTTGATATAACCTTCTCTAAATAAGATTTCAGCTATTGCTGTCTTCATTTTAGATGCTGGTACATCAACTGTTTTATGTTTAGCACTGTTAGCATTTCTTATTCTTGTTAACATATCTGCTATTGGATCTGTAGTATTCAATTTACTTTCCTCCTTTTTTCTATTATTTTATATGTGTTGTAAATGTTTATCATTCACATACTGATGACCGTAATTAGCTTAAGCCTAAACAGCCTCAGCATTCTACCAACTTGCTTTTTTTACACCTGGAATTTCACCCTTGTGTGCTAATTCTCTGAAACATACACGGCAAATTCCATATTTTCTTATATAAGCATGTGGTCTTCCACAAATTCTGCATCTGTTATATTCTCTTGTTGCATATTTTTGTGGTCTAGCTTGTTTTACTTTCAATGATTTTTTAGCCATTGTTATTTACTCCTCCTTAAAATTATGCTTTAAAAGGCATTCCTAATAATGTTAGTAATTCTTTTGCCTCTTCGTCTGTTTCAGCAGTTGTTACAAATATGATATCCATTCCTCTTAATCTGTCAATTTTATCATATTCGATTTCTGGGAATATTAATTGTTCTTTAATACCCATAGAGTAGTTTCCTCTTCCATCAAAAGAATCAGCAGAAACACCTCTAAAATCTCTTACTCTTGGAAGTGCTACATTGAATAATTTGTAAACAAAATCATACATTTTGTCTGATCTTAATGTTACTTTACATCCAACATTTGCTCCTTCTCTTAGCTTAAATGCAGCAATTGATTTCTTTGCTTTTGTTATCATAGGTCTTTGACCTGTGATTTGTGTTAAATCATTCATTGCATTTTCTAATGATTTAGGATTTTCTTTTGTATCACCTAAACCTATATTTATAACTACTTTGTCAAGCTTTGGAACTTGCATTATAGATTTGTATTGAAATTTTTTCATTAAAGCTGGTACAACTTCTTTTTCATATTGTTCTCTAAGTTTTTCCATTTTATTTGTTTCCTCCTTTCACTATTTGATTATAGCTCCACATTTTTTACAAATACGAACTTTTTTTCCATCTTCTACTTTATATTCAATTCTTGTAGCTTTTCCGCATTTTGGACATACTACATTAACTTTTGAACTATTGATAGCACATTCAACTGGGATTATTCCACCCTCTTCACCTTGTTTTCTAGGTTTGATGTGTTTTTTTCTTACATTTACACCTTTTACAACTACTTTTGAGTCTTTAGGCATAACTTCTAATACTTCTCCTTTTTTATCTTTATCATTTCCAGATAAAACTAGGACTGTATCTCCTTTTTTTATTCTCATTGAGTTTAACCTCCTTCTTCAATAATAATTATAGAACCTCAGGTGCTAATGATAATATTTTCATATAATCCTTTTCTCTTAATTCTCTTGCAACTGGGCCAAATATACGTGTTCCTCTTGGTGTTTTGTCATCTTTTATTAATACTGCTGCATTTTCATCAAATTTAACATAAGAACCATCTGGTCTTCTTAAACCTTTTTTGCTTCTTACTATAACAGCTTTTACTACATCACCTTTTTTAACAACGCCACCTGGTGTTGCTGTTTTAACAGAGGCAACTATAACATCACCGATGTTAGCTGTTTTCATATATGATCCACCCATACATCTGATACACATTAATTCTTTTGCACCTGTATTGTCAGCAACTTTTAATATTGTTTGTTGTTGTATCATGACTTATTTTCCTCCTTTTTCAAGAATCTCAACTACTCTCCATCTCTTATCTTTAGAAAGTGGTCTTGTTTCCATTACTTTTACTTTATCTCCTATTTCACAGCTATTGTTTTCATCATGTGCTTTTAATTTATATGTTCTTTTAACTGTTTTTCCATATGTTTTATGGCTTACACTTGTTGCTACTGAAACAACTACTGTTTTATCCATTTTGTTAGATGTAACAGTTCCAACCATAACTTTACGAAGATTTCTTTCTTCCATAGGTCATTTTCCTCCTATCTTTCTATTTTACTTATGCTTTAGCTTCTGCTATTTTTCTTTCTGTTAATACTGTATTTATTTTAGCTATATCTTTTTTAACCTCTTTGATTTTCATTGGGTTATCTAATCCATGTGTAGCTAAACTAAATTTTAATTTGAATAATTCTGATTTTAGTTCACCTAATTCTTTTTCTAATTCTGGTGAAGACATTTCTCTAATCTTACTTATCTTCATCACTATCACCCACCTTGTTCTCAGTTTCTTTTACTACGAACTTACATTTGATTGGTAATTTGTTCATAGCTAATCTCAAGGCTTCTCTAGCTGTTTCTTCAGGAATTCCTGCCATTTCGAACATAACTCTTCCTGGTTTTACAACAGCTACCCAATATTCAACATTACCTTTACCTTTACCACCACGAGTTCCAGCTGGTTTTTGTGTTATTGGTTTGTCTGGAAATATTTTAATCCAAACTTTTCCACCTCTTTTTGTATAACGTGTCATAGCAATACGAGCTGCTTCAATTTGGTTTCCCTTAATTAATCCAGCTTCAACTGCTTGTAATCCGTATTCTCCGTCTGTAACTTTATTTCCTCTTGTTGCTTTTCCTCTATTTCTACCTTTTTGCATTTTTCTAAATTTAGATTTTTTTGGCATTAATGGCATTATTTGTCTCCTCCTTCCACTTTTTTAGTTGGAAGAACTTCACCTTTATAAATCCATACTTTAACACCGATTTTTCCATATGTTGTATCTGCTTCAGCAAATCCATAGTCAATATCAGCTCTTAAAGTTTGTAGAGGAACTGTTCCCTCTTTATAGAATTCAGTTCTTGCCATATCAGCTCCACCTAATCTTCCAGATACAGCTGTTTTGATACCTAAAGCTCCTGATTTCATAGCTTTTTGCATACATTGTTTCATGGCTTTTCTGAATGAAATTCTTCTTTCTAGTTGGCTAGCTATATCTTCTGCAACTAATTGTGCATCTGTTGATATTGCTTTTACCTCAACTATATTGATATTTACATCTTTACCGATTAATTTTGTTACATCTGCTTTTAAGCTTTCTGCTCCAGCTCCACCTTTTCCGATTATAATTCCTGGTTTAGCTGCATAAACATTAACTTTAACAAATTTTGCTGTTCTTTCAATTTCAATTTTTGAAATTCCAGCTGTATATAATTTTTTCTTTAAAAATTTACGAATTTTTTGATCTTCTACTAAGTAATCTGCAAAATTCTTAGAATCTGCATACCATTTAGCATTCCAATCTTTTATGATTCCAACTCTCACACCTGTTGGATGTACTTTTTGTCCCATTTTCTAGAATCCTCCTTTCCTATTCTGCTTCTCTAACTACGATAGTTATATGACTTGTTCTTTTTCTAATTCTAACTGCTGATCCTTTTGCAGCTGGTCTTATTCTCTTTAATGTTGGACCTTGGTTTGCAAATATTTCAGCAACATATAATTTTTCATGTTTCATTCCATGATTGTTTTCAGCATTTGCAATAGCTGATTTTAATAATTTTTCAATTACTTCTGATGATGCTTTTGGTGTAAATTTTACAATTGCTAAAGCTTCATCAACATTTTTTCCTCTTATTAAATCTGCAACTATTTTAACTTTTCTAGCTGAAATACGTGCATATTTTAAAGTTGCTTTAGCTTCTAATACTGCTGTTTCTTCCACTACAATTCCCTCCTTAATTTATATTTATTTTGTAGTTGCTTTTTCTCCTGCATGACCTTTAAATGTTCTTGTAGGAGCAAATTCACCTAATTTATGACCTATCATTTCTTCTGTTATATAAACTGGTACATGTTTTCTACCATCATGAACAGCGATTGTGTGTCCAACCATTTGTGGATATATTGTTGAAGCTCTTGACCATGTCTTGATTACTTCTTTATTTCCACTTTCGTTCATTGCTTCAACTCTTTTTAATAATTCTGGAGCAACGAAAGGCATTTTATTTCTTGACATATGATTTTCCTCCTATTCTATTTTCTTCTCTTTACGATAAATTTGTTTGTTCTATTTTTCTTATTTCTTGTCTTATATCCTAATGCTGGTTTACCCCAAGGTGTCATTGGTCCTGAATGTCCAACTGGAGCTCTACCTTCACCACCACCATGTGGGTGATCTACTGGGTTCATTACAGATCCTCTTACAGATGGTCTTATTCCTAAATGTCTTGTTTTTCCTGCTTTACCTAATTTAACGTTTTCATGATCTGCATTTCCTACAACTCCGATTGTTGCTCTACATTTAGCTAATATTAATCTCATTTCTCCTGAAGGTAATCTTACATGTGCATATTTTCCTTCTTTAGCCATTAATTGAGCACTTTGTCCAGCAACTCTTACTAATTTTCCACCTTGACCTGGATTTAATTCGATATTGTGAATTAATGTACCAACTGGAATGTTTGCTATTGGTAAACAGTTTCCTGCTTTAATATCAACATTTTCTCCTGATACTACTTTATCACCATCTGTTAATCCTTGTGGTGCAATGATGTAACTTAATGTTCCATCTTCATATTTTACTAATGCTATGTTTGCACTTCTGTTTGGATCATATTCGATTCCAACTACTGTTGCTTCCATATCATCTTTTAATCTTTTAAAATCAATTTTTCTATATTTTTGTCTGTTTCCTCCACCTTGATGTCTTACTGTTATTCTACCATATGAGTTTCTTCCTGCATTTTTTCTTTTCTTTTCTAATAAAGATTTTTCAGGAGAAGTTTTTGTTACTTCTTCATATGTAGATACAGCCATATTTCTTCTTGAAGGTGTATAGGCTTTGAAATGTTTCATTCCCATTTTTTGTCTTCCTTTCTCGCTTCTGCTAAATTCCAAATCTTACTTGTAATATTTGTTTTTATCAAAAGCTCTACTAAATCTTTTATTTACGGATTCTTTCCTGCTCCGCTACAGATATTCTTTATTATCCGAGTTATCTCTCGATATCATTATTTCAATTAAGCTCCCATGAATTCATCGATTGAATCTTTGTATTTCTTAGAAACTTTAACTGATTTTCCACCTTTTCCTAGGTATGTTTTGTCAGATGGATTTGTGTCTATTGTAACAATAGCTTTTTTCCAATCTGGAGTTTTACCTTCTTGGTATCTAACTCTTTTTGTTTTTCCTTTAACTATCATTGTGTTAACATTTAATACTTTAACTTCGAAAAGTTTTTCAACAGCTTTAGCTATTTGAACTTTTGTAGCTTTTTTGTTAACTTCGAAAGTGTATTTTCCTAATTGTAATTCATCATTACTTTTTTCTGTTACTACTGGTCTTACTATAATTTCTTCTGGTAACATTATGCATACACCTCCTCTAATTTTTTAACTGTATCTAGTGGTAAAACTAATTTGTTGCAATTTAATAAATCAAATACATTTATTGTGTTTAATTCAATTGTTTTAACACCTTCTATATTTCTACTTGAACGTAAAACATTATCATTTCTATCTGCTAAGATTATTAATGCTTTTCCTTCAACTTTTAAATCTGTTAAAGCTTTAGCCATAACTTTTGTTTTAGCTTCTTCAACTTCTAATTTATCAACAACTGTTAATTCATTATCTAATACTTTTGCACTTAATAATGATCTAATTGCTAATTGTTTTTCTTTCTTATTTATTCTATAAGAATATGAACGTGGTTTTGGTCCTAATGCAATACCACCTTTAATCCATTGTGGTGCACGTATACTACCTTGTCTTGCTCTACCTGTTCCTTTTTGTCTCCATGGTTTTCTTCCACCACCACTAACTTCTGCTCTTGTTTTAGTACTTTGTGTACCTTGTCTTTGATTAGCTAAGTAGTTTACTAATGCACTGTGAACAATATTTTCATTTGGTTCAATTCCAAATACTGCTTCACTTAATTCTACATCACTAACTTTTTTACCTTGCATGTTATATACATCTACTTTTGGCATTTCGTCTTTCCTCCTTTACTAAATTATTGTGCCTTAACGGCTGATTTTATTTTTAAGATAGCACCTTTAGCTCCTGGTACACTACCTTTTACTAATATTACATTTTTATCCATATCTACTTTAACAACATCTAAGTTTTGTATTGTTACTGTAACATGTCCCATATGTCCTGGTAATTTTTTACCTTTGAATACTCTACCTGGTGTTGATGTTGGTCCCATTGAACCTGGTCTTCTGTGATACATTGAACCATGTCCCATTGGTCCTCTTGATTGTCCATGTCTTTTAATTACACCTTGGAATCCTTTTCCTTTTGATGTACCTTGAACATCTATTTTATCTCCAGCTACAAATACATCTGCTTTTAATTCGTCTCCAACTTTGATTCCTTCTATTGAATCTAGTCTGAATTCTCTTAAATGTTTTTTTGCTGTAACATTTGCTTTTGCAAAATGTCCTTTAACTGGTTTGTTTAATTTGTTTTCTTTAACTTCTCCAAATCCTAATTGTACTGCTTCATATCCATCGTTTTCGATAGTTTTTACTTGAGCAACTACACATGGACCTGCTTCAATTACTGTTACTGGAATAACTGTTCCATTTTCATCAAATATTTGTGTCATTCCAACTTTTTTTCCTATTAATGCTTTTTTCATTTAAATTTCCTCCTACTATTGGCTGATATTTATACCAGCTTGGTTTGATTTATTTTTGAAACTAGTTTTTGATTTCGATGTCAACACCTGCTGGTAGTTCTAGTTTCATTAAACTATCCATTGTTTTTTGTGTTGGGTAAAGAATGTCTATAACTCTTTTATGTGTTCTCATTTCAAATTGTTCTCTTGAATCTTTGTGTTTGTGTGGTGAACGTAAAATTGTTACGATTTCTTTCTCTGTTGGTAGTGGAATAGGACCTGATACTTTTGCTCCTGTTTTCTTAGCAGTATCTACTATTTTTTCAGCAGACTGTTCTAAAACTACATGGTCATAAGCTTTTAATCTTATTCTGATTTTTTCACTTGCTACATTTGTTTTTGCCATTGTAATTTTCCCTCCTTAAATAAAATATATTTTTAAATTACGCGCTGGCAAGTTATAACGCACCCTGGTGTTTTGAGTTTTCCCATTATAAAATCCCTCACATGCATATATGTTTTAGGGATGATAAGTGCTTAATCTGTACTACTAACAAACATGATTATAATTACTATATTAATTTATAGTAATTATCTTTAGTTCGTTTATAATATTTTGAAACTTACCGCCTTAGTCTAGCTAAGACATACTCCGTCGAAGTTCCCTACATCTTTGTGTAGCCACATTCGACATCAACGCTAAAATTTATGCTTTATTATTATATAGCAATATGTGGTAATTGTCAATATGTTTTTTTGATTTTTTTGCTATTTCGCTTTTTTTGTCAAATCTTGTCATTTTATTATATAAATATTTTCGATAAATTATAGCAATTAGTGTAATAATATGATATACTCACTATAAATTTTGAAAGGAGATTCTTATGTCACCAATTAGAGAAAAATTCATAAAAATTATTGACTCTTTGCCTTATGACTTAGACAAAGAAGTTTTAAACAAAAATACAAAAGAAATTTTACAAGATGTAACAAAATTATATGTTGATACATATAGCACTGATGACTTATCTGCAAATGATAAAGAATGTATTCAATCATTAATTGGATTTAATTTTTAAGAAAGGTTGTGATTTTATGGAAAAATCAAAAAAAGAAAATATTTCTATTGGAAAAATTAGTGAACTCTTAAAAAATGCTCCAACAGATGATGGAACTTTTTATGGATGTTTATATGATTTATATGTTTTTATTGGAATTGTCAAAGGAGTTTCTGATATTAATAATGGAAATGGAATTACATTAGAAGAACTCGAAAAAGAAAGAGAGGCATTATATGAAAATTATAGTAGAAACTTTGGCTAAATCATGTCTTGATAATATTTTTAATTACAATATGCAATATTCTTCAAAAAATGCTCTAGAAGTAGATAAAAATATTAGAGCTCAAATAAATAACTTAAATAAGTTTTCATATCTAGGTAAATTAATTCCAGAAATGTCGGATTCTCATTTTAGAGAAATTATTTATAAAAAATCTCGACATTCTGGATATAGAATTATGTATTTCGTCTCGGATTATGATAATTCTATTCATATTTTTAATATTATTAATTCAAAACAAAACTTTAACCAAATTCTAAAACTACATAATTACTTCAACAATTATTTCAATTTTTAATTTATTATCTAAGTATTTTATTCTTCAAAATATGTACTAACACCTTGTAAACCTTCAAAATTATTTTGTCTTAATATTTCATATGCTATAATACATACTGAATTAGATAAATTCAATGATCTTAATACTGGTCTCATTGGAATTCTTATTGTTTTATCAATATATTTTTGTAATAAATCCTCTGGTAATCCTTTTGTTTCTTTTCCAAACAAAACAAATATTTCTTCATCTTTAAATTTACTATAATCTATATCTGTATAGCAATGTTCTGCTTTAGTTGTTGCCATAAACATATTATGTTTTTCTGGTTTATATTTCTCTAAAAATTTTTCTAAGCTATCATGTTTTTCTATTTCTAATTTATCCCAATAATCTAGTCCTGCTCTTTTCAAATATTTATCATCTAAACTAAATCCTAATGGATATACTAAATGTAGTTTTGCTCCTGTTATTGCACATGTTCTTGCTATATTTCCAGTATTTTGCGGTATTTCTGGTTCTACCATAACAATATTTAATTTCATTTTTATATGTCCTTTCATTTTCAATAAACATTAATTTTTGACTATAATAAAATTTTACTAATATTTAATTATTTTTCATCTTTTCTTACATAATAAAAAAACGCCCTTCAAAGCGTTTTATTTTATTGTGCTCTTTTAACTTTTCCGTTTTTTAAACATTTTGCACATACATGAATTCTTTTTATTTCTCCATCAACTTCAGCTTTAACTGTTCTTAAGTTTGGCTTCCATGTACGTGGAGCTCTTTTACTTATATGAGAACGAGTTATGCTTAATTTATTTCCATGAATAGCTGTCTTTTCACAAATTTCACATTTTGCCATAATAAATAGCACCTCCTAATTTTTTTCTTTTTTAAAATCGACTACGATTAAGTTTAACACATATTTTCAAAAAATACAAGTGTTTCCAACAAAAAATCTAATTTTTTATTTCATACATTTTATTATATTTTTATAAAAAGCTTAAATTCATTCTTTTCACACACTTTCAACTTTTAGTGTTTACTACTTAATTCTATTATTTTATCCATATTATCATCTTCGGCTGCTTTATTTTTTCTAATAGCACCACATTTTTTACACTTAAATATTATAACATATCCTTTTTTGGGACTTATTTCTAATCCAATAGGTTCTAAAATTCCATGACATGTTTCTGCTCTATCTCCTGGATTTATATCCAAATGTTTTGAATATAAACAATATGGACAGTGGTTCCTACATGTATATCCCAATTTTGGAACCACTCTGCCACAGTTTTCACACACAAATTCTTCATCTATTTTGGTAAATTTACTTGATTGCATTTTACTTCCTCTTTATATGATATATTTTATCCTTTAAAATCTCCACCACCTAAAAATTCTTTTAATAATGAATGTGATGGGACTATATCTTTTGAAATTGGTTCAAAATATCTTAATATTTCAATTAATCTTTGTGCTTCTGCATATTCTTTCTCATCTTTTGTTATTTTTTCTAATAATGGAATTGCTTCATTTCTTAATACACCTAATTCATATATTAATGATGTATTAAATATGCTGTCAGCTTCTTCTTGGAATGGGAATATATTTTTTTCTTCACCTTTATTTACATTATCCCATGTAGCAATTGTATTTTGAGCTGTATATCCTCTAAATTGATTGTCTCTTACAATTCTTCTTACTAATCTAGTATCTGTTGTAGAAATTCTATTAAATGAATCCATATTTAAGACTGTTAATGCACTTATATAAATTTTATATTTTTGTTCTTGTGGTATTTTTTCTGTTAATTTATCATTTAAACAATGAATTCCTTCTATAACTAATACTTCATCTTCTGCCATTTTAACTTTATTTCCATTATATCTTTTTGTTCCAACTTTGAAATCAAATTCTGGTAATTCTACTTCTTCACCATTTAATAATTTTAATAATTGATCATTAAATAAATCAATATCTATTGCATTTATATCTTCAAAATCATATTCACCTTTTTCATTTCTTGGTGTTTGATCTCTTTCAACAAAATAATTATCTACTGATATTGTTACAGGCTTTATACCATTTATTCTTAATTGTAATCCTAATCTTTGAGCAAATGTTGTTTTTCCTGATGATGATGGACCTGCGATCAATACCATTTTTACACCTTTTCTCTGTGCTATTTTATCTGCAATTTGTGCTATTTTCTTTTCATGTAATGCTTCTGATAATAATATTAATTCTTTTATTGAACCTTCTTTTACTCTTTTATTTAATCTATATACTGTCCCTACATTTAAAACTTTGTATATTGTTTCATATTCGTGTAATGCCCAAGATAATTTTTTTGTTTCTTCATATTCTGGTAGTACATTAACATCTTGTGAGCTTGGATATCTTAATAAAAATCCATCATAATATTTTTTTAGTTCAAATATTTTTGTTACACCTGTATGTGTTGCTATAATTTCATAAAAATAGTTAAAATAATCTTCACAATATGACATATTTATTTTTTCATTTGTAGATAAATCATATTGTAATCTGCCTTTTCCTGTATTATTTTTTTCATAAAATTTTCCCGCTTCTTCTCTTGTCATTGTTCTTTTTTCTATTTTTAAGTCTTTTTCAACTATTCTTTTCATTTCTTCTTGAACATTATATAACATTTCTTCTGTTACTTTCATGTTCTCTAAATTGCAATACATTGCATTTGTTAATTGATAATTTACAACAACACGTGCTTCTGGATATAATTTCCAAAATGCCATTCCCATTATATATGTAAGTGTTCTTCTATATATTTTCATTCCTTCTTTTGAATTTATATTAATTAATTCTAATGTTCCATCTTCTTGTAATTCATCATCTAAGTTTTTATATTCATTATTAAATATTGCTCCAACTACTGGATATTTACTTTCTTCTATTTGTTTTTTTGCTATTTCTGAAATTGTTGTATTTGTTTTTGCTTTTACTATTATTTTTTTCTTTTCGTTTTCTTCCATGTTTATCACATTCCTTTCATCTAACTAAAAACAATTTTTAGTTTTTGTATATTTTTAACACTCTTTATTTTATAGAATTTTTTAATATAAGTCAATACCAACATTCTGCTTTCCCGCAATCTCTTCAAATTCTTTTAAGATTTCTTCTGTTAAATGTATTGCACCACAAGGTTTTATTTCATCACCTGTTTTAACTGCTACTGGTATATTATTTCTTTCTCCATTAAAGAATCTTATAGCACCTCTTAGTTTTGCTTTTTCCGTTTCTTCCATATTAGTAATATCTATTACTAGATGTTTTGGCTTTTGAATTTCTGTATTTTGTACATCTTGCTTTTTATTCTCATATTTATTTGAATTTTCACTAAATTTTTCGCCAAAATTTCTAATTTCTTGTGCTACTATTTTTGTATTGTCATCTTCTCTAATGCTTAATCTTCCTTTTATCATAATAATATTTTCTTCTAATAATTTATCTTGATATTTTAAAAATGTTGGCTCAAATATTATTATTTCTACAGAACCATTTAAATCTTCAATTGTAACAAATGCCATTATTTTATTATTTTTTGTATATTTCTTTTTTACAGATGTTATAATTCCTGCAATTCTTACTTCTTGTCCATCTTCATATTTTAGTATTTCTTGTACTTTATTTTCTTCATTTTCCTCTGAAGAGTTTTGTTCATCAATTTCTTTTAATTCTTTTGATGATATATTTGTTAATTGTTTTATTTGTTCTTTTATCTTTTCTAGTGGATGTCCTGATATGTAAATTCCAAGCATTTCTTTTTCCATTGATAATCTTTCGTTTTCAGTCATTTCTTCTTGCTCTGAAAACTGATATTTTATTTCTTTTAGATTGTTTTCTTCTTGTTCTCCACCCAAATCAAACATTGATACTTGACCATTCATTCCTTTTTTATTATAACTTTGTGCTAAATCCATTATAGCTTCAAATGAGGCTAATAATGTTGCTCTTGTTTCTGGAAATTCATCAAATGCTCCTGCTTTTATTAAGCTTTCCACACACTTTTTATTTACTGCTTCTCCTTCAACTCTTTCACAAAAATCTGTAAATCCTTCAAATTTTCCATGTTCATTTCTATCTTTTATTATATTATCTATTGGTTGTAATCCTACATTTTTTATACTTCCTAATCCAAAACGAATTTGTCCTATTTGATTATTCTTGTTTTGACTTTCATCAAATTCTACTGTAAATTTTGAGCTACTACTATTTATATCTGGTTTTAATATTTTTATGCCTATTCTTTTACATTCATCTATATATTCTGGAACTTTATCTAAATTTCCTAAAAAACTGTTTAACATTGATGCCATAAATTCTGCTGGATAATATGATTTTAAATATGCTGTTCTATATGCTACTACAGCATAACATGCTGCATGAGATTTGTTAAATGCATATTTTGCAAATTCAGACATTTCATCAAATATTTTATTTGCAGATTCTGCATCAATCCCATTTCTTACACAGCCTGGTACAATTACATTTCCATTTTCATCTACTTGGCCATTTATAAATACTTCTCTTTCTTTTGCCATTACATCAAGTTTCTTTTTTCCCATAGCTCTACGGACCAAATCTGCTCTTCCTAATGAATATCCTGCTAAATCTCTTACTATTTGCATTACTTGTTCCTGATATACCATACATCCATATGTTACATTTAATATTGGTTCTAAGCTTGGATGTGTATATTCATTATGTCCCGGATTTTGTTTTCCTCTTATATATCTTGGAATTTGATCCATTGGTCCAGGTCTATATAATGAAACTCCTGCTATTAAATCTTCTAAACAGTCTGGTTTTAATTCTTTCATAAAATTTGTCATGCCTTGTGATTCAAACTGGAATATTCCTGATGTATTCCCTTCTTGCCATAATTTATATACTTTAGGATCTGACATATCTTTATCAAATTCAACATCTATTCCTCTATTTTGTTTTACAAGATTTATTGTGTCTTGTATAACTGTTAATGTTCTTAAGCCTAAAAAATCCATTTTTAGAAGTCCTAATTCTTCTAGTGTTGTCATTATATATTGTGTCGAAATTTGCCCATCTCTGACATATAATGGAACATAAGTATCTACAGGATCTTTTGTTATTACAACACCACAAGCATGTGTTGATGCTTGTCTTGGCATTCCTTCTAATGACATTGCAATTTCTAATAATTTATGTACTTCTGGGTCTGTATCATATAATTCTTTTAATTCTCTATTTTGTTCTAGTGCTTTTGGAATTGTTATATGTATCTCATTTGGTATCATTTTGGCTAATTTATCTGCTTCTGAATATGGATAATCTAATACTCTTGCAACATCTCTTATTACCATTTTTGCTGCCATTGTTCCAAATGTTATTATCTGTGATACATGATCATGTCCATATTTTCTTGATACATAATCTATTACATCTTGTCTATGTTCATAGCAAAAGTCAACATCAAAATCTGGCATACTTACTCTTTCCGGATTCAAAAATCTTTCAAATAGTAATCCATATTTCATTGGATCTATATCTGTTATTCCAATTGCATAAGCAAGTATTGAACCTGCTCCAGATCCTCTTCCAGGTCCTACTGGTATTCCTTGGCTTTTGGCATAATGTATAAAATCCCATACTATTAAGTAATAATCAACATATCCCATTTTCTTGATTACGCCAATTTCATATTCTGCTCTTTTCAAAATTTCTTCTGATGGATTTTCTCCATATCTTTCTTTTATTCCATCATCACATAATTTTTTTAAGAAATCATAATGTGTTGGATATTCTGGTGGTACATCGTAATTAGGTAATATTGTATGTCCAAATTCAAATTCTACATTACATTTATCTGCAATCTTTACTGTATTTTCTATTGCATCTGGAAATGCTGAAAAATATTCACTCATTTCTTCTGGTGATTTTACATATAATTCATCTGTATCAAATTTCATTCTGTCTTCATCACTCATTCTTTTTCCTGTTTGAATACATAATAAAATTTCATGACTATATGAATCTTCTCTTTTTAAATAATGTGCATCATTTGTCGCTACTAATGGTATGTCTAATTTTCTAGCCAATTGTACAAGTTTTTGGTTTGCTAATACTTGTTCTCTTATTCCATTATTTTGTATTTCTATATAATAATCTTCTCCAAATACTCTTTTATGCCATAATGCTATTTCTTCTGCTTTTTCTGTTTGACCATTTAATAGTGCTTGATTTACTGCACCTGCTAAACATGCGCTTAAACATATTAATCCTTCATGATATTTTTCTAATACTTCTAAATCTATTCTTGGTTTATAATAATACCCTTCTGTAAAACCTATTGATACTAATTTACTTAAGTTTTTATATCCTTGATTATTTTTGGCTAATAATATTAAATGATAATATTGTTTATCTATTGGCTCTTTATCAAATCTTGAACGTGGTGCAACATATACTTCACAACCTATTATTGGTTTTATTCCTTCTTTTTTACATGCTTTATAAAAATCAATAGCACCGTACATTACTCCATGGTCTGTTATTGCCATTGCTTTCATTCCTAATTCTTTTGCTCTTACTGGCAAGTCTTTTATTCTGTTTGCTCCATCTAATAAGCTAAATTCACTATGTATATGTAAATGCACAAATTCTGACATATTTTTTCGTCTCCTTAATTTGATGTAATTTTCTCTTATATTATGACTAAATATTATCACAAAACAGCTTATTTTTCAATATATACTTGTTGATTCTAACGCAAAAAAAATTCATGAATTTCTTCATGAATTTTTAATCTATTAATCTTTAGTTGCATATGGTAATATAGCAATATGTCTAGCTCTTTTAACAGCAAGTGTTATATCTCTTTGATGTTTAGCACAAGCACCTGTTGTTCTTCTTGGTAAGATTTTTCCCTTATCATTAACAAATTTTCTTAATTGATCAGAATTTTTGAAATCTAATACAAAATTCTTGTCACCACATAATGGGCAAACCTTTTTCTTCATTTTTTTGAATTTTGGGTTGAAATCATCATCATAATCTTTATTTCTGTTATTATTTCTTTTTTTATTCTTGTCTGCCATTTCTATTTCCTCCTACTTCCTAAAATGGTAGGTCATCACTTGAAGATACTTCAAAATCTGTTCCACCTGGCATTGAATTTCCAAATGTATTTTCGAATGAAGAACTTGCTCCTTCTCCATCTCTTCTACTATCTGCAAAATAAGCTTCTTCGGCAACAACTTCTGTAACATAGTGTTTTTGACCTTGGTCATCATCCCATGTTCTTGTTTGAATTCTTCCTATAATTCCTACTTGTTGACCTTTTTTAAAGTATTTGCTACAAAATTCTCCTAATTTACTCCAAGCAACTATGTTTATAAAATCTGCTTGTCTTTCTTCACCTTGTTTAGCAAATCTTCTATTTACTGCAAGTGAGAATGATGCAACAACTGTATTATTTGTTTGTGTATATCTTACTTCTGGGTCTCTTGTTAATCTACCCATTAAAATTACTTTATTCATATTTTATACCTTTTTACCTTTCTACTTTAATTCGGCCCCACAATTTGATTGGTTATAACAATCTATTATTGATAATTAGTCAATATTTCTTGTTGTGATGAATTTTAGTACTTCATCTGTTATTCTATAAACTCTTTCAAGTTCTGCTATAAGTGTTGGGTTAGCTTCGAATTTAAATACCATATAATATGCTTCTTTGTTTTTCTTGATATCATATGCTAATTTCTTTTTACCCATGTTTTCAACTTCAGCAACTTTTCCATTTGCATTGATTAATCCTGTAAATTTGTCTTCTAAAGCTTTTAAACCAGCTTCGTCAACATTTGGATTAATAATGACAACACTCTCGTATTTATTCATTATTTTCACCTCCTTCTGGATATATAACTCATTTTGTTTGAATGAGTAAGGTTAGTGAATATTATACTCACTAAGATAAAATAAAAACAAACGAGTTATCGTTTGTTTCAATTTTTGGAGCAGGTAGTGGGAATCGAACCCACGTCATCAGCTTGGAAGGCTGAGGTTCTACCATTGAACTACACCTGCATGTTGTTCTGTCTCTCTCCTTAAGACATTTATTATTATAGTACCGAATCTAAAATTTGTCAACACTTTTTTTGAATTTTTTTTAAGTTTTTTAAATATTTTTTTCAACTCTAGTTTTATCAATACTTTCAAGAAAAATATTTTTTTGAATTCATAAGAAAAGTTATCAAAATGATAACTTTTCTTTATTATAATAGTAAATTTATCCTAAAAATGTATATCCTAAATGTTCATATGCTGGTGGCATTACCATTCTTCCTCTTGGTGTTCTTGAAATATATCCTATTTGAATTAAATATGGCTCATATACATCTTCAATCGTATCTACTTCTTCACCCAATGATGTTGCTATTGTTTCAACACCAACAGGTCTTCCTTGATATTGATTTATCATTAATTCTAACATTTTTCTATCTGTTTCATCTAAACCAATTTCATCAATTTCAAGTTGATTTAATGCATGTTTTGCTATTTTTAATGTTATATTTCCATCTCCTAATACTGCAGCATAATCTCTTACTCTTTTTAGTAATCTATTTGCAATTCTAGGTGTTCCTCTTGATCTTCTTGCAATTTCATATGAGGCATTTTCATCTATGTCTATTCCTAATATTTTTGCAGAACGTGTTACAATTGTACTCAAATCTTCTGGTGTATATAATTCTAACTTATGAATTATTCCAAATCTATCTCTTAATGGTGTTGTTAATGAACCTGCTTTGGTTGTTGCTCCTATTAATGTAAATTTTGGTAAATCTATTCTTATTGATTTTGCACTTGGTCCTTTTCCAATTACTATATCTAATGTAAAATCTTCTAATGCTGGATAAAGTATTTCTTCTACATTTTTACTTAATCTGTGTATTTCATCTATAAATAATACATCATTTTCAGATAAATTTGTTAAAATAGCAGCTAAATCTCCTGGCTTTTCTATTGCTGGTCCTGATGTAATTTTTATATTTGATTTCATTTCATTTGCTATTATATTTGCTATTGTTGTTTTTCCGAGTCCTGGTGGTCCATAAAATAAGCAATGATCTAATGGTTCTCCTCTTTTTTGAGCTGCTTCTATATATATTTTCATATTTTCTTTTACTTTTGTTTGTCCTATATATTCATCTAATGTTTGTGGTCTTAGAGAATTTTCTATTTTTTCTTCTATTGGACTTTCTAATTCTGGTCTTATGTTAAATTCTTCTTCCATATTTTTTCCTCATCTTTTAATTTATGTGCATATTATATCATATTATTTTTTATTTTCAATATATAGAACAAATAAGAAAAATGAGATGAATTATTCATCCCATTTTATTTTCATTATTTATTCTTGAACTTCTACTGTTGTTTTTTCTGAATTTAATTTTAAAACATCATCATAGAAACATATTCTTGCCATTTGAATATATGCTCCTAAACACAATAATCCACAAACTGCTCCAACCATAAATACTATTGCTAAAACTGGAACTAATATGCAAGCTGTTGCTAGAACAAGTGGAAGATAGCATAATAATGCCCAACCTAAAAATGATAATAATAGAACAAATAAATCTCCTCTGTGTCCAACCATTAATTCAGCACTTTTTTCAACAGCATCTTGTGTAGTCATATCTGGATTGTCATATGCAATACATACTGTTAATGCATATTTTAATCCTATTGTTACAGCATATGCAAGTGCTACAACATATATTATAATTCCAATTATTACTAATCCTAATGCTTGTTGACCAGCTCCCATTGCAATTCCAGCAATTCCACCAGCTGTGAACATTATTGTAACAATTATAATTGCTAATACAACACAAATTATTGGTAATATCATTTTTAATAATGTTCTAAAACATAATCCCCATGCTCTAGTAAAGTTATCAAATCCTATTTTTATAAAATCAAAATAGTTTACTTCTTCATTTCTTTTTAATTTCATAAATACTGCTACCATTCCAAATGATAATGGAATTCCTATAACAACCTCTATAATTGATATTATTGATGTTAATATTGAATTATCTCCAAGTGCATTTTCTATCCCTGTTAATAATCCTGTTATTAAAAATTGTATAAGAATTATTAGTATAGCTTTTACCCATTTATTTTTTAATGACTCTCTTGCCTCTTTTCTTATGTCTGTTGCAACCATTTTTATTCCTCCCTTCTTTTGTATTTTATATTATAAATAATATCATTAATATTATATAAATCTTCATAAATTTTTTCAAGTATTTTGTAAAATTTTGTTATTAAATTTCCACATTTGCTTATTTGTTGACAAATTATGTAAATAGTGTTATACTATATTTATATCGTTTATACACTTTGGGTTTTATTTTTTTAATGGAGGAATACGAGATTATGACTAAGAAAGCTAGCAAGTCCGCAACCACCAAGAAGGCTTTTCAGGACGCCCTGAAGAAGAAAGCTGCCGAAAAGGCCGCTTCTTCTAACGTTCTCAAGCCTGATGCACCTGTTGAGGTTACCTCTCCTGAGGTTGAGGCATCTCCCAAGCACAACGAAGAGGCTTTCAAAAAGGCTCTGGAACTGCTTCTTTGCACTTATCCTGCCGATGGCCGGAATAAGAGAAGTGATTTCAGCGCAGTGCTGAGCCTTCTCCTCAAGTTGAATGTAGACACTGCGTCTACCAAGGAAATCTCTGTTGAAACAGAGAAAGCCTTGAACATTCTGGGCTTTACCTCCAGCAAAATGGATGGTAAAGTAAGCATTCTCAAGGAAGAAATTTCCGATCTTGTTGTGTATCTGTTTAACGGATACCAGAAGATGCATCCCATGTTCTGTGCAATCAATGCAGACATCCTGCATAATTGCCCCACCGAACTGGAAAACATCTCCAAAAAGCTCTGGCATCCTGTCATCAAGTACTTGGCTTGCCAGAATGCCTCCAGTATGACTGAGGAAGATGCTAAGCATCTTACGAGCGGCAATTCTGCTGAAATCGCTGATGTTCTTAAGAACGTCAAGTGTGCAGAACAGACCCGCTCTGCCCTGGCAAGTATTGCCTCTGAACTGGGTAAACTTGTCCTCAAGCTGAAAGCTTCCACTCCTGTTCAGGAAGTTGTTCATAGCGGTAACTGTCCTTTCGCAGGACTTAACCCCAACGACTTCCCTTCTTACGAAGAGGAACAGCCTGAAAAAGTCACTGTCATCGATGAAGTCTACCCTGAAGACAGAGTCTCTTCTCCTCAGTTCGTCGTAGAAGAAGAAAATGTCAAAGAGGAAGAAGTTCCTGAAGTTGAGACCACTCCTGAGCCCTCTTCTGTCGCACCTGACATCACCTCCAAGCAGAACAGCAACATTGCCATTCTCTTCCACACCATTAAGGTGCTGAAGGAATACGGCGATCAGCTTCGTTCCCTTGAGGCTGAAGGCTTCGTGATCGAAGATGCACAGACTCTGGTGGAAGCCAATGCACTTGGCTTCTCCTTCAATGAGCTCCTTCACAACGAAAAGATGGTTGAGACCCTCTCTTCCATCGTCAATTCTCTGAAGTAATGCTTTAGAGAAAACCCAAGCAACCCAAAAAGCCAGCCGAACTTATTTCGGCTGGCTTTCTTTATACTTAATAGTAGCCTCATTATTTGGTTCTATCTAAGCAATAATTTCTACTACTATTTCTCCACTTTTTTTTACTTTATTTTCTATATTTTTACACTTTTCATCTTTTCCAAATAATTTAAAAAATATACTTTTTATACTTCTTTTAAATTTTTCAAAGCCTGTTTCTCTTCTTACAATAACCCATTTACTTTGTTCCATTTCTTTCTTCCTTTCTTATTACACTAAAACTACTTTATATTAGAAAGTTTTTCTAAAACTATAATAAACATTGCATGTGACCAACCTAATCCAATAACCCAATTTGGTTTTAATGTTGAATTATCTACCTGCTCACCTAAAAAACTATGTTTTCCAACTGTTTTTAATACAAAGTCAAATGTTTCTTTAGCTTTTTTCTTTTCGCCTATTTCTAAGTAATATAATGTCATCCATAGGTTTGAAATTGGCCAAGGAGATCCATTTCTATATCCATCATTCTCATATCTTTGATATCCACCTGTATATGTTCTAAGTGTTAAATTTATATTTTCAACTGTATTTAAAACTTTTTTCTCTTTTGGTGAAAATACATTAAATGGATAAACAGCTCCAAGTAAACTTATATCAATTCTTCTATCTTCTGTATTTCTTACATATGATTTTCTATTTTCATCATATAGATTTTGCTCAATATATTCTTTTACTTTTAACATTAGTTCATCTATTTCTTTAATATTTTTGTTTATTTTTTCCTCTTTTAATCTGTTGTTTTCGAAATCAGATACATTTTTTCCCAATGCTTTATATATTTTTTTCATAGTATCAAATGCTGAAAAAATACTTGCCAAAGAATACATATGTATTCCTCTATCATTTTCTTCCCAAATGTCATAGCTTACAGAATATTTTCCTGTATTTTCTAATACATCATAAACATATTTTTTCAAAAATGTAATTGCTAATTCACACATATGTAAATTTTCTTTTAAAAATTCTTCATTTTTAGTATATTCATAATGATTATATACTCCATAAACTACACTAGCCGTTTCATCAACTTGATATCCCCAACAAGGTGCTAATCTTCCATCTGTATAAAATCTCTGTTCCCACATTCCATTTTTACTTTGTGTTATTCTGCAAAATTCACTATAAAATTTGTCTGCTTCTTTATTCATTTTTAAAATATCTAAAGCTTGTGTAATAAATACTGCATCTCTTGGCCAGCAATATGCATATCTTCCACATTGAGATAATTCTTCATCTACTTCTGGTGATGCAATAATTCCACCTGTTTCTTCATTCATTAATAATGGAAATAATAATATACTTCTTTTATATACATTTAATATTTTTTCTTCATAACTATTTTGAGGTTCTTTTATTTTTAATCCATCATGTTCTTTAACATATTTTCTCCAATATGCTTTTGTATCATTTAATTCTTTATTAAAATCTATCTTTCTTATTCTTTCGACTTCATCCATAAAGTCATGCATAGTTTTTTTATTTTCATCAATATATATACATATTTCAATATCTTTTCTATGCCCTGCTGGAAGTTTTCCAATATCAAAACTTATACCTGAATCTTTTGACATTCCAACATAATCTTTTCCACCTATAATTCCACTTCCTATATTATTTGATGTTCCATTTATTTGACCAGCAAATATTTTTTCTAATTTTGAAAATGTTGCTATTGAAAAATCATGTGCAAATTGAACCATTCCATTATCTAATTTCATACCACTTATAAAATTATTTTGGTCTGATAATAATTCTGAATGTATTAAAAATTTAATATCTTGTTCTATATTACTATCATTTATAAATGAATATTTTTTTACTAGTATATCTTCTTTTATAGTTACAAAATCTGTTTGAACTATTTTTAAATTAAAATATGTATTTGTTATTTCTGTATTTAAAATATTTGTGTCTGTATCATAATATTGTATATATGTATTATTTATGTCATCATGTAAATATATTATATTTGAGTCATTTACTTTTACTCCTGTATGAAAATACTTCAAATATTGCCTATTATCATGATTTGGATATGATAATCTTAACATTTCTCCTTTGCTTGAAAATGTTGCAAGCATGTTTTTATTTCCTATTATTGCATCATTTAAATATTTTTCCATTGTATTTTGATTAGATGCCAGACTGATTCTGGCACCATTCCTTTCTCCTTGTATTTTGACTAGATATCAAATATATTTTGACACCTTTACTTTATCCTTCAACTACATTTAGAATTTGTTGCTCTAAATCTTTAATTTTTTCATTTATTCTAAATATGTCTTCATCTCGTAATTCATCATCTGTCATATCTTCTTTTACCATAACTTCCATATCTGCAAGCTCGTCTTTTAATTTTTCTAATCTTTCTAAAACTTCATTCTTTAATGTCAATGTTTTCTTTATCTTAATTCTATTTACAATTCTTAATTCATCATCTAATTGATATGTTTCACCATATTCAGGTATTGTTACTCCAATTCCTGTATTTTCTAATATTTTATTTCTTAATACTTCTTGTGATTCTTCTTCACCATGTACTAAAAATATGTGTTTTGGCTTATTATAGAATGAGTATACAAAATTCATAAGCCCTTCTTGATCAGCATGACCAGAATATCCTTCAATATATTCAATTCTTGCATTTACTGCAAATTCTTCTCCAAATATTGTAACTTTTTTTGCTCCATTTACAATTTCATATCCTAATGTTCCTGGTGCTTGATATCCTACAAATAATATTGTACTCTTTGGATTCCATATATTATGTTTTAAATGATGTTTTATTCTTCCAACATCACACATACCACTTGCTGAAATTATTATTGATGGCTCATCACTTTCATTTAATGCTTTTGATTCATCTGCTGTTTGAGTAAATTTTAAACCTGGAAATTCTAATGGATTATTTCCTCTTTCCATTTCTTCTTTTACTTCATCTTCAAACAAATCCATATTTTCTTTAAATACTTGTGTTGCTGATATTGCAAGTGGACTATCAACATATACTGGTACTTTCATTAGTGTTCTATATTCTCTTAAAAATTCTTCATCATGTCTATTTTCTTTTATTTTATTAATTTCATATAAAATTTCTTGTGTTCTTCCTACTGCAAATGATGGTATTACTACTGTTCCTCCATTATCAATAGTTTCAGAGACTATTTTTAAGAATAATTCTGCTTTTTGATCATTTCTTATATGTAATCTACTTCCATATGTTGATTCCATGACTAAATAATCACAATTATCTATCATTGTTGGCTCTGATAAAAGTGGAATATCATTATTTCCTAGATCTCCTGAAAAGACTGCTTTTGTTTCTTTTCCATCTTCTTTTGCCCATATTTCTATTGTACTTGAGCCTAACATATGTCCAGCATCATTAAATCTAACATATATATTTTCAGATACTTGTATTATTTCGTCATATTTTACAGGTACAAATATTTCCATGCATTTTAATGCATCTTCTGCTGTATAAAGTGGTCCTCTTGTTTGTTGACCTTTTCTTATTCTTTTTTTATTTTTCCATTCTGCTTCCATTTCTTGAATGTGTCCACTATCTGGTAACATTATTTGACATAAGTCACATGTTGCTTTATGTGCATATATTGGACCTTTAAATCCATCATTATATAGTTTTGGAATTCTTCCTGAATGATCTATATGTGCATGTGTTAATAACATAAAATCTATTTCTGCAGGATTGTAATCAAATTCTCTATAATTTTGTTCCTCTAATTCTGCCTTTCCTTGATATAATCCACAATCAACTAAAAACTTTTTTCCAGCAGCTTCAACTAAAAAGTTTGAACCTGTTACTATTTTTGTAGCTCCTAAAAAAGTTATTTTCATCTATTAATCCTCCGTTTTTTAATTAAAGATTTTAATCTTCTTATTTATCTTATTCTTTTCAATATTGTTTATTATAAATTTTTCTTCTGAAATATTTTCATCAAATAATTGAAAATATTTTTTATCATATTCTGCAAAAATTTTATAATATAATTCTTTTAAATCAATTATCCTTGTTTCAAATATGTGTGTCCATACTTCGAATGGTACTTCTTTTGATACTATTTTTTCTTTTTTTCCTATTTTTATTAGTTCTTTTTCAATTTCTGTTATTTCTTCTTTTAATTCTGAAATATCTTTTATTGAATCTTGAGTATTAAATGGTATTAACATATAATATCTAAATTTATATATTAAATTTAATAATGTGTCTTTGTTGGCATTTTTTATTTCTTGTTTAAAACATTCCAAAAAAGTAATTACAAATTTTAAATAAACTTCTTTTTGTTCTTCTTCTGTATAATATATTGTTTCTAACAAATTTTTCTTTTGAGTTATTTTTTCCTTGCTTTCTACATAATTATATGGCAATAATTTAAAATTTATATCTTCAATATTTTTTAAATTTTCTTGTTTTTTTGCATTTAATTGTTGCCTTAATACTCTTACACTAAAAACCTTTTTTTCTATTGGAACTCCTTCATTGACTTTTTGATATTGATTTTTTAATTCTTTTTCTGAACTTAATATTTTTTGAATTACTGCAATTTCTTTTTCTGCTTTCTTTTTTTCTTCCGTCAATTCAGTAATATATTGTTCAACATTAGTTCTCTTTTTTATATCATTATCAATTTCATTTAATTGTTGTATCTTTTCTGATTTAAAGTCTATGTCTTGTTCAATTTCATTCATTATAGCAATTTTTTCAATTATTTCATATAATTTTTTTGCATTTTCAATTCCATATTTATTTGAAATTTGTTCTTTAAACATACTATAATAATCTATTATTCCATCTGTATCAAAACTCCAATTATCCATAAATTCTTCTCCAAGTAATATTTGGAGTATTTGATATACAAGATTTGAACTTATACTTTCTATTTCTGTTTTTATTGTTGTCCATGACCAACCATTAAAATCTCTTAATACTTCTACTCTATCTAAACTCTTTCCTGTCATTATTAGATTTGATAATGGTTCTGAAATAATTTCATATTTGCTATTTACTATTTTATTATTATTTATACTTTTTTCTATTGCATATAATATTTTTTCTTCAATTGGATATGTTATTATCTGATTTTCATCAATATAAAATTTATTTTTTTCTAAGCTCTTTTTTATTTTTTCTTCTTCGATCTTTTCATTAAAGCTTACTGTTACAATTTTATTACATTTTCTTTTTATATTTTTATTAATTTCATCTACATATTCTTTTTTGTTTCTTTGAATTACTTTAGCATTTTGATAATCTTTATATGATACATCTATTTTGTACAAAATTCCTTGGAGAAGATTTTTAGTTCTTTCATCTACATCTTTTTGAGCTAATACATTTTCTAAGATTTCATTACTGTCTTTTTTTATAAATTTTTCTAACATATCTTCTCCTCCTTTCTTTTGTATCTATTCTTTATTATCTTCAGATGGAGTTCCCATTTTTAATTCTTCCCATCTTTCTTTTGACATTAATACTTGACGTGGTTTACTTCCTTGATATCCTGAAATAATTCCTCTTTCTTCCATTTGATCTATTATTCTTCCAGCTCTTGCATATCCTACATTAAATTTTCTTTGAATGAATGATGTTGAGGCTTGACCTGTTTCTACAACTAAATCAATTGCTTCCATTAAATGTTCATCTGTATTATCATCTGGATCTTTTGAGTTTGTATCTTGAATTTCTTTATCTGTTTTTCCACTTTTTTCTATTGAGTCTAATATATCTTCATTATATGTTGCTTCACCATTTGTTTTTACAAATGATACAATTTTTTCTACTTCTTCATCAGATACAAATGCTCCTTGAATTCTTGTTGGTTTTGCTGCTCCTGTTGGATAATATAACATATCACCTTTTCCTAATAATTTTTCTGCTCCTACTTGATCTAATATTGTTCTTGAATCTACTTGTGAAGATACTGCAAAAGCAATTCTTGAAGGTATGTTTGCTTTTATTATACCTGTGATTACATCAACAGATGGTCTTTGTGTTGCTATTATTAAGTGCATTCCTGCTGCTCTTGCTTTTTGTGCTAAACGACAAATTGAGTCTTCTACTTCTTTTGCTGCAACCATCATTAAATCTGCTAACTCATCTATTATAATTAATATTTGTGGTAATTTTCCAACACCTTCTTCTTTTTCTATTAATGCATTATATCCTTTTAAATCTCTTACACCTTTTTGTGCAAATAAATTATATCTATTATCCATCTCTTGTACAGCCCATGCTAATGCACCAGCTGCTTTTTTAGGATCTGTTACTACTGGTATTAATAAATGTGGGATTCCATTATATACTGATAATTCGACTACTTTTGGGTCTACCATTACAAGTTTTACTTCACTTGGTTTTGCTTTATATATTATACTTGTTATTATTGTATTTATACAAACACTCTTTCCTGAACCTGTTGAACCTGCAATTAATGTGTGTGGCATTTTTGCCATATCTGCAATTGCTACTTTTCCTGCAACATCTTTTCCTAATGCTACACTCATTTTTGATTTGCTTTCAGCAAATTCGTCTGATTCTAATACATCTCTTAAATGTACCATTTCTTTTTCTTGATTTGGTACTTCTATTCCTACTGCTTGTTTTCCAGGAATTGGTGCTTCTATTCTAATTGTTTCAGCTGCTAAGTTTAATGCAATATCATCTGCTAGATTTGCAATTTTACTAACTCTTACACCTTCAGCTGGTTTTAATTCATATCTTGTTATTGCTGGTCCTACTGTTACATTTTCTACTTTTGCTTGAACTCCAAAACTATATAATGTTTTTTGTAATCTTGTTGCAACATCTGTTAATGCTTTTGCCCCACCTTTTATAGTCTTTTTTTCACCTTTACTTAATATTTCTATTGGAGGATATTGATAATTTTCATCTTCTACTATCATTGCATGTTCAAGCTGTAAAACTTGTTTTGTTTTATCTTCTTTTTGCTCTTCCTCTTTTTTAAATAAATCATTTTCTATATAGTCTGGATCTATATTTTCTTTTTCTACAATTGTACTTGCTACATTTGCAATACTTGATTTTCCTTTTTTCTTTTCTTTTGTTAATGGTATTAAATCATCTTTTCCATGTTTGAATTTTGTAAGTCCATTTTCGTCTATTTCTTCTATTGCTCTTCCATTAAGATTAATTTTTATTTGTCCTTCACTATCTTCTTCTGTATTTTCTAAATATGCTTTTCTATTTTCTTCTCTTAGTTTAGCTTTCATCTCTTTTTTGCTTAATTTTTCTGTATCACCTTTTTCTTTCATCATTGCCATTTTTTCTAATTTTTCTTGATGTCTAGCTTCTTTTTCTTCCATCTTCAACTCATGCTTGTTTTTACTATTCTCTACACCAGACTGAATTATCGCTCTTATTATTTCTGCAACATCAATTCCAAATGTTGTTGCAAATAAAATTACTGCTGCCCCTATACTTACTATAATTGTTCCTATTTTTCCAAATAATCTAAATAATGGAACTGCTGCAATTGTTCCTAATGCTCCTCCTCCAATATTGTTTTCTCCTAATTGATATGCATCTTTTACTATTTCTGATATATTTTGTTCTATATTTATTTCACCATTATATATTTGATATACACTTAATATTACAGCAATAAATATTAACAATAATACATATTGACCTATTTTTGATGATATATATCCATCATCATCTATACATGCCATTTTTATTGCAACAGCAAATGCTCCTAATGGTAATATATATTTTAATATTCCTATCATTCCTCCAAAGAAATCACTTAAGGCAATTCCAATTGCTCCTGATTGTGCATATATTAATACTGTTAATAATACACTTAAAATAATTACTACTATTAGTGATATGTCTTGTTTTTTCTGTTGTTTCTTCTTTTTACTACTTTTTCTTTTTGCCATTTCTCTACCCCTTCCAGTATTTTACTTTCCTTTAAACTTTGATGAGGACACACCTTATGTGAATAAACATAAGGGTGTCCCCATTCTTTTTTGATCCTAATATTTATACTATGGGGACGGGTTTATAAAACCTATCCTTTTTAGATTATTGCAATTCTTTTTTGCTATCTTGAATTGTTTTTATTGTTCCTTCTAATGACATTTGCATTATATTTGCTGCTTCACTTATATCTTTTTCTAATTTTGCCAATGAATCTGTTAATACTTTTTCTGTTGAATTTAATAAATTATTTGCATATTCTTTCGTTCCTTGTGAAATTTCTCTTGACATCTCATTTGCTGTTTCTATTATTTCTGCTTTTTGTTCATATGCTTTTCTTGTAATTTCATGTTCATCAATCATTGATATTATTCTATTTTCAGCTTCTTTAACAATTCCATCAGCTTCTTTTTGAGCTTCTGCTAATATTCTTTGTCTTTCTTCTTTTACCCATTTAGCTTGTTTTAATTCGTCTGGCAATTTTATTCTTATTTCTTTTATTATTTCTAATAATTCTTCTTTGTCAACCATTGTTTTATTGGTAAAAGGTAGTCCCTTACTATTTTCTAATATATCTTCTAAAGTTTCTAATAATGTGAATATTTCCATTTTTTACCCCTTTCTAGGTATTTGTGTTTTTCTATATTTTAAGAATATTATTGTTGCTCTTCCATATTTTCTTTTATCAGTAATTTCAACATCCATTTTTTCTATTTGATTTAATATTCTTGTTTCATCATCTGTTTCAACTATAATTTTAGTATTTTCATTAACCAATTCATATTCAATAATTTTTTCAAGTGATATTTTTATGAAGTCTGTAGCATATGGTGGATCTATATATATAATATCAAATTTTTGATTTTGTAATCTTTCAACTAATTTGGTAAATTCCATATTATATACTTCTACTTTTTCTTCAAAATGAGTTTTTTGTACATTTTGTTTTATAATCTTTATAGCATCTTTTGAACTATCACATAAAACAGCTCTTTTAGCTCCTCTACTTAAAAATTCTAAACCTATTGCTCCACTTCCTGAAAATAAATCTAACACAGTGGAATCCTCAATATCATTTTGTATTATATTAAATAGTGATTCTTTTACTCTGTCTAATGTTGGTCTTGTTGCAGTTCCATCTAATGTATATAATTTTGTTCCTCTTGCTTTTCCACTTATTATTCTCATATTTATAATGTTACCTTTCATTCATATATTACTATTTTATCCTTTTTTTGTATAATGTCAATAGTCTTAATAAAATTGTAACATACATTTAATACTTTTGTAACATTTTTTCAAATATTACAAAAGTATTAAAATGATTAGTTTGTAAAGTTTCCTGATGTATCAATACCAAATGTATCTATTTTCTTTTTCTTTTCTTGATCTTTATAAACAACTACAGTATATTGACCTCTTCCACTATCATCATATTGAGAAAAATTTGTAATTTTATATGCACCATTAATATGTTTATCCAAATATTTTTCAAATATATCTCTTTCTAACATTCCTTTATCACTTGCAAGTAGTGCTTCTTGAATTGCCATTCTTACAGAATCTTTTGCTTCTTTATATTCTGTTGCAGTTTTTACATCCTTAGCTTGTCCAATTGAACTGTCTTGCCCATCTAATGATGATAAAGAAACTCCTGCTATTATCAACATTACAACAATTGTAACTGTTAATGCAATTAATGTTATACCATTTTCTTTTCTATTTCTCATATTTTTTCCTTTCATAATTATATTTCAAAAAAAATAGCAAGAAAAGTCTTGCTATTTATTCTTCTTCATCTTGATTTATCTCTTTAATTAATTCTTCTTGAGAAATTAATAATGATTCCATTTTTGCTTTATATACATCAAATTGTTTTTTTACATCTTCAAATCTTCTCTCTTTAATAGCAATTTGTTTCTCAATTTCATCTAATTTTTTTAGAGATGCTTCATTTTCTTCTTGTTGAATTTCACTAGCCTTGTTTCTAGCTTCTGCTATTAGTTGATCAGCTTGTTGTTTTGCTGCTATTTTTACTTCTTCTGCTGTTGTTTGAGCCATTACTAGTGTATTTTGTAATGTTTTCTCTAAGTTTTTATATTGTTCTAAATCTTTTGTTAATTTTTCTATTTTATCATTTGCTTCTGCTAATTCTTTATAATTTTTCTCATAATCAACAACTAATTCGTCTAGAAAATCATCAACATCTTCTACATTATATCCATTCATCATTTGTTTGCTGAATTTTTTATTTTCTATATCTAATGGTGTAATCATATTAGAATCCTCCATTTCTTTGAATTTAATTTATATTGTTGTTTTTTAACCAAGAAACAGATAATTTATTTTTTATTTCTTCTCTTGCCATTTCATTTGTAATCTCATAATTCATTGGTGCAATTAAGAATATTGAATTTGATATCTTTTGTATATGTCCATCTAGTGCATATACTCCACCACTAATAAAGTCAACAATTCTTCTTGCAACTTCTTTACTAACATATTCTAAATTTACTATTACAGACTTTTTCTCTTTTAATAAACTGCATATTTCTTCAGATTGTTCGAAAGTAGTTGGTTGTGAAATTACCATCTTTATTGCTTGTGATTGTTGTGTCATAGGTACAACTTTACTCTTTCTTCCAAAAAACTTTTTGTCTTCTTCTTCATCTTCATAATTATTATCATATGTATCTACATCATAATCTTCATCTTCAATGTCTTCCGCTTCTGATTGATTATTATTGTTCATACCAATAACACCCCAGATTTTGTCCATTATAGCTCCTGCCATCTTAAAACCTCCTAATATTTTTACACTTCCGTTTTTATTTGTCAAAATACCTTCTGACTTTTTTAACCTGCATATAGTATCCAACTTTTTCATTCTTTTGTCAATAGTTTATCTTAGTGTTACAAAAATTTAATATTTTTGTAACACTTCTGTAACATTTCTATTTTTGTTTTTTTAATACTATTTCATCATAATTAACTATTTTTTTATAATTTTTAATATCTTCTTCACTTACTCCAAGTTCTTGTAATTCTTTTGTTTCATATGACGAAATTATTGAAAAATTTTCATTTTGTTTTTGTATTTTTACATAACTTTTACTTTCTATACCAGATTTATTTTTTATGACATAATTTATTTCATTATTATTAATAGTTTCAGAATATATTGCCTGATTTGGTACCTTAAATCCTGCTTTTTCCCACCATATTATATCTACTGCAATTTTCCTATGATTAATGACCGTTGTACTCATTCTATCCACTTCAAAGATTATAGTTTTTTTTCCACTTCCTTCATTTATTTGAACTATATCTGCTTTTTCTTCTTCTGTTCCTGATAACCTTAAAGTTACACTATCTCCCACTTTTGCATTATTTCCAAGTTCACTATTTGTTGTAATAGCTATATAGTATTTAAAGTTATCTATTATTTTTCCACAATCACTACTTGATGATATTATTTGCCCTGTTTTCAAATCTAATCCTTCAAGAAATGTATCTGTAATTTCCCCTAGATTTTCTTGAGTTAATTTTTCCTCTAATCCATCTACTCTATATGATACTGTACCACTTGCTGGTGATTTTTTATATAAAGCTCCATTTGTTAACTTTTTTTCATATTCTTCTCTTTCTTTTATCAATTGCTTGATATTTTTATCAGATGTATTTTCTCCTATATATTTTATTTTTTTTGAAATTAGCTCATCTATATTGTCTTTGTACTCTTTGATTTCTTGATAATTTGTTAATTTATTTAATTCTATTAATTTTTCTTCAATTTGGTTTTCTATAACTTTTATATCTGCTGATGATGGAGATGTTTTATCTTTTTCTAATTCTTCTTGAATTTCATAATCTATTTTCTTTATATTTTCTGTTGTCTCTTTTTCACTTTCTTTATAATATCTAAAAACAACCTCATCTTTCGCTACCTTTTGTCCTTCTGTTGTAATAGCATATATTCCATTCAAATTGTCTTCATCTTTTATTACTGTTTCATTTCTAATAATATAACCAACAGTTTCTTCTTCTTCTTTTATCTCTCCTTTAGTTATTACATATATTTCTGTTGGATGTATTATTAATAATATTACTGCATATGCGAAATATATTGCTAAACATATACAAAATATTATTGCTAATATTTTCTTAAGTTTTTTCGTTTCCATCATCTCCCATCATTTTAGATATCATTTGTTTAATTCTTTTTCTATAATGTTAATATTATCCTCCAAATTTGCAAGTCCATCTATCCAAATAGTTTGTTTGTTTTTTCTAAACCATGTTAATTGTCTTTTAGCATATCTTCTACTTTCTTGTTTTATTTTTTCTATCATCTCTTCTTTTGTAAGTTCTTTTTGAAAATATTGAACAACTTCTTTATATCCAAGTCCTTGCATTGCTGTTGGAAAATGGTTATATTTTCTTCGCAAATTTTCTACTTCTTCTATTAAACCATTTTCTATCATTTTATCAACTCTTATATTAATTCTTTCATATAATTTTTCTCTATCTATATTAATTGCAAATATTTTATAATCATATTTTACTTCTTTTTTTCTTGATTCTTTTTCTTGCTCTGTTTTATTTTTTCCAGTAGCATGATATATTTCTAATACTCTAATTATTCTTTTTCTATCATTTATACTGATTTTTTGCATTGCTTGTTCATCAATTTCTTTTGCTTTATTATATAAATTTTCTAAGCCTTCTTCTGCTTCTTTTTCTAATTTTTTCCTATATTCTTCATCAAATTTTATTTCAGGATATTCTATGCCATATATTAATGAATCTACATATAATCCTGTTCCACCTACAATTATTGGTATTTTTCCTTTACTAATAATATTTTCTATTGCTTTTTCGGCATCAGTTTTGTAATCTGCTACACTATATCTTGTATCTGGTGATACAAAATCCACCAAATAATGTTTTATTCCTTGCATTTCACTTTTTGTAACTTTTGCTGTTCCTATATTCATATCTTTATATATTTGCATAGAATCACAAGAAATTATTTCTCCATCTATTTTTTTTGCTAATTCTATTGATAATGCTGTTTTTCCAGATGCTGTTGGTCCACATACTACAATTACTTTTGGCTTATCCATTTTTTCTCCATTCTGCAATTAATTTTGCATATTATAATTATTTAAAATCCCTATCTGAGTATTTCTTAAATATACAAATTCCATTATAACTAATAATATAAATATAATTAAAGTCTTTTTTAATTTTCGTGCACATTCTTCTTTATCAATTTCTCCATTTTGACTTTCATTTATTAATCTTGTAATATTAGGTAATAAAATTATCCCATTCATAGGTGTAAATATTGTTACTAATATTTTCAATGCAATTTCTCTGCTTTGACTATTTGGATATTCAATTCCTAATGAAGAAATATTAAATAAAATCATTGTAAATATCAAACATACAATTATTTCAAAAATAAATATTATAATTTTCTTTTTTAAATCCATTCCATTTAATCCATTATAAATAATTATACCTAATACTATAAAAAGTATTATTGATATTACACTAATTAATGCATTCATATATTGACCTTTCTTATTTTCGTGAAAATTTTCTCTCAATATCATATTTAGACATTTTTATCGCTATTGGGTTTCCTTTTGAATTATCAAATGGATCTGCTAATGATAATAATTTTTCTATTATGTTTTGAGTTTCTTCTCTTGTATTATCCATTTTTTCATTTTCAACAACTTTTTTTGCAACTGTTTGTAAAAATTTTTCTTCTATTTCTTTTCTTTCTGTTCTGGCAACAGAATTTATTTCTTGTAAGATTTCTATAAATAATTCTTTTGTTTCCATTTCAACACATATTTCTGGAACCTCTGTTAATTTTATAGTGTCTTCTCCAAATGGTTCAAATATAAATCCTGCTTTATTTAACATCTCTATATTGTCTTTTGCTATTTCCATATCTTTTTTTGACAATGTTATAACATCTGGTAATAATAATAATTGCGAAGAGTTTTGTTTTTCATTATAATAATTATTTTTTAATACTTCATATAAGATTCTTTCTTTTGCTTTTCTTTGATTCAATATGTACATATCTTGGTTTATTTCTAATATAGAGTAATTTTCAAATGCAATTCCTATAAATTTGTAATTTACTTTTTGGTTTTCTGGAAATTTATCAAATATTGATATATTTTCAACTGGTGTTGTTATATCATCAATATTGTTTTCTTCTTTTTCTATTTTGTTTTGTTCTTCTAATGGCTTTGTTCCAAACATTTTCATGTACATTTCTTCAAATTCTGGTGAAAATCTTGTTTTCTTTTCTTCTACATTTTCTTTTTCTATTTTTTCCTCTTGTATATTTTCATTTTGCACTGGTTGTATTGTTTGTTCCTCTTTTTGTGGAAGCTTATATTGAATTTGTTCTGTTTGTTGTTTATCTTCTTTTATTGGTTCATAAGTATATTTTTCTTCATTTAAGCTTTCACTTACTTGTGGTTCTGATATTTTTTGTACTGGAATATCATATTTAATTTCTTCTTTTTCCTTAACTTTTTTTAGAGAATCTTCATCATCTATTTTTTCAACTTCTTCTACATCTTTTTCTGTTTCTAAATTTGTTACATTATCTTTACTTCCATAAGTTTCATTTAATACTTTTTGTTTTAGTTCTTGCAATTTTCTTAATACTTCTTGATTTTTATCATATACTTCATTTCCAATAAATTTAGAATTTTCAATAATTTCATTTTGTTTTATTTGTGTTTTTTCTACTTTCACTTCTTCTTTTTGAACTTCTTCTTTTACTATTTGTGTACTAACATTTCCTTTTGCTTTTTCTTCAATCAATCCCATTTCTTGAAGTTTTCTTTGATTGTATATTTGTTCTACAATAGTTTCTTTTTTTGGTTGAAATTCATTTTTTTCTTCTACATTATTGTTTTCATCAGACAATAGTTTTTCTTTTATTGAATTATATACTGCTTTAAATATTGTATTTTCATTTTCGAATCTTACTTCTAATTTTGCTGGATGAACATTTACATCAACTTTTCTTGGATTCATATCTATATTTAATACTGCAAATGCAAATTTTCCAGATGGTATGTAATCTTTATATGCTCTTTCTGTTGCTGATGATAATACCTTATCTTTTACATATCTTTTGTTTACAAAAAATATTTGATTTGCTCTATTTGATCTTGCTATTTCTGGTTTTCCTATAACTCCATATATATGTATATCTTCTAATTCATAATCTACGTCAATTATAGAATTTGCAACTGTTTTTCCATATAAACTATATATTACTGTTTTTATATCTCCATTTCCATTTGTTTGTATTACTGTTCTTCCTGTATTTATTAGTTTTAAAGCTATTTCAGGATGTGCTAATGCTATTCTTGATACTGCATCTTCTATATATCCTGCTTCTGTAAAGTCTTTTCTTAAAAATTTATATCTTACTGGTGTATTATAGAATAGATTTGTTACAGTTATTGTTGTTCCAACACATGCTCCTGTTTCAGATTTTTCTATTATATTTCCACCTTCTACAACTATTTTTTGACCATTTGCTTGTGTGGCTGTTTTTGAAACTAATTCTACCCTTGAAATTGCAGCAATACTTGCCAATGCTTCTCCACGGAACCCCATAGATTTTACTGTGCTTAAATCTTCTGCTGATCTTATTTTACTTGTTGCATGTCTTTCAAATGCTATTTCTAAATCATCTTCTGCAATTCCTTTTCCATTGTCTGTTATACGTATATATGATATTCCACCATTTTTTATTTCTACTGTTATATTTGTTGCTCCTGCATCTATTGAATTTTCTACCATTTCTTTTATTGCTGATGCTGGTCTTTCTATTACTTCTCCAGCAGCTATTTTATTTATTGTTAAATCATCTAATAATACTATGTTTCCCATATTATTCCTTGCCTTATGTAAATTTATTTAGGTTTATTTTGCTACCTATAAACATGGTTATATTCTATAATAAAAAAATAAAAATAGCAAGTTATCCTTGCTATTTTTTATGATATTTTATGCAAATATTTGTCTTTTTTTAAATGGTAATATATTGTTTGTTTCTTTCTCTACTGCTGAATTTTTCTTTTCGATTCTTGCTTTTTCTTGTGCTATTTGCTTTTTTTGTCTTTCTGCCATTGTCTCACATATTGCTTTTTGATATGTAAAGTGTGTGTCTTGTGCTATTTTTTGCCAATTATAATTTTCTTTTACTTTTATTTTTGCATTTTTTACAATATTATCACATAATTCTGGATTAAATAATAGTTCTAGTATTGAATCTGCAATTGAATTTGGATTTCCACAATAGCTTTTCATTCCTGTTACTCTATGTTCTACAATTTCTCCTAATCCTCCAGCATCTGATACTACTATTGGTCTTTCTGCTAACATTCCTTCAAGTGCTACAATTCCAAATGGTTCATATGTACTTGGAAATACTGAGATATCTGCTGCTTTATACATTCTTTCTACATCTTTTCCATTCATATATCCTGCAAAATATACTTTATTTGAAATTCCTAAATAATCAGCTTGTGCCTTTAATTCGTCTAACATTCCACCTTTTCCAGCTATTACTAATTTAGCATCATGATATGAAGCTAATACTTTTGGCATTGCTGCAATTAAATTTTGTACACCTTTTTCATATACTAATCTTCCCATGAATAATATTATTTTTTCATTATCCATTGCATATTTTCTTCTAAACGAATAATCTCTGTCCATTCCTGTGAATTTATTTAAGTTAACACCATTTGGAACAACATTTATTTTTTCAAATGGTAATCCAAATAGTCTTTGTACTTCACTCTTCATATAATTACTGTTTACTATTACTTCATTTGCTTCATATGTAAGCATCCATTCTGTATCATTTATGTATTTTTGATTTGGTTCTCTTATTCCACTATTTCTTCCTGCCTCTGTTGCATGTATTGTTGCTACTATTGGGATATCAAATGAGTGTTTTAAGGTTTTTGCAGCATTGGCAACTAACCAATCATGTGCATGTATTACATCAAATTTTCCTTGTTCTGCAATTATTTGACTTGCTCTTTCTACCATATTAAAGTTAAGTTGTAATATCCAGTCTATAAAGTTGTTTGGTTGTATCATATAATTATCTACTCTATGAACTTTTACTCCTTTATCATCCTCATAATATGGAACTTCCCCATCTCTATATGTTACTACAGTTACTTCATGACCATCTTTTATTAATCTGTGTGATAGGTCATATACTACTCTTGATATTCCGCCAACTACTCTTGGTGGATATTCCCATGTAAGCATCAATATTTTCATTGATTTTACCCCTTTCTTAAGTTCAGTTTTCTTCTGTTTCAATTATACTTTTTATATTCTATACATAATTTTTGTTTTTGTCTATATTTTTTACAATTTTTTTCTACATTTTACTATTTTTTAACATATGTTATAAAATCATATGTTAAATCATTATCTTCATCTTTTTGATTTTCATCTCTTGAAACTTCTTTCCAAACTTCTTCATTAATTCTTGGGAATACTGCATCACCATCGAAATCTTTGTCTACTTCTGTTACATATAATTTTGTTACATATTGCATAAGTAATCTATATATCATAGCTCCACCTATTACATAGTTTTCATTTCTGTCTTCTATATATTGTTGTATTTCAAGCATTGAATGTACAACTTTTGCATTTGGTGTACTTACTCTAAAATCAGGATTATTTGAAAATACAATTACATTTCTCTCTCTTAAATATTTTCCTAATATGTCATATGTTTTTCTTCCCATTATAACATTTTTTCCTTCTGTTAATTCTCTAAATTTTTTTGATTCTGCTGGTAATTTCATTATTAATTCATCATTTTTTCCTATTACATTATTTTTAGCTTTTGCTACTATTATACTTAACATTATTTTTCTCCTCCATCATTTTTGTTAGAACATTTATTAATATTCCCATGTTGGAACATATTCTTCTTCATGTTCTCCTAATTCTTGTATATATCCATTTTCTAAATCTAATTCATATAAATAATTTTCTACTTTTTCATATTCTTCTTTTGTTATTTTTCTTGCAATTTCTGGTATTTCTTTAGCCTTATATGTTGGAAAATATTGTGCCATTATACTTACATATACATTTGAATCTATATTTTCTTTAATCCATTTCAAAACTTTTTTACTATTTTGTACTTCATTTGGTAATATTAGATGTCTTATCATTAATCCTTTTTTCATAACTCCATTCTCATCAAGTACTGGCGTCCCCACTTGTCTATACATTTCTTGAATTGCTTTTGTTGCAATTTCAAAATAATTATCTACTTTTGAATATTTTTTTGCTAAATCATCATAATAATATTTTAAATCTGGTAAATATATGTCTACATATCCTTCAAGTAATTTTAGTGTTTCTACACTCTCATAACCATTTGTATTATATACTATTGGAATTTCCAAACCTTTTTTTCTTGCAATTTTTATTGCTTCTACTATATGTAGTGCATATGATGTTGGAGTTACTAAATTAATATTTTGGACATTTCTTTCTTGTTGTTTTATCATTACATTCGCAAGTTCTTCTATTGTTATTTCTTTTCCTCTTCCAAGCTGACTTATTTCATAATTCTGGCAAAATACACAATTCATATTACAATTTGAGAAAAAGATTGTTCCAGATCCTTTTTCTCCACTTATACATGGTTCTTCAAAATTATGAATTGAATATAATGCTATTTTTATTTTATCTGTTGATTTACATCTTCCTGGATTTTTGGTTCTATTAATTTTACAATTGTGTGGACATATTGTACAACATTCTAATTCTTTATTCATCTCTATATCCCTCTAAAAAATTCCACTTATTTCTCCATCATTTGAAATATCTATATTTTCTGCTGCAGGAGTTTGTGGTAATCCTGGCATTGTCATTATTTTTCCTGTATATATAACAATAAAACCTGCTCCTGCTTTTAATTCTACATCATTAATATTTATATTAAATTTTTCAGCACATTCTATATTTTTTGCATTATCTGAAAATGAATATTGTGTTTTAGCTATACAAATTGGTAAATTTTCATATCCTAATTTTTCTATTTTTTCAACTTTTTTCATTGTTTCATCACTAAATATTACATTTTCTGCACCATAAACATTTTGTGCTACTTTTCTTACTTTATCAACTATAGAATCATTTAAGTCATAACAATATTTAATTGTTTGACTTTCTGGCATATTAACTATCTTTTGTGCAATATCTATTGCTCCATTTCCACCTTTAGCCCAACTTTCTACAATACTTACTTTAATATTTCTTTTGCTTAATTCTTCTTTTAGATAATCTAGTTCAACAACTGTGTCTGTATTAAATTTATTTATTGCTACTATTACATTTTGTCCAAAAATATTTTTTAAGTTATCAATATGTTTATATAAATTTTTCATTCCTTTTTTTAATGCTTCAATATTTTCATTTAAAATTTTTTCTTTTGGAACTCCTCCATGATATTTTAATGCTTTTATTGTAGCAACACATATTACAACATCTGGTTTTATTTGTGCTTTTCTACATTTTATATCAATAAATTTTTCAGCACCTAAGTCAGCTCCAAATCCTGCTTCTGTTACTGTATATTCTGCAAGTTCCATTCCTAATTTTGTTGCTATTACAGAATTACATCCATGTGCGATATTAGCAAATGGACCTCCATGTATAATTGCAGGTGTATGTTCTAATGTTTGTACTAGATTTGGTTTTATTGCATCTTTCAATAATACTGCCATTGCACCTTCTGCTTTTAAGTCTTTAGAAAATATTGGCTCTTCTTTTTTATTATATCCTATTATTATATTTCCAAGTCTTTGCTTTAATTCTTCTATATTTTCAGATAAGCATACTATTGCCATTATTTCTGAAGCAACTGATATATCAAATCCATCTTCTCTTGGAACTATTTTACTTTCTCCAGATAGTCCTGTCTGTATTTTTCTTAATTGCCTATCATTTAAGTCTACACATCTTTTCCATACTACTTTTTCTATTTGTAATTTATTCCCATAATATATATGATTATCTATCATTGCTGACAATAAATTGTTTGCAGATGTTATTGCATGTATATCTCCTGTAAAATGCAAGTTTATATCTTCCATTGGAGCTACTTGTGCATGTCCTCCACCTGTTGCCCCACCTTTCATTCCGAAAACTGGTCCTAATGATGGTTCTCTTAATGCTAATATTGATTTCTTTCCAATTTTTCTTAATCCATCTGCAATTGCTATTGATATTGTTGTTTTTCCTTCACCTAAAGGTGTTGGACTCATTGCAGTTACTAATACTAATTTTCCTTTTGAATTTTTATTATATTTTTCGAAATTTGATATTTTTGCCTTGTATTTTCCATACAATTCTACATCATTTTCATCTATATTTGTTTTTTTGGCTATGTCTAATATATTTTCAAGATTTACTTGTTTTGCAATTTCTATATCTGTCATTTTCTCTCATCCTTTCTCATTAATATTATGCAAATAAGCCAACAATAATTCCAAGAAAAGCTCCTACAAATACTTGGATTGGTGTGTGTCCTAGTACTTCCACAAGTTTTTCTTGGACTTGAACATTAGTAAGACCTGGTGTTTCAATTATTCTATTTAATAATTTTGCTTGTTTTCCTGCTGCTCTTCTTACACCAGCAGCATCATACATAACAACTAAAGCAAAAATTAGTGCAAGTGCAAATATATTAGAATCAAATCCTTCTGCTTTTCCTATCATTGTTGCAATACACATTGCTATCGCAGAATGTGAACTTGGCATTCCACCAGCTCCTACAATTCTTTTAAAGTTAAATTTTTTTGTTTTTATTAATTCATATATTACTTTAAATGTTTGTATACAAAACCATAATATTAATGGTATATATAAATATCTATTTGTAATCATTTTTTGAAAATTGTTCATTATGCTGTTTCTCCCTTTTATTCATTATTTGTATCAAAAGGCTTTTCTTCAAAATCACCATTTTTTTCTAACAAAATTGTTATTTTCTTTTCTGCATTTTCCAAAATATTATTACATTGTTTTGCAATTTTCATTCCTTCTTCAAATTTTTTTACAGATTCATCTAAGTTTAATTCGCCTTTTTCTAATTCTGTTACTATATTTTCTAAATTTTCCATTGATTTTTCAAAATTATTTTCTTCCATATTTTTGCCTTTCTAAAATAAATATTATTATTTAGTAATCTTTGTTGTGAATACTAATTCTTCATCACCAATATTATTTTGATATGTTACTGTTACTGTTACATTTTTGTCTAATGAACTACCTTTTTTTACTTCAACTTCAACAGTATATCCTTTAGGAAAATTTTCAGAACCATATACATAATGTCCTCCTTTTTTTCCATCAAAAACAACTTGATTTGAAATTACCCCTTCATCCAATGCTGATATTTGTTTTACACTTTCAATTGCTTGAATGGCTAGATTTGTAGCAATAACTTTTCTGTTTATTTTTTCCTTTACATTTATTGTGTTTGAGATTATAGTAGTTATTAATGGTACAAATATCATTAATATCGTTACTGCTATACTTGCATCAATTCCTGTTACTCCTCTATTCTTTTTTATTTTTTTTAATATCTTTTTCTCCATGTAACCTTATTAGATTCCTTTCCAATCATTTGTATTACTGATATATAATATATCAATAATCATTAATAAAATCAATAGGAAACACAAAAAAAACGACTAGAAAAATATTCTAGTCATTTATATTATATAATTATTTATTTACTGTTTCTTTTAATGCTTTACCAGCTTTGAATACTGGAGCTTTTGATGCAGGTATTTTTATCTCTTCTTTAGTTTGAGGATTTCTACCTTTTCTTGCAGCTCTTTTTCTAACTTCGAATGATCCAAATCCAACTAATTGAATTTTGTCTCCTCCTTTTAATGCTTCAGAAACAACTTCAACGAATGCGTTTAATGTTTCTTCTGTTACTTTTTTTGATTCTCCTGTTTTTGCAGACATTGCTGCTACTAATTCAGCTTTGTTCATTGTGAATTACCTCCTATATATTTTTGTAATAATAATATGTACTTATATTGCAGTATTTAAGCAATATCTGTACTTTTCTGTTTATTTATTCTCCAAAATATTATAAAATCCCTCTTTTTTTTTAATAAATTTTCATTTTTGTTAAAATATTTAAGATTTTATCTCCTTTTGGAAGCATTTTTATATCTTCTTTGCTATAAATCTTTAATGCTACTACTGACATTAAATATATTATACCTGCAAATATTATTGAAATTATTGTTGCTTTATTTCCATGTAAAAATGTATTACTTAGTAAATTATATATTGTATATGAGCATACTCCCATTATTCCAGCTGCAATTCCAGGTTTAATAACAAATTTCTTAAATGGTAAATCTAATTTTATATATTTTTGTAATACTATAAATACTATTGCAAATGCTGTTGCATGACATGCAATTGTTGCAATTGCTGCACCATAAACATTTAATGCTGGTATTCTTAATAAAATTAAATTTAAAATTAATTTAACTACACATCCAGTTCCTAATGCAAATGCTGGTACCATTACTTTTCCAAATCCTTGTAATGCTCCACTTATTGTTTGATTTAATATTGAGAATATTACACCAATCGCAACAAGTTGTAATAATACTGCTCCTTCATTAGCTTTTGGATATAATAAGTTTAGAATTGGCTGTGCAAATACAACTAATCCTACTACACATGGAAGTCCAATTAACATTGATGTCATTAATGAAAATGATACTCTTTTGGTTGCTGTTTCATTATCATTTTTGGCTTTAGCAGCTGATATTGCTGGTACCAATGCTGTTGAAAATGCAATATTTATTGCTAGTGGTAAATTTGTTATTGTATCAACTTTTCCACCTAATATTCCATATAATTTTTTTGCCACATCTGATGATAGATATGTGTTTAATATTCTTTTTACTGTAAATGAATCTATGTTTTTATTAAATGATGTCATTATTGAACTTAATGTTAATGGAATTGACACCATTAAGATTTTCTTTACAATTGTTTTTACATCTTCATATTTATAATTTACTGTTTGTGCAATTTCATTTCCAATTTCTTTTCTTTTTGTTTTATAATATATGAACATATATGCAAAACTTGAAAATGTTGCTATTGTTGTTGCCACATTTGCTCCTGCAGCCATCATTTCTGTTGAAGTTGATGTTACATATGCAACAATTTCTACTATTACTATAGTTAATACTGTTTTAAATATTTGTTCTAATGTTTGTGCTCTTGCTGTAATCTTTAATGTTCTTCTACCATTAAAATATCCTCTAAATACAGATGATATTGATACAAAAAATATTGCTGGTGATAATGCAATTAATGTTAGTTCTGCCTCTGGAATTTGAATCCAATTATATGCAATTGTATGTGCTCCAAAAAATAATAACATTGTTCCAATTGCACCAATTATTCCAAATGTTGCTAATGCTACTTTAAATATTCTATTAGCACCTTTATTATCTCCTAATGCTAATCTTTCTGAAACCAATTTAGATATTGCATTTGGTACACCAATTGATGAAATTGTAAGTAATAATGCATATATTTGATATCCACTAATATATATTGCATTTCCAGCGTCACCAAAACCATCTCTATTTGTTAAATATAATGTATATATTAATCCCAAAACTTTTATCAAAATTTGAGAGAACATTATAGTCATTACGCCTTGCATAAAACTTTCTTTTTTTACTTTTGCTTTTTCTTCAGTCATTTTGCCCTCCTAACTATCAATTCAATCTTGTAAATTATATACATAAAAACCAAAAATATCAATAACTTTACTAAAATTTATTGACAAAAATCACATTTTGTATTAGAATATTTGAGTGAATATTGAAATATGATTTAAATTTGAACTTCTCCCCGGTAGTTTAAAATTTAAATTTCATATAAATAAAATTAAAATTTTAAATAGGAGGATTAGTACTACCATGAACAATGTTACATATAGTGCAAAAAAATCAGAAGTTGAAAGAAAATGGTATATAATCGATGCTACAGACAAGCCACTTGGTAGAGTTGCTACTGAAGCTGCTAGATTACTTAGAGGAAAACATAAACCAACTTTCACACCAAATATTGATACAGGTGATAATGTTATCATCATTAATTGCAAAGATGCAAAATTAACAGGAAATAAAATGAATTCAAAAATTTACAGACATCATTCAGGATATATTGGAGGAATGAAAGAAACTCCAGCTGCTGTAATGATGGCAAAAAATCCAGAAAAAGCTATGATGTTAGCTGTTAAAGGAATGTTACCACATACTTCTTTAGGAAGACAAATGGCAACAAAATTAAGAACATTTGCTGGAAGCGAACATAATCTTCAAGCACAAAAACCAGAAATTTGGAATTTTTAATTTAAGGAGGAACAATAATGGCTAAGTCAAATAAAATAACATACTTAGGTACAGGTAGAAGAAAAAGTTCAGTAGCTAGAGTTAGATTAGTTGAAGGAACTGGAAAAATAACAATAAACGGAAAAGATATCGAAGAATATTTCGATTTAGATACTTTAAAAGTTATTGTTAGACAACCATTAACAGTTACAAATACATTAACAAAATATGATGTTGTTTGTTCAGTTTATGGTGGAGGTGTTACTGGTCAAGCTGGTGCAGTTAGACATGGTATCGCTAGAGCTTTAAACGAAGCTAATGCTGAATATAGACCTGCTTTAAAATCAAACGGATTCTTAACAAGAGATTCTCGTATGAAAGAAAGAAAGAAATATGGTCTTAAAAAAGCAAGAAAAGCACCTCAATTCTCAAAGAGATAGAAATTACAAAACTTGGAATTTTATTTCCAAGTTTTTTCTTTTATATAAAAATAAAAAATATGCTCTCTCCTATTTGAAAGCATATTTTTATTTTTTTACATTGATTCGAACATAAATCCACCCATGTATACTTGAATAACTGGTACTAATACTACAACTACGAAGAATATTAATACTACACCAACTATTGAATAAACAACTTGTGGCATTATTGCTGTTACTTTATCTATTGTATTTTTTATATCCATATTCATATATTCATTAAGTTTTTTCAACATCTCTGGCAAATCTGTTTGCATACCTATTTTCAACATCTCTGTATGCATTGATGAACATAGTCCTGAATCTTCAAATGGTTGAATCCATGAATTACCAGCTAGCATATTGTTCATTGATGTTTCGATAATAGCTAGCATTACCTGATTATTAGTAATATTTTTACTTACATCTAATGCATCTTGAATTCTCATTCCATTTGATATATTTAATTCTAATGCTTGAATTAGTCTTGAAAAATCCAATAAAAATATTAGGTTTCCAAAAATAGGCATTGTATATTTAAAATAATGGAAATTATACCTTCCTCTTGGTGTATTTATATAGAAAAGAACTGCCCCTACAATAGCTGCAATTGCTACTGTTGGAATTGGCCAATATATCATTGCCTTATCCAAAAATCCTTTAAACCAAAGAGTGACTGGAGGTAATTTCGCACTTGATCCCATTTCTTTAAATAAATTTTCCATTTGTGGTACTGCAACTAGTGTTCCTACAACAAGCATTATTATAATACCAACAAATTGTAAAATATTAGGTATTAATATTTTCTTTATCTTTTTGGTTAATTCTGTTGATTCTTCCAAATATCTTACAGCTTGTTCCAATGAGTTTGATAGTGAACCAGATAACTCCCCTACCTTTATCATATTTGTATATATGTATGGAAATACATTTGAATAATATTCCATTGTTGAATACATATATTCACCTGCTTCAAGACCGGCAAGAATATCTTCAAGAATTCCCTTAAAAGTTGGATTTTCTGTACTACTTATTATTGTTGATAATGCATGGATATTATTAAAGTTTGCCTTTTTTAATAAATAAAAGTCTTGTGAAAATATTACAATATCTCTTGTTGTTACTTTTTGGTTCATTTCGAAATATTTTTTTATAGAATCTGCAGCTTTGGGTTTGTTTTTGGCTTCTTTCTTAGTTTTTATTTGAGCCATATTAACTTCTTTAAATATTTCTTTTGCTTGAGCCATATTTTTTCTTTGTTTATTTTTTCTTAAAGATATTCCTACTTGAGTAATGTCTATTGGCATAATATTGTTTTCTTTTAATTTATCAATAACTTTTTGCTTACTATCCATTTCAATTCTATTACTGATAACTTGTCCTTTTTCCGTTACACCTCTATATTTATATACTGGCATCTTTTCGCCTCCCTCTAGTTATTCATATACATGCTTTTACCTTTTTTTATTCTTAATTGCATAATAGTTCTATTCAATACTTCTATATTCTTTTCTTCGATTTGTCCTTTTGCTTGTTCAAGTGTTAATTTATCATCTATAAATAATTGTGATAATGATGTTATTAAGCTTACACTACCCTTTTCTGTTCCACTTTGTATTGCGTCCTCAATTTCAGAAACACTTATTTTATCTCTTCTTATAACACCTGATACTACATTGTCTACAACCATAACTTCTGGTATTAATACCATTTTATCATCTTTTCCAGGTAATAATCTCTGTGATACAACCAATTTTAATAATGATGATAATAAATATTTAATTTGTGCTTGATCACGTACTTCATAGAAGTTTATCATTCTGTCTATTGTTTCAGCACAAGATTTTGTATGTAATGTTCCTATTACCAAGTGACCTGATTCTGCCATTTCTATGGCTGCTTCCATTGTTATTTTGTCTCTAATCTCCCCTATTACTAGGATATCACAGTCCTCTCTTAATGCATTCTTTACACCATCATGATATGTTAAACAATCTCTTCCACTTCCAACCTCTTTTTGAATTATTAAAGAGTTTTTTGATGTATGCATATATTCGATAGGGCTTTCTAGTGTTAATATCTTTTTATTTTGTGTTTCATTAATATGTGCTATTAATGCACTTAATGTTGTAGATTTACCAGAGTTTGTTTTACCAGTAACTAATATTAATCCTTGTGGTTGATATGTCATTCTTCTAACTACATCTGGTACACCTAATGCTTCAAATGGAGGTAATTCGTTCTTTATAATTCTCATTGTAAATACTGGAATTTCATTCGCATATGAAGCGTTTACTCTTAGACGTATTCCATCACATACATATGATGTATCTAATTTTCTTGTTTCATCATACATTTTGGCTTTATCTACATTTCCATTTATTATGAAATCACTAATTTCAAACATTTCTTCATCTTTTAATTTGTCAACTTCTTCATAAGGTATCAAAGCCTTTGAAATTCTAAACATTGGGTGTTGCCCTGTTACTAAGTGAATATCAGATGCTCCTTTTTGTATAGCAGCTCTAATAATTTTATCTACATCTATCATAATTTCCTCCTATAGAGTATTAAAATACTCTTAATTTCCTATTTAATTCATCTAAAGTTGTTATACCTTTTACAACTTTGTTAATACCATCAACAAGTAATGGTCTATATGTACCTTTTAAAGCACATTTTCTTATTTCAATACTTGATGCCCCATTCATTATTAATTCTTTTGTTTCTTCATCTAAGTTAAGAATTTCAAAACAAGCAATTCTTCCTGCATATCCTGAATGGTTACACTTTGCACATCCAACTGCATCATATGTAACAGCATTATCTAAATCATATTTAATTCCATATTTCTCGCCTATTGATGTAATAATTTTCTTTTCTTGGTCATTAAATGGTCTTTCTTTTCTACAATTAGGACAAATTTTTCTTACCAATCTTTGAGAAATTGCTGTTGCCAATGTACTTGAAATATCATAATCAGAAATTCCTATTTTCCTTAATCTTGTTATAACCTCTACTGCATCTATTGTATGTATTGTTGATAATACATAGTGACCTGTTTGTCCAGCTTGCATAGCAATTTCTGCTGTTTCTTTATCTCTTATCTCTCCTACTAATATGATATCAGGGTCTTGTCTTAATATTGTTCTTAAGTTGTCTGAGAATGTTGATTTTGGATCAACCTCAATTTGGTTTAATCCTGGAATACGAATTTCTACGGGATCTTCAATTGTTGTTACATTTATATTTGGCTTATTTAAATAATCTAACATACTATATAATGATGTTGTTTTACCTTCACCAGTAGGTGCTGCTATTAATGTTATACTGTTTCTTTTGTTGATACTTTTATCTAGATCTTCTGGTGTTCCTGGATATCCCAAATCAAATATACTTTGTATTGAATTATTTTTCTTTAATAATCTTAATACGAATTTTTCACCATATACATTTCTTTGTGAAGATACACGGATATTATAATCATCATATAACAAAATTCTACCATCTTGTGATTCTTGAATTTCTTGATGCATATTTGATATTGCCTTTAATCTTCCTACAATTTGAGGTAATTTCTCAATTGCTATTGTTGTTGCAACAAAAAGCTCACCATCTATTCTGTATCTTACTCTTATTTCATCTTTTTGAGGTTCTATGTGAATATCACTTGTTCTTTTTTTCATTGCTGTTTTTATTATTGAATCTACTAATTCTGTTATATTAGATTCTTCTCCCATAGCCTTCATGTTATCTGTTGCTACAGAGCCACCTAAATCATCTAAAATATCATCTATTGAAGATATAAATGAAACATATGGATCTATTACTAAACCTCTATTAAGCATTAACATTTTTACTGCTTCAAAATTTCTTTTATTTGTTACATCTGAAAAACATACTTTTATTTTACCATTTTCTAATCCAAATGGTACAACATGATATCTTTTAGCCATTTCAATAGATATATAGTCAAGTATGTTTATTTGAACAGATTCTTTAGTTAATATTACTCCCTTTACCCCAAGAATATCACCTATTGCTTGGATTAAAGTACGTTGATCACATAAATTCATTTCTTTAAGTATTTCACCAATTTTTTTATTAGGAGATTTTTTTTGTTCTATTAATGCTGTTTGAACATCGTTTTCTGTAACTATCCCTCTTTTTACAAGTTCAACCCCAATTGGCTGACGTTTTCCAAATGCCATTTTACTTTTGTACCAGCTAGTAATTCTACTAACATTTTTTCCTTTCTTGAAAAATTTTTCAAATATTTTAATTATTTTATAACACTATATGCATTTGTCATATATGTGGTATTTCCTTGTAAATATAATGTTATTGCAAGGATTTTGTTTTTGTATTCTATTTCTTCTAATTTTAAATTTGAACATATTTTAACTTGATTCAAATATATCTCATTGTTTATAAAACCATATTGATTTCCGGTTTTTGAAAAAATCAAATATTTCATTCTTCCAGAGCTTATCTCTCTTTCACCTATTGTTTGTACTTCATTGCCTTTTATATTTACTTCTTTAGTAATATATGCATTAAAATTCAAAAATTCTTCGCTAGATGTTAGACTAGTATCTAATATATTTATATTTCTATAAAAATAATTTGAAATTCTAGCTACTATTCCTACTGTTATTGTCATTGCAATCAAATATATGATTAATGATACTAATGATACACCTTTCTCAGATTTCATTATTTCCTCCTATTCTATCTGAATAAATTTGCCATACACATCATAAATATTACTAATATATTACTTGCTCCTAAATAAAATCCTAATGGTATTTTTTCAAATTTTATTGGAATATTTCCATTTTTATTTTTAGTAATTTTTCTAATTATAATATGTAATAATACTTCTACTATAAATAAACTTAGTGTAAATATTGATATTATTCCATCCATAAACATCAACATAATTGTATAATATAATAATAAATCAATATAGTAATCATCTTTAGCAAATCTTCTTAATATAAATGTACTTATTGATAATAAAATTATATATATTGCTAAATATATAGCATATCTATATATACTATTTGATTCTATTACATATAGATATATCATATATAAAAGTGATATACATATTCCATATGCAAGAACTTTTTTATTAATACTTCTATATTCTTTATCTATTGCTGCTATTAATACAACTGCAGTAAAATATAATGCCATAAACATTAGTGGTATTGCTTTTACAAAAGTTACTGTATAAACATTTATATTTAGTGTATATGCCAATAATACAAATGCACAACCACTTAACATTTCTAATATTAAATATCTTGGTCTTATCTTTTGCTTACAATACCTACATTTTCCACCTAAAAATATATAACTTAAAATTGGTATTAAATCTAAAATTCCTAATTTGTGATTACAGTTTGGACAATATGAATGTTTTTTTACTATATCAATATTTTTTGGTATTCTATATACTGCTAATGTATAAAAACTTCCAAACATTGTACCACATATAAAAATTATTGCATATAAAAATATGTTCATTTTTGTTTTGACTAGCAATATAATTTGCTAGTTCTCCTTTCTGCTTTTTTCATTTGGTTTTATATTGATTCAGGCATATACATTTAAGTATATGCCTGTTGCTTTTTAGTGAAATTATTTACTTACTATTATCTAGTACTTGTAACTCTATTTGCGTCAACTACTGATGTAACTGGTTTTGTATATGTTACTACGTTAGTATCAAAATCTATAGATGCTTTTAACATTGGATATTCATTTTTTGTTGAAACAGTTGTAGCAGATGTTGTAACTGGATCTAATGCAAATGTTTTGCTATAATATACCATATAAATTTTCTTTTGAGCTGCACTTGAATCTACCCAAATTACAAATTTCTTATTATATTTAGATATATTTGCTTTTAAATCTGCTGTTGTTTTTGCAGAATCTTCTATAATAGCTTGTGCTGTTCCAATTTCTTTTTGGGCCATTTGAGCATATTTAGTTAACTCAGCTGCTTCTGATGCATCATATCCACCATTTAAAGCTGCTTCTGATTCAACACTTAATTGTACTGTACTGAAGGCTTGTGCCATTTTTTCATAAGCATCTGCTTCTTCACTTGCTGCAGATGATTTCTTTGCATTTGTCATAATTCCACTATTTCCTGTTAGCATTGACATTGTTGCTCCTGCTAATATTAACATAACTATAATTGTAACAGCTAATGCAATTAGTGTTACACCATTTTGATTTTTTTTCATAATTTTTTCTTCCTTTCATTTTTAAAAATTTATTTTACACTTTTCATTGGCTCTAAATAATAACTAAAATCATTTTCTGATAGTCTTATTTGAGCAACTAAAATTGGATAAAGATTATCTGTTGTATCTGCTACTATATTATTTTCTGTGTCATAATATGCCATACCATGACAGAATGTAGCATCTTTATATACAATTGTTATAAATTTTATGTTTTCATCTTCTCCATTTGTTAAATACACATGATATCCATCACTAAGGTCTACCTTTCCTCCACTTTCTTTTTGAAGTGATTCAAGACTTAATTCTGTTGTTGTATCATTTGATTCATCTATTACTTTATCCCCAAGCTTTGATATCACAATATTTTTCAAATCAATGGCTGGATTAATTTCTGCGCCATTATCTATTTTGCTTGGTTGATATCCCTCAATTGTAGCATTATTTACAACAAATTCTTCTCTCCCAGCATCAAAAGCATTTCTAATATTCTGTATTATTTCTTCTTCTTTTGCCATTTTTTCTAATCTATCATTTGTTTTATTACTTTTATTTTTTGCAACCACAAAAATGATTGCTAGAATTACTATAACTGCTATAATTATTGCTAAAACAACTTTGAATGAGATACCTTTTGTTTTTTCCACTAAATCATTCCTCCCTCCTATTTCATTTTTATATAATAATTTTAATAACAATTTTATTTTGTTCCTGGTTTTTCAAACAAAGAACCACTTGAATTACTATTTCCTCCTGGTGTTGTTATTACTGAACTTGCATCATCATCAGTAGAGTCTGTATCTGAACTAGTATCTACTGGTGCAAATGGATTCTTTTTTCCAGGTACATATTCTTTTTTGGCCTTATAGTTTTCCATATCGTTATTAGTAATTTCATATGTTTTTACTATACTTTCTGAATTTGTTTCAACTTCTGAATTCAATTCATTTTTTATTTCTTCACTAGCTTGATATGAAACTGTTTCTGGTATAACTTTATTATTAGGAATAAATCTATAAAAACCTATACTCAAAGCAATTAACACAACTAAACATGAAACTAATGAAAGTATTATTTCTTTTACTAATGACATTGTTATCGCCTCCTAATTTGAACTTGTTGTAGTACTTGTTGTTTTTGTACTTGTAGTTTTTGTAGTTGTAGTTTTTGTAGTTGTTGATGTTGTTTCTTCTGTACTATCTGTTGATGAATTATCATCTGAATCTGAAGTTGTTGTGTTTTCAACAATGTTCAATTTTATATCTTTACATACAAATGTTGCTGTTAATGTTTCTTCTACAGGTGTAGTATCTACTGGTGTTTCTTCTGTTTGGTTTTCTTCGCTCTGAGTTGCAATACCATCCATGATTGTACTTCCAGTATCAGTTACACCTGATGATGTTGATGTTCCTGATGATACTAATTTAAAATTTTCTATTTTAAATACTAATGTATTATCTTCTTGTACTTTTCTAATAAAGTCCTCAATTTCAGTATAAGTTCCATTTATAGTAAAATTCAAATCATATGTTTTAGAAACAGAATTATTAACTGATATATCTAATTTTAAATCAATACCTTGTTCTTCTGCATATGTTCCTAATGTTATCCAAATTTTTTCAATTTCATATTCTTGAATTTTACTAAGTGGAATACCATTTCTATCAACACCTAAATTTAATAATTCTTCATAGCTTTCTCTCTCAGAAACCAATTGTTTATATGCAGAATCTAATTGATTTTTTTTGTTCTTATAACTTGTTTCTTTTAAAGAACTTGCCTGATTTATTAAATCATCTAATTCATTATTTGCTTCTGCTATTGTCATATAACTATCAATTGAAAAATTATCTGTTTCTATTCCTTTTACTACAATCATTCCAGCAGTAACTGCCAAAATACCTACTAATAATATTAATAATAATTTTCTCATGGTAAATCACCTTCTATCGTTACTGTTATTTCATCTCCTTGTTTTATTCCTCCTCCTGCAACAACATTTTCTAAAATATCATTTGAAGATAAACTCTTTTTAAAGAAACCAAGTCCTCTATATTTTGGTGATTTTGCCTCAATTACTATATGTTTGTCATAAGGATTTGAAATTGATGTTATTTGTACATTTTGATCAATTACTCTTGCTATTTGTGCCAATAAATTTGGAATCAAATATTTATTTTCTGTTACATTATTTATTTTTTCATTAATTGAATTTAATTCTTCTATCAAATTATTATATTCACTTGTCTTACTATTAATTTTTTTTGTATCTGTATCAATTTTTGACATTTCTGAATTAATTTCGGAAATCACTTCATTTGTTTCGTCTTTTTTCTCTTCTATTTGTTGCACAAGTACCTTTGAAAAAGTTAGGTATGCAAATGTAAAAATAACTATTGAAATACTTGATCTAATAAGCCATTTTTCTAATGAAGATATTTTAGAATCAAACTTAAAGAAAGTACTTTTTTCTTTTTTCTTTATCTTTAAATCCTTTATTTTGAATAAGTCTTTAATATCCATCTTTGAGATATCTGTTTTGAAACTTATTCCTTGTACTCCTTGGCCTAATCCTTGCAATGCTAATGATATTGCTGAATTCACTTCAATACATTCTTTAATATTAGCATCTCTAGTAGTTGTTGTTATAGTTGGTTTTAATATTTCACATTTTGTGCCACCTAAATATTCTTGAAAATATAAATCCAAATTATTAATACATGCCAAAGTTCCTGTAAGATATATTCTATCTATCTTTTCTAGTCCTTCTGAAGATTTAGCTTGTACAGCTCCTATAATTGTATATAAAACTGGCAATATATCTTCTAAATATTTAGCCTGTTCTCCATCTGATTCCATATTTTCAATAGCATCACTTGTATATATTGTCGTATTTCTTAATGCTTCATATGCTTTGGCATATGAATTTTCTTTTTTTTCTATATTTTGTAATATAATTCCACTGCCCTCATCTAAAATTTGTATGTCTGATATATATGTTCTATTAATTGTTGTAATAGTTGTCTTTTCCTCTAAATTTACAATTAGTACATTTTCTTTTCCTGATAATTCTGCTACATTTGTAATGGTAATTGGAACTGGTAACATCATTCCTATTTTTTTACCATTAAGTAATTGCTTTATTTTATTTAATTCTACAGTATTTTCACTAATATTTATTACTTTTATTCTTTCGAGATTTGTTGTATCGTCAGCGCAAAGATATCTTGTTTCTAATGTATTGGCATTATATCCTTTTTCAGTACAATACGCTTCAAATTCCATTCTTATGGCTTTTTCCAAGTCTTTTTTATTTAATTGTGAAAACATACTAAAGTATTGATAACTTTCATCAACAATGTTAACACTAATTGGTGTTTTCATACTATTTGTTTCTTGCACAATTTGTTCTATTGCTTCATTTATATTTGAATAGAATTTTATGCCATATGAATCCATTCTAAATCCATCTTTTTCTTTAGAAACTTTAGCATATTTTATTAGATTATTTTCAATATATAATCCCAAACAACTAGCCATTATATCCTCCTTCTTATTTTTTTACGCTTACATTTATTTTACCTTTTTTACGATAAAAGTCAAGATTTTTCGATAAACTGTAATATAGTTGTCTTATTTGTAACACAATTGTAATATTAATGTAATATTTATTTTTATTGTGATATTTTTTCAGTTTTCGGAAATACTATAAATGTATTTATTTTACTTATATTAGGAGGTATTTATGAAACCATTAGATTCAAAAAAAGAATATCAAAACTATGTTAATAAAAACTCCCCTAACTCTCCAATTATAAAAAATTGTTTTAATGCATTCTGGGTTGGTGGATTAATTTGTTCAATTGGACAAATTATATTAAATATCTGCAAATCTCGTGAACTTTCGCAAGAAATTTCTGGCACAATTGTTTCTATTATTTTAATTGGTATTAGTGCTTTTTTGACAGGATTAAACATTTTTAATAAAATTGGAAAATTTGCGGGCGCTGGTTCTTTAATTCCTATCACAGGTTTTGCAAACTCGATTGTTTCACCTGCAATGGAATATAAATCTGAAGGCTATGTTATGGGGGTTGGTGGAAAAATGTTTACTGTTGCAGGTCCTGTATTAGTTTTTGGTATTTCTACATCTATTATAGTAGGAATTGTATATTTGATTTTTAATACACAAGCAATTACTCTTGTTTAATTTTTAAGAAAGGATTTGATTATATATGAAAAAATTAGGAAAACAAACTATAAAATTTGACGTTCCCCCTTCTATTGTTAGTGTCGCTTCAATCGTTGGTCCAAAAGAAGCAAATGGTCCTTTAGCTCAATATTTTGATCAATGCTTAGATGATGAATTCTGGGGAGAAAAAACTTGGGAAAAGTCTGAAAGTAAGATTATAAAAGAAACTGTAAACATGGCTATTTCAAAATCAGGAATTGCTTCATCAGATATTGAATATTGTTTTGCTGGTGACTTACTTAATCAATGTATTTCTTCTAGCTTTGGACTAAGAGAATTAAATATCCCATTTATAGGAATTTTTGGTGCTTGTTCAACTTTTGTTGAAGGTTTAAGTCTTGGAGCTGTTTTCACTGAAAGCTGTGCTCAAAATGTAATTTGCGCCGCTTCAAGCCATTTCTGTAGTGCTGAAAAACAGTTTAGATTTCCACTCGAATTAGGAAATCAAAGACCCCCAACATCTCAATGGACAGTTACAGGTGCTGGTTCAGCAATATTATCCAAAACAGGAAATGGTCCATATATAACTCATATTACAAGTGGAAAGATTGTTGATATGGGAATTAAAGATGCTAACAATATGGGAGCTGCTATGGCACCTGCAGCATTAGACACATTGATATGTCATTTTAATGATACTGGTCGTTCACCAAATTATTATGATGCAATTATAACAGGTGATTTAGGTCACATTGGAAAAGATATTTTACTAGAATTATCTGCTGATAAAGGATATAACATAAAAAATAATTATAATGATTGTGGTGTACTAATTTTCGATAAAGAAAGTCAAGATACACATTCTGGTGGAAGTGGTTGTGGATGTTGTGCAAGTGTATTTTCTGGTTATTTTTATAAACAATTAAAAGAACAAAAAATAAAAAAATTATTGTTAATTGCCACTGGTGCTTTAACAAATTCCACTTCATCTCAACAAGGTGAATCTATTCCTGGAATTGCACATGCTATTAGTATTGAAATATAAAAAGAAAGGATCGTGATTTTATGGAATGGTTACAAAATATGGATTGGTTACAACTATTAAGATGTTTTTGTACTGGTGGGATTATTTGTGTTATTGGACAAATATTAATTGATAAAACAAAACTTACACCAGCTCGTATTTTAGTAGCTTTTGTAACTATTGGCTGTATTTTAGGAGGTCTTGGTATTTACCAATATCTAGTTGATTTTGCAGGTGCTGGTGCTACTGTTCCTCTTACAGGTTTCGGATACAATCTAGCCAAAGGTGCTATAAAAGGTGTTAAAGAATATGGTTTAATTGGGGCTTTTACTGGTGGAGTTACTGCTTCTGCTGGTGGAATAGCTGCTGCTATATTTTTTGGATATATTGCATCTTTAATATCAAAGCCAAAAATAAAAAAAGAATAGCTTAATACTATCTTGTATTAAGCTTTCTTATTATATCATATATATGATACCAACTATATGCTGTTAGTATATTTTTTCCATCTATATCTTTATTATATTGGCAGTCAAATTTTATAACTTTTATTTTTTGTGATATATTTTTTATATTTATGGGACTATCTTCTACCATAACATCAATATTATTTTCAATACAATTTTTTAATTTATTTGTATCATCAGTAAATATTAGTTTTTTATATTTTATATTATTATCTAACAACCACTTTTTAGTTAATTCTTGCATTTTCCCTTCATATTCTGGTGGCATTCCACTTTCATTTCTTGCTGTAATTATAAAAATTTTATTTCCTTCTTCTTGAAGCTTTTCTAAAATCTGTGGTGCAAATTTTCTTGGATTACTTTCTACTACATATGGTACAAGATTTTTATTCCAGAATAGTTCTTCTTGTTCTTTTGTCCAATTATATTTTTCTATTTCCCAATATTTACTTAAATTCAATTCTATTGGTATATTTTCTTCAACACACATTTTTGTTCCAAAATCTAATGCCATTCTTTCTAGGTCTGTTAAAACTCCGTCTATGTCTACCCCTATGTTCATATGTATCTCCTTATTAAATTTAATATATAATTAATATATAAATAAAAAGGCGCTTAATATCTCATATTTCAAGATAAAGCCCCTTTACATCTTCTTAATTAAGCATTTTTTGCTATTGTAGCAATTTCTGTAAATGCTTTTGGATCATTTATAGCAATTTCTGATAACATTTTTCTGTTTACTGTTACATTAGCTTTCTTTAATCCAGCTATTAATTTGCTATATGTTGTTCCATTCATTCTTGCAGCAGCATTTATTCTTGCTATCCATAGTTTTCTGAAATCACTCTTTTTGTCTTTTCTTCCAACGTATGCATATGATAATGATTTTAATACTGCTTGATTTGCATTTCTAAATCTATAGTGTTTTGCACCATAATATCCTTTTGCTTGTTTTAATACTTTTTTATGTCTAGCTCTTGTTGTCATTGCTGATTTTACTCTTGCCATTTATTATTCCCTCCCTATTTTAGTTACCATATGGTAATAATTTTTTAATTGTATTTTCACATGTTTTATCTGCATAAGCACCTGGGCGTCTGCTTGATAATTTTTGTCTTTTTGTTTTGTTTGCTAATAAGTGTCTTCTATTAGCTGTTGTTCTTTTTACTTTACCTGTTGCTGTTAAAGAATATCTTTTCTTTGCAGCTTTGTTTGTTTTTAATTTTGGCATTGTAATTGCTCCTTTCAATTGTTTTTATATTATAAGCTTTAATTAGCTTTTTTAGCAAGTATAATAAACATATTTTTTCCCTCTAATTTTGGGGCTTTTTCAACTACTGCTACATCTTCAAGTTCTTTGGCAAAATCGTTTAATACGTTTTCTCCCATTTTTACATTATTTAGTTCTCTTCCTCTAAATCTAACAGTAATTTTTACTTTGTTTCCATCTTCAATAAATTTCTTTGCATTTTTTGCTTTAAATCCAAAGTCATGTTCTTCAATATTTGGAGTTATTCTTAGTTCCTTTGTTTCTTGAATTTTTTGTTTTTTCTTTGCCTCTTTTTCCTTTTTAGCTTGTTCAAATTTGTATTTTCCATAATTCATTATTTTACATACCGGAACTTGTGCATTTGGTGAAACTAATACTAAATCTAGTTTCTTTTCTTCTGCTATCTCTAATGCTCTTGCAATTGGTAGCATTCCTAATTTTTCTCCATTATCACTAATTAATTGAACTTCTTTGGCTTTTATCTGACCATTTATTGGTAATTCTTGTTTTATATAAAACACCTCCTAATGTTTTGCAATTTTCTTTATATAACAAAAAAATTGACTTCGATACAAGTCAATTCCACATAAATATAGATATATTTTTCAACATAATAATAAATCTAAATTTCTAACCTTTTCCCTATGAGTTAAGGTGAGAAGTGGAAACTTCTTCTTGTAACAATAATTATTATACAACCAGTATTAACCCTTTGTCAAGCATTTTCTGTAATTTTTTCATATTTTTTCTTATTTCACTTGAATTTATTTTATATTTGTTATATTATAATGATAAATTATTGAGAATAAATACCTAGGAGGAAAAAATGGCAAGAAAAACTAATGATTTAGATAAATCTTCAAAAAATGAAATTGATTCAAAAAAAATTCACACAAAATTAGAAACAAAAAAAATACCAGCAAGTGTAAAAACTATAATAAAAACTGCTGAAAAAAATATAAAAAAATTGGAAAAAACTTCAAAAAAAGTTTCTGCACCATCTTCAAAAGCAGAAAAAAATAAGGTAAAAAATACACGAACAAAAAGAACTGCAAAAACAAAACCTGTATCTATAATTGAACATTATGAATTACCATATAGATATAATGAAACTATTGTAAAAATTCTTTATCAAACACCTAATACATTATTTGTATATTGGGACATTTCAGATAAAGATAGAAAAAAATATCTTGAACAATATGGAGAAAACTTCTTTGAAGTTACACACCCTATTTTAATAGTTCATAATGATACATATAATTATAGTTTTGAAATTCCAATAAACGATTTTGCTAATAGTTGGTATTTAAGAGTAAATGATAGTAAATGTAATTATAGAGTTGAACTTGGAAGAAAACCAAATTATATTCCTCAACCACAAATAAAAGTTTCAAATGTTGATGAATCTCCAGCTGATGAAAAAATTGAAACACCAAAAACAATTGATACAAATTATATATATATATCAACATCAAATTTAATAGAATTACCTAATGATCACGTTTTATTTAAAACAAATGAAAATAATACTATTAAATTTAGAAATGTTAAAACAAAACAAGAACAAAACATACCATTATATGACATAATTAAAAATTTACCAGTTGCAGAAGGTTCTGAAATACCATTAGTAAGTAAAGAAATTTTAGAAGGCTTATATTCTGCTATTTACAAAAATGAAGATACATCATTTTTTGAAAATATTAATAACCCTTCTTCTGGTAATCCATCTTCAAGCAGTATGCCACATAGTTAAAATGTCGTAGGTCTTCCCTACGACTTATTTATATACTAGGAAGTTCTCTGAACTTCCTAGTATATAAAAGCTACAATCGCTAGCCCTTTGAGATTTTCTCCTTTTAGTCGAAAACTCAAATCGGGCGAGAACAAAGAGCGACTACGTCGCTTTGTTCTTGAATAAATAATAAACAAAATCAAAATATTAAGGAGTAAAAAAATGCAAAAAAAAGGATATGTAAGCTTCGTCTTACATGCACATCTTCCATTTATACATCATCCAGAAAGTGATGATTATCTAGAAGAATCTTGGTTATATGAAGCAATTTCAGAAACATATATACCATTATTACATAATTTTCAGAAATTAGTTGACGAAGGAGTTAAATTTAGAATCACAATGTCTATGACCCCTCCTCTACTTTCTATGCTTGATAATAAATTACTTCAAAAAAAATATATTCATTACCTAGAGCAATTAATTGAATTATCTGAAAAAGAAATAAAAAGAACTGCCGGAAATGAAAGAGTTAATAGATTATCACATTATTATTATGATAGATACACATCTGATTTACATTTCTTCAAAGATGAATGTAATTGTAATTTAATTGAAAAATTTAAATATTTCCAAGATATTGGAGTTTTAGAAATAATCACATGTGGTGCAACACATGGTTACTTTCCTATATTATATGTTACTGAAGAAACTGTCAGAGCTCAAATTGCAGTTGGTGTTCAAACATATGAAAGATATTTTGGAAGAAAACCTCGTGGAATTTGGCTTCCTGAATGCGGATATGTTCCAGAAGCAGACAAATATTTAAGAGAATTTGGAATTGAATATGCAATAGTAGAATCACACGGTATTTTATATGCTGATCCAACACCTGTTTATGGTACTTGTGCACCTATAACATCTCCAGGAGGATTAACTTGTTTTGGACGTGATATGACATCTTCTCAACAAGTATGGAGTTCAATTGATGGATATCCTGGGGATTTCAATTATAGAGAATTTTATAGAGATATTGGTTATGAAGCTGATTATGATTATATAAAACCATATATTGCTCATAATGGTGTTCGTGTTCATACAGGAATTCGTTATTATAGAATTACAGGAAAAACTGAACAAAAAGATATTTATGATATTCAATGGGCTAAGGATTCTGCTGAAAGACAAGCAGGGCATTTCTTAAATTCTCGTACAGAACAAATTGAAAATGCATCAAAATATATGAATGTTCCACCTATTATTTTATGTCCTTATGATGCAGAATTATATGGTCATTGGTGGTATGAAGGTCCATATTGGTTATATATTTTATTTAAAAAGATTTATTATGATGAATGTAATTTTGAATTAATTACACCATCTGAATATATTGACAAATATCCAAATATACAAGTATGTACACCATGTCGTTCAAGTTGGGGTGCTAATGGATATAGTGGCGTATGGCTTAACCCTACAAATGATTATGCACATCGCCATCTTCATAAAGCTGGAAACAGAATGGTTGAACTTGCAACTTCATATCCTAATGCTACTGGAATTCAAAAAGCTGCATTAAATCAAGCTGCTAGAGAATTATTACTTGCTCAAAGTAGTGATTGGCTATTTATTATAACAAATGGTACTATGGTTGATTATGCCAAAAAAAGGATTAATGATCATATTGGTCGTTTTACAAAATTATACAATCAAATAAAAAATAATAAAATCGATAAAATATTTTTAAAAGATATTGAGAAAAAAGATTGTGTATTCCCTGATATTGATTATCATATTTATACAAAATTAAATTAGTTCCTAAACATAGAGTTTATACTCTATGTTTTTTTCATTCTCTATTTTTCAATTTTATCAACTAACTATATAAAGTCCAAGTTTCATTTTTTTATTTTTTGAATATTATATCTTAGTTATTGTATAAACTTTATTTTTTCGTAAATAATATACAAAGAAAAAAATGAGAAAGGATTGTGTGATGAGTTCATTATGTATAAAAACTAATAATGATGAGATTTTAAAATACCTCCAAAACGAATTCAAAGATTTTAATATGTTAAATGTATCATTTTCTTCTAATGAATTCAAAAATTATAGAAATGTAATAATTCATTACAAAGGAACTGATTTTGAACTTTTTTACACAAAACTTGCAACAATTTTAAGTTATCTTGTAATTGAATATTTTGAAAATTCTATCATAAAAACAATTTTAATTTCTAATTATTTTTACTTTGATAATTATGAAATCGAAAAAATTTTAAAATTATGTGAAGAAAATATTTGTGATGATTATGAATTTTCTTTTCAAAGTAGAGAAATGTTATTATTTGATGCTTTTTTTGATTATATATCTCAAAATAAAACTATTATTTTAACTGGATTCATAAATTTTAGATTGACAGCATATAGAACTTTATTAAATGAGTTAGTAGATTTTTCTGTTGAAGAATATATAATTGAAAAAGAATATTTAGAATTCATTTCATTATTAAAATTATATGTTAATTCCCAATTACCTGTAACTCCTATTATCCATTTAGTTTCTTTAAACTTAGGAATATTATTGCTTGATGAAAATCTAAATATTCTTGAATTAGATAAAAGCAATCTAAATACAAAATATTTATCAGACATAAGTTTTTCTGACAATGATTATGTATTAAATACTTTATTAAACCTATTACCTAGAAAATTATATTTGCATCTTGCTAATAATTCTCCTGAAAATTTTGAATTTATAAATACTATAAAATTGGTTTTTGAAAATAGAATTGAAATTTGTACAGATTGTGATATTTGCAATTTATATAGTAAAAGAATAACAACTTCTAAACAATAATAGAAGCTGTTATTTTTTACATAATAACTTAAATTGCAAAATTTATTCCTCTAGCCACAATATCTTTCATGTTTTCAATTAAGTCATCAATTTCTTTTGGTGTTACTATCATATTATACTCTCCTACATTTAAAGCTTCTTTTACTTCTTCATATTTATCATCTTGTTGTAATTTATTAAGATATTCATTAGATTCTGCTTTTTCTTGAAGCCTATCTATAAAAATATCTATTCCATCAGATACAAGTGTTGCTAATTCTACAACAGTAGGAATTCCTATTGAAATTATAGGAATTCCTAAAGTTTTTTCACTAATTTCTTGTCTAGTATTTCCTACTCCAGCTCCTGGAACTATTCCTGTATCTGAAATTTGAATTGTACTACTAATTCTATCTATACTTCTTGAAGCAAGTGCATCAATTACTATTAATAGTTTAGGTTTAATATTTTCAACAATACCTTTTAATATTTCAACTGTTTCAATTCCTGTCGTTCCTAATACTCCTGGTGCAATTGCACTAACAGGTCTTGTTCCTTCTTCAACATATTGTGGCAAATATTTTATAAGATGTCTTGTTACATCTATTTCATTTATAACCTTTGGTCCAAGTGCATCTGGTGTTACATATATATTTCCAAGTCCAACTATTAATATATCTTCTTGCTTATTCACATGGATATTTAACATTTCCTTTAATTCATTAGATAATACATCTGAAATCTTTTTAATCTCATCATCATCTGCAAGTTTTAAACCTTTTACATCTATTGTTATATAATTTCCAATTGGCTTTCCAATTGCTTCTTCTCCATTTTTATTTGTTATTTTTACTTTAGAAAGTTTTATTTTTTCATTTATTTCTTCTTCTATACTTTCAACACCATCAATTTCATTGAGTTTATTTACTTTTTTATAAATATCTCTTCTTTCTAAGGCTAAGTCTGTTCTAAAATTATACATAACTATCCTTTCCAATGCTAAAAAAGCATTTTATCTTTAGTATTTCTATTTAAATATCATTTATTCATTAAAACAAGTATCTCTTCCATTTTCTCTTGATTTTGTACTATTTCATACATTTTCATATCATTTTTAAATTTTCTATTTTCTGTAATTGTAATAGCCCATAATACTACACAAATTAGGAAATATGCAATATTTCTAAAATATAATATTGCTATACTACAAAGAAATGTTAATAAAAACATAGATATATTAGATATTTCATTAATATATTGTTTTGATTTTTTATTTCCATATTTTATATGTAATATATATTTTAATATTCTTCCTCCGTCAAGTGGATATATTGGTAATAAATTAAATAATAATATTAAAATATTTGAATATACTGCATCTTGTTTATTTATAAGATTGCAATTTATGTATGAAAAAATTATAGCTAATATCAAACTTAGCATTGGTCCGGATAATGCAACAATCATTTTCTTTATTTCTAATAAACTTCCGCTTCTTAATCTTTTTATTTATGTCATCAGGATTAAGTTTAAAAGAAATAGACAATCCATATGGCAATATCTCTAAATTTTCTGGTTTTAATTTTAATATCAGTCCAGCAATAATATGACCAAATTCATGTAATGTACAAAATATCAACATTGTTAAATATACACTTATTTGATTTGTAAATAAAAACAAAATCAGAAAAACAATGATTTTCAAATCAATTCTTACTCTCATAATATTCCTCCAGGAAAAATAACACTTTCATTTAAACATATTCAAGTGACTCAAAATTATGACAATTAAAATTCAAGTATTAATTCTGGATCTATTAATCTATTTTGATATCTTATTTCAAAATGTAAATGTGGACCTGTTGCATTTCCTGTTGCTCCTACTTCAGCTATTTCTTGACCTTGTTGTATTATATCACCTTCATTCACATATAATTTACTACAATGTGCATATATAAAAGTAGCATCACCATTTTGTATTTTTAAATGATTCCCATAATCACCTTTCGATGAATTTAATATAACAGTTCCATCTGTTGCAGAAACTATCTTAGTTCCTGTTGTTTCTGCCAAGTCAATTCCAGTATGATTTTTGGGCACTGTAACTGTTGTAGGATTTCTTAAACCATATCTTGAACTTATTGTTCCATTTATAGGTTTTATTATACTAATATTTTCTTTTACAAAATTTGCATCTTGTTCCATTTGACTTAACTCAATAACCTCATTATTTTCTTTTTCGATATTTTCATTTAATTCTTCACTATTTTGTTTTTGAATTTCTTCTATTTCAGACGTTTCTCCTATTTGCAAATCAATATCTTCTATAGCTCCTCCTATATTTTCATCATTATTTTGAATATCATTTATTGAATTTTCTTCATTATTTTCTGTGTTATCTGTTGATTCTGTGCTATTTTGTTCATTGTTATTAGTTTGAATATTTTGAAAAAATTTTTCTATATTACATTTTAAATTAGAATATATTTGTGAAAAATTTATATCTGTATTTAATATTTCTTTTGTTTTTTGTTTCATATCATTTGAAAATAAAGAATTTGTATTATTTATGCAATAAAATATTCCATATGCAATTAAACATATTACTATTTGTGTTAATACTTTTCTTTTTAATGTTCTTTTTTTATTTGTTCTTTCAGTTATATTCTTTTTATTTGATTGAATATTATCTTCATTTTTTATATTATTATAATCTCTATTTAATGTATTATAATATCTTTCTTCAGCTCTTTTTATTCTTTCTTCAACAGATATATTTTTTTCCATACTCTTTTCCTTTCACATAACAATATTTTTTATTAATGTTATGCTAGTCTAAATCTTTTTATGTTATTATATGAAATTTATTGTTAAACTGATTATAAAAAGAATTGTTATTACAACACTATACTTTTTCAAAAATTTATCATTTATTTTTTTATCAAATATCTTTCTATTCTTGCTAGATTCTACTCTTTTCACATAGTCGTTTACAAGCATCTCAGCTTCTTTAAATATTATGTCTTTAGATTTTCCTTGAACTTGACTTAATTGATTGGATTTATTTATAACATCTTTTGCTTTTATTTTTGAATTTTCCTTAAATATAACTATTGCTTCTTCAATCATATTTGATGGTAAATTTTTTAAAACAACCATATTTTTCATTTTACTAGTTTCCATACTTATATTAATCCTTTCACTTGTAAGATTATATATTCTAATTTTTTCCAAGTAAAAGTATTTTATTCAATATTTTCTAATAATTATAATTAAGATCTTTTTCTTCTGCTTGTACACATCTTCTATAATTAGGTTCGTTTTCTACACATGTTATAAGTGTTAAAATGTTTTCTTCTGTATTTTCTAAAACGTCTATGTCTGTGTCTTTTATTATTTTATTTTTGGTAACTTCATATATTCTATTTATTTCATTGTGTATATATATTATTTCATCTCCTTCTCTTAATTCTTTTAATCTTGAGAAATAGTTTACATCATACCCTCTATTATGTCCCGCTAAGGCTACATTTCCTTCTTCAATTGGTGTTTCTATAAAATGTCCTACATATTTATTTAATGTTTCTTTATCTGTTCCATTGCTTATACCTGCACTTAATTCTATTTTTGGAATTTTTATTTGCCATATATTATTTTCAAAATTTGAATTTTCATATATATTATTTTCATTTTGCAAAGATTTTGTATTAAGTATTTCTACTCCTATTTCTGTATTTGATTTTATCTTTGTTTGAACTTTATATATAAAAATTTGAATTATAAAAAAGAATATTATAGACACAACAAATAAAATTCGAGATATATTACATTCTTTAATTTTCATTTTCTCACCTCTTATTAGATATTTTTTATTGAGTCTTTTTCGAAAAAAATTTTTTTGAATTTTAAACTTTAAAGATTTTAATTACATAAATATGTTAACATCTCAATTAATGCTTTGTCAAGATTTTTCGATAGACGATTTTCGACATTATTTTATTATAACAATTCCTATTTTGTGTATTGCAGAATTTTGTCTAAAATGATATTATTAAATAAATGCTATATGAAAGGATTTAAAAAATGGAAAAAGAGATAGATTTAAAAGAAAGTTTTGATTTTTATGATCAAACATACTTAAAAACATATAATCTAAATAAATCAATTAGATATCAATTAAACTTACTAGATTCTTTAGATATGTTTACACGTAAACATTCTGAAAATGTTGCAACTGTTACTTGCAATTTATGCAAAAAATTACATTGTACAAAGGGGTTCACTGAATATTGTGTAACTTGTGCTTATATACATGATATTGGTAAAATGTTTATTTCTCAAAATATTTTACAAAAAAATGGCAAATTAACAGATGAAGAATTTGAAATAATGAAAACTCATACTACACTTGGTTATCAATTATGTCTAAAAGATAAAGCTTTAAGACCTTATTATGCTGGTCCTTATTATCATCATGAGGCTCTTGATGGAACTGGCTATCCTCAAGGATTATTAAAAAAAGATATTCCTTATGAAGCTCAAATAATAAGAGTTGCTGATGAATTTGATGCTATTGTTAGTAAACGTCAATATAAATCTCATATTAATATTTCAGATGCTTTAAAAATTATAATTGAAAATACTCAGCCTTCACCTAATGCGCCTCAAGGAACTGGATTTACTAATGCTGGAAAAAATAATAAATTGGTTGTAAAAAAATTAATAAGTGTTGTTTTAGATGATACCGAATATGAAATTGCTTGTACTATGAATTATATAAAATATTTAGAAGAACAAATAAAACGTTTAAAAGATATTGAACATTTAATAACAAAAATGAATTCTGCAAAAAGACAAGAAGATATTGATTTTTATAAGGATTATATTCCTGGTTTCTTTAAGAATAATGAATCTTTTGAAAATTTTGATCAAATTTTTCAAGAATATAATGATGCTTATATTTCTAAAAAGAAGACCGTTGATGATTTGTTTTCTGAAATAAAGAAGATAAAAAAATTAAAAGTATAATAAAAAACTGAGAAAATTTGATTTTTCTCAGTTTTTGTTTTTGTGTTATTGTTGGTGTTATTTGTACTGTTTTGCTTCCTGAACTTAAGTCTATCATTATTTCTGTTTGTGACAATATTATTTCTTTTGGACTTATTATTACTGTTCTCTCTATATATTCATTTATTCAAAATTTATTATTAAAAACCAACAGAATTTACAGATGTATTAGTATTTGAGCCACCCCAGCTCCATATTACATTTCCATCTTTATCTAATTTTTTTATTGCTCCATAACCATAACTTGAAGTATCATGACTTCCAATTCCTGCAATAATTTGTCCATCTGAAGTAACAGCTACAGAATTTACAGATGTATTGGTATTTGAGCCACCCCAGCTCCATATTACATTTCCATCTTTATCTAATTTTTTTATTGCTCCATAACCATAACTTGAAGTATCATGACTTCCAATTCCTGCAATAATTTGTCCATCTGAAGTAACAGCTACAGAATTTACAGATGTATTGGTATTTGA